>Ga0302122_10002415_pt1 | contig 11669 bp, 9 predicted proteins | sample CB21_SCM_MG_FD_203115 | JGI IMG/M metagenome (GOLD analysis project Ga0302122, IMG submission 203115) | Marine microbial communities from Western Arctic Ocean, Canada - CB21_SCM | ecosystem: Environmental > Aquatic > Marine > Oceanic | place: Canada: Western Arctic Ocean | collected 2017-09-28
GCGCGGGCCACAGACGGGTTCCTGGCCAACCCCCGCGGCGGCCGCGCCGCGTCGGCCTTCCGCGCGCGCGTCGACGCGGCCCACGCGGCGCCGGCGCGGCCCCAGACTCGCGTACCGCGCACGCGGGCCGCGACGTGGGTGCCTCCCGCGGCGGTCGCGCCGCCGACGCGCGTCCGCGCGGCGACGGGCGACGGCCCGACGCGGGTCCGCGCGGGAGTGACGCTGGACGCGTACCTGGGCGCGTCGCCGCCGCGGCGGCCCACGCACTCGCCGCCGCCCCGGAGTCCGCCGGAGCGCAAGGTGCCGCGGCGGCACTCGCCGGTCCTGGCCAACGCCTCGGCCGGCCAGATCCGACGGCACCACCGCGAGGCGCAGGCGTCGCCGGCGGCGCGGACGGTGCAGACCCAAAGTTTCCGGTCGTACCCGGATTGCCCCTACAAGAAGTCCGACAAGCGCCGCGAGCACCTCCGGCGCATCATGCTCAACGCTTAACAGTCTTACTCAACACAAACAGAGGCTAGTCCGCCGTCAGGTCGACGATCTCCGGGGGGGGCTTCGCTCGGGGCGCCTCGTCCTCGTCGGGAGACGTGTCGAGGATGTCCTTCTTGCGCTTGCGTTTTTGGAGCGGCGGCGCGGCTTGCGACACCGGTTGTGGAGGAGGATCCCGCTCGCGCGTGGGCGCCGGAGCGGGCGCGGCCGCCACTCTTGGCGCCGGTCCCGGCGCCGCGGACTCGAGGGACGGCGTCACGGAGCTGCGCGCCCCGCCGCCCGACGATACGGAGCTGCGCGCGCCGCCGCCCGACGATTGCGTCGTCACCGGCGGCGGGGCCGGCACAGGAGGCGGGTCAGACCTCGTGACCAACGCCGAGAGGTTGCTCGAGTTGCGCGCCCCGCGCCCCAGGGGCCGCGAGGGCGGCACCGCTTGTGCAACCCGCTCCCGCTCCGCGGCCTCCGCGGCGTCCAGCGCTACGGCCGCCGCGGCGAACATGGCGTCCTCGTCGAAGGGCTGCGGCGCGAGGCTGCTCCTCCGCTCGTCCTCGTCGGAATCCTCGATGTCCGAGACGTCGCTCCCGGTCAATTCCCCGATCTCGAGCGCGGCAGCTCGCTCGCCCAGCCGCACGGCCATGCGCGGTGGCGCGTCCAGCATACGCGGGTCCAATTTCTTCACTTTCAGCGCCGCCCGCACGTCGTAGTAGCGGGGCTTCCGGGCCGGCTGGAACGCCGGCGCCGTCGGCCGCTGGTTCGCCACGGCGATGGCGCGCCCCGTCAGGGACGCCACGTACTGTAAATGATAAACAGCGTCGCTCTCGCGCCCGGGCACGTAGACGCGGGCGCTCAGCACCTCGGCGTCCGACAGCGTCCGCCACGCGGCGCTTAGGTCCTCGATGCGCTGGAAGTCTAACGCGCCATTAAACTGCACGAAGACCGAAAAGGCGTCGGGTCCCATGGTCGAGTTCATCACCGTCGCGTCGGGGTCCACCGGCTGGCCGTGCGAGTCGACCCAGGTCCCTTCCGCGTTACGCTTCGCTCGGCCTGCGCGGATTTGTATGTTGCGACCGCCACGCCAGCGAGACGAGGGGACGTGGCGCAGGTGGCCTCAGAAACACAGATGTCCGGTGAGCGTTGTTCAGCACCGTGCGAAGCACTAAGTGATACGATAACTTACAAGGATCATCATCGGCCGCGCGTCAGGTGATTCACGGACACTGTATGAATACCGCCGCCGCAGATGCGCCGCACGGCGTGCACGTCCGAGACGCCCGCGTCCGAGCGGTGGACGCTCGCCGGGTCCCGCGTGCCGCCTCGTAACGCGATCTCCAACGTCGAGAGGCACTTCCGCACATCGCCCTGCGCCGCGACAGCTAAAGCATCCAAGGTCTCCGGCGCGACACTTGACGACCGCGGCCAACTGGCGCCCTCGCACACCTCGTCCAGCAGCTTCCGTAATTTCTTCTCCGTGACCGGTAGGAACGCCACGAGCTCCGCGTGCGGACTTGAGATAACAACCTCGCCCACGAAGCGCTCGGCCACGATCCTAATGTCGGACTTCTCCGAGATCTCGCCCGAGATGATCAAAATGCACGGCGACCGGTTTTGCGAGCGGCACACCTCTTCTAGTACACCTCTAAAGGCCTTCCTCGAGGTCGACGTGCCGTCGTCGTACCCCTCTTGTGTAGGCACGTCGTCCAGCACGAATACCGCGGGCCGCTGCGAGGCCAGGGGCTTGTACCGCGCGGACCGCACGAAGCGCGTCCAGGCGTCCAGTTGGGACTCGTAGAGTGGCTCGTCAAAGTCGCTCGGCCGCCTTTCAAACCCGAAGCCGTCGCCCCCCATGCCGTAGGTGTCGCGCCACGTGACCTGCGCCAGCTGCTCCTCCCTACACAAAACATCCAGCGCGGCCGACTTGCCGACGCCCGCGGGCCCCGCCAGGATCAATAACCGCGCCTCCGGGCCGTGTGACGGGCTCAAACCCGTGGCGCGGCGCAGCCACGCGCGGACGCGCTCGACAGTCTTCGGGTAGACCCTTAGGTCCTTCGCCGTGCGCGGCGCGAAGCGCTCATAGAGCGGCGCGGCGTCGCGACCCGGCCACGCCACGAGGCGCGTCTTCTGGCGCTTGCGCGGCGGCATTTCTTTGGGGCGCGCTGCGGGCTGGCAGCGCTGCGAGCGCACGAAGGCGGGAGCAGCACTGTTGCACACCGTGCGCTACACTGTGCCCGGCGCGGCACACAAAAAATCGATATGTGACGGGTTTTCTTGACGGGTTTCCCCCAACGGTTAAGGGCTGCCCACAAAACTTCAGCGCCGCGCACCGGCGCCTCGCGAGTGCCACGTGGCCGTACCGTCCTAAGGAGCAGCCGCACCATGGCCCCCACGAAGCCGCCGGTCTGCACCGCCGAGCTCGTCATGCTCGCGCACGCCCGCCTGCCGCCGGCCCAGAGGCCGCCCTGCTCGGACCTGCACCTGGTCTGGCTCCTCGTCGGCCAGGAGGTCGGCGACCAGCTCTCGAAGAGACGGGGCGTGCGGCTGGAGGGCCTGGGGGATTTGATTCTGACCGTCGACGGCATTCGGTTGATCAAGGGCGGGCACCTGCGCGGCGCGCGGCCGGCGCACCCGTTGAATTTGGCAAGTATCGCCAAGGCCGCAGCATCACGACACGTGTCCTCGAGTGCGGCGTCGCGGGACGGCGTCGCTAGATGTGTACGAGCCGTCATAGGAGAACTTCAGCGCCTCGCGCAGCGGCGGCGGCTCGCTAGTTTAGCATTAAGGCCCGTCGGAAGCGTATGTTCGAGGAAAGCTAGAAGTGAGACCGAGGAGGGCGTGGATTTACTAGTCGAGGACGGCTTCCAGTGCTCTACGGCTTTGGCGTGGGACAAGAATTTGTTAAACTCGGGCCAGCCCTTCGGGAGCCGCACGCGGGGCTTTCGACAGGACGACCGGTGCCGAAGCCGGGCGGCGGTGGAGCCGCCGGCGTACCGCGGGCGGGGCAAGGCCTGCAAGCCGCAAGAAACGGTCGATGCCGCAAAGGCGGCGGCGTTCGTAAGGGCGAGAGCGTACGAGCGGCACGGGCCCGACGGCCTGAGTTTGGTGGCGCGGTGCTTGGGCGCGGTCGGTTTGGTCCAAGGCGGCGCCGTGGACACCATCATACTAAAAAACGCGCTGGAGGATGCCGGCGTCGCGTCGACGGCCGAGGAGCGCCGCGTTTTATTGAGTGACCCCTCGGTGAGGGGGGTAGAAAAAGCCATGGCCCACGCGAACGCCCTGTCCTGCGAACGGCGCCTGATCATCGACGAGGCCTGGGCCGAGCTGCGGCAGCGCCACCACGAGCGGGAATTGGCGCGGCGGAAAGGTGCCCGGAAAGACGGCGGCGGTATCGAGGAGCACGTCGTGGCCGTGGCGCTGCTGAAGCAGCGCGTGGACGGCGACTGGCACCCCGCCGTCAAAAGTGGCCGGGCCCCAGAGGAGGCCGTCGTGGCGCGTCTATTGGCGTTTCTGGACGTGGACGAGGCCGCGTGCACGACGTGCTCGCGCTCGCAATTTAGAGCCGCTTTGGCGCGGCTGTCGGCTTCTTTTGCATCAGACGATGATTTTGACGCGGCCGTGAAGAGCTGCTGGAAGCTGGAAGCTTCGTCAAAACCCTTCGTGGCGCCCGCGCGCAAGGAGTGCCCGCCCAGACCCGTCACCGTGGCGTGGCCTTCACCGCCGCCCGCGGAGGAGGCGGAGGAGGAGGCGCCAGTTACCGGGTTTTATGCTGACGACGACGAGACCTACGAGGGCCTCCCGTCGCGCGTGGCGATCGAAGCATTGGAGGAGCTTTGTTTATTAGTGTACGCGCCGGTGTGCGACGCGACGGAGTTCCGACGCCGGTTGGGCGGGCCGCCCGACGAAGTGGGTTTGGAAGACCTTTCGCGGCGATTAAGGCGGCGGGCGGTATCGACGGACCTGGCGGTCTCGGCCCGGAGAGCATCATGTTTAGCTGGCGTCGCGGTGGAGGCCGGGGGTAGTAATGTAGACGCCGTGCACGCGGCGCTGGCGGCGCTTTTTGGAAGAGACAAAAGTACGCTCCAGAGGAATCGTAGACCCCTCGCGAACGCCTCGTCGGCGTCCCTGCGCAAGGCTTTGTTAGATGTGGACCCGGATGCATTGATGGAGGCGGACGCGTTCGTCGAGCGCTTTCAGCAACATCGGCTCCCCTGCCAGGCGCGGCACGTGCGCGCGGCCGTCGCGGCGGCCTGCCGCGCCTCGGGTCTACCGCGTCCCGCAGCGGCGCTGGGCGAGCGCGACTGGGCCTCGCCGGCGGCGCTGCTCGAGTTGTGTCGGGGCGGGGCCATGACCGCGCGGCGCGCCTTGTTGGTGGAACGGGCCTTTGCCATCTTGACCCGGCGCCTCGGCACGGATACTCCCCCGGCGTCGAAGCTGGCGTCCGCTTTGCCAAACGCGCCGGTCGCCCTGGCGCCGCCGCCGCCGACGCGGGCCCTTTTTTTGGAGGCCGTCGGCGGGCCTCGACAACGCGTCGACTGCAACACGTTCCGCGCCTTTTTCGAGGACCTCTCTCCGGCCATCGAGGGCGACGCGGCCTTCGCGCGGCTCCTGGCGAACGCTTGGGACGTGGCCGCGTGGCCGGCGTCCGGGGAGGACGTCGCGGAGGACGAGGTCCCGGAGCCGGACGCCGACGACGACGGCCAGCGCGGGCCTGTCGAGGACCGGTATTATACGAGTAGCCGGCAGTAATATAGCGACTCGGTAAAACCCGTTTAGGCCATCGGGTCAAAACACTCGAAACCGCTCCAACGGTTAATGCTGCCAAAACGAGTCCAGAGCACTTTCTGACCTTCGCCGCAGTACTGCAACACCAAGCAGCAACTCCTGCGCCGCGAAACCTGCCAGCGGGTCACACAATTTGAATCCAGGCCTCACCGGTTGCACAGTCGGCAGATAGGCAGTACGCTACAGATCGCGCAGCACGTTGCAGACCACGCGCACTAATCGCCATAGACACCGCGCACCATGGTGACGACGCGCCGCGCGGCGCTCACGACGCCGCCCCCCCGCGGCCGGGCCCCGAAGCGTACCACTGACGCGTTCGACAGCCAGGAGCACCGGAACGCCTTGGCGTATGTCATGCTCGTGAAGAACGCGACGCCGGCCTCAACGTACCGGACCTTTTTGGAGGCGCTCCACGCCTTCCAGAAGAACGGCCGGGACCCGCGGGAGCTGGTCGGCCTGATTCGGAACGTCGCGGAGCTCTTCCGGGACCACGCGGATTTGTTGCGGGACTTCGAGGGCTTCCTGCCCCTCGACGAGGACCCCGGGGGCGCGGCCAAGTCGGCGCTCCAAGGCGCGGTGGCGGCCGCGGAGGGCCGGGCCGCCAAGCGGCGGCGGAGGACCTCCCCGTAGGCTATTAATTTTAATGAGCGCCTCCTTTGCCATCCTAGAGACACGATCGACTTTGTTGTTATGATGCTAGCCCGCGCAGCTTATTTTTTGTCTTCGAGCGGTCCCTCCGCGAAGAAGACGCCTACGAGGCGCCGCTCCTTCCGCACCACGAAGCGGTAGGCGATGATGGACAGCAGGCCCTCTTTGCTCGACACGGTGCTGGGCTGAAAGAAGGGGATCGAGAGGTAGAGGTCTCCGGCCTCGAGGATACAATCGGAAATCGATAACCCAGTGTGCGCGAGGACGCAGCGCAGCGTCGAGCCGCTCTTGTCGCTGTCGACGCGCCACGTCGCGCTCTCGACGGGGAGCCGCGTCTGCGTCGCGAGGGCCAGGCCGCGCAGGGGCCGCGCCGGCGACGCGACTGTTGCCACGCCCTCGTCCTCAAATTTGAGATCGAGCGTGAACTCCGTGCGGCCGGAGGTGGCCGCCCAACGCGGCGGCATCCAGGTCCCGGTTTCGCGCCCGAAGTCGAGGTTGATGCGGTACGTGCTGCCGGCGAGGGACATCTGCACTGGCGCGCAGAGGCGGCGCGGCGCGGCATGGAGGCGCCGCGCAGCGGCGGGCGCGAGCAGAGCGTCGCCGCTCCCGAGGAGCAGCGCGAATCGAAGAAGCGACATGGTATACCTGCGAGGTGTGGACTGACCAGGAGGCCGCGCGACGTGTTTGAGGCGTGGCGATGCACTATGGGGCCGTCGTTGCTATTGCCGCGTCTCCGCTAGCGCTGGACGCGCGGTGCGAAGAACTCGCGACCGCGCGCCTGGTGCGCCACACTGGCGGTGGGCCCCGGCGCGGAGACGTGGCGTTGTTTGTGACGACGTGGAACTCGACGCATCTACACGCTGGTGCTTACCTTAGCGAGCCTTCATGCCGCGGATGCGCGTGCGCATGTCCAGCTGCGAGCGCTTGCACTCGAAATACGTGTTGCGGAACACTCTGCAGTCGTCGCCCTCCTTCATGCACTCTTTGGCTCCCTTGCCGTGTACTTTCATACAATCCGTCTCCTTCAGGCAGTCCAATAGGTTCTCAGCTATGTCCTTGCAGTCAACCATAGACTGGCAGCGCTGCGAGCTAGATGGCGCAGTGCAGCTTGCAGCACGCGACAATACCCGCACACAAGAAACCCGCACGATCGATAATATATAGTGGAATTTAGAGCGCTCGAGCTCGAGAGAGACAAGACGAGCAGCCGCACATCGAGCAGCGCACAGCTCATTGAGACCCTAGCACAAACGCACCCCCCTCCGGAGACGCCAGCGACGCGGACCCGCAAACGACTCATAGCCATACAGGCACCATGGGGCTGCCCGACGCCCCGCCCGATCCGTTTGGACAGTTTCTGGGCGAAGAACGCACACGTCGCGATGCCCAGCGCGGCGCCGACGTGGGTCTGCCCGACGACGTGAGGAACACGCTCAACGCAGCCTACGTCGACGGCAAACTCAAAGTCACGCTGCGCGCGGAGGACGCCATTAACGAGAACCGCCACATGAAGGTGAAGCTGACCGTGCCAAAAAAGTGGAAGGCCGGGCCGGTCGCGAAGCTCCTCATCTTCAGTGTGGACACGTGGAACGCCAAGCACGCCGACTTAGCGCCGCTGGCCGTCGACGACTTCCATTTGTCAGTCAATGACCAGCCGCTCGGTTTAGAGGACATCATCCAGGACGTCCTGCGCCCGAGCGACGAAGTGTTTATTAAAGAAGGTAAAGCACCTTTCCACGGCAAGGTCGCCAAGCGTTCTTATGCTAATGTACAACAGCTCGAGGAGGCCCTGAAGCACACGCCTCAAGCCAAACATAATGCCCATCAAAAGGAGTGCTACGACGCCGCGTCGACGTTTTACGCCAGGAGCCCCCTGCGGCCGGACGTCGCCGAGACTCTTGATAGACTGGCCGAACGCATCGTCGAACGGGCCGGGAGAAATAGAGGAGACGAGTACGCTCTACGGATCTTCGACGCGGGCTGCGGCGCCGGCCACTTAACTCGAAAGCTCGCCGCCTTGACTTCTGAAAAACGGTCCGTGCAAGTGGTGGCCGTAGATCTTTCTCCAAAAACGATTGAGCACTGTTTGAAAAATAAACCGGCCAACGTTCGGTTCGAGTGCGGCGACGTGAGCGACTACCCCGGGCGGTTCTTGGCCATCGGCGAGGGCGTCACGTTCGACGTTGTGGTCTTCCACGCTACTTTACAGCACGTCTTCGACCCGAAAAAGGCCTTCGCGGCCGCGTCCAACTTGTTAAGGGGCGGCGGCGCCGTCTTCGTGGCGCAGGCCCAGGGGCGCGCGCATTCTGATAGTTTAGGGGACAAGGATGCGAAGCTCCAGCCGCGCGGCCTACCCAAAACAGCGGAGGACTTCGAGGAACTCTTGCCGGAGAAGTCCATGCTGGAGCTCGTGTCCTTCGAGGACAAAGTCCCGTACGTCGTGGAGCTCACCTCGACCAAGACGTACGAGGAGGCCGTCGCCTTCAAGGACCAAATGGACTCCGAGGACCCGCTCGGGGACTACCTGCGCAAGCGCGGGACGACGCCCGGCGACTGGCGCGAGAAAATGAAAGACACTGCCCCGGGCGTCGTCTTCGGGCCGGCGCGGCCGCCCCCGGCGCCGGCGCGTAAGAAATAGTCCTAGTTCTTATACTTTTTGTGGTATGCCTCAAGCAGCGGGTGCTTCAGGACCGCTTCTCCGCATTTGCGCACGCGCGGGAATTCCTCTATGAATGCCGGATCAACGCCCTCAAACTGATTGAGGTCGAAGAGGTCGCAGAGCGGCGCGCGTATGTACCTGTGTTTAAATAAATCGGTGAGGCGCGCCATGAACGAAGTGACCGTTTGTACAAGTGTGTCGGACCTCGGACGGTAATTCCAAAAAAACTGGAATCAACACGGTAAGTGGGGGGTCTAATCCCCTTCTGATTGGTGCCAGCATAAGTATCGTCATCGGTCACAAGTGAAGTGATGTAGGACACAGCATTGAACAAGTCGGCGACGGAGAGCCGGTCGCCGAGCAAGAACGGCCCGCCCGAGCGCGCGAGCCGGCCCTCGAGCAGCTCCATACCGACCCTCAAGAAGCCTGAATCCGCAAACGCCTCGCGGTTCCGCAGCCGCGTCGGCGCGTCGGCATCTTTCGGCGTGAGCAGCAGGATCTGGTCGATTACGGCGATTGCCTCGTCGACGAGCAGCGCGTCGCGCGCATCCGCGGGGTACAGGTCGACCACGTGGTGCTCTGGCAGAGCGCCGCAACTTGCCTTCGCGGCGAAGCGCGCGATCGCGTGGCTCTGCGTGACGCGCGACCCGCACGGCAGATTGAGCTGCGGCAAATTATTCGTCACGTACTCGGCATCGACGCGCGCGGGGTCGCGCGCGGGCTTCGGCGCCTTCTTGAAGCGCGGCAGCGACACGCGCTCGTCGGTCCAGCCGTCCTTGCCGAGCGAGTTGAAGAGTGCGACGCGGCACGCGAGCGCGCGGCCGCGGAACGCGAAGTAGACGAGCTGAGGCTTGTCCTCCGACGGTGGCGTCATCGCGAGACAGCGCTTGGCGTGGCTTGGAGTGCTCGCACGCACAGCGGTGCTCGCATTGCTCGCACGACGCGCAGCGGTGGCGACGAGATGCCGCAGCATGGCTGCGCCCACCCTTTTGATCGATGCACGGCGTGCACTGCGTAATACGTCAGCGCTGTGTATGCTCACTTGACAAGCTGACATGGCGATCTGCGACGCGGGTTTTCAGTACGGGTTTTCCGAGCAAAAAAGACTTCGCATCGTCCACGGCACTTATTGGTCGATTCTGCTTGCTAAAAACGAGCGATTATAGCTCGGACAGCCGGAGAGCACAGCAGTGCACAAGTGGCTCACGGTGCGATGCGCAGCCCACTCGCATTCGCGTTGGTCGGCGTGCGACACGCGACGCGGACGCGCCTCCGCGCCGCCTCGTCGACGGCACTCGAGTGGGCCAGCCCAGAGAACCGCCGTGAGGCCGCCTCGCGCAAGTGGGGCCGCTTCGGCGAGGACGTCGTGCCGCTCTGGGTGGCCGACGGCGACGCGCTGGCACCAGAACCAGTGCGCGAAGCCGTCGCGGAGGCGGCACGAGCGGGGATCTACGGCTACGTCGATCCGAGCCCAGCCCTCCTAGACGCGGTGTGCGCCGGAATTGGCAAGTCGTGGGGCAGTACGGTCGATAGTTCCTGGATCCGGTGGCACCCCGGTCTGATCCCGGCGCTGTACCACTGCGCGCGGCTCGCGGGGCCCCAGGGCGCGGTGGTGGTACCGACACCGGTCTACCCGCCCTTCCTCAACGCGGCGCGCGACTGCTCCCAGTTGATCGAACTGGACCTCGGCCAGGCGGGCGGGCCCCTCGACGAAACGGCGCTGCGGGCGACCCTCGACCGCGCCGTGGCCACGGCGGCAGACGGCGCGGACGTCGTGCTCCTCTGGTGCAACCCGCACAACCCCACGGGGCGCGTGTGGCGGCGCCACGAGATGGAGGCCGTCGCCGAAGCGTGCGCGGAGCGAAACGTGATCCTGACGTCGGACGAGGTCTGGAGTGGCCTCATTCTGGACGACGTGCCCTTCACGCCGGCAGGCCTCCTCCAAGTGGACGACCTCCGCCTCATCTCGATCACGTCGGCGTCGAAGACCTATAACGTTGCAGGCTTGGACGTCGCGTTCGCAGTGGTGCCGGATGATGCTTTACGACGGCGCTACTTGAAAGTAGGACGGGACCAGGCGGAACCTACGCATGCCGGGCTGGCAGCGCTCGCTTCTATCTTGAACGCGGCAGGCGGGGGGCCTTGCGTCCTTTCACCGCCAGACAGTGCCTGCGAGATGTGGCGCCGCGCCATGGTCGATCATTTGCGGGACAACCGCGACGCGGCGATCGCGTTCATCGAACGCGAGTGTGGCGACCTGGTTACCGTTGCTGCGCCCGCCGAGAGCACCTACCTGTTGTGGTTGGACGCTCGGAAGTTGGGCGCGTCTCCGGGTCTCTTCCTGAGCCAGCGCGGCGTCTATTTAACGGACGGCGCGGCGTTTGGCGCACGCGGCTACGTCCGTTTGAACTTCTGCTGCTCGCGGGAGACGCTCGACGTGGGCTTGCAGCGGATCGGGGCGGCGTGCGCTGAGGCGCGGAGTAAAATGTGATTGATTATACTACTGGCCCGCTTACGCACCTTCGGTCCGGAGGCGTCTGTTTAATATTGTATTGCGCACTGCTGACCATTTAAGAAGCGCTCCTCGGCGGCGGCGTCTCGCGGGCGTGGAGCGCAGCTCACGCTTCTTTCAGGCAGAACTCAATTCTCACTACGAGTGGATGCGCGCCACCGCACACGTGCCGCGCGGTCCGTTCTATTTCCTCGAGCGTCTTCACGGCTTCACGTAGGTCGCCGAGCGTGGCGCCGGCGTCTTTGTAGAGGCCCCAAGCTTCAGTCCACTTTATCCTGAGCGTGATATCATTACTCTCGCCGAGCACGCGCCGCGCCACCGGCAGTGTTTTGCGCAGCACCAACTTAGCTTCTTCGAAACGCTTTAGACATTGTAGCATCGACGCGTAGCAGATGGCTACCCCGAGGGTGTGTACACTTTCTTCGCCTAATAGTTTCAAATTGCCCGAGTACACGTCCTGCCGCAGTCGAAGGGCACAATCAAACCGCTCAATCATTTCATATATATTCGCTAGATTGTTCTCGGCGGCCAGAATGATGTGTTCTGGCTCTGAGTCTGGTGCGTAAACTCTCTCGTGGTCAAGGC
>Ga0302122_10002418_pt1 | contig 11667 bp, 9 predicted proteins | sample CB21_SCM_MG_FD_203115 | JGI IMG/M metagenome (GOLD analysis project Ga0302122, IMG submission 203115) | Marine microbial communities from Western Arctic Ocean, Canada - CB21_SCM | ecosystem: Environmental > Aquatic > Marine > Oceanic | place: Canada: Western Arctic Ocean | collected 2017-09-28
GCTGCTTTTAATTCAGCGCGCAGTATCTGCGTAGCATCGGTATTGACTGTTCCATCAGTATTTATCACCACGCCATAACGCTTCGCACCTTCGGCGCTAACGAGTCGGCGGGCTACATCTTGTTTAACTAACTCTGGGTCACGTGCAAATGGGTCACCCCAACCGCCGCCGCCCCAGGTATTGAAATATAGAAGATCGCCGGTTTTAACCTTGACCCCCTCAACCTTTGCGGGAAGCCACTGCTCCGAGCCGTCACATCGCACAAGTCGCTTAGTTGATCTCAAGCCAGTTTCTCCCCCCAAAACACCCCAGGGATAGGTGAGCCAACGATCATCATGAATACCTACTTCTCCATCACAAAGGAAACGGTAGGCAACTGTTAAGCCATTGCCACCACGGTGAAGTCCGGCACCACCAGAATCTGTAATCGTTTCATAACGCTCAACCCGCAGCGGAAAATAGGACTCAATAAATTCATTGGGAACGTTGGTAAAACCTGGCCATAGTGAATGTCCATCAGGGCCATCACCAATGGGACGCCCGGGAATGCCGCCAAATCCAATTTGAAACAGCTGAAACCATTCATCACCTTTTCCTGGTCTTGTGTCATAGCCGGAGAAGAATAGGTGTGGTGAATCAGAAAAGCCTGCGGCATTTAACATCATCTCAGGAGCACCCATACCTAAAAGAGCACCGAGAACATCAAATATGCGCCCCAATGCATGAGTTCTGCCTGACAGCGCCGCTGGATAATTGGGCTTTAGTAATGTTCCCTGCGGAATGCGCACATCGACCAGATCATAAAAACCATCGTTAAAGACAATCTGTGGATCAACAACATTGATCGTGAATGAGCCAAAGAACATCTTGAACATATCTTCGTTAAGAAAGAAGTTAACCGAGCTTTGGGCTTGAGGATCAGTACCAGCAAAATCAAAAATTGCCTTGTCCCCTTCTCGCCACATGGTGCACTTAATCTTATAGGGGCCCATGCCCATCCCGTCATCGCAGAGATAATCTTCGAAGACGCGAGGCTCTTCAGGGATAAACATACCGATAATATGTTTCATGGCATCAAAGTTGCGCTGCAACATAATGTCCATGGTGGAGAACAATACGTCATCGCCAAACCGCATGGCTAACTCTACACAGCGCTTAGCCGCTGTATTACAGGCCGCCACCAGTGCATTTAAGTCAAAACGATTCCACTGAGGTGTGCGCACATTGTGTAAAATCAATTCCAATAAATCAGATTGTAAAACGCCTTTTTTATAGAGCTTGGTGGGCGGAATGCGAATACCCTCTTGGAAGATAGTAGTGGCCTCAATCGGTATCGAACCTGGAACCATGCCACCGTTGTCCGACATATGGCCGAACATTGCTGACCAAGCAATGTGCCGCCCATCTTTAAATACCGGCACCAAAACTACCCAATCAGGCAGATGAGAGACAGCCGCATTACACATGTAGGGATCATTAGTGAGAATAATATCTCCCTCCTCGATCTCGTCATCATAGGCCTCTAAGAATGGGCCTATAAATGACCCAAATTGGCCGACAACCATTTTTCCGTTTTTATCGGCAATCATCGGAAAACAATCGCCCTGCTCTCTGATACCTGGAGACATCGCGGTTCTAAACATGACCGCATCCATCTCTTCCCGCGCATTGCGCAGCGCATTTTCAATAATATCGACAGTGACGCCATCAACTTCAACATGGGCTAGGGCGTCTTTATTGGTCTCTAATAGTCTTGCAGGCATGATTATTTACCTCCTTTTACTAATGAAGCTTGGGGATTAATTAGTAGGTTGCCAAAGGCGTCGACTACAGCCACATAACCCGGCAGAACAACAGTGGTAGAATCCATCTCACCGACGATGGCCGGCCCAGGAATCTCCAACCCGACATTTAATTTACTGCGATCATAGATATTGGCATCGTACCAATCACCTTCGTAATAGAAGCGACTGGCGAGCAGCTTGCACTCCTCTAGGCTTAATCCGGTTTCGCCAATTTGACGCTCAGCAATAGACTTTGCTTTCGCCTTGGCCACTGCTCGAATCATTAATATTTCGTGTCCGTCATCCAACTTAAACGTAAACAGTTGCTCATGCTCCGCGTCGAACTGATCGGTTAGCAGAGCAACGCCATTTTCCATAAGCTCCGCATCAGTGAAGTCGATAGTGATTTGGAAGGCCTGTCCGGCATAGCGCAGATCTGCCTGATAGGTGATCTCGTGTTCTGACGCTGGAATATTATCCTTGAGAAGCGCATCACCGGCACGAGTCCGCAGTTCGTGCAAGTCCTCAGCCAACTGTGCATCAGTCAGGTCACTGGCCATGGTTAGGTAGGTGCGTGCGGCTTCATCCTGAACCTGCGTGGTGGCATCACCATAGGCGCAGAGTACACCTGGGCCAGGAGGAATAATGACGGGCCAAGCATCGGTCAATACACCCAGCGCATTGGCATGCAATGGGCCAGCACCTCCAAATCCGACGAGAGCAAAGTCACGGGGATCATAGCCCTGCTCTACGGAGACTAATCTCAGCGCGCCAAACATAGATTCATTGACGATTTTAATAACGCCCTCCGCGGCGGCCATCAGATCAATACCCATTGCATCAGCCAGCGTCTGTATCGCCATGACAGAGGCATCGCGATTAATTTCCATCTTGCCACCCAACTGCACGTCAGAGGGCAAATAACCCAACACAACATTCGCATCACAGACCGTTGGCTGCTCGCCGCCTTTTTTATAGCAGGCAGGGCCAGGAACTGCACCGGCAGACTCGGGACCGACACGCAGCGCTTTAGTTAGTTCGGGAACAAATGCAATGGAGCCTCCGCCAGCACCGACGGTTCGCACATCCACTGAGGGTGCACGCACACGCACATCAGCGACAATAGTTTCCCTTCTCACTCGAGCGCGAGAATTCTGGATCAGCGCAACATCTGTAGAGGTACCACCCATGTCAAAGGTTAAAATATTGTCGTAACCAGCGCGACTACAAAAATAAATAGCGCCAGAGACACCACCGGCAGGACCAGACATCAACATATTAACCGGTGACTCAGCCGAGGCCCGTGCAGAGGCTAATCCGCCATCTGAACGCAGAATAGACAACTGGGTATCCGCACCCATTTTGTCTTCCAAAGCAGACTGTAAGTTACTCACATAGCTGGCGACTTCTGGCCGCACATAGGAATTGACCACGGTGGTTTCAGTACGCTCATATTCCTGCATTTCTGGGACAACGTCGCTGGAGATCGAAATTGGAGTATCGGTAAAAATCTCCGCTGCAATTTCGCTGGCACGTTGCTCATGGGCACTGTTGATATAGGCATTGATAAAGCAAATCGTCAAGGCTTCGACCTGCCCAGTCGCATGTAATGTCTTCAGGTCTATACGTAACTGGTCTTCATCCAAATCGGTTACCACAGCACCATCTGCAGCGATTCGCTCGTGAGCACCAATGGTTAATTCCAGGGGCGCCAATAGCGGTTTTTTAACAAAACTGACCCAGCCACCAAGCCCTCCTGGACAAAACGATCGTGCCACTTGCAAGGTATCCTCAAATCCAGACGTGGTCACTAGCCCCACCTTGGCTCCGCGCCCGGTCAACACGGCATTAGTAGCCACTGTAGTACCGTGCATTACTCGGCTAATATCTGTGGGGTTCACCCCAGATTCATCGCATATGCTGGCAATGCCGTTCAGTACCCCAATGGACGAATCCTCTGGGGTAGACGGCACCTTAGCCGTATGTGTTGCGCCTGTTTTTTCGTTAATAAGCAGGAGGTCTGTAAACGTTCCTCCTACATCTACGCCTAATCTGTAGCTCATTTTTATCTCCGAACCGTTTTCAATACCGTGAATGTGTTTTCTGCTTTCTTCGTTCACCTACCAACTAACTAACCTGCTTCGCTAAAGAGCCCTGCAACCATGCCTTAGCTCTTCCACCAGGCGCTGAACCTGTAAATTTCTGAGCTAAGTCAGAGGCCTGCATTAACTTTTTTAGGTCTATCCCCGTGTCAAAACCCATCTGCTGCAACATCATGGCGATATCATCAGTAGCGACATTACCCGAAGCGCCGGGAGCAAATGGACAACCACCCAGCCCTGCAATTGAACTGTCAAAACGACGAATACCTGACTCTAGGGCTGCGTATACATTTGCCAAACCCATGGCGCGAGTATCGTGAAAATGGCAGCCCAACCTTTTTGTACCATGGCTGTTTACCAAAGTGGTACATAAATCTCGCACCTGCTGGGGATGAGCAGCACCGATGGTGTCAGCCAAGACAACCTGATCAGCACCGGCTTGAAGAAACTTGTTAACCAACCTAGTCACAATGAATGGCTCAGTGGGGCCATCAAAAGGACAGGTGAAGGCCACTGCAATGGTGGCGATAACATCGACATTGTCTTGCTTTGCCAATGCAAGAATATCTAAGGTAATAGCCTCTGCCTCGGCCATGCTCATGGCCGCATTTTCCTGTGCCATACCTTCGCTGGCATAGAGCACCATAGTGACGGTTTTAGCACCGGCCGCACGAGCTAACTCATAGCCTTTCATATTGGGAATAAGCGCCAGTGTTGGAGTGGTAAACCCAGCGTTGGCCAGGCCGGCAAAGACCTCCTCGGTAGCAGCCATTGCAGGGACCGCTTTGGGGGATACAAAACTGCCTATTTCAATCTGTGGGACACCCGCCGCCGCAATCGCTTTTACCAATGCAATACGCTCCTCAACAGAGAGTATTTTCTGCTGATTTTGTAACCCATCTCTTGGGCCTACATCGGTTATAACAACACGCCGTTCTGTCATCGAATAATCCCCATGTCTTTCATCTGTGTGATTTTTTCATCGCTTAAGCCTAAGAGCTGAGTCATGACTTCATCGGTGTGCTGGCCAAGTGTCGGTGCTGGAGTAAAGACCTCATCGGAATTTCGCGACAATTTAATAGGATTGCCAGGACCTTTGGTGGAACGGCCATTGGGGTGTTTCAACTCAACCACCATGTTGCGGTGTAATACCTGAGTGTCAGAGAGCGCCTGCCTGAGACTATTTACCGGCGCGCAGGGAATACGTTTAGCTTCGAGCAGAGACAACCAGTATTCACAGGTATTAGTAGCTAACAATGTGTTCAAGGTGCTGTTAATGATTTCTCGGTCTTGCCAGCGACCAGGTTGACTATCATATTTTGCATCATCAAAGACAGGCGAACGAATCACCTGTTTCAAATTTTGCCAAAAATTATCGGTAATGACCGCAATCACGATAAAGCCGTCAGAGCAGGTGAAAGTGTCATAGGGCACATGCACAAAATGGCTGTTGCCGATGGGGTATGGATCAACTCCTGATAAGAAATGCATGGTGGCCATGTAGTTGAGCATAGAAATCTGGCAGTCCAACATTGAGATATCGACATGCTGGCCCATCCCACTTCGCTCACGCTCATACAGGGCAGCTAAGATACCCATCACCCCAAACATACCGCCACCAAGATCACCAATAGGAATACCCGCGCGCACCATGTGCTGCTTATTTGCGCCAGTAATTGACATGCCTCCACCCATTGCTTGGGCTACTTGATCAAATGCCGGTCGCTTACTGCCGGGGCCATCGGAGCCAAAACCGGAAACGGTACAGGTGATAATGCGCGGATTTACTGAACTCAGTGACAGATAGTCAATACCCAAACGTTCGGCCACCCCGGCACCAAAATTACTAATGACGATATCAACGTTCTTCACCAAATCTTTGAACAGTGATAGCCCCTGTTCCGTTTTAAGGTCTACCGCAACACTCTTTTTGTTACGATTTAAGGTGATATAGTAGGCACCCATACCATCTAATGAGTTATTCGGGTCGGTGGCCAACAGTTTGCGAGTACCCTCTCCCTGACAGGGTTCAACCTTAATGGTCTCAGCACCCAGGTCAGCCAGTATCATGCTGCCATAGGGGCCAGATAACATATGGGTCAAGTCGAGTACGCGAACATTAGACAGAGCTTGATTCATCGTCGTTTTTCCCACGCTAACATCTGCACAGAGCTCCGTCCGCGCAAGACATCAGCAACGACTCTATCAACGGTGTCATAGACAGTTTGCATATCGCACCGGGGCTTATCTAAGGTATAAATATTCATCTATCTCCAAAATGCTATTGCCACCAGAAAAGTCTACTCAACCGGGGTACTGACCTGTAAAATAAAGCGATTGTGCATAGGCCGTTGGAAAAATTGTTTTATTTGGTATATTGTTATACCAAAGTATCAAATTGGGTACAACCTCTATTTTTCGCTAACTAATAATAAAAAGGGAATCTTATGAAGCCCACTGCAGGCTCCATACTGTTTAGTCATAGCCAACGTGATAAAGTATCAGAGGAGCTACCTTCACCTCTGTATCATCAACTCTACAGCCTCATTAAAAGCTACATTATTGATGGCACACTTCACCATGGTGAAAAACTGCCCAGTGAAAGAGAGTTAATTGAAGTATTTGATGTATCGCGTATTACCGTTAAAAGAGCGGTTAATGAGCTCGCCGCAGAAGATTTGGTAGAACGCGGCCGGGGCAAAGGTACTCATGTAACTCACAAGTACACCCCTAAACCCGTGCAGGCGCCTTTGCTTGGCGTATTGGAAGAGATTGATAGTATTGCGCAGAATTCAGTCGCACAGGTTATCGATTGTCGCGTTATGGTACCTCCGCAAACTATCCGTGGGGAATTCTCACTAGAACGCAATGACACGCTCTTTCATCTGGTTCGCACAAGAGAACGCGCGGGGGCTTTCTTTGGTTACTTTGATAGCTGGAGTGCCGGCGTCGAGATGCCTGATAGTACTGACATTTTTATCAATCAATCACGCCATCAATATTTTCGTGAAAGTGGCATGAAGGTTAGCCATATTAACCAGACAATCAGCGCGGTGCCCGCCAATGAGGCTATTGCCTCTTATCTGCAGGTAGAAGCGGGCTTCCCTTTACTAAGTTTGGTACGCCGGTCTTATTACCTAGAAAATGATAAAGAGATATTAGTCGATTACTTGTCAGCACTTTACAACACTGAGTTGTTTCAATATCAGATGGATCTGAAGCTTGATTGACCGCGACAATCGTATCCCATTCAAACTTACTAGGATGTCTAATGTTTACCCCACCCCTAGCCAAGCCAGTAAGGGCGTCCCACCCATCAAATAAGCACCAGGCAGTTTAAGCAGAACGCGGTGATTGCCTAGCCCCAGCACAATAAATAAAGCGGCACCCAATAGGTTGATAGCGATAAAAGCATAAGCAACGCTACTGACTTCTGGATAGTAGGCTATATAGCCGAATGTAAAGGTACTGACCAATAAGAAGATTGTAAAAATATGCCAGCTCACCAGGCTAAGTGACTTAGTCAAAGATTCCATTTCACTACTGTTAATGTTTTGCATGTAAAGGCGTCCGCCAATAACACCATGGAAAAAAGCGCCAAACAACGACAGCCCCGCTGCCATCATCAAAAACCAAAAACTCATTCCGTTGGAACTACTCTGTTACATTCGTTATACCAAAATAACCATACTACATACATGCGTTCAAATCTTAGTTATCCATTTTGTCGGGGGCCGGGGAAAAAACGATTGGTGGTTTGCTGATAATCTTTATACCCGGGTCTTTTCTGGGCAGAAAAATACTCAGAAGGTACCGCACCGGTGACATAAACCAAGGTGCTGTACATAACTCTAGACGTAAACAGTAGACTGAAACCAAGCAGCCACCAAATAGCGGTATTTTCAGTGCCCTGTAATGCCAACCAAGAGGGTACCGCAGCAATTATTAAGCCGTTCCATACCATCCACTCAGCAAAATAATTGGGATGTCGGCAATAGCGCCACAATCCTACGTTGCAGACTTGACGTTGCTTGCCCGCTTTTTTCATTTGCTGTAAAAAAGCAATTTTTTGTAGGTCCGCCACGGTTTCCATGGCAAACGCCAACAACCAGATGACTAGTCCAATGATCTCTAACACTAAAAATTCTGGGCTGTTATTTGAGGCGATAATAAAAATGGGGATTGCCAAAAATGAGGCATTAGCCAAGCCTTGAGAAATAGCGTCTACCTGAAGAGCCAATGCTACGTTTGTTTTACCCTCTTTTTCCCAGCGTATGCGTTGATATTGATAACGCGGAAACTCCTTCTTTAGCAAACCCATTTGCCACATTTTCAAAGCACCTAAGCCCATGCGCAAACCAACAAGAATGAGGACAATACTGACCACCAGTGACCGGAGCCAATAACCGTCGCTGAGGAAAAAACTGACTATGCCAAGTAATACTAGCCCCCAAGGCCAACCAATATCCACATAGCTCATTCGGCCTGTGCGCCAAATAGGTATACAGACCACCGCACTAAAAAGAATCAATTGGCCAAGACCATTAACTAAACTTAAGTTAGCAAACGACGTGGTATTTAAAATCAAAGCCCAACCCAATAGAAATGGATAGAGGGGACGGAAGTAATTCATCACAGGTTAAATGTCCTTTTTAAAGTGTTGGTGTGTAAAGCGCCTATTCTGACAGCGACAAAGAACTCAATGAATGTTTAGCAATATCACTGCGTTCAAAATAAATATCTCGCCATTGTTTATCTCGGTAGCGTGCGGTTTGATCGCTAAAATTTCCAGACTTTGGCGCGCCTGACTGGCTATATGACAAAATAGCCTGAGCTTGTGGGCCCTCATCAGTAAAATTAAGTGTCATTATAAAACTCGACCCATGAGCAATGTTGTAGCCACTGCTACTCAACGTTTTACTGTCACTCAAACGGTCATTATTGCCGGAAAATATAGGCGAGTCTATGTAAGGACGCGTCACTTGAAGATTGGCAATGCCTTCATGGCTGTTGCCACCATGTACGGCGATAGCTGTACCTGCTCGATGTGCTTTTTGCACGTCACCTAATGGACTGTCCAGCGCAATACTCTCGCTATTGAGGAGGACAACCGCTTGAGCCAATGCTTGCAGGGGCTGTTCACCTTTAACTAACCCTAAAGGTGTCAGTGCGGGTTTTTCTTTATTAAACTGGCCAGCAAATAACGGACCCGAGAATCGAGTCGCGTTGATGTCATAACGCGTTATCCATTCTCTAAACAATACTGCGCCTCGGCTATCAAGATCATAGCGGTTATCCCAGTTTTCCAAAATGGTACACGCGCTAGTTAAATCGATAATCTCACCGTCTATGAAGACCTTTGGATTCTGATTACATCGCTCAAGTAATTCTGGCTTGAGTAAATGCGCAGCTAAACCTGAATTATCAAACAGTGCCGCTTGGATCTCTGCGGTTGAAAACAACCCATCCTCACCGCGAAAATCAAATCCGTCCAGGCCATCTAATAGATGGACATTCATGCGCGTGCGCACACTTCGTGGCGTTTCAGTGGCTCCGTACAAGGGCGAATATCCGGTGACGGGGTGTGCAGGGTCGCTCAGCCAATAACTGTCGTTTGAATTAAATACATAGTAATCACTTTCAATGAGTGGTCGCTGTTCAAATGTTGTAGTACCGGGTATCGAGGCATCCGGATGAGAGATCCATTCATCTCGAAGAGTACTTCCATCTAAAATGACCAGACCCTTAGTTAGATACAATTGCTTCAATTGAGGAACCTGCTCAATCCGTTTATTCCAAGCCTCTATTGCCTCAGAGCTGAGCGCTCCAACATTGCTGTTATCAAGATAGACGGCCCGTCCCTCTGCACTGGTGGATATGGTATTTACCCATGGCATTGAATTATATGTTTCATGTGCTTGGATAAACTCATCCATAGATTGTGCTTGCCCCATTGCCAGCCATTGAGACATCACTTGAGTATTCTCGCTGTTGGCATCACGAGTGGCGTAGGCTTTTTGAGCGCTCCACTCTAGCCCTGGCATTTGAATGATCGGTCCATGGTGGCTAAACCACACAGGCGCAGTCTGTGTGTCGATCCCCTCATTGGTAAGTACGTTGACAGACACGTCTCGCGCTTCCAGTGAACGCCATTCCCCTTGATAACGATATTGCGTTGGATCCTCTGGGTTGAGGGTTAACTGATAAAGTACTACCCGCTTGGAATCTGATACCGTATGTGTCCAGCCAATGGCGTTGTTAAAACCAATAGCAACACCGGGATTTCCTATCAAATTAGTACCATAAACGTCTAACTCGCCCGGGATCATCAAGTGCTTTTCCCAAAATCGACTGGTACCGTACCAGGGATAATGTGGATTAGCTAAAAGTGTACCTTTACCATTTTCAGTGGCTTTACTACCAAATGCCCAGCCATTAGACCCCATGCCTTCAAGTTTTATGGCCTTGAGAGCCGCTAATTGCTGCGACTGAGAAACCTCGATTGAAGCGTTTGTTGCAGGCGGCTGAGCGGCGACAATCGCGCCCGCCATACGAGTGATAGTGTGCACGGAGGCCACATATTGAGTCATGAAATCTTCAGCAGTCGCAGGCTTGACCCAGGATGCATGATTACACCAAGAATCATATTCACCGGCGGAATCTCTCAGATACCGGTTATAGCCTGCAGTGTATCCCTCAATCCATTTTTTGATTTTTTCAGGCTGAACAGCTAGTGCTTTGCGACCCTTGAATGGCATATTTAAAGCGCCTATCACCATGTCGCTGTATAGATAGGCGTTCTCATGGCCCACACCCAAATACTGCGCCGCTTCACCTTTAGCCGTAATCAGCGCAACAGCCATGTTACACACCTGATCTTGTCCAGACGCGTAAGCCTCACCGTAACCGAGACTACCGTAGTCCGCGGCTTTAATATGAGGCACGCCAAATTGTGTGCGTGTTATGTCTACTTGATACTGCGAGGAGTCTTTAAGCTCTGGCTGACATGCGGTTAAAGCGAGTATTGTGATGCACAGCAAAAGATAAGTCTTTTTCATGTGTCGACCTTGATTTAGGTTACTTGATTAATTTCAGGGTCAAATAGTATGGTTTTAAAGTACTCAGTTCAAATATAATTGAAGCACAAAATGTTATTGAGAACGGTGAAACTATTTGATGATTTTGTCATATAAGGTTTTAACGCCATATAAAAACCAAACCATAACCAATCCCCACCAAAGAGCGAAAAACCAATCATTTTTTGTTGTTCCATTCCACTGTAACCATTCAAAGACGATGCCTTCGATAAATAAGTCAAAAGAAAGTAACACGAAGAATCCGAAAAACCAGAGTAAGAAAAAGTGAAAAGGCTTCATTGCTTCTCTAATATCTTATTTAAGTGTTTAAAAATTATGCAGTGCCAACACTGTATTCCTAAATAATCCTCATGGCTAGAAAAAGCCGAAGTGGTGTTTTTGTTGCTCAAAATAGGCGTTTAAGACGCTCGGATCAATGTGCCATAGTCTGCATTACCTTTAGCGATACTATTAAATGCTGAGGCATCACGAGTATCAACAATGGCAATAGTATCGACACCTGATTCTAACAATGACAAGGCTTCTTCCACCTTTGGGATCATACCATCGACAATGACGCCGCTATTGATATGCTGCCTTGCCGCGGTTGCGTCTAAAGAGGGAAAACGACTATTTGGATCTTTTATGTCGTGAAAAATACCACCGATGCCGGTGACAAAAATGAGCAGTTCTGCCGACATTTGT
>Ga0302122_10002419_pt1 | contig 11666 bp, 9 predicted proteins | sample CB21_SCM_MG_FD_203115 | JGI IMG/M metagenome (GOLD analysis project Ga0302122, IMG submission 203115) | Marine microbial communities from Western Arctic Ocean, Canada - CB21_SCM | ecosystem: Environmental > Aquatic > Marine > Oceanic | place: Canada: Western Arctic Ocean | collected 2017-09-28
GTCTGCCTAAATTAGTTCAGGCATTCCAAATCGCTCAGTACTTTTTCAAAATCAACTAAACAGAAAATTAAACGTTTCGCCTAATAGCGTTCCGCCTGAGCGCCCGCCAATTTTGAAGGCGCTATTATGCCACACGTGTCAAGCCCCTTAATTCGGCATTACGCAAGGGTAAAATTAAAAAATGACTACAGTTTACCCCTTATAGATGAGCCCTTATCAGAATACTCCTGGAAATCTGGTGTCTCGACTTTAAATACATGAACTCCATTCGCCCCATCCTCGAAACACTCAATTCGAGTCGAGAATAGCGTTCGCCTAGAATCAGAGCTTGCTCGCAAGATCGATCGCCTTTTTATACCGCGTTCTTATGGAGCAATGGTTCGACGTAACGAAACGAATAGAAGCAAGCGCCTTAGCGGCCGCGCAACAGGCTGGTTTGGACACCGAAGTCTTCACCGCTGACGTACGACCTGCCGACCCACGTTTCGGCGACATGCAGGTCAACGGAGCGCTGCCCTACGCTAAGCGTCACAAAACGAATCCTCGCGAAATCGCCCAGAAGCTTGTGGCTGCCCTCGAAAGCGACGAGGCAGTCGCTGCAGTAGCCGAAATTAGCATCGCCGGACCTGGCTTCATCAATTTCCGCTTCAAGCCCGAGTTTTTCCTGAATTGGTTAAAGGCGTTTTCAAGCGAAGAAGCATTCCGCAAATCCGCATCACGCCTCTACGCGAACGAGCGCGTCGTAGTCGACTACGGCTCTCCCAATACCGCCAAGCAGATGCACGTCGGCCACATCCGGTCCATCGTGATTGGAGAAGCGATTTGCCGTTTGCTTGAATACTGCGGCGCCGAGGTCACGCGGGATAATCACATCGGCGACTGGGGGACCCCCTACGGAAAGCTTTTCTACGCCTACAAACGCCACCTAGACGAAAAAGCCCTGAAAGACGATCCACTCGGCGAGCTCGAACGACTCTACAAGTTAGGTAGCAACCTCGCAGCGGAAGACGAAACCGTTCTCGAAGAATGCCGCCAAGAACTCGTTCAGCTCCAAGCAGGCGAAGCCGAATCGATGGCCCTCTGGAAACGCGTCAACGAATTGAGTACCCAAGGCCTTAAAGAGGTCTACGATCAGCTCGACGTAACCTACGATCACTACCTCGGCGAGAGCTTCTACCGCGACCGCGTAGAAGCCGTGTATCAAGAACTCAAGGACTGCGGTCTATCCGAGGAAAGCAAAGGAGCGCTGGTCGTTTTCCATCCCGAGCACAAACGCTATGCCGAGCAGCCGTTCATTATTCGCAAGTCGGATGGAGCCAGTAATTACGCCACTACGGATTTGGCGACTATGCTCTACCGCCACGAGCATTTCAGAGCCACCCGCATCATCATCGTCACTGACGACCGCCAGAAGGATCATTTCGAGCAGCTCGATTTAACGACTTCCAAATGGTTCGAGAAAACAGGTCGCAATCGCCCCATCTTCGACCACGTCATGTTCGGAAAGATCAACGGCGACGACGGCAAGCCCATCAAGTCCCGCTCCGGCGACCCCATCCGACTCAAGGCCCTCATCAACGAGGCAGTCGACCGAGCCTACACGATCGTCAAAAAGAAAAATCCTAATTTTCCCGAAGACGAGCTTCGCAACATAGCCCAAACCGTCGGCGTCAGCTCCATCAAATACGCGGATCTTTCAACCAATCGCACAAGCGACTACGTGTTCTCTTGGGAAAAGCTACTCGCCTTCGATGGCAACACGGCCTCCTACCAGCTTTACGCAGCCACCCGAATCCAGAGCATTTTCCGCAAAGTCGATCCATCTGATTTAGAAAATTTGGAATTGAAAGCAACCGTCTTTGAGACAAACGAAGAAATCGCTCTAGCACGGAAAATCATTGAATTCGTTGGGGCTATTCAAGTCACCATCGAAACGCTCCGTCCCCACATGCTGAGCACTTATCTCTATGAACTTTCCGGGGTTTTCAGCACGTTTATCAGCGCAGATAAAGTCATCGTCGACGACCCAGGCAAAAAAGCCCGTCGACTAATACTCTGTCAACGAACGCTTCTCGCTCTGAAAGCAGGCCTTTCCCTCTTGGGCATCAAAACCCTGGAACGGATGTAATTCAGGCTATGCTTAGCTCCTTTTCGTGAATCCAATCGCAAAAGCTCAGTCCAACGCGCTTCAACCCCCTCAACCTTGACTTTTCCCTCAAGTAGAACGACTCATGACCCGTAAACGACTCATGACCCGTAGTTTCAATTGATGCGCGAGTATTACATACGCAGAGAAGGCGACGAAGACGCAAATGGTCCGTACGATATCGATCAACTGAGTTCGTTGTTCGAGGCCGGCAAGCTTGAAAAAAACGCCTACGTCTACGACATCGACAATGAGTCTTGGATTACGATCGAAGAGTGCGAAGAACTCATGAAGATCCTCTTCCCCGAGAAGAAGAAGCTCACGTTGCGATCCAACGACCCCACTCCCGAGCCCGATAGCGAGGAATCGGACGAATCAGAGGAACAGGCGACCGAAACTGCCAAAGGCGACAAAAAGTCGAAAGACAAAGCCGGCTCCAAAAAGCCTGCGGAAAAAGCATTAGAGGAAAAAAAACAATCAGTTTCAGTAGCCCAAATACTAGCCCAAGCGGAAGGACGCGATTCCGATAAACCCGGCGGCAAATCTCCAATCGAAAAACGAGCTCAGGCCGCCTTCATCGGACTGCGCTTTGCGACGCTCTTTATACTAGGCTCCGCTGCCTCGATGATTTGCCTGGAACTGGACCTCGTGCTTACCGCCAATTTCCTGAAGATGCTGGAAAGTCCTTACCTCATCTTCGCAATGGTCGACATTATCCTCGGATTTTTCCTAATCCTTCAGGTAACCGAAATTTTTCCGCTCGTAAGATTCAGAGCCGCCATCGGCTTAGGAACGCTCTCCATTCTATTCCTGATGAGTGGCGAACCATTGCTAGCCGCGTCCAATGCAGTTCTAGTAATCAGCACCTATTTGTGCACCGCGACATTGAGCCTTCCCCGAGCGGCTATTCCATTTGGAATAACGGGTATATTGGGACTAGCAGGCTACATAGCGCTCGTAATTCTGCCCGCATTTACCTAGATTCGTCGCAATAGTTAGCGCCTCATGTCTCCCAAGATAGAAAAGTTCCTCGAACACAAGGAACGCATTCGCAAGCGAATGTGGAAAACCCTGCCGGAGAAAGTACGAACAAGGGAACGCTTTTTCTACGCCACCCTACGAGTCGCTACGATCACCATAGTAGGGATCAAGGAAAACCGACTCCTAAATCGGGCCGCCGCTCTGAGCTTCAGCTCGTTAATCGGCCTGATCCCGATGATCGCCATCATCATCTTGGTTTCCGGATTCGCTCTGGAAAAGACCGATCCGGACCTCGTCGTTAACAATATCCACAAGGGTATCAGCTACATTGCCCCTCAACTGAGCGGCCTGGATCCCGAAGACAGCGACGCGACAAACCAAGACGGCGAAGGCCGGGAGCAGCTAAAAGTCTATCTTCAGGAATTCGTTGACGCCAGCCAGTCAGGCGCAGTGGGAATTAGCGGGATCATCGCTCTGATCCTCATCGTCATGCTATTGTTCTCCTCCATTGAAGGCGCGCTCAATGACATTTGGGAAATCAAACAAGGCCGGAGCCTGATGATGAAAGTCGGCATGTACTGGACGGTCATCACTCTGGGTACCCTACTCGCCGGCGCAGGCATTGCGATGCTCGCGGCCTACGCCTTAAAATGGAATAGTTTCGCGAGCGGTCTTCCAGGAGGCGCCAATCTCGAGCTTCTCATAGAATGGGGAACGAAATGCAGCAGTTTCCTGCTTCTTTCCACCGTCCTCGCCGCCTTCTACCACTTTATTCCGAATACCATCGTCAGCTGGAGAGCCAGTTTCATCGGAGCGGTTTTCACCCTTTCCTGCATCATATTGAATCACTCGATGGCCTTCGCGTATTCCTCCCGAGTCACTCTCGACCGGAGCCTCTACGGTTCGCTCGCCATGATACCGGTGCTCATGATGGCGATGTTCATTTTCTGGTTTTTCATCCTCCTTGGCGGACGGGTCACCTACGCCGTGCAAAATGCCCAATTCAAGGGCGAGAACATCCTTTGGGACCAGCTCAGTCACGCCTCCCGAGAAAGCATTTCCCTACTATTGTTTTCCAAAATCTGTCGGCGTTTTCGCGATTGCCACGCCGCGCTTAGCAGCAAGGAACTCTCGGAGAGCTCCAAACTCCCAGTACAGTTCGTCAACGCCAGCCTAACGCGGCTCTGCGAACTGAATCTCGTTTCCTTGATCCCACCCGAAAAAGGCGGATCTTTCAGGAACTACAAATATCAACCCGCCAGGCCACTTGACCGAATCGAACTGAATGTATTCAAAAGCCAATTCGACAACCACGGCAAGAACCCGCACGAGAACCACCTCGACGACCACGACCCCATCGTCAAACGCTTTCATTCCATGCTCGAGCAAGCTCGTAAAACCGCGTTCAGCGACCTCACGATCGAAGATGTCATCGAGCTGAGCGACGATTCCCGAGAAAAACCCGATTCAGAGTCCTCTCCAGGTCTGGGTGCCCCTTCGTCTCTCGCTTAAGCGTTCGGTATCGCTCGTACACCGTAAAATAGGCGGAAACATTGCTGTTTTGCCCATTGACAGAGTTAGGCCCGATCCTACCTTAGCCGTTCCTTTAACGCCGAACTAACATGATCTCCTGGCTTCAAATCAATCTCCAAAAACACTTTCGTTTCCTTTTCATCATCCTCCTCGCAGGCGTCATCTTCGCGTTTGTATTTACCATAGGAGCAGCGCCTGGTATAGGCGACGGACGCAATCGCCCGACTAATCTGAGCTACTTCGGAAACAAACTCAACACCGAGGCCGAACGCCAAGAGTTTTTCAACGGGGCTTTCTACAGCGCTCTTTTACAATTCGGTGGAGCGCAAATCAACCAAGACCAGCTCAACCAATACGCTTTCAATCGCGGTGCCGCCCTACACTTGGCAGACCTGCACAACGTCCCTGGCCCCACAGCGGAACAAATGACCGAGCACATCCAAACACTCGGAATGTTTCTCGGAGCTGACGGACAATTCAGCCGCGAAGCCTACGCAAGCTTTCGCGACGAAACCCGCGTCACCGGCCGTATCAGCGAAGGATCCCTTTCGCAAATCATGGCTGACGACTATCGCGTCAATCGCGTTTACGAAGCGCTTTCCCAACCTGGATTCGTATTGGAATCCGAAGTGCTAGACGATCTCGTAGCCGATCAAACGAAGTGGACGGTCAATGTCGCCACTTTCGACTTCGCAGACTTCGAACCCAAGATCGACACCTCCGAAGAAAAGTTAGAAGCGTTTTTCGCCGCCAACAACTTTCGTTACACCTCGCCTGCTCGCCGCGTAATCTCCTACATCGAATTCAAAGCGCTCGATTACCTCGAGGCCATTAGCGTCGTCGAGAAAGACTTGAAGAACTACTTCGCTCGCAATGCATCGAAGTACACAAAGACCGTAGCCGCCGCGCCAGCTGAAGAATCTGCCGAAGGTGAAACCGAAACATCAGCCGAGCCTACAACCGAGCCAGCCACTTTCGAAGAAGCCAAAAGCCAGGTCACATTCGATTTCAAAATGGAACAGGCGCTAACCGTAGCTCAAGCCAGAGCAGAAGAACTAGCCCTCGCATTTATCGAAGCCGACAACGGATCCGGTAGCGATTCCCTCGATCGCGATCGCCTCGAAGCGATCGTAGATTCTAAAGGATACGAAGCCAGACAAACGACAGCCTTCGCCCGCAACGAGGTACCGATCGGACTGAGTTGGAGCCAAAACCTCGTCGCCCTTTCCTATCAACTCAGCACTGGACAAATTTACTCGCAGCCGGCCGTCGAAGGGACCTCAACCCTCGTGCTCTACCTCCAAGACGAAAACCCAGAGTTCATCCCCCATTTCAACACCGCTCGAAACCGCGTCATCGAAGATTATTCTCAAGAAGAATCGCGCCGCTTAAGAACGGTTCACGGCGAAGAACTCGCCGCTTCGCTCAAAGCTACATCGGGAACCGACGCATTCAAGACGGAAGCCGAAGCCAAAGGCCTCACCGTCGCAGAATTCGCTGATTTCACACGCCGCGAACCAGCGGAAGGTCTCGACACCAACGTTCTCTACTCGATTACCGATCTGGACGAAGGCGACGTTTCAGACGCTAGCATTCGCGAAGAAAACGGAACCATAATTCACGTAACAGGGAAAATCGTTCCCGAAGTATCCTCAGACGACGAGGAATACGAAAGCCGCATGACGCAGCTCAAGGCGAACTACGAGCGCTACGCAGTCGCTCAATACATCAGCAAACTCTCCAACGCGGAATTGCTCCGCTCCGGACTAGCTTCCAACTAATAGCGACTCTCTTCCCGCCATGCCTTTGCAGCGATTCAGACCGATCTCTGGACGCTGCAAGCTTTGCAAAGGGGAAGTAGAAATCTCGATAAATTCCTCCGAATCCCTACCGGAGGAATGCCCAAAATGCGGACAAGCGATCGAACATTGTCCAAATTTGTCTGCTCCGGTGGCAAAGATACTGAAAACGCCTAGCCCCTCGAACGCTAAAGCCGCTGGTTTCCAGGTTTACAAGCGTTTAGGCAAAGGCGAATACAAAAAACAATAGGATCAAACGCAACTTTCCCCATAGGCTTGGTGTATAGAGTATCGTAACTTCTTTGGATACTGGGGAGCTTATTCGATTCGACTCAGCATGAACCGCGAAAAGCGACATATACTTTACGGCCTAAACGAACGAGATCACTCGCTCAAAGGCTTATGGTTGCTCGCTTTGCTCTACTTCGGATCCCTCCTCGCCGCCACCCTACTCAGCTTGGCCGCCTGGCAAATCACCCACTACCTCGATCCCGAAGCCACAGGTTACCTAGCCAACAAACCGTACCCACGCTTCTTCGACAGATCCCGCTGGTTCTGCGTGTTGCTTCTGCTCCCCTACCTTTTCTGGCAGTGCCGCATAGCTTCCTTTAGGGCCATCGGCTTCGCGAAACCCATTCTATCAACCATTGGACCTTGGTTTGCCTATGGCATCGGGATGATCGTAATTATATACGGAGGATCCTACGCTCTTGGAGCCATCCAGCTCCGACCAGATGCCTCGCTTTCGAATGCGCTCGGAAACATCGACAACGCCATCCTCGCAGGAATCGCAATAGGCCTACTCGAAGAAATCGTTTTCCGAGGGCTTGTATTCAGAATGTTCTATACGGCCATCGCCCCAATCAGCGCGATCATCGCCTCGTCCGCATTCTTCGCCATTCTCCACTTCAGAGCCTCGCCCACCGAGCTTGGAACCATCGCCCCAAGCGAAGTAGGCTTCAACGAAGGATTCAGCATAGCCTGGGAAACCATCGCCTCGCTGGTCACGCAATTCGATTTCACTTACCTGACCGCCATCTTCCTCGTCGGCATACTTCTCCATCAGACCTTTCTTTTAAAGGGCAACCTTTGGGCCTGCGCGTCCCTTCACGCAGGTTGGGTCTTTACGATAAAACTCGTAAGCAGCTCCTTTCAAACTTCCGAACTCGCCAACGAGTTCACAGGAACCACACGTGTGGCCGATGGCTATTGGGTCATCATAGTCCTCCTCGTTTTCATCGGCCTTTTCGCCATGCGGCTGGCCTCACATGGAACACCCCAACCGAATCCGCTCACAGAATCATGAACGCTCTCAACATACTTCGTCTTTCCTTCACCCGTGGCGCAATCGTCGCGGCGACCTTGCTCCTCTTCACTGCTAGCAGCCATGCAGACCTGCTCACCATCGAGGACTGCATTCGCATCGCATTGGAAAAGAACTACGACGTTCGGATTAGCGAGAACGCCACCAAGCGCGCCGAACAGGATGTAGAAATCGCCAACGCCCAATTTCAGCCATCGCTAGCCGTATCGACATCGGACAGCTTCAATACGCAAACCCGATCCGGCGACCGACTCGACGGCGCCGCCCAGCCACAGTCGAACGCCCAAAGCAACCGAATCACCGTATCGAAGGCTCTCGATACAGGAGGTACGCTTTCCATGAGTACGCGCCTCAATCGCAACTACTCAAACTCCACCAACAGCACCATCAATCCTGCCTACAGGGCCAGCACGACTTTGAGCATTCGACAACCCCTACTCAGCGGGTACGGCCCTGGCGTAGCCCGAGCAAACAGAAAGCTGTCGAAGCTCTCCCTAGAGCAATCCAAACTCGATTTCCAAGCAACCGTACTGACCACCATCAACACCACTGAATCCGCTTATCATTCCTTCGTATTCGCCCAAGAACAACACGAAGTACGAAAGGCCGCTCTCAAACTCGCCGAAGATTTGCTAGAAGAAAACAAAACCAAAGAAGAAACCGGCATCGCGACCAGCCTTGACGTGCTGCAAGCGAAAGTTGGCGTCGCGAACGCGACCGACCGATTGCTCCGAGCCAATAAGGCAGTCGAAGACGCTCAAGATCGCCTCCTTACGGTTATCGGCGAAGACTCATTAGTAGGACGCTCTCTAACCGTCGAAGCTCCAGATGTCGGAAATCCGCCAATGCCGGAAATCGAATCCACATTCACGAAAGTGATCGATAATGCTCCTCGTTACCTAACGCTCATCAACCAGAAGCAACGCCGTGAAATAGAGCTCAGACGCAACAAGCGCAACCGCCTCCCCTCACTCAACCTCAACGGCGACTATGCCCTGACAGGCCTCGAAAGTTCGATGCTCGCAGCCTACGACGACGTAACCGAACGAGATAGTTTCAATTGGCAATGGTCTCTCTCCCTAGACGTCCCTTGGGGCCTCAACGAAAAGAAGGCCAACTACATGAAGGCGCAAATTCAGCTCGATACTGAAGAAGCTCGAACCTCCCGCGAAAAACAACGCCTCATGCGCGACACTCGAATTGCCATCCGCGAAGTAACGACCGCCATCGACGGCACTGGTATTAAAGAACTTGCGACAGAACTCAGCGCCCAGGAGTTCGAAATGGAAAAAGCCAAATTCGATGCCGGGTTGAGCACCGGTCGGCGCGTCCTCGAAGCGCAGCAGCGCATGGAAGAGTCCAAAGTAAGCGAACTGCAATCCAAGATCGATCTGCTCAACGCATACTCTGACCTGAGAGAGCTCGATGGAGAATCACTCAAACGCTACGGCATTCAATTCGACTAGCGCTCAAACCGGTTCGAAATGTCAACCGACCTCCTAATCGCCGTCATTTCGGACACTCACAACCATCTGCCGGACAGCCTTCCCGAGCGCCTTCGACCAGCGGACGAAATATGGCATCTAGGCGACGTCTGTCGTCCGGAAACGCTCGACAAACTCGATAATCTCTCCGCCGAGCGTTTCATCGTCCAAGGCAACAACGATCCCTATTTTCACTGGGAAGAACGCCTGACCCTAGAACGCAATGGACTGCGTTTTCAACTCCAACATCTTCCTCCTCGAAGCGTTGACCCCAAACTAACCGCTCTCCTCTTCGGGCATATGCACTATCCGATAAAAGAAAACCTCGGAACCGTATGGACACTCAACCCCGGGGCTATCACAGGTCCACGAAACCAATCGCAATCCAGTTTTGCGTGGCTTCGAATATCCAGTGTAGGCGATTGGTCCTGGGAATTCGAAACGCTCTAATTAACTTATGAATAATCAATAGGGCCGGAGCTTGCGCCGCGCCGCGTATGCGAATCTCCAAAATCGCTGCATAGCGCTAGCGCTAGCCCTACATTCTCGGAAACCGTAATCGGTGGTTCACTCTCCGCTATTGACGAGCCTCCAATGGCGGCAGCAAGTCGAACGCGACCCGGCCACGTTCCACATCCCTTCCGTGACGCAAACTCGCTAAGGCTTGCTGTTGCCACAGATCCGGGATGCGCAAATGAATTTCCAGCGATTCAAACGATTTCACTCGGGTTCTTTTGATTGATGCTTCGAGACCTTCTTAATCCCGACGCTTGCGAAAAGCGTATCATAATCAGATTCGCAGAATATTAATTCTTTCCTCGATCGAATAAGAATGTACCGTCAAACACCAGATGTCGCGCGAGTCCGGTAACGCAACGAGGTTCAGCTTGATGAGCTTCAATATTGCCCATGGAAGAGGTCTTTCCCTCTACCAAGGGTTTCATAGTTCGAACAGCATTCGGAAGAATCTAGAGAAGATCGCTCGAATCGTCCGCGAACATTCGCCGGATATCGTAGCGTTCCAAGAGATCGATCAATCTTCGCACTGGAACAAGCACATCGACCTACTCAAGCACATTCAAGACGAGACCGGCTATCCCCATTCCGAGCACGGTATCCACAATACCCGATTCGGAAGAAAACCGCTTTGCTATGGCAACGCCTTCCTCTCGAAGCACCCGATCCTAAATTGCCAAGTACATCCATTCGGTGAAAAAACCGTAGGAGAAAAAGGATTTATGGAAGCTCAGGTACAGCTCGGTGACCAAGCAGTCGACATCATAAACCTCCACCTCGACTTTCGTTCGCGACGCACGCGCATAGCCCAAATAGAATCAATTTTGAAACGTATCAAACGACTGCCCCTCGGAAAAGGCCTTAATCCTCCTATCATTTGCGGCGATTTCAATACGGGTTCCAAAGCGTTTAGCGACGCCGTAAGACAATTCATGATACGATCAGCGCAGCATGTCCAATACACCTACCACCCGCAGAACGAGCGAACCTTCCCCGCTCACTTTCCTTCCCGAGGGTTAGACTTCGTCCTCGCTCCCAAACCCTACAAGGTCAGCGCGGCCCGAGCCATTAAAAGCTTCGCGTCCGACCACCTGCCTGTCCTCATCGAACTCAGCGCACCTTCAAACGCAAAAAAGCTTGAAACCAAGGTCTCGAGCTTCATCTGAAAAGTAATGGCCGTACGCCTTATTTGACTACGTGATTCGAAACGAGCTTAGTCATTTCGAACATGGATACCTTGTCCTTGCCATCGAATACAGCCTTCAGCTTGGCATCCGCTAGAATTTCACGTCTGTTTTCTGGATTCTGCAGATCGTTTGATTTGATGTAATCCCAGAGTTTTTTGGTCAATTCCGTACGAGGAATCGGGTCGGCTCCAACGACGGCCGCAAGAGCTGCATCGGGAGTGACAGGTTTCATGAATGCCGCATTGGGCTTTTTTGGAGAATCTTTAGCCATAGTACGTTTCGATAGCTTCATATAAGCGTGAGGCAAACCAAAACAGCCTTCTTAACCCAAAAATTGCCTGATTCTGCCAATTCCACACGAAATCGCGCAAATACGACTATTCAATCACGCAAAATACGCCTATTGTACGGTAATAAAAATAGTGACCGATTTTTGGCATAAACCTCCAAATATGATACGCTATTCATGTTCAACTTGAGCTTATACGACAGGATCCTTACGTGAAATCACCTTGTAATCTCCATGCTTACGCTCATAATCCCCTTAAATCGTATTCTTAAATGGATCAAAGCAGGAGAGATGTTTTCCTAAGTACACTACATCTAGCATCAATAATAACCCTAGCTTGAGCGTTAGCTCGCTGCAATACTCCTCCACAAAAAAAAGACCCTATGAACACAAGCCCAACACGCATA
>Ga0302122_10002421_pt1 | contig 11658 bp, 10 predicted proteins | sample CB21_SCM_MG_FD_203115 | JGI IMG/M metagenome (GOLD analysis project Ga0302122, IMG submission 203115) | Marine microbial communities from Western Arctic Ocean, Canada - CB21_SCM | ecosystem: Environmental > Aquatic > Marine > Oceanic | place: Canada: Western Arctic Ocean | collected 2017-09-28
TCCGTTGCTGGACGACGTTGATGTGGTGCTGTGTGCGACCAACACAAATGTCGAGTTGTTCAACGGCAACCGCCTGGTTGCCGGACAGCATGTCACCGGCATCATCGGCAGCAACAAACAGCTTGTAGAAGGCGGTTTTCTGGCCAAACCCCGACGCGAGATCGACGACAACACGGCGGTGAAGGCAGATGTGATTGTCACCAACCTCAAGGAATCCATGGTAACCGAGGAACAGGGCGATCTTTACGGCCCGATTCAGGCCGGATTGATCGGTATCGATGACGTGTACGAGCTTGGGGATCTCGTCACCGGTGGTCATCCGGGACGGATTTCGGACGACCAGATTACCTATCACAAGAACAATAACGGTACCGGTGCGTCCGAAATGGCGATCGCCATGACGGCCTATCGGCGCGCGCGTGATGAAGGCCGCGGTACCGAGATAGATCTAGACTGACTATGGAGTGGTTGCAGCAGCACTATGAGCTGACAACGTTCGATACCGTTCTGGTGGTAGGTACGGCGTTCATCGCGGGCGTGATGCGCGGATTTTCCGGCTTCGGTGCTGCCTTGATCATTGCGCCGGTGCTTGCTTTGGCGGTCGGTCCGCGTGCGGCGATCCCTGCCATTATGATCGTCATGGTGGTGACCAGCCTTCAACTCGTGCCGCGGGCGTGGAAAGACGCAAACTGGCCCGTTGTAATTCCGCTGTCGATCGGCGGCTCGATCGGTATACCGATCGGTGCCTGGCTGTTGATTGTGATCGACCCTGAATTCATACGGCGATCAATTTCTGTGGTTGTTGTTTTCTTTGCCGTCATGATGCTGATCGGCTGGCGCTACAGGGGCAACATCGGGCCAGCGGTCAGTGCGTTTGCCGGCGGTATCGGCGGGTTTATTTCCGGCGCCGCCGCCGCGGGCGGCCCCGCGGTGATTATGTTCCTGCTGGCGGGGCCGGAAAACGCGGCGCGGAACCGCGCAGCAATAATTCTCTATTTCTTTTTCTCTCAGGGCATTGCTTTGGTGGTTTACTGGTTTGGTGATTTGATGACGCTAAAAACCCTGTGGATAGCGCTGCCCATGGTTCCCACGATCGTGCTCGGCACCTGGCTCGGTGAGAAAATGTTCGGAAAAGCGTCCGATCAGCTTTATCGCAGGATTGCGCTCGCGTGCCTGTTGATCATCGGCGTTTCGACGTTGTTCGCCTGAGGCCACGAATTGGAATTCTGGCCTGAGTTCACCTGGATGGAGGCAATCGCGGTTGCGGTGGTTACGTTTGCCGCCGGCGTCATGCGCGGATACTCAGGTTTTGGGTCCGCCCTCGTCGTAGCGCCGGCTACGGCGGCGGTGTTTGAGCCGCAGCTCGCGATACCGGCGGTCATCATAATTCATCTCATCAGCAGCATTCAGCTTCTGCCCGAAGCACTGCGGGATGTCGAATGGGGCAGGGTGGCGCCGCTTTCGATTGCCGGTAGCCTGGCTGTGCCGGTCGGAGCTTGGATTCTGGTGACCCAGGACCCCGAGACTCTCCGCACGGCAATCTCGGTCTTGATCATACTTTTTGCCATCATGATGATGCGGGGCTGGCGCTACACTGGACAGATCAACGGCTGGGTGATGGCGGGTGTAGGCATGATAGGCGGTGTTATTACCGGCGCAGCGACGATAGGAGGGCCGCCGGTGATCGCTTTTTTGATGGCCGGCCCGTTCAAGGCGGCGCAGAACCGGGCGGCGATCATTCTCTATTTTATCTTCGTGCAGATTGTCGCTGTGATCGTGTACTGGATTGGCGGGCTGATGGCATGGCCAATTGTCGGCATTTGCGTCCTTGTCACGCCGCCGATGATGGCCGGTATGTGGGTAGGCCAACGCCTGTTCGCCAAGTCATCGGAAAATGGCTTCCGCCGGATCGCGCTTACGTTTCTCCTGCTGATCGGCATTACGACGCTTTTCCTGTAGTCTGCTCCGATGATCCTTGGCGAAATTTCGACCTGGGAACTCGCCGCCATGATTGCAGCCTTTATTGCGTCCGGCTTGGTGCGCGGGTTCAATGGCGGTGCCGGAGCGAATTTTATTACCGCGCCTGTCGTCGCCCTGATAATCGGGCCGCGCGAAGGCGTGCCGATCATTATCCTGCTGAACTTGATCAGCAATATTCAGGTGATGCCGGGTGCATTGCCACATACCGACTGGCGTCGGATGCTGCCGGTCGGGATTGCCGCGATGGCGACGGCGCCTTTGGGAGCGTGGATACTGCTTGCTGTGGACGAGGATACGATGCGGCGGATCGTTGCGGCCACGTCGATTGTCCTGGCGCTTCTGCTGCTGACCGGCTGGCGCTATCGCGGCCCGCGCGGCTTGCCCATCAGGATCGGCGTTGGCGGCCTCGGCGGGATGATTACCGGGGCGGTGTCGATGGGGGGGCCGCCGGTATTTCTGTATTTGCTGTCCGGCCCCGGCAGCGCAGCGGAACAGCGGGCAAATTTTCTCGCGTTCGGGGTTTTGGTGCAGATCGGCGCGATTATATCGTTTGCGGTGTCCGGCCTGATCACAATGAATTTGTTACTGCTTGCCGCGATCCTGTTTGTGCCGTTCACGCTGTCCTGCTGGGCAGGCATGCGGCTGTTCGCGCGGGCTACCGACACGCAGTTCCGCAATCTGACCCTTTGGGGAATCGCAATCCTATCGCTGGTGATCGCCGTTCTTTAATGTCGCGCTGACGTCAGAGAGAAACACCGTTGGGAAGTTCGAACAGATCGTCTTCCAGCCCGTCGATAAATTCGATGATCTGATCCGTATTCATGACGTCTGCATATTTGGCGTTTATGTCGCACAGATTGATCGCGTGGCTCGCCTGAGAGCGGTCGAAACAGCCTTCCTCGGCGAGCGTGACCCGGTAGTTCTCGCTGAATGCATCGATCGTGGACGCCCGGACGCAGCCGGAAGTCGTGGTGCCTACCATGATCACTGAATCCGCCTTGAAGTTGATCAGGAACGAATTCAACGGCGTACCGTGAAAAGCACTCGGTTTCAATTTTTTGATCACGATGTCCTGTGGCATGGGCTCGATTTCATGGTTGATGGCGTTACCTTCGAGATTACTTCTTCCCGGCGCCGAGGCCGGTTTCCACTCTCCGGTCCGGTTGTTTTTCCAGGCCCACGACCCACGGTCCCAGCCATCCTGGCGCAGATCCCCGGTCGTGTAGATAACGGGAAGTCCTTTTGCTCTTGCGGCGTTCAGCAGGCGTTTGATGTGGGGAAGCGACGCCCAGGCATCCTCGCCACAGGAATTGGGCCAGTTTTTTATCGATTCTAGGATTGGCTCGTCCCGATCGCCCGTAAAGTTGTAGTTCACGTCTATCACGATGATCACCGGGCGCTCGCCAAAGCCCGCAGGCTGCGCAAAACCTGCGGCCTCAAAGACTTCCTTGTCGCGTTTGGTGAGAAACCGGTCCCAGATATGTTCGCTCATTGTCTTGCCTCCCTGTCCCGTTAGGATCACAATTCTGTTTGAAGGTTAATGGGCTGTTTGAACGCGCGCAAGACAACGGCGCGCCTTATCGGAGATTTAAAATGGCGATCAAGGAACTCAATCACATAAATATTCGGACGCCGAAGATGGAGGAAACCAAGGATTTCTTCGTTGATGTCGTCGGGTTGGAAATCGGGTTTCGGCCGCCTTTCGATTCCCACGGTTACTGGCTGTATTGCGATGATGTAGCAATCGTCCACCTGTCATTGAGTGACCCCGATGGCGATCCGAGGACAATTGCTTCCGGCCGGGGCGAGGGGCTCGACCACATAGGGCTTTTTGCTCATGATCTAGCGGGAACTGAAAAGACACTTTCGAGCAAAGGGGTCACCTATCGCAAGATTCTTGCGAGCGGTGGCCGGCTGATTCAGGTGTTTTTCCTCGATCCGAACGGCGTTCAGGTGGAGCTCGGGTTCGAGGCCGAGGCCGAGGGCGTGACCAATGATAATTTTGTTCCCGTAGAAGCCGCTGGACTAGGCGTCTGAGCGGCACCAGATGACGGCCTGAATGGCCTCCTGATTGTGATGATAAATTGACATATTTGTTCAAGGGAAACCTGAAATGAGTACCCCTCAGGCGGGGATCCTTGCTGCCGTGCCGAATTTGTCCCGATATCTGGAATTCAGTTCTGTCCCGGATACTGACTTGACCGCAGTAGTTGGCGGTCTGGCCTCGCGTAAGTTGGCGGAGGATGTCGTGATCGGGATAGGTCCTAGCCTGGTTCAGGGATTAAAAGGATCGATAGAGCTCCTGCGGACATTCCCCAGCCTGAGCGGGCCGGGCTGTGAAGTGCCGTCGACCCAGGCCGATATCTGGTGCTGGATCAGGGGCGACGACCGCGGTGAAATCGCTCATACCGGCCGCTCGATTGTGCACCAGTTGCAACCCGCATTCCGATGCAGCCGCCTCGTCGACGGTTTCAGTTATGACGGGGGACGAGACCTGAGTGGGTACGAGGACGGTACAGAGAACCCCGAGGGTGAACTGGCGTTTGCCGCCGCTATTACCGAGGGCGCTGGTGCCGGTCTCGACGGTCCGAGTTTCGTCGCCGTCCAGCAATGGGTGCACGACCTCGATCATTTCGAGGGACTGGCGCAGGACGACCGCGACAACATCATCGGGCGGCGGCGAAGCGACAACGAGGAGCTGGACGATGCGCCGATATCCGTCCACGTCAAACGGACGGCACAGGAAAGTTTCGATCCCGAAGCCTTCGTCGTCCGCCGGTCGATGCCGTGGGCGGATGCCGGCGGCGAGGGATTGATGTTTGCTGCGTTCGCCGAATCCCTCGATCCCTTCGAAGCACAGCTTAAATGTGTGACCGGGCAGGAAGACGGGGTTGTCGATGGATTGTTCCGGTTCACCCGTCCGGTTTCCGGGAGCTATTTCTGGTGTTCGCCTGCGCTGGATGGCGCGCTCGATCTTTCCGCATTGGGGATGTAGCGGCCAATAGTCCCATCACCCGGTATTTCCGTGAGGACGATTCAATGACTTTCTTTCCCAGCTACGACCACATCATTTCGATGTCGCAGCTTCAGATGTCGAAGTGGGATCTGTTCGAACCCTATATGGAATTCATCCACCGGTTGATGAACTACCCGGCCGGGCCGAGCCAGGAGGAAAAGGAGATAATCGCGGCCTTCTGCTCGCTGCTCAACGCCTGCGATTTCTGTTATGGCGCGCACAAGAATGTTTGTATGACGCTCGGCGTCGATGAGGAACTTTTCCCCAAACTGGTCGACGATATCGACACGGCGCCGGTCGATGAAAATCTTAAGCCGGTCCTTAGATATGTGCGCAAATTGACCCTGACTCCGGACCGGATGACGGACGAAGATGCCAAATCCTGTTACCGCGCCGGATGGAGCGAAGAGGATCTGACCATTGCGATCACCGTTTGTTCGAGCTGGAACTGGTTCAACCGGATGATTCTGGGCCATGGCATCGACAGGAAATGGGACGAGGAAGTTTTCCGCGAACGCGGCGCGCCCGACAAAATGGCCAACGGTTACAAGGCCTATTACGACGAAATGGTTGCCGCGGGATTCGCCGATACCGGCGGCCCGAAAAACGTGCCGCCGCCGGTGGTTTGAAGCGGGTACCGCATTCGTCCCGCTCTAATGAAAATCCCGTGACGGGAACAAGCTGCGGGGGGATGTTTGTCGCGTGTCGGTGCCAGGGTTTTTGACCTCGTCGGCGCGGGCGAAACTGTTTTCATAAGCTGCGCCGGCGGTCCGGCGGCGGTCGGTAGTCCTGAAATCCGGCCCGGCGAGGGCGCGCAGGCGCGGGGTCAGGTCTTCCAGATGGTCGGCGATGACGTGGGTGACGATACCTTCGCGCTGCAATTTTCCGGTGACCAGGATCAGACGGGCGGCCATGATGACACGCCGAAAACGCTCGAACGTTTTCGGCCAGACGACGAGATTGGCGACCCCGGTCTCGTCCTCCAGGGTGATGAAGATGACGCCGCTGGCGGTGCCGGGCCGCTGGCGCACCAGCGCCAGTCCGGCGACGGTTACCCGCGCGCCGTCTTTGGTGTTCAGAAGCTGTTCGGCAGGGGTTACCCGCGCGGTATCGAGCTCCGCCCGCAGCAGTGCCAGCGGGTGCGTTTTCAGCGACAGGCGCAGCGCAGCGTAATCGTGGGTGACTTCCTCTCCGATCGCCATGACGGGCAGCGACACGGCGGGGTCGGCCCGGTTTTCGCCTGCTTCGAACAGCGGCAGGGGCGCCGGCGGCAGAGCGCGCACGGCCCATAATGCTTCGCGCCGGCTGAGATCCATCGATCCATAGGCATCGGCACGCGCCAGTCGCTCCAGGACGGCGGCGGGCAGCCGGGCGAGGCGGTTGATCTCCGCCGGGTCGGTGAACGCCCTGCCCAGTGTCGTGCGCGCGTTGACCAGGGCCGCTGCGTTGTCTTCGGGAAAGCCTTTGATCTGGCGGAATCCGAGACGCAGGGCATGGCCTCCGTTGGCGAGCGGTTCCAGCGTGTTGTCCCAAAGGCTGTGGTTCGCATCGACGGGCCGTACGTCTACCCCGTGCTGCCGCGCGTCGCGGACGAGCTGCGCCGGTGCGTAGAACCCCATCGGCTGGCTGTTGAGGATGGCGGCGGCGAAGACGTCGGGATAATGCTTCTTGAGCCACGCCGAAACGTAGACCAGCAGGGCAAAGCTCGCCGCATGGCTTTCCGGAAACCCGTAATCCCCGAAACCTTCTATCTGGCGGAAGCAGCGTTCGGCGAAATCGCGGTCATAGCCGTTTGCGGTCATGCCGTTGATCAGCTTTTCCTCAAAGGTGTGAATGGTGCCGGTATGGCGGAACGTCGCCATGGCGCGGCGCAGCTGATCGGCCTCCGACGGGGTGAAGCCGGCGGCGACAATAGCGATCTTCATCGCCTGCTCCTGAAACAGCGGCACGCCGAACGTCTTTTCAAGTACCTCACGCAATGCCTCGGACGGGTAATCGATTTTTTCTTCGCCATTCCGGCGGCGCAGATAGGGATGCACCATATCGCCCTGTATGGGGCCGGGGCGAACGATGGCGACCTCAATGACAAGATCGTAAAAATTGCGCGGTTTGAGGCGGGGCAGCATGGTCATCTGCGCCCGGCTTTCGACCTGAAAGACGCCGACGGAATCCGCTTGGCACAGCATATCGTAGACGGTGGGGTCCTCTGCCGGCACGGTGGCGAGGTCGACCCGTCTGCCGTAGTGGCGTTCCAGCAGGTCGAATCCCTTGCGGATGCAGGTCAGCATGCCGAGGCCGAGTACGTCTATTTTTAAAATGCCAAGGGCGTCGAGGTCGTCCTTGTCCCATTCGATCGTGGTGCGGTCTTCCATCGCCGCATTGGCGATCGGGACAAGCTCCGACAGGGGCCCACGGGTGATGACGAAACCGCCGACATGCTGCGAAAGGTGCCTGGGAAAACCTATCAGTTCGCTGGCGAGACGGATCGCGAGCGAAAGCCGGGGATCGTCGGGGTCGAGACCGGCTTCGCGTATGTGCTGCCGCTCGACTCCGCCGGACCGCCAGCCCCAGACGGTGGCGACGAGGGTAGCGATGGTATCTTCGGTCAGCCCCATCGCCTTGCCGACCTCGCGGACGGCCATGCGTGTGCGGTAATGGATGACGGTCGCCGTGAGGCCGGCGCGCTCGCGGCCGTATTTATTGTAGATGTACTGAATGACTTCTTCGCGGCGTTCATGCTCGAAATCGACATCGATATCGGGCGGCTCGTTGCGTTCGGCAGACACAAATCTCTCGAAGAGAAGGTCGATGCGCGCGGGATCGATGGATGTGATGCCGAGGCAGTAGCAGACGGTTGAATTCGCCGCCGAACCGCGCCCCTGACACAGAATCCCCTCCGACCGCGCGAAACGGACGATGTCGTGAACAGTCAGGAAATAGGGCGCGTAATTCAGCTCGCCGATCAGCTTCAGTTCGTACTTAATCTGCGCGCTCACCTTGTCCGGCACGCCGTCGGGATACCGGGTCTTGGATCCCGCCCAGGCGAGCCGCGCCAGTTCCGCCTGCGGCGTCATGCCGGATGATGCGTCGTTTTCCGGATACTCGTAGCGCAGCTCGTCGAGCGAAAACGTACAGCGTCCGGCGATTTCCAGCGTGTGCATGGCCGCTTCCGGGTGGCGGCGGAACAGCCGCGCCATTTCTTCGGGCGGCTTGAAGTGGCGTTCGGCATTGGCCGGCAGGCGGAAGCCGGCCTGGTCGATGGTGCAGTGCTCGCGAATGCAGGTGAGGACATCCATCAACGGCTTTCGGTCAGGCACATGCATCCGGACGTCATTGGTTGCGACCATCGGTATGTTTACGTCGACCGCAAGCTGGGCCAGCGCCCATAGGCGGGCGGCATCGTCGCCGCGATAGCGGCAGCGGGCGGCCAGCCAGACATCCCGCCCGAAGACTTCACGTAGACGATGTAGATGCGCCGTATAGGCGGCGTCCGGTTCCGCTGCAAAGCCCGAAGGCGGCAGGGAGATAAACAGCTGGCCGCCCGAATAGGCGAACACGTCCTCCAGATATATCTCGCAGGCGCCTTTCGGGGCACGCCGGCGGCCCAGGGTGATCAGGCTCGACAACCGGCCATAGGCCGCACGGTCGGTCGGGAAGCACAGCATCGACGGCGCATCCTGCAGATCGAGCCGGGCGCCGACGACGAGCTTTATGCCCGCCTGTTTGGCCGCCTGATGGGCGCGCACAACGCCTGCCAGCGTATTCCGGTCCGCCACCGCCACCGCCGACAAGCCAAGCGTCGCCGCCGTTTTCGCTAATTCCTGCGGGTGCGACGCTCCTTTCAGAAAGGAGAAATTGGTAGTGACTTCAAGTTCGGCGTAGAGGGACATGGGGTATATGCGAAATGGGTGGAAATGCCGGTTGGGCAAATATTGGACCCGTTCCTGCATTTCCCTGTGTATTCAGAGCCCGAATTGCGGTCCAGGACTGGTCCAGCCAAATCATCCGAATACGCCATGGACGTACCAGTGAGGCTGGGTGCCAGGGCTGTATATACCTTCGCGATAGACCCAGAAACGGCGACCGCGGCGGTCTTCGACGCGGTAATAATCGCGGATATTGTCCTGAATTGATTCCGCGGGGGCGGCTTCGAGATCGCCGTCGCTGTCGCCATCACCGTCACGAGCGCCGGCGTCTTCCCGTTCCGTTTCCATCATGCCGAGCCCGTCGTTCCACCATTCCGGGGCGATGCGTTCGGGGCCGTCGGCGTGTTCGATGCGGAAAACCTGCTTGCGCCAGCGGAACATCACGGGTGGGTCGTCCGGCACCGGCGCCACCGCCTCGACCTCTTCGGGCTGGGAGAGGAGACGGAGAGGTCTTGGCCGGGGAAGTGGGCGGCTAAGGGAAGATCGGAGGGGAGAACCGTGCTGCCAGGGGGCGGACGGCGCCGGACGGGTGCGTGCCGTGATAGGGAATGCGGCAATCGCACGTTCGGGGAGGTGGCTTTCCTGCAGGGTCAGCTGCACGACGTTCTCACCGCCAAGCCGGTTGCTGAGCCGGTCGGCCAGTTCGGCGATGCCGGCGTCGCCGGTCTCGCTGCGCCGGTCGAGCGCGGTCTGCGTGGGGGAGAGCTTCTCGCTTGCCGTGGCGGTTAGTGTAATGGCGTCGATTCCGAACCCGGCTTCTATCCGGTCGAGTTTGGACGTGAAAAGCCGGGCGAGATGGGTGGCGTCGCGGCTGGCCCGGCTGGTGCCGGCTTCGAGCCGGTCGACGGTACCGTCGGGGTGATAGAAGGCGAGGGTGAGGCGGCGGGCGCCCAAGCCGTCGGATTCGAGGATCGCAGCAAGGTCGCGGGCAAGGGTGCGGACGGCTTCGGTGATGTCTTCTGCCCGGCCGACCGGTTCTGCGAAGGCGATACGAGTATACCACGGGCTGGACAGGGCCAGCGGGGAAACCGGTTCGGGCCGGTCGCCGAGCGCCTGGTCGAGCCGGTCGGCGATTTCGCTGCCGAAACGATCGACAAGAGCCGCCCGTGGCATTGGCATCAAATCGCCGATCCGCCGCAGCCCCACGGCCTGCAGCCCGGCAACGGTCGCCGGTGCGAGCCGTAGCCCGGCAATCGGCATCGATGCGATCGTGTCCCGCACCTGGCCTTTGCGGACGGTGGTCCAGCGCCGACGCTTGTAGGAAGTGTAACGGGCGGCGGCCCAGGCGGCGCCAGGGGTGTCTGCGATAGCGCCAAAGGCGGTGAAGCCGAGCCCGGCGAGGCGGTTGATGATGTCGCGCATCAAGGCTTCCTCGCCCCCGAACAAATGGGCGCAGCCGGTGACATCGAGCCAGATCGAGCCTGCACCGGTAAAGCTGGCGCCGGAGTTTTCCTCGTCCGGCGCAGTCCACGGGCTGAACCGTCCGCACCAGTCGGAAAGCCGGGAAAGCGTCCGGGTCTCCGCTTCCGGGTCGGCTTCGCTGGTGCGCAGTTCGGGCAGGATCGCGCGGGCGTCGGCCAGGGTCATGCCGGCGCGGATGCCTGCCTGTTCGGCCGCCGCGTTGACGGCATGCAAAATCAGCCGCCCACCGGTGTCGTTGACCAGCCCGAGAGGGCTATCCAGCCAGTCTTGCCGCAGACGGCACAGTCGGTCGGTCGCAAATTTTGGCAGCCATAGAGAAATTACCCGTTTCATCGTCCCACTCCATCGTCCAGTTGGCGGAGATGCCGCCGCGGCAGCGGAACAGTTCCGCCTGCCACCGTGCAGCGCCCAGGCCCGGAGGGCCTGATTGAAAACCACGCCCCGGAGGGCCTGATTGAAGATGACCCCCCGGAGGGCCCGGTTGCATGCCGGTAAAGGCAGCATTGTCGTTAGCCTGATTGGCGCCCCGGTTGGGGGAGCGGATATGAGCTTGTTCATGACCGGTTTGATGGCCGGTTTGATGTTCGACCGCGTCGAGCCGCCAGCGGGTGGCAGCGGCGCTGGGAACGGGTTTGTCCGTTTTCGGCCGGAGGGCGAGGGCGGTAATACCGGTATCTTCCGCTGCGAGCTGCAACCGGCGGCTGGCGGTCAGCGATATGTCCGTTATCTCGCCGACGACGGCGGCAAGCCGGTCGCAGCGCAATCCTTCCTCCATCGCCCAGAGGGCATCCGCATCGCGCCGGGCGCGCACCAGGATCAGCCGTGCCGGATCGATCCCGAACTGCAGCAGCGCCGGACCGTATAGCGCGCCCGCATCGAGCGCCCATGGCCGTTCGCACCACAGAATCGAATGATTTTCGGTATCCGCCGCCAGCCGCCCCGCCAGCAGTGCACAGAAGGCCGTGCCGATGCCGGCATCGGCGGCAAACACCTCATGCAAGGCACCACGCATCAGCCCGCCGCCAGGTAAATGAGCGTCGATTTCGGCCACGCCAAAAGGCAGCACCGGCCGGGCCGTCTCAGCCAGCGATCTGCCAAACCCTTCGAGCCTGCGGATTCGCGCCTTTAGTTCTTCCAGTTCTGTCGGAATCCCCCCGTTTTCCCGGTTCTGAGGGGGAAGAGAGCTATTCCTGGCGCTTCCGGAGAGCCTCGGCATTAAATGTTCCATTTTTAGAGTTAGAACTAATGTTCTTGTTTTGTTCTAATCAAGAATGAGAACACCGTCAAGCAGGATTTTTGTCCTATCTGATGGGG
>Ga0302122_10002423_pt1 | contig 11656 bp, 7 predicted proteins | sample CB21_SCM_MG_FD_203115 | JGI IMG/M metagenome (GOLD analysis project Ga0302122, IMG submission 203115) | Marine microbial communities from Western Arctic Ocean, Canada - CB21_SCM | ecosystem: Environmental > Aquatic > Marine > Oceanic | place: Canada: Western Arctic Ocean | collected 2017-09-28
GGTGTAATCTCATCAGTGACGTTTTTACCATAAAGCATCAAGTCCCAATTGTCGCCACGAAGTCCAGTACGAATATTGACCTTCTCAAAACCATCTGAGTAATCGATCGGATCCATGTCACCGGCCATAAAGAAGCCATCGGTAAAGTTAACGTCAACGCTTGTGAACCAGAGGATGCCATTAGACAATGGCCGAGTGTAATCAGCACTCAATGAACCGTTGTAGTCAGTACCTACCTGTCCGCCGGCAAGATCTTGTGCGCCCGAACCGGTTTGTGCGCCATTGCCTGGATTAAACTTGGCAGTACATCCGTCAAATGTATGGTTTTGACCATCATCAGCGGTAAGTGTGCCCAGACCAAGTAACCCGGAAGCTTGCGCTGCAGTACAACCAGCACCTGGGTATGAACCGTACTTGCCATCCATGATTGCAAAGTTAGCACCTAATCGCAGATTATCAGTTGCTTGCCATTTCATGTCGATTTCTACACCAGTAACATCGGTTGACGCGGCGTTGGTTACCACAAAGCCCAGACCAACAAAGGTCGATACTTGCTGATCTTCATAAGTGCTGTCAAACCAAGCCCAGTTAACGGTCATAGCGCCATCCATCAGGGTGTGTTTTCCACCGATTTCAAAGGAGCTAGCGGTTTCATCATCATACTCAAAACCAAGTCCGGGTTCCGTTGGGTTGGTCGTTCCATTAGCATTAAACGTAGGGTTTTGATCATCTACCGCATTAAATCCACCGCTCTTGAAACCTTCTGAGTAGCTAACATAGAACATGCTGTCTTCAGACTGTGCCCATTCCAGATTCGCAGCAGGCATTAACTGGTCTGTTGATCGGCTTTCAGTAAAGTCATGATCGTAAGACGCGAAACTAGAAGCCATAAGGGCACCTAACAATGGAGACGGGTTAGGAGTAGTTAGTCCAGTAGACCCCGTGGTAAGGTTCATTTTGGCAGAAGCAGTCTTGTCTTCTTCGGTATAACGAAGACCTGCGGTTAATGTCAAACTATCAGTCAGGTTATATTTACCCTGGAAGAATACAGCCCAAGACTCGGTCTCTTGTTGCCAACTGGAGATACGACCGACTGATTGGAACTTAGTCACTCCCTCTAAACCAAAGGGAAGGCCAAAAAAGGCAGCGGTGGCAGGCGGGAAGAATAAGAAAGTATCCAGCCCTGGCACTCCGAGGATATAAGGCATTGTACCTGGAATACCAAAGGTGGCATCCACGGCCACTAAGCGATTAATTAATTGTTCCTGATCATCAATATAAAGACCACCTACCCAAGAAAAATCATCTTCGACAGGGGAGGAGATGCGGAACTCTTGGCTTGTGTGGTCATAGTCGGAAATATCACTTCGACCAATAAACCGAACCGGTAACCAGTCAGCATCCATACCGTCTTCGTATTCGTACTTGTTCATTCCAGTGACCGAACTAAGGGTGTAACCGTTGGCCAGTTCCACTTCAATTTTTAATGAAGTGTCTTGGGTACTTGTGTCTGTACCTTCAGGCATCTCACCACCGTCATCGCACACTTTATGCGAGCGACCCATTGACGCTGCAAGGTCACAACCACCGAAAGAAACAGCATCACGGTAGCCATCTTGGACACCTGCGGCAACCGCTGCGGCTAATGCCGGATAGACAGCGCCCATCGTTCCATACATTAGAGCGTTGGAGGAGGCTATATTAGCTAGAGGGGAGAAGGTGGTGACTACGCCTGTTCCACCAACCCGAACATGGTCACTTTGCGCATGTTTTAACTCAACGCTGGTGCTGTCATTAGGCTCCCAAACCGCACTTAGACGCCACATGCTTTCATCGGTAGAGGGAAAAGTCGATTGAACAGCTCCTGGGGTAGGCTCACCAACAAACGTTGCTCCTGACATAAGTGAGTTGTTTGTAAAGCCATCATCTTGATGGTCTTTATAGGCAAATCGTACCGCGAAGGTATCTGACAATGAACCAGATATATTGCCTTCGACTGTTTGCCCTCCATTAGACTCTTTGTTAACCGACATTTTACCGGCAAACTCATCACCAACAGTTGGTGTTCCTGAGGTTACGTTGATTGCGCCAGCAAGAGTGTTCTTGCCAAACAAGATACCCTGAGGTCCACGCAATACTTCAACTTGTTGCAGATCAAATAAACCTGTTCTCGTTTGACGGCTTTTGCCGTAATGCACACCATCAACGTAAATGCCGACAGATTGCTCAAACGATTGGTTGGCACCAATGCCAACTCCGCGCATACCAATAATGGTATTCACGGCATTTTCAGTGATTGATAGATTAGGTATATAGGCGCTAAGTTCCCCAAAGCTATGGAGGCCGACTTCTTCAATTTTAGATCCGCTAATTGCGGTCATGGAAATGGCAACGTCTTGCAAACTTTCTGCGCGCTTGTTGGCGGTTACGATAATTTCTTCTAGCTCTGCTGCATAGGCGCCGCTAGATGCTACGGCAACGCCAATGGCCATACTACTGATAATTTTACGAAATGATGTCTTGTGCATAATAAACCCCTGTAATTTTTATAATAGTATTTATTTCGTGCTACTACTTTCACTGTAATCTAGCTGGGCCTCTCCATTTAGCATGGTTTTTAGTAACAAATTGACTGAAATCAAAGAACCCGATTCCTACCGTACACCAGACCTTAACAAAAGAGTGAATTACTTTTGATCTTTAATGAATAAACCATTTATCATTAACTCTCTCTGTACGATGGACAAAGAATCCATTTAAGGTAGTGCAAATACGGTATAAATTAGACTCATATAAGAAAGATAGACCAATAATGTCGAAAAAGCATAGAAATTGGTTGTTCGGATAATGGATGAGGTTTTTATCCGTCCTTTAAATTTCTCTGATTAAAATGTTTTGGGCGAGAAGTACTCTTTTAAAGAGCGCTAGCAGAGAGGGTGTCTAAAAGAGGTCCAATAATGGAAGGGTCCCCACGATTAGAGTTGAGATTTAAACCCGTTGGAATTCCACCCAAACGCACAACAATGGTTTGTGTTGTTGGATTGATCATAATGACTTGCAGTCCCATACCTTCAATCCAGAAGACCTCAGGTAAATCGTCTAAGCCTCCATAAATATGGTATCCATAAGAATTGCCTACAGACTTGCCTGTTGCCTGCACATAGAACCATTTTGGCACTAGAGCGTCCGTCACCATCTTATCTAACCAGCCCTTGGAAACAACGGTATTGGCAGGCGCTAGAAAGAGATTTCCGATGGCTAACCAGGATTGTGCTGTAGCAAACAAACAGCAGTACCCTGCAGACGTGACTATAGAAGCATCCTCTAGTACTAATGGTTGCCAAATTTTTTCTTCAATGAGCTTATTAATGGGTATTTGATACAGCCGCTTTAGGATGAGCATTAAAAGATGGTAGTTCATACTGTCGTAACGAAACTCTCTATCGTCGCTAAAGGAGAGGTGCCGATTGGTGAGGTCTAGCAACGTATTATTTAACGTAGCTCGCGTATCTTTAATGGTCGACTGGATTCCTGATGTATGCCTTAAAAGGTCTCTTATGTCGACTCGCGAAGATTGCTGACTAAGCTCGGGTAGATAACGGCTAATCGAGTCGGTCTCTGAGTCAATTAAACCATCGTCAATAGCGACGCCTATGAGTATGGCGATGATGCTTTTCGCCATAGACATTCCATTAATGTTCAATCCTTGCTGGGCATCCTCCCGATAGCGTTCGTAAACAACTTCCCCATATTTTTGGACTATTAAGGCTTGGGTTTGGCTTTTATCAAACCACAGGTCCAAGGTTTCGCTTTGATCGGTCAACGGATTAGGGGTTATTTGCAAGACAGCGCTTGGAGTTCCGGCTATAGACTCTGGAGCTGACATTAGAGTGTTGGTCGGGCTGGCCATTAACTCATTGATATGCGCATTAACCTCAAGTGCAAGCCAATCTTGTACTTTTAATTTAAACGGCGAGAAAAGTAAGACCGTGACCGCCACGATCAGGGCTAAAAGGATTCCAGTCAGTATTTTTAGTAACTTAGGTTGATCAGACATTACTTATCAAGGCACTCAATTATTCTTTGTATTTAATGATAAATTACTTTTGCTTTAGATACACATGTCTATTCAGGTACTGCGCTTTTCGACCACGCTTGTATTATTTCCCACCCCTGTTACGGTAACCTAAAAATAAGAGACCACGAGCATGCAAGTAGCGGCAAAAAAAGCATCGGGTAGCGAAATAGGATTCTGGCGTGGCTGGTCTATTGCCGTAGGCTGCGCGATAGGCTCGGGTATTTTCATGATGCCGACCCTGCTCGCGCCCTATGGTATGTTAGGCCTTGCCGGTTGGTTAGTGGCCGGCGCTGGTACCTTGTTGGTGGTGCTGTCTTTATCACGTCTGGCTAGACGGATCCCAAAAATTGGTGGTCCATACGCATACGTTCAAGCAGGGTTGGGTGATTTTGCTGCTTTCTTGGTCGCATGGACATATTGGATTGCGTGTATCTCTGCCGCCTCAGGTATCGCTATTGCTTTTGTAGGTTACTTAGGCGTGTTTTTACCGGCTATTACTGACTCCAGCGTGTTTTCGCTGCTAGTGTCTCTGGTTCTTATTTGGACCGTTATTGGGCTTAATATACGTAGTATTGAGGGTAGTGGGACCTTTCAGGTAGTGACAACCATATTAAAAATATTGCCACTGCTATTCATGATTGTTTTGGGTTTTGCAAATATGGACCCTGAGATACTGCCACCGATTAACCCTACTGAATTGCATCCGATAGCGCTTTTGGCAACAGTAACCACCTTGGTTATGTGGTCTTTTGTTGGCCTTGAGACTGCCACCGTGCCGGCTGACAATATGACTGAGCCGGATAAAATGATTCCACGTATTTTGATCGCGTCGGTTTTTACTGTGTTGGTCATTTACTTCTTGGTTAGTTTGGCTATTGCGCTGGTGGTTCCTGCTGAGGAATTGATCGGATCAACAGCGCCGTTCGCTGTTGCCGCGACTAAGATAATGGGACCTGTGGGCGGCGCTATTATTACTATAGGTGCGCTGATATCAACGCTAGGGAGTTTAAATGCGAACACACTTACTGCGGGCCAGGTACCTCTGGCTGCTGCCAAAGATCACCTTTTACCGGTTAAATTTTTAACCTTGAGTAAGGCCGGCACTCCAGTTTTTTCTTTTCTTGTGTCGGGTGGTTTTATGACACTGTTACTGTTTTTGAACTACACCAAAGGCCTAGTGGCCGCTTTTACCTTTATGGCAATGCTATCAACTTTGTCTACCTTAATGGCGTATGCTTTTTCAGCCGTCGCTGAGTTTTATTTTCTCAAGCGAGATAGGGCAAGTCCCGAAAGAAATCGTGCTATCGCTCTTTCAAGTGCAGCCTTTCTGTACTCATTCTTTGCGATATGGGGAGCGGGCACAGAGATTGTATTTTATTCATTTATGCTGATAATGATTGGCATGCCTTTTTATGCCCTCGTTCGAGAAGACTCCAGAGACTAAATAAATGCCACAATTTAACGAATATTCGAACTTAGTTCAGGTTGCGGTGCGCAATCCCGAGCACGCCTTTGTCAGCCAAAAAAAATTAGCGCAGGAATGGGAACCCTTGCGATTTCACGCTATGCCAGATCTTGAAAAATCACATGCAGAATTTGCGCTATTTAGACAGTGTCTACTGACGTCTGGGGCAGAGGTGATTGATTTGCCCGCCAATGATAGTCTCACAATTGACAGTATTTACCCGCGTGATAATGTTTTAGTCAGCCCCAAAGGATTAATTCTTTGTAATATGGGGCGGGCCAGCAGAACACCAGAAGCGACGGTAAATGTTGCAGTTTATGAGGCTCTTGGTCATAAGATAGCTGGACAGATTATGGCGCCTGGCACCCTTGAAGGTGGAGACTTTATTTGGATTGATGAACAACACGCAGCGGTAGGGTTGGGGCCAAGGACAAATAAAGAAGGGGTCAGGCAGTTGCACGCAATTCTGGGGAACGAGGTCGACCTTCATGTGGTTGACTTGCCGGACCCAGAACACCCTGATGATGTATTGCATTTGATGTCAATTATTTCACCCATTGACCAGAATTTAGCATTGATTTATAGACCCTTTATGCCGCAGAATTTTATTTTATGGCTTGAAACCAGAGGGGTGGAGTTTGTCGATGTGCCAGAGGAGGAGTATCTACCCATGGGTTGTAATGTTCTTGCCATTGCTCCGCGATCAGTCGTGATGCTAGAAAATCTACCAGGTGTTAAGGCTGGACTAGAGCAGGCAGGTTGTTCGGTGCAAACATATCGAGGCATGGAGATTAGTCGAAAAGGAGAGGGCGGCCCAACCTGTTTGACTCGCCCTTTAATGAGAGAATAATAGGCAGTAGATCTTGAAAATGGGTTAGCCAAAAGGAGTATATCTTGAGTCGTCCATTATTATTGAAAATTGTTAAGCTCCGTGGCTTCTTCAACGTTGTGGCACTGCTATGTGTTGTCGTTGCTGGTGTTGGCTGCAGCGACCAATCTCACACGTCCCAGACGGCCCTTGCGGATTGGTCATCGCCGGCAGGGGCACGTTCCGTATCGCCGAATTTGAGTCTTGATCTTGAGGGCGTGCCAATCTTAAGTTGGATGAAAGTCAGCGAAGATTCAGTTGCTTTAGAGTATTCACGCTGGGATGAAACACAATGGTCAGATGTTGTCGAGGTCGCAAGTGGCAGTAACTGGTTAGTTAATCGCGCCGATTTTCCCTCAGTAGTGCAGTTATCAGAGTCACTCTGGGCGGCCCATTGGTTAGTGATGACAGACCCCAGTGTTTTCGCTTATGACGTCATGGTAGGGCTCTCTACTGATGGCGGGATAACGTGGGATACTCCTTTCAAACCTCACACCGACGGAACCCTAACCGAACATGGATTCGTTAGTTTTTTTTCGGACGATCAAGATGTCGGCCTAGTCTGGCTAGACGGCCGCAACATGTCTGGCGGTGGCCACTCAAAGCACGACATGGAGCCAATGTCCCCTGATAGCGGCATGACGTTGCGCTCTGCAAAGGTAACTATGAAAGGCGCGCTTTTCGAGCCACAAATAATTGATGGATTGGTCTGCGATTGTTGTCAGACTGATATTGCACAGGTCGATAAAGGTGCGGTTTTAGTGTTCAGAAATCGTACTGAGGGTGAACACAGAGATATCTATTACTCGCGTTTGATCAATGGACGTTGGTCTGAGTCAAAGCCAGTAGCATCTGATGAGTGGCTGATTGCGGGATGTCCAGTGAATGGACCTTCGGTCGCAGCAAGTTCAACGCACACAGCAGTGGCTTGGTATACAGAGGGCAAGGGCTACGGTCAGGTTAAATTAGCGCTGTCTGAAAAAGATTCAGATACGTTTATGCCGGCTTTGGAGATAAGCGGTGGTGATGCTGTGCTCGGGCAGGTGGGTTTGGCCGCTACCAAAGATAATGGTTTCATTGTAAGTTGGCTGACTTTTTCCGAGGGTGTCAAAGGAGACTTAAATCTACGTCACGCTGATTCCGATGGCGTGCTTGGACTCGCGGTTGTTGTTGCAGATGTTGATTTTACTCGTCGAGCAGGGCTTCCCCAAATGACGGTATTCGATGGTCGAGTGATTTTGGTGTGGACCGGTGGCGATAAGTCCAACAAGGCTATTCAGGTCGTATCACTTCCCCAGAGTATTATTGAAAAATAGGGATAAAGGGTGAACTTGCGTATTAACTCGTTGAAACTGGATCAATGGCTTCACAGTGTTTGGGTTTTTTTATTTGCTCTGACATTACAGTCATGTTCCTTAGCTGAAACATTTACTAACAATGACTCTACCGCGACTAAGAAGACGTTTAGTGAGTTTTTACAATGGCGGATGACGAAGGAGAGTTCTCCGCCAAGGGTAGAGATAGAGTCATCTGATGAGTGGCGTAATCTTGAGCCTTCGTCGACTAATTACGCTGTCTGGATAGGCCATGCTACCTATTTGTTAAACAATGGTGAGCTGACCATTATCACTGATCCAATTTTTTCAAACCGAGCCTCTCCAGTCCCCTGGGCTGGTCCCAAACGACTTATTCCACCTGCTATTCCTCTGGGTGATCTTCCGCCGATTGATGTGGTCGTGATAAGTCATAATCATTATGATCATCTTGACCTCCCAAGTTTAAAAGCGTTGCAGCAGGCCAATCCGGAAGTTGTGATTTTGGTACCGCAGGGCGATAAAGCCTTGTTAGAGGGTCAAGGCCTACAAAACGTGCATCAATTTCGGTGGTGGCAAAATATTCGCCTTGGTAAAACGGAGCTGACGTTTACGCCTGTTCAGCACTGGTCTAGTCGAGGCATTACTGACCGCAATAGTAGTCTGTGGGGTGGCTGGTTTATAAAGAGCCCAAGCTTATCGCTCTACCATGCAGGGGACACGGGTTACTCCAAGGATTTTGTGAAGACTCGAGAGACACTGGGCGTACCTGATGTTGCATTTATCCCTATAGGTGCCTATGAGCCTCGGTGGTTTATGCGAACCCAGCATGTCAATCCAGCTGAAGCTGTTCAGGTAGCCTTAGACTTAAAGGCTCCACGATCATTTGGTATGCACTGGGGCACGTTTATTCTCACTGACGAGCTGGTTAAAGCGCCGAGCAGAGCATTGGAGAAAGCGGTAGCTGAAAGTGGTCAGGCAGCTGATTTTTTTACCGCACCTATGCCAGGAAAAATTATACCTTTATTGTTGCGGTAACCCTGTAAGGTGTTGTCTGAGATGAACTATGTTTAAGAGTCGATATAATCAGAAAACACTGGATTTCAGCGCAATAAAATAACAAGGACGAAATCAATGAATATTGAAGGTATTTCTGGGTACTGTGACCCTCGCTTTGAAGAGGTTGCCGAAATCTTTTCTTCAGCCATTAAAAGTGGTTATGAAACAGGGGCTTCCTTTGCCATTGAGCATCAAGGCGACATGGTGGTTAACCTATGGGGTGGCTATCAAGATGAAGCAAAGACCAAACGCTGGCAAGAAGATACCATTGTAAATGTTTTTTCAGTAACAAAAGGGGTGGTCGCGACCTGTGCTGCAAGACTCATTGAGCAAGGCTTGCTAGATATCCAACAAAAGGTGTCTCATTATTGGCCTGAATATGGCTGCAATGGTAAGCAAGATACTAAGGTCATTGATCTTTTATGCCATCGGGCAGGAATGTTTGGGTTTCAAGGCGAATTGCCTTTAGATGAGTGGAGGAATTGGCAAAAATTCACCGACCTTCTGGCTGCGCAGGCTCCCTTTAGAACGCCCGGAGCGTCTCAGGGTTACCATGCGCTCACATTTGGTTGGCTCGTGGGCGAAGTCATTCGTCGAGTAGATGGGCGCTCGGTGGGCACTTATTTTAGTGAAGAAATAGCTAAACCCTTAGGTCTCGACTTCAAAATTGGTGTCGATGAGTCCGATCTGTCTCGCTGTGCAGATACGCTAATGGTGAGCAACGAATCTGCGCTCTCAATCTTAAAAATAATGACCTATGTCCCTGATATGCTCTTATCTAAATCAATGCGTGGCGCTAAGGGCGCCGTTAAAAGTGGTGATTACGCGACTGCATTTGCTGCCCGAGGATTGGACGGAGATGATGCCGTCAATAGCGCCGAATGGCGCTTAGCAGAGGTCCCTGCAGCAAACGGACACGGCACTGCTGCAAGCCTTGCTAAGTTGTATGGGGTCCTTTCCAATGGTGGGTCACGAAATGGACAGCATTTATTGAAGCCAGAGACAATAAAGCACGTAACTAGTGTGCACTCAGGTGGTCCAGATACGGTTCTATTTGGCCTGCCTTACCAGTTTGGTCTGGGTTATATGGTTAATGCACCCTTGACCCCCATTGGTGTCAAGCCAGGGATGTTTGGTCATACGGGTATTGGCGGTGAAGTGACTTTTGGCGATTTAAACAACAATCTTGGGTTTTCTTTTGTCAATAATCGACAGCACAATATCGGTAATTTATACAAGACAGCCAATAATCTATCAAAGGCCCTGTACAAGGCCTTATGAGGAATAGTTGGATTATTGAGTAACCTGACTTTATCTGCCATCTCTATATAAGTCCTGCACTGACAAATATATTGCCTTTGAATTACCGTTTAATATTTGTACCCAATATGGCATATCGAAATTACGCGTTAAGGGCTAAGAGATTACTTAACGAAATAGTTTGATAATATCTGCGGCGTCGCTCTCACAGCTTGGCCCCATTAGGTGAACACCGTCTATACCAGGCAGGTCAATCAGTTTACTGATGAGTTCTTGGCAGATCATTAAGCCTTCTTTCTTGGGATTCTTAGAGGCGTCTAATCGTGAGATCATCGCGTCAGAAATATTAACCCCCCACAGATTCTCTCGCATCCACAAGGCTTGCTTTGCTGACTTTAAAGGCCCCATGCCCACGAGTATTTTTAAGTCATCTGTTTTCCCATTTGCAATAAGCAGGTCAGAGTAAAATTGACAGATGTCTTCATCAAAACAATACTGAGTTTGAATAAATTTAGCACCATTAGTTATTTTTCTTTTCAAAAAATCAATGGCTTGAGGATTCTCTTTTTGAAAATATAGATCATCAGCTGCACCTGGGTATATAGGCAAAGGTTCTTTGATTTCAGTGCCATCTGCCAGTTTACCAGTTGACATTACATTCAAGAGCCCCATTATTCCGGCGCTATCAAACTCATTGACAACTTGTGGTCCTCCTTCACTGGGTTTGTCGCCAGTCAAGCACAGGACCTTATTAATACCGAGCGAAAGAGCACCCAACACCTCAGATTCTATAGCGATTCTGTTTCTGTCTCGCCCAGTCAACTGCAAGATGACATCTAGGCCTAGCTCTTTAATGCCTGCAGCGACAAGCAGGCTAGACAATCTTGTTTTTGAATTTGGCGAGTCAGTAACATTAACAGCGTCAGCGACACCTACAAGCGGTAAAACCATGTCGACGCTTTGCTTTAGATTTGTCGACACCGCAGGCGTTGTCTCTGATGTAAAAATAAAATCGGTATTTGTAGGTGAGAACATAATTTCCAAATGGCGCCAGTTGGTTTGTTATCGGAGTCTAAGGAATTTTTATAAAAAAGAGAAATACTAATCCACTATATATTGTTTTATTTATTTAAAAATCAAACACGTTTGAGTGCTGCTGGCCCTTTTACTTTGGCGTAACCAGATGGTGTCCATTAATGGTACTGATCAGATCTATAAACTATATAGTAGCGTAACACTTAGACACGGCATGGTCGCACTCTAGTGATTGTCTTTAATAATGGATGACAGAAATAATGGATGAGAGATTCATTTAGGAACAATTATGATAAAAAAACCAGTTCTTTGGTTTTGCATTTTAATGTTAACTGCTTGCGGAGGAGGTTCGTCTACTCCAATTATTCAGCCTATAGTGTCTAATCAAACGCCAGTCCCAGTGCCTGAAGAAAATCCAACGTCCGAAGTAAAGTTTATCACCCAGACAATTGACGGCCGGTTGGTAGATCGTCCTTATTTGATACGTTATCCTGAAAATGCCTCAGAGACAAAATATCCCGTCGTCTTCTTTTTTCATGATGCCGGTGAAAATGGTGACCTGTGGTTGAGCAATAACA
>Ga0302122_10002424_pt1 | contig 11652 bp, 8 predicted proteins | sample CB21_SCM_MG_FD_203115 | JGI IMG/M metagenome (GOLD analysis project Ga0302122, IMG submission 203115) | Marine microbial communities from Western Arctic Ocean, Canada - CB21_SCM | ecosystem: Environmental > Aquatic > Marine > Oceanic | place: Canada: Western Arctic Ocean | collected 2017-09-28
CGCGACGAGCGGCAGGTCGCGCGGGCCGAGCGACGGCGGGAAGACCTGGAAGACGAAGCCGTCCCTCATCGATCTGTCCCACCTGGCCCCCGAGCTGCCCGCGCCGCCGCGCCCCGGCGCCGTGGCCAAACCTCGGCCCCACGGCCGCGTCAAGTCGCTGCGGGAGCGCGTCGTGGACCGGCGGGACAAGACGCGGCCGCGGACGCTCCCCGCGGACCCGGCGGAGGGCTTCGCGGACTCGAATCCGAACCCGGTGGCGCGCATGATGCGGCTGGCGCACATGGGGTACTAAGGTAATTGTGTTCTTAAATATTCAACAACTTACACTACTTGTTTCCTCGCCAATACGACAGAACGTTCCAGACGACACCGTTATCGCCGAGGCCGACGAGGAAGGCGAGGGCCCTGTCGTACTCGCTCCCTCCGCCGGGGGGCGCGAGGAAACCGCGCGTCACGAGGCCCCTCACCGCACATACGTCTTTGTGCGCGTGGCGCGCATAGGACTTCCAGCTTCCTGCGGAGCGGACACCGTGCACATAGGCCTTGACCTTGATGAAGTCTTCGTTGCTGCCCACCGATGGGAAGACATGCTCGATGCGGTGGAGGAGAGCTTCGGCTGACTGGTATTGTGAACCGGCTTGACACCTGACAGAAATGTCATCTAATTCCGCCCCGGCGCGCAACAGCGCAGCGACCACTCCCGGGAGGTGGTGAAATGCCGCAAGGTGCGGCATATTTCCTTGAATCCTGAGCAAGCTGGCGAGCGGCGTCTCAATATATCCCAATCCGCTTAAAATTCTTGCTTTCACGTTTCCTCCCGCTTCTAGAATGAGATGGAGCATCTCTGGGTTAATAAGCGCCCAGTGAACGGCCTCGTGTAATGGAGACGTTCGCCCCAGGTGGTCATCAAAGACGTCCGCAGCGCATATGTTCACATCGGCGCCGAGCGATAACAGTAGACGTGCGAGCGCGACGCGTTGCACCGAGCTGCGAGGGATCGGGGAGCAGGAGGCGAGAAGCAGTGTCATTCCGTACTCGTCGCGGTCGTCTATGTATTCGCGGCCGCCGTCCGGCTGATTGTTGATCCACGTTCTTACAAACTCTAGATTGCCGCGCTCAGCCTCGGTTACGACGTCTGTTGGTAGGACCATCTAGACACGCACGCGCCTGGCACTAAATGGGTCCCAGGAGTAAATAGTGGAGCCTAGGCACGCAGGGGCACAGATGTGCGAGAGGCGTCGGCAGCGTTTTACAAGGCGTCAGAAGGAACATATGCACGAGACGACGGCCTCAGCACAGGCGTGCCGGGCGCACACATTGCGTTGTACTATTAAACGGCGCTGTGTAAGTTCGGGTTTCATCCGGCGGGTCTCACACGTAAAAAAGGATAGTCAAATCGTGTAAGTTATTACTAGTAGCCAGTCAGCTTCTTGTGTGTCATGGGACCGGAGAGAGAGGTCAGTATCCACCTTGTCAGGCCTCGTCCGCCGGCGGCGCGGCGGCGGCGGACGCCGCGGATGGCGTCGCGGGCGCCACAGATGCGGGGGGCGCCACAGACGCGACAGGCGGCGGCGGCGCCGCCGCAGGGGCCACAGGCACCGCGGGGGCCGCGGCCGCGGCAGATGATGCCTTTGCGGGCGCGACCAGCTTCGCAGACGCAGTCGTGGGCGCCGTCACGGCCGTCGACACAGCGGGCGCGGCCGGCGTTGCAGATGCGGCCGGTGTTGCAGACACGGCGGTCTCGGACGGGACAAGCGGAGTCGCCGCCGTGGCCGCCGCAGGGACCGCTGGGACCACAGCCGCCTCAACGGGCGATGCCACCGCAAGCACGGCCGGCGCTAAAGACGCCGCCGCCGCTGCGGAAGCCGCGGGGACCGGGACCGTCGCGACAGGCGAAGCCACCGCGGGCGCGGCCGGCGTCACGGGAGCCGCAGGTGCCGCCGTCGTCAGCGCGGGCGCGGCCGGCGCCCCGGCCGCCGCCGCGGGCGCAAGAATAGCACCGGACGCATTGACCGACCGCCGCACCAAGACGGGCGGCCGGCGCCGCGCCGGCCGCGGCCGCGAGTTGTAGTGGCCGTCCGGCAGCCGCAGCCCGCGGTTGTACCGCCGGTCGTGGGCCCAGATGTTGGCGCGGCGCGGCTCCATGTCGCCCAGCTCAGCCATTACCACTAGCTTCTAGACAAGACAGGATGTACGGCAAGTTCCTCTTCGCGGCGCTCGTGCCGCTCGCCCTCGGCCAGGACGAGCGGCAGTTATTGACCGCCTCGAAGCCGGCGACTCGGTCGTTCCACAACTCCGGCAGCGCGGAAACGCCGGTAGAGGCCTGGAGGCGCCGCCAGGCCTCTACCGGCGACGCGGACGCACGGCGCCGCCTCGCCGAGTACTCCTACAGCTACGACGCGCCGACGGCTGCCCCCACCTCGGAGACGATCGCCCCGACGCGCACCGAGACGTACGTGCACGGGTTCGCGCGCGTCGCCATCGAGCTGCGGCACCGGCCGATCTCCTTCATCTCCTACGAGACCGAGCCGCTCGCCTCCCCGGCGAAGAAGGCGCACCATCTCTTGGAACGCAATGGTAAAGGGGGCATGATGTCGGAGCTCTGGGGCTACTCCAATGCCGGGAACACGTTCCAGGTTCGCACGAAGAGCACGCGCATCAAGTTCGTGCCCCCCGGCTACGTGGAGCGGTTCCCGACGCCCGTGACGACGCCCGGGCCCGTCCGCGTGTTCAAGTGGCTCGGCATGCGCGGTAGGTGCATGGACCGCCTGCCCGTGGATATCCGGAGCCGCGTCTCGGAGAGCTACGGCGTAAAAACGACGCAGGACTGGGCGCGGACCATGGCGGCGAAGCACACCGCGTACCTGAACCTGCACAAGATGCACTGCCCGCGGTTCGGCGGTGGCTTGGCGTCGCACTCCTTGCCCGCGGAGTACTTCCGCCTCTCGGCCATTCTCTCGGTGGGCGGCCTGGTGGTCTCGGAGCCGTGCCACCCGACCGACGAGAAGGCGCTGAGGGACATCGTTTTGTTCGAGCCCGGGATCTACCACAAGGAGCGGGGCTGGAGCGCGGCGACGACGGCCCTCCTCGCGGACGGCGAGCGGCTTAACGCGTGGCGCGACCGCGCCCTGGCGTCGTATCGGAGGCTCTTCGACCCCGTCGCGCTCTTGCGGCGCGCGGACGCGTGGAACGAGCAGGCGCGCGGGGACTTGTAGTAAGGACCCTCCGTACCGTGTTTGAACGGCGGGGGTCCACCGGGGAAGTTTGCTCGAAGCCAGCGGGCCCCTATGGGCGGCTCGAACGACATGGTGTCTCCCAAACCCACTGCGCGTCTTGACCCCCCCCTCGCGTTGTCCAAAAACAGAGGGACGCAGCGCACAATTGGCAGCCCACCCGTCGACCACCGACCGCGACCGAGGCAGCTCACATCGACGCTATCGCCGCGACCGAGGCAGCTCACCTCGAGCGCGACCATGGACGTCCAGCCCCCGCGGCTCTATAAATGGCACAAGCCCATCGCGGCGCGCGAGACGGCCTCGCAGCAGGCGGATTTAACTGAGGAGGAGCGGGCGGCCATGGCGGACCTGGCGTTGCCCCAAGCGCCCCAGCTCCCGAAGGCGGAGGCCGAGCCGGGTTCCGGAGACACGCCCGCGCCCGTGCCTGCCGCTGAGGAACCAGTGGTGTTCGCGGCACCCGAACACGTGCAGATCCAGACGCGGGAGGAGCAACTTGAGGAGATCCGGCAGATGGGCCTGGGGGACCTGTGCATGGACGACCCGCCTCAAATAGCCATGCCGGATTGGGCCGGCGGGGGCGTGGAGCCGCTCGGCGAGACCTACGACGCCGAGGAGGAGGAGGCGGCCAGACGCTGCACCGAGGATGCGGAGGAGAAGGCGCCCGATGCCGAGGCACCAGCGCCGGGCCCCGCGCCTTCAATAGATGATGAAATCCACGAACCGACGGACCCGGAGCTCATCCAATTGAACGAGCTTTTGCAGGGCGCCCTGACCGCATTGGGCCATAAAGCGATCGAGTTCGGCTGGGACCGGGACCCGAACCACGGCGCGTCGCCCCTCTGCCTACCTTATGATGAATATATGAAAGAGATGACCACGTCCGAGGAGGAGAACTACGACAGCGACAACGAGCCCGACTGGGATAACTACCCCTTCAAGTGGGGCGGCGTCGTGCCCGAGGCCTGGGCCCTGGAGTTCATCGCCAAATATCTGAAGGAGCACGACCCGAATAATGCTGCAAGTGCGCCGGCGGCGGCGCCTTCACCATCGCCGTCGACGGCCGAGGCGCCCGCGCCCGCCGAGGCCGCGGCCGAGCCCGCAGTACGAGACGATGACGGGGATCCGCGCCTTCGGCAGATCAAGGCGGCCGTCGGCCTGTCGCGAGGATTACTAGACGGCCCGGGCTACGTCGACGTGCAGAAGCGGGTCCTCGGGGCGACGCCGTCCGAAGTGCCCGCCCCGGACCCGGCCTTCGGCGGGCGGGAAGCAGACATGCCGGGCGAGATCCGGGACGAGGACCTCGTGGCGCCGGGCCTGGCGCTTTTGCAGCAGCAGTAAGTAGCCGCACTACTAGTGTTGCCGCAGTGAAACTTAGGAACACGGGACGTTATACTAGAGCCCCCCCTTGAAGGGCGCGCGCGACCGCTTCGCGCGCCGCTTGGGCCGGTCCACGTCCATGGCGTCCTCGCCGCCCTCGGCCTGGAGCGAGTTCTTGACGTCCTCGATCTTCGCCTGGAGCGCGGCCGCGTCGCCCTGCCGCGCCGCGCGCATCGCTCTCGCGGCGACCTTGTTCTCCTCGAGCTGCTCCGCCACGGCGTCCGCGCGGTCGGCCCACTGCGCCAGGGCATCGGCCATGGCGCCGACGGCGTCGGGCTTGACGTCGCGGCCGCTGGCCCTACTGACCTTGAATTGGCGCGTCATCTGGTCCATCTTGCCCGCGATCAACCCGGCGTACACGGTCTCGATCACGAGGTCCTCCAGATCCCGCTGCTCCGTCACGTCCACGGCCTGGCCGATGGCGTCGTACGGCACGATCGCGGCCTTCCGGGCCAAGGTGACGAGCGAGAGCTGCCGCAGCTTCGTCTTCTGGGGCGGCGTCAGGGGGGGCAGCTTTTCTTGTTTGTAGTCCGCGTAGGTCCCGTAGGCGAAGATTTCTAAGAGTCTCAGTTGGCCGGCGTGCTCCGTGCCCTTGAGGGCCTGCACGTTTTTCTCGGCAAGGAGTTCGCCGAACACAAAGACGCCCTTGGCGTTCAGGGCCTGCTGGACGATGTCGCCGACGGCGCGCGTGCCGCCGGCGGACTTGGCCAGCGTGCAGAACTGCTCCAGGGCGCCGGCGGCGCCGTCCCCGGCGTCGATGGCGGCCATGGCTTTTGGGGTGCTTTGAGGCTCGCTGGCAAAGCGCGGTCGCGAGCGGTGGTCTTCGGTGCGTTTGAGGCGACCGGTACGTGCACTGCTTCGGTGGCAGCAGCTGGCTCTTGCTAATTGCGTGGCAGCGGCTGGCTCTTGCTAATTTGCGTCGAATCGCTGCGTCCAAAATGCGCACCCTAATTGATCGAATTGATTCGAAAAAGCCTCATATCCCCCGCTAGCCCTCATGGCACTCTGTTAGTGATACTTCAGGACGGCCCGGGCGGGTAGGAACGTTCCTGGGCTGCCCCACGACGCCGGTGCGTTTTGACACAGCTTCGCAAGCCCCAAGCCGGTCTCCTTGCGACACGACGAGATGGGGTTCTGCTGTCGAGGTCGACGCCGCCGCCGCCACGGGGAGGCTGCCGAGGCGGCGACCCAGCGCTGCGAGGAGGCCATCGGCGCGACCGGGGGCCCGCCGCGCACGCCGGCGCCCCGGCCCGCCCTGGAGACGCGCACGCCGCTCCATTCGCGTGCGTGCCCCTCGCCGTTGGAGGTCGAGCTCGGCGCTGCCCCGAGCCCTTCGACGGACGGACCGGGACCCGCGCCGTGCCACCCTGCCGTGCGGTTTGAGGTCGAGCTCGGTGCGACCCGGATACCCACGCCGTGCCGGCACCCGGCCGTGCGGCGCGTTTACGCCTTGCACGCCGCCCGACGTCGCCCCGTGACCACCGTGCTGGACGCGGCCCGCGCGGCACCATCGCCAGCCGCCGCGGGCGCACCGCCGGCGCCGCCGTCGATCACGCCCGCCGCGCGACGGACCGTGGACCTCGACGCCGCGGCCGCCTTCGCCTACACGCCGCCGCCGCCGCGCGCCCGGGCGCCGCTCGCCGAGGCGAACGGCGCGTCGCGGGGCGCGTCTGCGAAGCGGCGGCCCTACCGCGGGCTGTCGACGCCCGCGCTCGTCGCTGACCTCGAGCGGACGCTCGGCGCGCGCCTGCGGCCGCGCCACGCCACCGTGCAGAAGGCGCGGCGCGGGAACGGCGGCGGCTACGAGGGCTGGCTCAAGCGGCACTTCGCGAGTCCGCCGCCGCGTGGGCGCTCGAGAACGTCGCCGCCGCGGCCGGACGTGTGGGTATAAGATAATTGAACATTACAAAGGGCCTAGCACCCAGGGCTTGTCCCAGTACGAGACGATCGTGAGGATCAGCGCCTCCGGAAGATTGAGGCGGCCGTTCCCGCGCGCGAAGAGTTTGATCGTCAGCAGTTGGCACTGGCGGGCTTGTGCGTAGGCCGCGAAGCCACCGACCGCGTGTATTGTCTCAAAGTATTTGCGCTGCCGGTCGGTCGCAAAGCGGGTTGCCAACGGCCGACTTTCGTAACAAGGGTGGGGTCGCTCCTCAGTGGCCAGGTGGGGTCGCTCCTCGAACAGATGGCCACAGTCCGCGCCGGCGCGCAGCAAAATGAAAACAACCGAATGCTTTTGCGCCTTAAATTGCCGTCTTGCATCTGCATCATTCGCCATCTCTGACGGGTAGCTGCCTTCGCACACGTTGAAAAGTGAAGTTTCTTCTGTACCACCGTGGGTTGCCGGCGTATCAAGGTTAGCTCCATGAAAAATCAAGAGGCGCACGAAGGCTGCAGAGCAGCCACAGTTCGTCACGACATGAATTGCTCTACAGACATTGAGATAACCGTTGTCATCAGTATGCCTCACTTCATGATTTACATCGGCGCCGGCCTCGAGAAGCGCGGCCGCGCAGCTAACGCAATCTCTTTTTGATGCGGCCGCTGCCATCAAAGGGGTTCCTTCGCTACAGCCGCGATCACAGTCAGCTCCAGCCGCAATCAGTCGTCGGCAGCAGGCCTCGTGCCCGCCCCAAGCGGCGGCGAATAAGGGCGTCACCGTCAGCAAGTCGGGTGAACCGCCGAAGTTGAATCGGTGCCCTTCGTGCAGCTCATCCGCGGTCGCGTCGGACAACAGCGCGTCGAGCGCCGCTAGGTCGCCGTCCCGCGCGGCGTCGAACAGCCGCCTTGATGGCGTTGTCTCGCCTTCTCCTTCGCTTTCGGTCGCCATGACGGACCGCTGCCAGTGCTCTGGGGACCTGCAGAGACCAGAGATGCGCTCCGAGCCTGTGGAGGCGTCAAACAGCCGGTTGTCCGCTGTGGCGACGTTGGTGCGAGCACTTGCTGACTATTACCAGGCTCTGGCCTAGCGGACATCCGTCTTTTGCCTTGGTAATTGACTTGAAAAACCCGTGATTCCCAGTTAGTGCCCGTGCGGGTATTACGGTGCTGCTCGCAGATCGCGGCGAAACGAGGCGCCAGCGAGACCGGTGTGCCCTTGAGCAATCATGGAAACCCAGGAGACACAGGAGACTTCCCCTCCACCAGTGAAGATGGAGATCGAGCCGCCGCAAGCGGCCCCGGCAGCGATGCCGCCCAATGGAGCAAACGCGCCCGCGACCGCGCCCCCAGCCCCCGGAGCGCCCGCCGCCGCGCCGCCGGGCGCAGGGCTACTACCCGCAGCACCCGTAGATCAAACACGCCACTGGGTGACCGGCGTGGGCTACAAGCCGGGCCCGCCGCCGGCCGCCGACGCGAGCCGCGCGGAGGTCGCGAAGAAGGAGCAGGGCGGCACAAGAGCATCAAGCAGAGTACGGCGAGAGTCGGGCAAGTTCGCCGACCTGGCCGAGACCGAGCCCAAGAAGGAGAAGAAGAAGAAGAAGAAGAAGGGGGCCAACCAGTACACGAAAGCAAAAGAACTCGGCCAGGGCCCCCCCAAGAAGCAGAAAAAGTCCAAGGAACCCAAACGAGTCGCCGAGACCACTACAAGTGGGGGCGCCACGGGGCAAATTGTAGAAATGTCCCAAAAAGACGCGGCCATGACGAGCCAACGGCGCCTCCGGCCGACCCTGGCCGAGCCGGCCTACGACCTAGAGTTGGTCCCGGACGCGACGCGGGACATGGCCAACAGCGCCCTCCGGCGCGTCGAGGGCACGGCCGCCTGGGAGAAGTTACTCGCGGAGGCGATGCTCTTGTGTAACGAAGCGGCCTGGCGACGACTGGGGAAAGATCGGGCGGTCACGGTCGTAAAGAAGGAGCTGAACCCGCCCGATGCCAAACCTTTGATGCTCGAGTACATCTCGGATCGCATCGACACCGACGAACCGCTGTGGGGCTACGCCGTGCGCACGTCGCGGGAGGGCTGGCTGCAGGGCTTTGTGTGCATCACGCAATTCACGACGTGGTGCCCCTACTTTCGGTGGAGCGCAAGTGCACCTTCCGCCGCCGTCACGCTCGACGACTACACGTCGCACGCGGTCGACGGTATTGGACCGGGGTCGGACGCCGAAGGCTCTTTGTGCCGGGAATTGCAAGCGTCGCGGCGGTTCGGGGACTGCGACGGCGAGGGCGTCGTCTGGCCGAGGATCGCGGAGGTGTCCCTCCTCGGTGGCCTGGGCACCGGACGCACGCTCATGGATATAGTGGTAGCAGAAGTGGCGGACCGGGGCGACGCGGACTTCGTGGTCCTCCAGGCCACGGACCAGGCCGTGCCCTTTTACGAGCGCCTGGGCTTCTCGAAGGTCGGCGCCGTGGCGTCGTTCGAGGAAAAGGGGAAATCTTTGCCTAGAGAGGCCATGTGCGGGCTCTGCTCCACGCTCGAGCAATTGGACAACGACGGGTTTACGCCCGCGGAGCGGGCCCGGGCCCGCCTAGCCCCGGAGGCCCTGAAAAAGGCGGAGGGGCGGCCGCTCAAATTACGAGACGGGGCCTGGTGCTACGTGTGCAAGGAGGACGATACTGTTACATCAGTATGTGACAAACTAGACCTCCCGGAACCGGCCAAGCACGAGGTCGTCACGGCCAATAAGTCGTCGCTGTACGGTCTTACGCAGAAATCGCGGGTCATGGGCTCCACGATCTTCGCCTTGCCGGCGAACTACGCGGAGCACTTGCTCAAGTGCCCTTTGGCTGTGGACGAGCAGACCGTGGAGGGGTCCACGAGTGCCGTGATCGCCACGGCGACAACGACGGGCGACGCGATGCGGGCCTTGCGAGCCTCGCCCCAAAAGGCGCCGCCGCCGCCGCCCGCGCCCACGCTAGGCGCGCGGCTGTACTGGGCGCGGCGCATGTCCCGGGCCGCTCTGAGATCAATACAAGCTTTGGACGAATACCGCGTTTTCTGGGAACCGGTTTCCGCGGAGACCGTGCCGCACTACCGGTCCTGGGTCGCGTATCCCCTGGACTTCACGACCATACGGAAGCGTTTGGTCGACGGCGCGGCGCCCCTGGAGCTGCGGGACGCGTATTTACCGGAGGATCTGGCCGTGGACTTTCGCTTGATGTGGGCCAATTGCTCGATTTTTAACGGCGCGGATTCTTGGTTGGCCAATTACGGACGGCGGGTGGGCAAGCAGGCCCAGGATATATTGGATCGCTTTTCAAGGACGCATGCTCATCTACATGGTTTAAGGGAAGATCTCCAAAAGGACGACTGGGACTTGGATGAGGAAACGCGAAACTTCCATCGAGCCGCGGAGACGGACCCCAGTTGCATGGGCTACGTGCACTGGACCTTTCCGGACCAGACGGTCGAGGACCAGTACCCTTCGTATTTGATGGCGCGGCGCGTACGGCCGTTGGACGAGGGCGTCTACGCCGCCCTCGTGTCGACGGCGGACGACGCCGTCCTCAAATTAGCTAATGTTGGAGACGCAGCGTTCGGCTTCTCCGAAAAAGCGCGCTTATCCGCCCAGCGGTGCTTGAATAAAGCCCGGAAGGTGTACGGGACCTCGCCGGACCCGCCGCCGCGCGATCCTCCCATACCGCGGGAGCCCACGCGCTACGAGCTCAGTTCCCAGTACGAGAAGAGCCCCTACGCGCGGCGGATGGAGGACACGGACGAGGCCGCGTTGCGCCCGGCGACCCAATGCATTTCGGCGCGCGTAGCGCCCGCGGATCCGCAGCGGCCCGCGCCGTCCAACGTCACGCCGAGGGGGCGCGGCTTCACCGCCAAGCTAGCGCGGGGCGGCGCCGTGGAGTACCTGGGCATCTTTCCGGACCGGCGGAGCGCCCAGGCCATTTACGACAAGGCGAGTAGTGACTGGAGTGCCACGAACAACCCCGAACAACCGGGCCGGCCCTTTGCGGTGCCGGACCCGCCCCTCGAAGCTTTGAAGAGGCGGGACGCCTGCTTAGCTAAAGCATGTCCCGAGCATCCGGTTCCTATGAGGGCCGCGGCGTTGAAGTCCGAGACGGAGCCGAACGACGGCGCGGGTCTGAGGAGTAGGGTCCAGGCGCATTTGGATTCGCGAGCAATAACACCGCCGGCCGACGTCTATTTATCACCGCGATCAAGGAAGCGCCCCCTCTACAACGCGATCGTGCGCATCATCGACCAGCCGCCCTGCTACGCGGCCCGGTACTGGTTCGTCTACCAGTACGTGTCGGACATGGAGTTCTGCCACCTGTGCCCCATGGAGACGCACGGGCTCTTCGACAAGAACACGACGCGCCACGGCCGGCCGCGGTGGCGCTTGTGCCCCGAGGGGCAATGTAGAGAAGTGGACGTCGGCGCCGCGCGGTTGAAGCTCGTCAAGCATAAAACGGTGGGGAAGACGCCCAGCGCGGATAAGGAGGTCTGGGACGTGCTGGAGGACGAGGCCGAGAACCTGAAGGAGGCGTTGGCCAACCCCGTGGAGTTCATTGAATCAGATGGCGAGGAGAAGGTCGCGCCGTCCGTGGCCTTGGGCACGAAGTCGCGGTCCTCGCCCGAGGCGAACCGGCCGTCGTACCCGTGCCCCGCCGGCTGCGCGCGGAAGTTCTCGCACGCGCCGGCGGCGACGCAGCACGGCAAGTCGTGCGCCGGCGCGAAGCTACAACCCCCGGCGGCGCCGCTGCCGCCGCCCGTGCCGCCGCCGCCCGCCCCCGCTTGAGCGGTGCCTAAGGCTGACCCTATCTATCTCTTAAGCTCCACGAGCTTGTATCTCTTGATACTGCCGTGCGGGTTTTGTTGCTCGGCTTTATGCTCGGGCTCCGACGGCGCTGAGCGCGACGAGCTTGTAACGTACGATCGATCCACAATGGTGACGCGGTCTACGGGCCCATTGAGACCAGCAGAGCGACGAATTGCACTCAGTGGTCCCTTGAGCAGTGTGAACTTCAGTGTAACTTCACTGGGTTAAAACAGAGGCGTGTCGGAACGGACGACGTCGTAGATATGAGGACTGTCACTATTGACGAAGGCTCCCCTGAGCTGGGTTCTACTGGCTTCGCCACCAACGTC
>Ga0302122_10002426_pt1 | contig 11650 bp, 12 predicted proteins | sample CB21_SCM_MG_FD_203115 | JGI IMG/M metagenome (GOLD analysis project Ga0302122, IMG submission 203115) | Marine microbial communities from Western Arctic Ocean, Canada - CB21_SCM | ecosystem: Environmental > Aquatic > Marine > Oceanic | place: Canada: Western Arctic Ocean | collected 2017-09-28
TGATTGCTAAAGGAATACATGAGTAGCAACATACTTGTTTCATTGACGAACAAATTTCAATGAGACATCATATCAGTAGGTAGCATCAATGTTGGCATATTTTGATAACAAACGGGCCGCAGGAATCTCCTAATAGACATCGTCCCTACAGAGGTTGCTCCAAAATTAGTCGACGCAGGAAATGGACCGCCATGCACCATACTCTCGCACACTTCGACACCTGTCGAAAAACCGTTGGCAAGAATACGGCCTGCCTTTCGTTCTAGAATCGGCAACAGCTTTTTTGCCTCATTCTGATCTGAATCATCCATATGTAATGTGCAGGTCAACTGGCCAGTCAGTTTTGTTGCAATCTCCATCATCTCACTGAAATCTACGGCCTTTACAACAAGACCAGACGGGCCAAAAACTTCCTCGGACAACTCAAAATTAGTAAGCCAAGTTTTTCCAGTTGTAACGAAAAGCTGGGGCAATGCTGTTCGGTTTATTTCACTAGCATTTTTCAATTGCCCAACAGCGTCAAAAGACGACATACGCTCGCATCCAACACGATAGGCTTTCGAAATGCCATCTGTCAACATCATCTGTGAATCTACCTTGGAAAGTAAGGTAGTCACATCATTTATAAAGTTTGCTGCATCAGCACCATCAATTACAATGGCAATACCAGGATTAGTACAAAATTGTCCAGCTCCCATTGTCAATGATCCCACCCACCCAGAAGATATTTCTCCACCTCGGTTCGCAATTGCGTGAGGTAGCAGAAACATTGGGTTTACAGAACCCAATTCACCAAAAAATGGAATCGGTTCTTCTCTAGCGGCACAAAAATCAAACAATGCCTTTCCCCCGGCAAGTGATCCGGTAAAACCAACAGCTTTAATCAATGGATGCTGAACCAGTGCTTGACCAACATCACGTGATCCACCTTGAATAACAGAAACCGTACCAGGATGCATATTACATGCTTTAATAGAATCATCGATTGCTTGAGCAACAATCTCACTGGTTCCTGGATGGGCCGAATGACCTTTGACTATAACTGGACAACCTGCTGCCAAGGCAGCTGCAGTATCCCCACCAGCTACTGAAAAAGCAAGTGGGAAGTTAGAAGCCCCGAATACTGCAACAGGACCAATAGGGCGCTGTATTAGACGAAGATCTGGACGTGGCAGGGGAACTCTATTGGGCAATGCTAAATCATGCCGTCTATCTAAATAATCACCATTCTCAATATGTTCTGCAAAAAGCCGTAATTGTCCCACAGTTCTAGCACGTTCTCCTTCCAGACGTGCTTCAGGGAGGCCGGTTTCTTGACAACCTATTTCAGTTATTTCATCACCACGTTTTTCTATTTCGTCAGCAATTCTATTTAAGAAAATTGCTCGTTCGTTGCGAGTAATATAGCCATAGCTGGGAAATGCCTCTTCAGCTGCTTTTGCTGCTTTATCAACTAGTTTTGGAGTACCAACACTGAATTTATAAGATAGTCCGGTTGATGGTGAAGATTTAAATAAATTTCCACCTCCTACCCAATTTCCGGCAATCAAATGCTTACCTGTAATCATATAAGTATTCCTCTTTTAATTTATATTATTGATAATGATATAAAAACAATCAGTTTTAGGTATATTTAATAGAAAAAGTAACTACTCTAAAAAATTTAGTTATTCTTTTTCATTGTCCGTTATTATTTATTATACAAAATTCATTAATAACACATAGATCATTTCTAATTTAATAATTAATCAACAAACACAAAATAATTTTCTAAAAAAAAAGACCTCAATTTTTCCAATTTGATTGTTTTAACAAGAAAATAATCTGTGTTGAAAGTTGTAACTGTCAGTACTGCGCAATCACAATTTGAGCAAGCCGAAGTAATTCGAGACCAGATTCCTGTCTCCTCGACATTTAATTGGCCAACAAGTTTTATACATGACCATCTGTCATCTCTTACACTATCTTTGATATCAAAACTAGACTCACAAATTAATGATTTTTCATCATCTGTTGTAGTAAAAGAAAAAAAACTATTTTTTTTATAAAATACGTCAGGCAACCTATAATCAGGTAATAGTCTATGTATTGAATATTGATGTGGTAATATCTTTAATTCAAGTATATTCATAAATAATTAGTAAGTTCATTATTCAATTATTTATTCCAAGCTATCCACCATTCATTAAATAATTTAAATTGTTTTTTTGCAAATGTGGATTGACTTTTGCTTAGTTTGTCAGATTCGTAAAAATTAAATTTATATTCGTGCTCTCCTTTTAAATACAATAGATACTTATAATAAAGGACGAGGTCTGATCCTTCATCAAATGTAGATAGAACTTTAAGAGCATCATTTAATTCTAAAGCAAGACGTCTTGATTTAGCACTCCCATTTGAAGCTTCTACACATAATTTGTATAGTCTAATGACAGCTTCTGGTATAACATTTCCAATTCCAGTTATGACTCCTATAGCTCCGCAATTTATAATCCCGTGAAAAACCTGTGTATCAACCCCAACAACTAAAGCAAGATCTTCTTCTGTCTCTGTAATGTTTTCTGCTGCATAACTTAATGCAGCTGCTCCACCAAATTCTTTAAAACCAACAAGTTGAGGATAATTTTCGCGGAGATTAAAAAACAGATCTGCTTTTGTCTCAAAACCATAGTATGGACTATTATATATGACCGATGGCAAACCTTTCCCAGCTTCTAAAATTGACTCAAAGTGGTTTTTTTGTGCGGCGTGTGAACTTCCACGAGAGAGTACTCTTGGTATAATCATTAAACCTATTGCACCGTTCTCTAAAGCATGTCTTGAGTGACTTGAAGACTTTAATGTATTTTGAGCACCTGTACCTACAATCACAGGAATTCCAGCATTAGTTAAAGATGAAACTCCTTCCATTCTCTGTTCATCTGATAAAAGTGGCCAGTCGCCCATAGATCCGCAATAGACAATGGATTGCATTCCTGCTTCCATTAATTGTTTTGCCTTTCTTACAAGAGCATCAAAATCAGGCTCACCCTTAGAATTACAAGGTGTCATTATTGCTGGTATGCAGCCTTTAAATACATGTTCATTTTCCATATCTAAATCCAAATATATTTAATACTTAATTATTATTTGTTATTACAACTAAATATATACCAAAAATTATAAATGTTGTTCCTAAAAGTTTATGATAATTTAATGATTCCTCAAAAATATAAAAAGAAAAAATCATCGTCACCAATATAGTGCCACCCAAAATTATAGGGATTGCTGTGTTAGCGTTTAATGCACCATTTGAGTTTGAAGCATTAAATAAATAGAAGTATCCTATTTCAGCTACTCCAATAGAAATTCCTCCAAATATAGCATAGAGATATGTTTTTGAAGGAAGAACAAAAATACTTTCACCTATTGAAGACAAATATATAGCAAAAATGGAAGTAACTATTAAGGCAAATATTTGTAAACATAATGTAGCCGCTATACCATTACTATTATTAATATTTTGAGAGCCAGCTAATTTAATAAATAAATTATATCCCGCGTATGCAAGGGTCACAATAATGAGTAAAAGAGAATTGTTGATCATAATTTAGCTCATATATTCACCACCATTTACATAAAATGTTGATCCAGTTGTAAAATTAGAAGATAGTATACAATTTATCATTTGCGTCACATCTTCTGTTTTACCGAGTCTTCCCATAGGTATACCTTTTACAACAGAATCAAATCCTTCTTTGGTATCAAGGTTATAACGCTCTCTGACTTCAGGAGTATCAACAGCACTTGGTATTAAGCAATTTACTTGAATTCTAGGAGACAATTCCAAAGCTAAGCATTTAGTAAAAGCTAATACTCCTGCTTTTGCACTACAAAAGTTTACCCCATTTTTCCTCCCTTGTATTCCACATGCTGCAGATACATTTATTATATGCCTAGTGCTTTGAGACTTTAATTTTGCAAATTCTTGGCAACATATAAATGTTCCTTTTAGATGAACAGATACGACACTATCCCAGTCTTCATCAGTCATCTCAATAAAAGGTGCATCCCTATTTATACCTGCAAAATTTATAAGATAATCTATTTGTTTAAATCTTTTAAAAGCTGATGCAAACATTTTTTTTACCTCCGCTCTTTTTGAAACATCTACTTGATAGGATTGGATATTTCTATTTTTAGGACTAAACTTTTTTAAATCTATCTTATTATTATCAACAAGTATAACTCGTATACCATGCGAGTACATATATTCTGAGACTGCAGCACCTAAACCTCTTCCTGCTCCAGTTATTAAAGCAATTTTATTCTGATCCATTTTTGAGTATTCCCTAGTAATATATAATATTATTAAAATAGTAATAATTACTTATTTGTAAAAAACCTTATTTTGTTCATTTAATATGTATTGATGTAACTTAATAGACTCAGAACTCAAATCATGATTAGGTGGGTCAACTAATTCAAAGTTATTAAAATTATCCTTCCCTCTTACCAAAGTCGCATAGTCCTTTTTCATTTCTATTTGTTTCATATCAGTAGAAATATAATTTATAGATAATCCAATCCGATACTGATTGGTATTATTTTGTCCAGATGAATGTAATATTTTCCCGTGATGTAGAGAAAACTGTCCCGGTAATAGTGGGACAAAAATTTGATCTTTTTCTATATTTTTAACATCAACTTCTTGACCTCTAGTCAGGAAATTGTTTTCTTTGTATGTATCTTTATGATTCTTCATACCGTTTTTGTGAGATTCAGGAATGAACCGCATACAACCATTTTCTTTTGATACTTTTGTAAGAGCAACCCAAGCAGTTACTTCTTTATCCTTATCTAGACCCCAATAACGTAGATCTTGGTGCCAACTGATAAAAGTTTTACTATTTGGTGATTTTATGAAAAATGAAGTACCATGAACTAATAAGTTGGATCCTAATATTGTTTCAATCGAATCAAGTATTATTTTATTACGAATAATCTCATCTACAAAAGAGAATAATATATGCGGTAAATTAATCTGAGCATTATTTCCGAGAGTTATATTTTTAGATTTTTCCTTAAGTTTAAAAAGGCACTCTGTGTAGTATTTGGCCCTATCTTCACTAAATGCAGTTAGTGGGAAATAATAACCTTTTTCATTAAAATAATGAAAAATATCCATGAGTGAATTATCTATCGGATGTTAAGAACATCATCTATTAAAAGTTATTCCACATATCCTAGTAAGCGAGGAATATATAACGCTATTTCAGGAACATAGCTTATAATTAGTACTGTCGTAACTAAGACAATATAAAAAGGAATAAGTGCTTTTATAACTTTTTCTAAAGGTTCTTTACTTAAACCGCAAGCCACATAAAGACATACTCCTACTGGAGGGGAAATTAATGAAACTCCCACGTTAGCCTGCACAAGTATCCCAATATGAATAGGATCCATTCCCAAACTTACCCCTACTGGAACTAAAATTGGCATAAGTATTATTAAAGCCGGTAGTGCATCCATAATCATTCCGAGTAAAAAAAAGACTATATTTACAAATAAGACAAAAATTATCCAATTATCGGCATAAAATTTTATTGATTCGGCTATAGCGTGAGGAATTCGCTCAAACGTCAATACATATGAAAATACTGATGCCATTCCTAAGATTAGAAAAACAATCCCTGTGAGTTCACTAGTCCGTAACAAAACTTTAGGTATATCTTTTATTTTTAATTCTTTATATATAAAAAATGATACTATAAATCCGTAAACAACGGCTACAGATGAAGCTTCTGTTGGTGTAAATATTCCGCCTAGAATCCCTCCTAGAATTATGAAAACCATAAGTATGGCCAACGAACCTCGCCTAATTATTTTTAATTTTTCAGAAAACTTAATCTTAGGTTCCAAAGGAAGTTTCATTTTCCATGCGTAGAAATAAACTAAAATCATTAAGAAAACACCATTTACTATTCCAGGCAAAAAACCAGCAGCAAAAAGTCCGCCTATTGAAATATTTGCTACAATACCTATAATAATTAGATCAATAGAAGGCGGCACAAGTTGAGATGTCCCACCAGCTGCTGCTACTATTGCAGTTGCAAATGTTCCAGGATATTTCTTTTTTTTCATAGCAGGTATAGTCACTGACCCGATCGCAGCCGTATCAGCGCTAGCTGAACCACATACGCCTGAAAAAAACATTGTAGAAATTATTGACACCATTCCAAGACCCCCTCGAAGTCTGCCAACAAATACCATTGCAAGATCAATTATTCTGTGAGCGATTCCGCCCTCACCCATAATTGTTCCAGCTAATATAAAAAGAGGTATTGCGAGTAATGTGAAAGAGTCGATTCCAGCGAGAAATTTTTGTGGAAGGAAAATTAAAAAATCAGGAGACATTACAAAAATAGCAGCTAGTGAAGCCAAACCTAAACACATAGCTATAGGTACTGAAAGAACTAATAAAACCGCTAAAACAATTGCTAAGACGATTCCTGGTTCCAATTTGTAAATTAAATTTTAATTTTTGAAGAATACTCTATGTAGAAAGATTTTATGAGGTAATATAACATTAGACTACCGCCTACGATTGAAGAAGAGTATGGAATTGCGTATGATATTTGAGTCCCTGGTCCTAATCTATTAGTTGCATTAAAAGTAAGTTCTATCGCATAATATATAAAAATAATTAAAAATATTGACATACATAATGTGCTGAAAATTAAAATACTATTTTGTATGCTTTTATTAAATTTATTCTTTACGAAATTAAGGGAAAAATGTGATTTAATCTTAAATCCATATGCCGCGCTGAGCATACCCATCCACATTAATAAAAAACGGCAAGATTCTTCAGACCATGAAAGAGAAACATGTAACAAATATCTTGAAATTACTTGAAAAAAACTTATGGAAACCATCATAACTAAAATTGTACAAAGTGCCGATTCAAGCGGAAATTTGAATATCTTTATTATAAATTTCATTTGCTATAACTCTTAATTATTTTAAAAGATTATCATCATAACTTATAAATTTATTAGGATTGAAGATAATGGCTATCGTGGGCCCCTTTCAAGAGATATGATCTCCAGAACAACATCTTGCAGTTGCAGGAAAAAATCAGGATGCCTGAAGTCCATACAATAAGCACCCTGATTGTAAAAAATTATGCACTAAAATAAGTTACTGAGAATTAACCTGTCTTATTGTTGCCATACCTCCAACTCTTTTAGCATTTTTTGTATAGACACTCTTTACTGCATCTTGAAAAGGTTTCTTATCAACTTCGTAGAACTTGATCCCTTTTTTCTTCAGAAATTCAAGTGCTTCTAAAGTCTTCCCTTCAATAACCATTCTTTCATAATTAGTGGCAGCACGACCAGCTTTGTGGACAACAGTTTGAATATCTAAAGGTAATTTATCATATATTTTTCTACTCATTATCAGACTAGCAGGTAGAAACATATGGCCTGTTAGAGAAACATATTTCGTAACTTCATAAAATTTCTCTACTTGCAGATCAATATGATCCGTTTCAGCCCCGTCAATAACTCCCTGCTGTAATGATGTGTATACCTCACCGAAAGACATGGGTGTTGCTTGAGCTCCAAGAGCATTGAAGGTATCAACTAGAACGGCACTACCCATTACTCTTAGCTTGAGCCCCTTCATGTCTGATGGACTTTTTATCGGCTTTTTGTTGTTCCATGCATTTCTATTGCCGGAATACATCCAACCGAGGAAAACTACATCTAGTTTTTTCTCTATTGATTTTGCTAAACGTTCGCCAATTGGCCCATCTAAAACTCTATACATGTGCGCAGAATCACGGAATATAAATGGTAAATTAAATAACTCCGCTTCTGGTACCCAATTAGATAATGCTGCAGAACCACTAATATTTAAGCCAGCCGTTCCGGATTGCAACATCTCATTTACTTGCTCTTCTGTCCCTAACTGTTCTCCGGGAAATATTTGTACTTCAACTCTCCCATTAGTTTCAGTTTCTATAATTTGCTTAAATTTTTGATATCCATCATCAAACGGGTGACTAGCTCCACCGTTATGAGCAGCTTTTAATACGAATTCTGCTCCATAAGATTGAAATGATAAAAATACTAATGAACTAAAAATAAATATTATTCTATAAATCTTAAACATATTGTCTCCTCTTTAAATTAAAATAGTTTATAACAAATTAAAAGTTTACAAAACACAAACACTTATTTTATCTCCTTTCATTTTAAAGGTTTAAGAATCAAATATCTGGCTAAATAAATACTAATTACCTCCCCAGATATCTCCAACTACAAATCCTTCAGGAAATGGATCACTATCATCTAAAACATATTGAGCTAAACCAGTAATCCATGCTCTTCCTGTAATAGTTGGTACTACAGCGTCATAATTTCCTACTTTAGTTTCTCTTACTAATCTACCTGTAAAAGTAGTACCTAATATTCCTTCGTGAATGAAATCAGTTTCTAGATCTAATTTATTTTTTTTAAATAGGGAAGCCATTTTTGCACACGTTCCTGTTCCACATGGAGATCTATCTATAACACCCTTCCACGTCTCCTGTCTTTTCCAGTCTAACTTTCCAGTAGAAACGACTACAGCATTTTTCAAAGTTGCATCAGGATTTTCTGGTGGCCCTGACACCACTGCTATTGTAATTCCAGAAATCTCTTTGTTTTCTGGATGAACTACTGGTAACTTTTCTGAAGCTATAGCTTTGACCATTTCAGCGATACGAACGATTTTACCTCCATTATCAGGATTTAATTTCAACCCTAATTCTTCCGAATCTAAAATAACGTAAAACATTCCACCGTAAGCCACATCAACTTTTACCTCTCCAATTTCTGGCACATAGATTGATTCGTTAGAATAAACCGAAAATGCTGGCACATTTTCAAATGTTACATTTATTGCCTTTCCGTTCTTTACTTCTGCTTTTATAGATATTAATCCTGCTGGAGTCTCCAACTTAAATTCCGTGAATGGTTCGTTTACCTCTACCATTCCAGTTTCGATGAGAGTAGTGACAACACAAATTGTATTTGTCCCTGACATACCTGGATATTCTGTTTGTTCCATAATAATAAATCCAGCTGTAGCTTCAGGATTATTTGATGGTAAAATCAAATTACAATTTGCAGCAGGGTATCCTCTTGGCTCTCGAAGCATTCTTAAGCGTAACGAATCTGCCTTTTGTTCGAAATATTGCATTTTTTCAAACATTGTTTCACCAGGAACATCTAGTACTCCTCCAACAATCACTCTCCCAGGTTCACCGCACGCATGCAGGTCGACCGCATGTATCATATTAGATATCTTCATTATTTAATTTTCCAATCTATATTTGTTTTCATCCATTCTGCAGTATTATGAAAGTTGGCGATTACACTTCCAGGAGGTACTAATTTGTCACAGGCTAAACGAATATCATCATCCAATTTCATATCAGCTACCGGCAATAGATTTTCCAAATGAGTTAATGTCCTTGGGCCTATTAGCGGCGCAGCAATACCTTCTTGATCCTTCACCCACAAAATTGCAAGCTGTGCTGCAGTTAAGCCAATCTCCTTAGCTAATTGTGAAAAAATAATACCTACTTCAATCCCTTTTTTAGTTACACGATCAGCATAAAACCCTCCTCTTAGAGAAGCACGGGAATTTTTAGGATAATCATCAAAACTTTTATACCGTCCTGCAAGAACACCCATGGCCATGGGTGCCCATGTAATAAGTCCTATGCCGTGCTTTTGGCACATTGGGATAAGTTCGTTTTCAATACGTCTGTCTAATAAATTATATGGGGGCTGTTCAAAAACTACACGAGAATATCCTTTTAATTCACTGCACATAATTGATTCCATAACCATCCAAGAAGGATGTGTTGAGCAGCCAATGTAGCGAACTTTACCTTGACGAACAAGGTCGGTCATTGCCCCTAGTATTTCATCAAAATGTATTTCAGGAGAAGGACGATGCAATTGATAAATATCAATGTAGTCAGTTTGCAATCGTTTAAGAGAATTTTCGCAAGCTCTAATTATGTTTAGTCTACTATGTCCATGATCATTAGGACCAGAAAGTGATGGGTCGTCTATTGAAAAGCCTGGGCGCCTTTTACCATGGTCTACTTTTGTTGCAATTAAAACACTATCTCGTTTCTTAGATCTTTTTAATGTTCTACCAATTATTTTTTCACCTTCTCCGTCTGCATATACATCACCAGTATCCACTAAATTGATTCCAGCATCAATTGAAGCTTCCAGGATCATAGATGCTTCTTTTTCTGGTGTTGGGTCTGCAAAATTATCAGTTCCAAGGGCCAAACTAGATACTTTTAGTCCTGTTTTACCTATTAGTCGATATTCCATAACCTATAATTATATTTTTTTAAAAATTCTAATAAAAATTTATGAAATCAACAAGGTGTGTGAATTAGGTTAAACAACATTTCACCTTATTATAACTGTTAAAATTTTACTTATATATTGCATATTTATTAAATATGTTACTATAATATATAAAATATAATAAAATACAATAGTTTTCTTAAATTAAAATATTTTTATTAATTATTTAAATTAAATGGACAAAACGGTTCAAGGAATATTGAGACAGAACGTTGGTATTACAGAAGAAACAAAAATACCAGAAAAATATCATAGAGAGAATTTAGGCCAAAGAGTTCGTCAATATCGAGTTGACCAAGGGCTTACTCAGACTAAACTGGCTAAACTTAGTGGATTATCCCATTCAGCCTTATCAAAAATTGAAAATAATCAGCTGTCACCAACATTTGAGACAATACTCAAAATAATAGGTGGTCTTAATATAGATATTTCAGAGTTATTGACTTCCATCCAAAACAAACCTCCTCGCACACGTCAGGTCTTTACCAGAAAAGGAAAGGGTGGAATTCATGAAACAAAGAATTATCTTTATGAAACACTTTGTAATGAAATTATTAACAAAAAAATGATCCCGATCTTAACACGGATCAAATCTCATAGCTTAGAAAAGTTTGGGGAAATGATGCGTCACTCTGGTGAGGAATTGTTTTTTGTTTTGGAAGGAACTGTTGAGCTAATCACTGAACATTATGCTTCAGTAAAACTTGAACAAGGCGATTGTGCTTATTTTGACAGTTCAATGGGACATGCTTGTATAAGTACTGAAGAAAAAGATGCAGTAATATTTTGGGTTTCAACTCCTAACTAATTTATCAGGAATGATAAATTTTATTTATAGTTTTTTTGGCTTAATAAAATCAGTTTAAAATTTAAGTGTTTATAAAAAAAATCTTTAGGCTATCCAAAATCTATATTTTTGTTCATTTTGCAAACCACGCTTTCAAAAAAATCTACTTTTCATGCTGTATACAAAAATTTTCCGATCTGAGTAGCTTTGACTTCCCACCCGTCTTTTCCTTCTTCCCACCATACATTCCGTTCACTCTTAGCTAAAAGAGGATTTGTTTTAGAGACAGATAATATTTTCATTGGATTATCGGCGGCCCAGCTTACGGCTTCTTTCAAAGGCATGTCATACCAGTTAATTACGTTTCGCACACACTGATCCAGCGTTACAGCAGAACCTACGGGTCGGGATGTTTGCGGGTCTAAAATGACGGGTT
>Ga0302122_10002427_pt1 | contig 11647 bp, 9 predicted proteins | sample CB21_SCM_MG_FD_203115 | JGI IMG/M metagenome (GOLD analysis project Ga0302122, IMG submission 203115) | Marine microbial communities from Western Arctic Ocean, Canada - CB21_SCM | ecosystem: Environmental > Aquatic > Marine > Oceanic | place: Canada: Western Arctic Ocean | collected 2017-09-28
TATGTTTGTAGTTATTCAATAATAGTTTATGTAAATAGTGTTGTGTGCTTTCAAGTGGAACCATCAATCATATACCAAGCAAAAAGCAGGTGCTCAAAAGTAGTATTTAAGAAGAAGAGCAGGGAGGCACCTTTTTTTTTTTGGGACGATTTTCATTTTTTCTCTCTACACATTTTTCCACGCGCTGGCTGCAGATCCGACGACTACTCGTACTACTCATCACCTTTTGGTTCTCGGCTGACACGACGACGATTCATACTATTACGATCATCGAAAGAGACGACGACGCGCGTTCACTGAAGAAGAAGAAGATCCAAACCAAAACTAATTAAAAAGGAATAAAGAGACAACAACAAACAAAACGAGACTTCGACGTCGAAAGAAGAGTCAAAAATGGGAGGAGGAAACGAGAACGAACAGACGACGACGACGACGAAAAAGTCATGGTTTTCCGAGCTGAGCGATTCGGTGAAGAAGAAAACGAACAACAACAGCGAGAAAGAATCCTCCTCCTCGAGCAAAGGGTTTAAACAAGAGAGCGACCCGCCTTCGTCGGAGAACCTGTCGCCAATCACGTCGAAAAAAGCCGCAGCTGCGAAAGAGTACATTGAAAATCTGTATAAAAAACAAGCGAAAGATTTACGCGAGAGGCAGGAAAGAAGAAGCCGAATGGAACGGACCGCGAGTAATTCTTTGAATAGCAACAACAACGGCGGGACTCTGTCGTCGTCTGGGAACGTCAGCGCGGAGGATTTAGATAACAACGGGGAAGGTAGCGGAGATTTTAACGAAGCGCTGATGAAGGAGTTGGAAGAGAAGGAACGCATGTACACGAGATTGAAACGAACGAAACTGTCACCGAACGATTTCGAACCGCTGACAATAATTGGGAAAGGTGCGTTCGGGGAGGTTCGATTGGTGAGAGAAAAGTTGACCGGGAAAATTTACGCGATGAAAAAGTTGAAAAAAACGGAGATGGTGCGAAGAGGCCAAATCGATCACGTGAAAGCGGAGCGGAATTTGTTGGCTGATGTGCACGATCAAACCGTAGTGAAGCTCTTTTATTCGTTCCAGGACGATGAGTTCTTGTATTTGGTGATGGAATATTTACCAGGCGGGGACATGATGACTTTATTGATGCGAAAGGATACGCTGACGGAGGAAGTGACGAGGTTTTATATCGCGCAAACGGTGTTAGCCTTGGAAACCGTGCACCGACACAATTTTATTCACAGAGATATCAAACCAGATAACTTGCTGTTAGATCGCGAAGGACACATGAAGTTGACTGACTTTGGTTTGTGCAAACCAGTGGACCCGCAGGTTTTGTTAGGAAATAAGGACGTGAACTTGAACGAAAACTTTGACAAGTTATCGTTGGAACAACAAAATAAGAACGATTCGGAAACGTTAGCGACGTGGCAAAAAAATAGAAGGCGATTGGCATATAGTACGGTTGGGACTCCAGATTACGTCGCCCCGGAGGTACTTTTGAAGAAAGGGTACGGGTTAGAGTGCGACTGGTGGTCCGTTGGAGCAATCATGTACGAAATGCTCGTTGGGTACCCGCCGTTTTACTCTGACGAACCGGTTTCGACGTGTAGAAAAATTGTCCACTGGAGGCATCACTTGAAGTTTCCTCCGGAGGTCCACTTGTCAGACGACGCGAAGGATTTGATCGAGTCGTTATTGTGCGACGTGGAGGTCAGATTAGGAACGAACGGAGTAGATGAAATCAAGCAGCATTCGTTCTTTAAAGGCGTTAATTGGACGAACATTTACGAAGAGCAAGCCCCGTACGTGCCGACGGTGACTGGGGAGTTAGATACACAGAATTTTGAGGACTTTGAGGAAGATCCTCCGGACAAGGCGAGCGAGGAGGAGAAGAAAAGAGATGAGAAGGCGGCGAAAGAATTAGCCAAGAAAGGTGGAAAGAAGGGCGGATCGTCTCCTGGAGGTCAAGGAGAGAGCGGCGTTCAGCAAAAGAAAGATTCAGAGTGGATTGGATACACGTATAAAAATTTTGAAGTCGTCGGGGAAGAGGTGAAGAAGAAGACGTCTTCTCGACCGTCGATGAGCTCCGTGTTCCGCTCGCCTTGAGTGAAAGATAGCAGCAGCGGAGAATAAAAATATTATAGCATGGTACTTGTAGTAAAATAAAGTTTGAAGCATATTCGGCTGTCAGTAAAATCGTTATTATATTTACAAGTTTGACAATCTAGAAGCCGTCGGCTTTTGGAAAATATGTATGATGATGTGTATTTCTTTCATACAGCTATGCGGTTGCAACTTTTCGTTTCTTTCTATATATACATTTCTATATCGCAGAAAAGGTTGTACAGTATCAGCATTTGCACACTTTTAACACTACCTTACGACGTGGTAGTACTATTCTTTTATTAATGTTTGTTTGTTCAATCAAATTCTGTCTCGCTTCTTTGACGTCGACATCGACTTCAACCTCGAGAAGAAAGATTTTGAAGGCAACAAGTTCAATTTTGTCGCAGATCCAAGCATGTGCGATTCAAAGTCCATGACTAAATCGGTAAATCGAGGTCGGTTTTCCGGTTCAGATACCCAGCATCGTTCCATTGCGTTCATCATTATCGGATGAGAATTGTATGGCAAAATTGGCCGTATTCCTTTTTGTACCACCGCAACCGCCGCTTGTAAAGGCGTGTGCTCTGGGTACGGGACGTGGCCTTCGCAAACGATTTCCCATAAAACGATCGCGAAGCTGTACACATCGGCACTGAGCGAATACTTCGAATGGGCGATTACTTCGGGGGCCATCCATCGATAAGTTCCAGTTTCTGGCGTCATCGCGCCATCTTTCGTGACTTCTCTCGATAAACCAAAGTCGCAAATAATCGGTCGCAAAGAGCCCTGAGCGCCCGTGAAGGTCATTTTCCCGTCGATACTTTCGCCCTTCGCGGCAATTGGTGTCGTCGTGGATTGCAACAAAACATTCGAAGCTTTCAAATCTCTGTGAACGAAATTTTTCGAATGAAGATATGCCATACCACGCGCGATCCCGCACGCGATTTCAACCTGTGCCGAAAGCTTCAAGCTTGAACCTTGATTTAAGAGATAGTTATTCAAAGGCCCGTTATCGACGTATTCCGTCACGATGCATAATCTTGGCATCTTGGTCATTGCACCTACTACTCGAACGATATTTTCGTGCTTGACTTTTGATAACACGGACAATTCCTGGAAGAATTCACGCATCGCTCGCAGTTGATTCTGGTTATCGTTGTGCGTCCCGGATGGAAACTTTGCGGCAACTTTCTTCCCTCGATATTCGCCCTTATACAAAACACCGAAAGATCCTGAACCTATTTCTCGGATTAATCTCAACTTTCTCGAATCAATCGCTGGTTCTTTGCTCTCTTTCCTCGATTTCTCCATTGCTTCCATAACATCTCGTTCGAGCGATTTCGTCGAGTCGAGCGCTGAAATCTGGTTCCGGTTCAAGTTATCTTTGATTTCTCTCTTCCCACCATCTGCGTCGTCGTCGTCGTCGTCGTTATTCTTGATATTAATCATATTATAAGTACCACCTTCCGTAGTAGTAGTAGTCGTAGCGACATTAGCGACATTCATTAGCTCTTCGCTGTCTGACATTTGATTTGAAACTTTGAGAGGATCTTCTCCCTCGTCGTCCGAGTGACTCTCCCAACCTTGTCGATGTTCGCTTTCGGGATCGATGTCGTATATTTCGCAGCCGTCCAACTCCATGCACACTTTATTCACGTCTGTTTTCGATGGAAACGGCGACCCACCTAACCCTCTTCTTTCGGGAACGATACCAGCCGTTAAAGCCTTCATCACTGCGTGCGACAACCCTTCCTCGTCGTCGTTCTTCCACCCGTAGACGGTAAAAACGTCGAGCACGTAGCCGTCCTTCAAGTTGTATATGTGCGCCTCGTGCACGTCCAACCCACAATCGTTCACAGCGGTACTAATCTCGCTCAAAACTCTTGGTCTATTTATACAAGCCACCGCTAAGGAGTAAAACGGTTGTTCGTTCTCTTTGAGAGCCTGCGCTGCTAAGTGGTCCTCGCTCCCTTCCTCGGAATACACGCTCGAGCTCGTCGACGCGCCGTAAAAAGTCAAGTTTCCACCGTGCATTCCTCGCCCATGATTCATTTGTTCTTGTTGTTGTTGTTGATTATTTCTTTTTTGGTAAAACCTCGACGTCGGTCCATTACCGCTCGTCGTCGCTGCGTTATTGTCAGGCAATATCGAGTCTGGTGAAATTTTTCCTTTTTCGAGGTTGCCTTTGCCAGTCAATAATTTCTTCAGGGGGCTGCGACTTTTGGGCGCAAAATTTGCTTTTTGTGCACCATCGTCGTCATCTCCACTGAACGCGCTTTGTCTCTGCCGACTTCTCCATCTTTTTGAATTTGACTCTGGTTCTTTCTCTTCCGTTGTTGTTGTCGTCGTCGTTGTTTCCAGGATTTCAGAGGGTGGTACTTCTTCGCCTTCTCTCCGTCGCTCTCGGCGATACGCCTCGAAGCTTTCCCCCGGGACTTTTTTTTCCGCAAAAATAATCTCCTCCTCCTCTCCTCTCGTTTGGTCTTCTCGGTGCAAGTCGTTTTTTTCTCCCAAAACTGTGACTGTGTTTTGGTCGTCGTCGTTTCCTTTCCCTTTGACTAATACGCTCCGAACTGCGAACGCACCTTTGTTCTTTCGACTGCAATCTAACGCGTCCATGTGTAAGACTATCTCCTCTCTGCAGCTGAAATCTTTCGTGTATCTCACCGGGACTAACTTCATGTGTTCTTTTATTTTATCATCGTATTCGTCGAAGTCGTCGTCGTCTTTGGCGAGCGCAAAAGCAGAGGACATCATTTTTGGATGCATGGATTTTGCCTCGTCAGGTCGAAGCGACACTTGGAGGAATGCCCAAGTTTTTTACCGCAAATTCAAATATATGCTCTTCTTCTGTATGCTCTTCTTCTTCGCGCGTGATGATGAAAAGGGATACAGATGATGACGATGGACAACGTACGATTCTCCCAAAGTCTCTCTCTCTCTCTCTTTAGGCCCTTTCTTCGACTCTTGTTTCTCTTTCTTCTTATTATTATGTCTACAATAATAATAACGTAATAATGCGTGCGAAGTGATGAAGCCGTGTGCAGCCGGCAAAAAAGAGATATTCGGTGCCCAAAAAACAGCAATTTGCTTGCGAAAGGTCGCGCCCGGAAGATTTTTTTTTTCGCGAACGACGAAGGAACGAAGGAACAGACGAACAATTTTTTCATTTTTACGCCCCCCCGACAAAAAAGAGAATTCAAACACACGTTTCAACACAAATTAGTTAACTTTTACTGAGGTACGCACTTTAAAGACAAAGAAGAAGAAGAAGCAACAACAACAACAACAGAAGAAGAAGCAACAACAACAACAACAACCATATTATGGCTCTCTCTGCTGTTGCTGCACGAACTGGAATGGTTATCGGGTCTTCCTCTTCCTCTGCCTCTTCTTCTTCTTCTTCTTCTTCTTCTTCTTCTTCTTCTTCTTCGATGGGTGGTTTTAAACAACAACAACTTCAACTTCAAAAACAAACGATGATGTTACGAACGATAAACACGACGAAGAAGAGAACAACAGCATTAGCAAAGAACAGTAGCAGATATAATAATAATAATAATAATAATAATAATAGAATCAGCAAAACCACTTTAACGATGGCGGCGGCGAGTAGTAATAGCAATCAAATGAAATATTCCGCCGAGAATGATGGCTTACCCAGAGACGCTAAGATTGGCATCTTGGGAGGAGGACAACTCGGACGAATGCTCGCCATCGCCGGCGCACCGATGGGGGTTCGATTAAACGTTCTCGACCCTACGGAACCTTCCTGTCCAGCCTCGATTGCCGCGGAACAAACGATTGGGTCTTTTCGAGATAAAGCTGCGGTGTTGGAATTTGCGAAAGACTGTGATGTGGTTACTGTTGAGATTGAACACATCGACTGCGACGCGCTCGACGAGTTGGTCAAAAACGGCATCGACGTGCAGCCGACGCCAAAGACGCTAAGAACTATTCAGGATAAATACGCGCAAAAGGTACATTTTCGAGACAACAACGTGAAGATTGGACCGTTTATGGACGTTCCGGACGAAGCGCAATTGCAAAACGCAGTCAATGCGTTTGGGTTTCCGTTGATGTTGAAGAGTAAAAGGTTAGCGTACGACGGGAGAGGCAATGCGGTGGCGAAAACAGCGAGCGATTTAGAGGACGCAGTGAAATCTCTCGGTGGGTTTGATACTGGCTTATACGCAGAGAAGTGGGTGCCTTTTGAAAGAGAGTTGGCGGTGATGGTGGCGAGGTCGAAATCCGGCGAGGTCGTCGCGTATCCAGTTGTGGAAACCGTGCACGAAGACAACATTTGCGATACAACCTTTGCACCGGCGATGATTTCCAACAAAATGGCTGAAAAAGCGCAAGCCGTCGCGAAATCTGCTATTGCCTCGTTCGAAGGCGCCGGGATTTTTGGCGTCGAGCTGTTTTTGCTCGAGGATGGCGAGACCGTCCTGTTGAACGAGTGCGCGCCGAGACCGCACAACTCTGGACATTACACCATCGAAGCGTGTAACTGCTCGCAATACGAGATGCACTTGAGGGCTATTTGCGGGTGGCCGTTAGGTGACCCGCAATTGAAAGTTGGTGGTAGCGTTATGAAAAACATCTTAGGCAATGGCGACGGCGAAAAAGCCATGACGAAATGCCACAGAATAATGGGTAAAGCGTTGACCGTCCCGGGCGCGAGCGTGCATTGGTACGAAAAACCAGAGGTGAAAAAAGCGAGAAAAGTCGGTCACATAACCACCGTCGGTGCGTCTTTGAACGAAGCGAAAGAGCGCATGTCAGAAATTACCGGGGATGATTACAACGTCCAACCGTCGATTGGGATCATCATGGGTTCTGATTCCGATTTACCAACCATGGCGGCTGCCGCGGACGTGCTCAAAGATTTTGGCATCAAGTGCGAAGTGACGGTCATTTCCGCGCACAGAACGCCCCAAGAGATGTTTGATTACTCCAAAAAGGCGCACACGCGAGGTATTCGAGCCATCATCGCCGGTGCCGGAGGGGCTGCGCACCTTCCCGGTATGGTTGCCGCGATGACGCCTTTACCGGTTATCGGTGTCCCGGTGCCTCTGAAATATCTAGACGGCATGGACTCTTTGCTTTCCATCGTGCAAATGCCAAAAGGTGTTCCGACTGCCACGGTAGCCATAGGCAACGCCGCGAATGCGGGTTTATTAGCGGCTAGAATCGTCGGCGCGTACGAGCCGGAAGTGTTGAAAAAGATGGAAGAGTACCAGGACAACATGACGGAAGTGGTGTTGGGTAAAGCGGACAAGTTGATGACAAACGGCTACGAGAAGTATTTGAAAGAGATGTGAAAGAGAGTTCGAGAGTATTAGCGCTTTTCCTCCTTGTCATCATAGAAGCAATATTTGAACCGTTCAGAACCGATTGACCTCTCTCTCTCTCTCTCTCTTTCAGTGTCTTTCACTCCTCATTTTTCATAAAGAAGAGAGCGCGCGACGCCGAAGCACTATTACACACACGTCACGGTACATTATCGTGAGTTCACTCCCATTTCGCTTTCTCTTCTTTGAATGCTCTCGGGGCGCTCCGCTGTCATCTTCAGAACGACAGTAACAAAACTTTTCAACAACAAGAACACCGGGAACGTTTCAATCCACAGCCGCCGATTTCTAACAACCAACAACGACATGACATCAATAACATCGATCTTTCGAACAACGAGAACAACTACTACTGCTACTCATAAAAAGAACAACAACAGCAGCGTCATCGTCAGACAATGCATCAGATCGCATCGACAAAAAACCGCATTCGTCGTTGGTACTAAAAGCAGACGACGAGGATTCGTCACCTCCCCTCATTTTGCACTGAAAGCCACAGAAGACGATGACGACGACGAGGTGGGGATGGATGCCGACGACGACATTCTCGACGACCACGAAGAACAAGGAGAAGAGGGAAACACCATACTCGCCGCATCAGATACTTTAGTTTCGAACGAGATTTGGGGCGCCGATTGGCCGGAATACGTTCAATTTCTAGCCATGTTGCAATCGCAAGGTTACGCGCAACCGTCGCCGGAGTATCAGAGAGGGTCGTCTTCGTCGTCAAAAGTAGACGAAGATTCGAACGTTCCTGCGTGGGCGCGAGGTGGTGTGGACTATAAGGAAGAAGTGCGAGATGGATCCACATCACCATCATCGTCTTCTTCTTCTTCTTCTGAAGAAGATGGTGATGGCGAAGGCGATTTTAAATCGGCGTTCAAGGACGAGTTCGAGGATCTTACGATTACGGATTTAGGCGATAGGAAAAGAATGATCATAACGTTTTGTCGCGACCGCCGCGATATTTTCGACAGCGCCGTCACGGAAGCGCAGCTGTATCAGCTCCTCGATTGGCCCATTCCAAAGCTTTTGGCTTCGAGGAAACTCGTATCTGCGATGTCGAGACTACGCAACGCGTTCCAAGTGGATTGTTCGCACTGGCGAGGGAAGTGCGCGAGTTTAAACGGCTCAACTAAAATCCAAGCCGTGAACCCGACGTTGCATTTCACGGATTTGATGCGCATAATCATGAGTTTATCGTACATAGAAGACCCAGATCAATTTCGCGATTTACCGCCGAAAAAAGTAGCTTCGAACGTGCTCAGATCTATAATGGAAAAAGCTGTCGTTCCGAAAGATCCAAACTACAAAGAACCGGAAGTACCGAAATCTGTCCCGAGAGCACCTTCTTCCGGGGAATCCACGTTCGCAGTTCGCGAGAAGATTAATGCTATCGAGGAGAGGAATCGAAAGGCGCACTTGTTGCGATACGAAGGCGGTGCTGGACGCACGGATGGTATTACAACCTGGAACCCAGAAACGAGAGGACGTGCGCTTGGTAAACAACACATACTCGGAAATCGACGCGATCGAAGAGGAGACTACGACGACAGCAGCAGCAGCAGCCGAGGAGGTTTTGGTGGTAGAGGACGGTTTAATAATTATGATAACAGCTCGTCAGAGCGAGGGGGATTCGAACGCAGCGATGATCGCGGTGGAAGAAGAGATTTTGGAGAAAGAAGAGATTTTGGAGAAAGAAGAGATTTTGGAGGAAGAAGAGATTTTGGAGAAAGAAGAGATTTTGGAGGAAGGGGCGGCGGTGGAAGAGGTGCTCCGAGCGGTCCGTGTTTCAACTGCGGAGAATTTGGACACATCTCGCGAGACTGCCCGCAGCCGCGACAAAGAGATTCTGGCGGAGGCAGAGGTAGAAGTAATTTCGAAAACAGAGGTGGTAGAGGATTTGGTGGTAGATCGGGTGGAGGATACGGCGGTCGAGGAGGTAGGAGTGGCGGCGGACGAGGCGAACGACGGTTTTCAAACGAAGACCGAGCGCCGAGGCGAGATTTCGAAGACAACGACGATAGATGGATTTAAGCGATGTTTCAAATATACTGCCACATATACACGTAAACTATTATACAAACTGATGATACAACAAAGAGATTTATTTTAATCTTTCACACATCTTAACGCGGACCAAACTTGCCCTCAGCGTTTTCAGAGGAAATAGGAATGGCATTCATCGCTTCGAAACTTTCCAAGTCGATCTCTTCGTCGCCAAAGTGTGAAAACGTAGCTGGAAAGACGGCAAATTTATACGAAAAGAACCCAAAGATGGTCCATCCCAAGCAATGGTCGGCGCCGAAATGTTGCGCGGCGAGATATCCGAAATACGCCACCACGGACATTCGCACGGGCGTGCTTCCGATTACAATATCTGCGATTTTTTGAAGACGCGCGAACGGAGATTCCAACGAAAACTTCTTCTTTACTCCTTCTTCGCCCTCTCTTTCGCTCTTCTTCCTCTTCTCTTCCTCGTCATCGACTCCACTGAAGAACTGATCGATAGATTTCGTCAGCATTTGCATGTACAAAACGCCAATCACGCCTCCGCTCGCAAACGCTTTCGCCTGTTCGATGTCGCCTTTTGTAAACTCAAGAGTAAAACCAGCGGCGATGATACCCGCGGTGAAACAAAACAAACGCATTTTATACGCGTCGTAATTATGCATGGAAACTTCTCTTTCCATCTCAATCTGTTCTAGCGACTTCTTCTTTACTTCCCCTGGACGAAGTTCCAAGGCGCCCGCTTTCACCACGTCGCACTCGTAATACTTGGTTGGAAAATTAATTGCGTTTTCCTCCGGACGCTCATCGAAAGTATCCACGATGGAAATGCAATCCAACGTCCACGATTTCACGTGTTTTCCTTCAACGCTCACCCACAACGCGGTTGGTTTTCCTACCTCTCTCGCTCGGAACGTCACAATGTCCGTTTTACCGGGCACGTTGAACCTTCCTTCGCACCCGTCGGCGGTGAACGAATCGATGCGTTCCATCAACGCTCTCCCATCCGTGCCGATAATGCACACGTTCAGCGCGGACGGTTGTTCCCAGTCAAAACTGCTTTCTTTCTTCTTGTCCGGGAATCCCGAGCGAATGTGTAGCGTGTACGTTCGAAATCGAGCGTCTTCAATTTCATCCTGTTTGTTGTTGTTTCAAAAGGTGTTTTGGTGAGTTTTGAGAGAAAAATGAAAGGCAACCCTTTTGGCAAAAAAAATTTAAAATTCGAGACGACTCGCTTTTGGGAAGGAAACGACGTACCGTGGTGAGATTTTCGGAGGACAACAACCTGTTCGGCATGGCGAAATCAACTTTGGAGGACTTAATAATATTTGTTCTCTCTTTCGCTTCTTCTTTTACCACCACCATACCAACCGGTGTTGTTGTTTGATCGTCGTCGTTCTCATCGTTTTTCAAAGAAGAAGCGGAAACCGACTTTGTAAAATTTCGACTTTGACGACAACGGTTCGTCTTCTTCTTAAATGTTTTCTTCGACGACGACGACGATCCTCTCCAAGAGGAGGAAAGCGACGACGAGACAGAAGAAGAGAGAGAAAAAGAACGCATCATTACTCAAAGCGTGTTCAGATCAGAGACGATCGATGATCAAGAAAGCTGTGTTGCTGCTGAAAGCTGTTGGGGGAGGGCGTCCGGTCCACGTAATTTCAACCACAAATTTATAACGAACTTTTCAAAAAAGAGAAAAGAGACGAAAGAAAGAAATTTAGAGACTTTTTTGTTCTCTTTTTGTGTGAAAATCGATCTCGAGTGCTGTTGAAAAAAATTTTGCTCCTTCGTATTGTTCACAATACGAGAGAGACGTCACTTACACTGAAACTGATGATGATGATGAGGATGCATAATACGAGCAATAGCAGCAGCAGAGCGCACTCGTCCTCGTTCACGTCCACATCGAAATCGACGTCGACCCCCAGAGGAGCTACCACCGTAACCAATATAACCAATACGAGGAGAAGGAGACAGACGAGGAGGAGGAGGACGACGACCGAAGCTGTTGCCAGCGTCGATGATGTTTTGGAAAGTTACAACGTGGTAGATGCAACAACTTTACAAGCGTTGCCGGCTGATTTTGAAGCCATAAAATACGCGCCATCGCCCCTGGAACCCGGAGCACTGAACGCACAATTTACCGTTTTAGGTGTCGTCTCGATCACCGTGGCGTATTG
>Ga0302122_10002429_pt1 | contig 11642 bp, 9 predicted proteins | sample CB21_SCM_MG_FD_203115 | JGI IMG/M metagenome (GOLD analysis project Ga0302122, IMG submission 203115) | Marine microbial communities from Western Arctic Ocean, Canada - CB21_SCM | ecosystem: Environmental > Aquatic > Marine > Oceanic | place: Canada: Western Arctic Ocean | collected 2017-09-28
TGTCCTGGATCAGGCGCTCTTCTTCAGTAAGTTGTTCATTAAACAACATAGGATCAGCCCAATCAAAGGTCGTTCTGGTATTTGATTTTGTCATCGGATTACCTGAAAATAATTTAAAACTAAATAGTCATTATATAATGAATAAATGAGTAAAATTGCAATTTAAATCTGAAATATTTGATTGCTTATGCTAGCATCTTTGTAAGAAATTCGAGTAAATATCTTTACTTAATCAATAAAACTCCCTGGACAGACAGTTTTTTCTTAAACTCTAAATAACATCAATGAATCAAGGAAGCAAAAACACATCTGCTACTCATGGAGTTCCTTCTGATTTAGATTTTCGGGATCGTCTTGGTGCACTCAGAAATCTGCCTGAATTTTTCAGACTTATTTGGAGTTGCGACCGTTTGCTGGCAGTCTTTAATATTTTACTGCGTGTCGTCCGAGCTTCTTTGCCGATAACTATGCTTTATGTTGGCAAACTCATCATTGATGAGATTGTACTGATTTCAGTTACTGCTGGAGGATCTGCAGTTGAAAACCCGGATATGTCAATTTTAACTACATTAGTTCTAATAGAGCTTGGTTTGGCGGTATTTTCTGATTTACTGGGCCGCGGCATTGCTTTGGTGGACAGTTTACTTGGTGATTTGGTTTCACATGAAATATCGTTACGGCTGATGCATCAATCAGCAAGGCTCGACCTTGAATGTTTTGAAGATTCAGAATTTTATGACAAACTTGAACGTGCCAGACGCCAGGCTTCAAGCAGAATTTTATTGATGTCGCAGGCCTTGACACAGCTTCAGGACAGCATCACCGTATTTTTTTTAGCAGTAGCTTTAATCACATTCAAACCCTGGCTTCTTCTTCTGCTGGCTATCACGCTAATTCCCGCATTTTTAGGAGAAACACATTTCAACAGTCAAAGTTATTCATTGATGTACGGCTGGACACAGGAACGCCGTGAACTTGATTATTTGCGTTTTGCAGGAGCCAGTGACGAAACGGCTAAAGAGGTAAAAATATTTGGTTTGTCTGATTTTTTTGGCAAACGGTTCCAGAAATTAGCCGAAGAATATTACCAGGTAAACAGGAATCTTTCTGTAAGGCGTGCAGCCTGGGGAGGATTGCTTTCGATGCTTGGTAGTTTAGGCTACTACACAGCCTATGCAGTGATTATTTACAGAACAGTATACGGAGAACTGTCCCTGGGAGATCTTACATTTCTTTCCGGTTCTTTTTTACGATTACGTTCTTTGATGGAAGCAATTCTAATTCGCTTTTCCAGTATCGCCGACAGTGCTCTTTATCTGCGTGACCTGTTTGATTTCCTTGAAATGGAACCGCGGATAAGGTCCAAGGACGAATCACTGCCCTTCCCGGAGACTATTCATGATGGTTTTACTTTTGAGAATGTTGGTTTTCGGTATCCACAGATGGAAAAATGGGTTTTACGTGATGTTTCTTTCACTTTGCATCCTGGTGAAAAATTGGCTCTGGTTGGCGAAAATGGAGCAGGTAAAACCACGTTAGTAAAACTGCTGACGCGCCTCTATGATCCAGCCGAGGGAAGGATTTTGCTGGATGGTCACGATTTGCGTGATTATAACCTGGATGGATTGAGGGATGCCGTTGGAGTTATTTTTCAGGATTATGTTAAGTATCACTTGACTGCATCAGAAAACATTGCAGTTGGGCGAATTGATGATAGAAACAACGCGAATCGTATTAAGGAAGCGGCCCAGCGCAGTTTGGCTGATAAAGTGATTGACAATCTGCCCGAAGGTTATCAACAGATGATAGGACGCTGGTTTAAACAGGGTACCAATCTATCCGGAGGAGAATGGCAAAAAATTGCAATAGCACGTGCCTATATGCGTGACGCACAGCTCCTGATTTTGGATGAACCTACCGCTGCTTTGGACGCACGAGCAGAACATGAAGTTTTTAATCGTTTTGTAGAATTGACATTTGATAAGTGTGCTGTACTGATTTCTCATCGATTCTCAACCGTTCGAATGGCCGATCGAATAGTAGTTTTGCATGAAGGGAAGTTGTTGGAGCATGGAACGCATGAAGAATTATTAGCTGCCGGAGGACAGTACTCTGAGTTATTTCAATTGCAAGCCTCTGGATATCGTTAACAATATTACGCTATACATATTATTATACCATCAGGAGGTTAATGGGCGTTTTTCTGCACAATCCATAATATTTAGGACGTGCCTTGAAACTTCCTTTATCTTGCGAGGAGACTGCTTAATAGCATTTGATAATCGCTGATTAGTAAACAGAATTCTTAATTTTTTAGAAGAAAGTGCTTGAAAATCCAGCATTGGGAACTCTTGTTTAAGATTGATCAAAAAACGACGCATTCCCGTTTGTCCATGATTATATGCAGATGTTGCCAATATAACCCTTGCTTCTGGGGCTAGATTGAAAACCTGCTTGTTATTGCGCCATCGATAGCGGTAATAGTGGCTAAAGAGAATTGTGGACAAAAGAATATTTGTTTCAATGTTATAGGCACTTGCTTGTGATCTTGCATATTGTTCTTCAAGCATTTGAGAAAAGACTTTGTGCATGTGTGCAAAACGGTTGGAAAGAATATCCCCCCTTCTCAGTCTTTTGCTGAGGAACCATAGTAAGCTGGTATTTTCTCCATAGGACTGGCCTTCCTTTACAAGTTCTTTTCCAACTTCCCGCATAAAAGAAGAGGATAGTCGTGTAAATTCTATTTTTTCTGGTATAGGAGAAATTTTAGCAAAATTTATTTTGAAACCGAGGTTTTCTAGCCATTTTTGTATTTGGGGGTCCGTATAAACTCGATTTAGATGAAATGCAGTTTTCTGCAGTTTTAACTCCATTTTTGAATCACTCCTTAACCGTTGTACTTCCCGTAATCCAATACTGGTTAGTTGTCCAATTCCTTTTGCACCAGTTGGGCTGTCAGCCAGAAAATCAAATTTTGATTCCTGAAAAAACAAACAGAATAGAGTAGGGTATGGTACTTCAAAAAAATTTGCAGCTGTGTGAATGGATATTAAAACTCGGAGCATACGTTCCTCAGAAAAACCGTAAGCATTATTTGAATAAAATCGATTTAATGCCTCACGATACCAGCGACTTTCAACTACGTGGTCAGCCAAACCTTCTAAATCTGTTTGGGTCGGCAAACTTACTGTACCCCGATTGAATATTTGCCTACTCATTGATTCGAATTGCATAAACATCATGATAATTCTTCGCATACTTTCGTTGATAAATTTATTTTTCTTTTTTTCAAAATAAGGACGATGCAGATTCCCAACGGACAGTAGCAGTTGGTTTGTGCTTAAATCCGGATTGGATTGAAGAATTTTTAAATGTTTTACTGAATTTGCAGGATAATTGGGGTCTTTAAGTTTGACTTTAGTAGTTGTAAAAGACCTCGGATGATACTGTGAATGCTGAGGATAGTAGGCTTTATTCGGAGATTGGCTAGTTTCAGGAACGATCAGGAAAAGGGAGAGAATAATTATAAATAAAACAGGTAATGATAATACATGTTTCCTAAATGAAGTCAGAAATATCAAAATTTATACTAAACTCCATTCTTCTTTATAGCAAATCCATTTGCTGTTTATTTTACGCACAACACTCACCAATGTGTTCAGACTAAAATTGGCGAAGTTTTTTTCCTGTCCATGGAATAACTTCCGTAACAGAGTGATTATTTTATTTTAAAGCAAATCTAACTGAAAAGTCAACAAAAAAGAATTTAAAATAATAAATCAATTCATAAATAATTGATACTAAATGATGGTTTCGTAATAAGTCTGAAATCAAAAATATGTCATTCCGACTTTTGGTAAATATCTTAATGATATTAGTATAGTAGCATATGAAAGTTTTCTAGCTTCGCTCGAAATGAAAAAATTTAGGATTTTTTATAGGTTCATCATAAATAATAAATTTATTAAATTTATACAAATTCAAAGTTCGATTAACTTGTTCAATATTAATCCATAGCAGGGATGTATGTTAATTTTGTTTCAGAATTTTTTCTTCTAAACTGGATTCCAAAGCAATACCGTCTTTCCTGAAGATGATATCGTGACGAAGTGCCTTCATATTTTTAGATCATGGTGGATGAAAAGTTAGTGAAAAATTGTAAAAAAACAGCAATAATCTAGGAGTACTTAATGAAGTATGCAAGCATTGTAAATAATTTTTGCAAATATGTGGAATCTGTTTTGTTTAAGCTGCCTAACTTAATAATTTGTTTTGCAAAGGTTTGTCAAATCATTAAGACAAAGACTTATAAAACATTGATGCACCTTGAAACAGTAATGATGTTCAGGTAAAATCGTAGTGATAGAATTGGTTAAAAAGCTAATTTTTCTTGACCCAATATAATGAATGTTTACTTTAAGTAAAGTAATCTTTTCAGAATTGTTTTGTTTTTTAGGGACTAAATCTGAGTGAATCTAGTCATACACATTTTAAAAATCTCAATCAATAAAGGCCTTGTTGAATAATTTACAAAAATCGAATCGTCAGGTTGATGTTGCCATCATAGGTGCCGGTTCTGCGGGGCTTCCAGCTTTTCGTGCTGCACGAAAACACTCTGAAAATCTTGTGCTCATTGAAGGAGGAATTTACGGTACAACTTGCGCTAGAGTGGGTTGTATGCCCAGCAAACTCTTAATTGCGGCTGCAGAAGCGGCTCATTCAGTAGAGACTGCTTCCGGCTTTGGAATTCAGACAACAAAACCTATTGTCAATGGTAGAGAAGTGATGGAGCGCATTCGAGGTGAACGTGACCGATTTGTGGGGTTTGTATTGGACGATATTGAAAATATTGATCAAAAACACCACCTTCGAAACCATGCAAAATTTATTGATGATCATAGACTTGAGGTTGGTGAGGAGATAATTGAAGCCAAATCAGTCGTAATTGCAACCGGTTCTTCTCCAAAACTTATGCCGATGTTTAAAGGGCTTGGTGATAGACTGATTGTAAATGACGATGTATTTGAATGGGAAACATTACCAGAGTCAGTTGCTGTTTTTGGCCCGGGAGTGATTGGGATTGAACTTGGGCAGGCATTGCACCGACTTGGAGTCCGTATAAGGGTTTTTGGCCATTCAGGTTCACTTACACCTCTCAGCGATATGGCAATCAGGGATTATGCAGAAAAGGTGTTTCAAGCCGAATTTCCTCTCGATACGAAAGCCAATCTGCATGGTTTGGAGCGTGAAGGTGATCAAGTAAAGATTCGTTTTGTTGACAAGGAAGACGGCAAGGAAAAGGAAGAAAATTTTGAGTATGTACTGGCGGCTACCGGACGTTCCCCAAATGTAATAAACTTAGGATTGGAAAACACCAGTCTTGAGCTTGATTCCCGGGAGGTCCCGGTGTTTGACCCAAATACTATGCAATGCGGAGATTCGTCTATTTTTATTGCCGGAGATGTAAATAACACTATGTTGTTGCTCCACGAAGCTGCAGATGAGGGAAGAATTGCCGGTGACAATGCCGGACGTTTTCCGAACATTAAATCAGGTATGCGGAGATCTCCTCTTTCGGTTGTTTTCTGTGATCCTCAAATTGCAATGGTAGGACAGTCATGGGGTGAACTAAAAGGACAGGAAAATGTAGTTGTGGGGAAACTGTCCTTTGAGGGACAGGGCCGTAGTCGGGTAATGCTTAAAAATAAGGGTTTGATGCATATTTATGCAGATCGATTTTCTGGACTTTTTCTGGGAAGCGAATTTATTGGTCCACAGGCGGAACATTTGGCGCATTTGTTGTCATGGGCACACCAGCAGAAAATGACAATTCCTCAAATGCTGGAAATGCCATTCTACCATCCTGTGATTGAAGAAGGTTTGCGTACAGCACTGCGTGATGCTAATGTGCAGTTAAGTTTGTGACATACTGGCCACATCAAATGGGCCGCCATACTGAATGTTGATTTGGAAACAAAAAAACGAGTTGTAGTAACAGGCCGAGGTGTTATTTCGCCAATCGGGAGTTCTGTTTCAGACTATTGGGAAAGGCTTTGTAATGGTGTCTCCGGAGTCCGTAAAATTACTGAATTTGATTCTTCAGGGGCCTCCTGCCAAATTGCAGGTATGGTTACAGATTTTGATTCTGACGCACATTTTAGTCATCGTGAAAAAAAAAGATATGAGCGGTTCACTCAGTTTGGTCTGGTTGCGGCACTAAGGGCTGCTGAAGAAGCCAATCTCTTGAATCAGGACGGTGATTCCGGAGATATTGGTGTGATGATGGGGACCGGTGTAGGGGGAATAACCTCTTATGCACAAGCCTACGATGCACTTTACGCTGGACCGGAAGAACGGCCAATTGACGCTTACACGATTCCACGCATAATGAACAGTGCGGTTTCATCGGCAATAGCAATACGTTTGGGAATAAAGGGGCCGAACTTTACACTGAATACAGCCTGTTCTTCAGGGGGGAATGCTGTAGGTCTGGCAATGCAGTGGATTCGAGAAGGCCGGTTACGCGCTGTTATTTGTGGAGGTGCAGAAGCACCTGTCACTTACGGTCTTCTACGTGCATGGGACGCACTAGGTGTGCTTTCACGTAAGTATAACGAAACTCCTGAAAATGCCTGTCGACCGTTTGACAAAAATCGTAGTGGTTTCGTATTAGCCGAAGGCGCTGCTGTTTTAGTACTCGAATCATTAGAATCTGCAAATAAAAGAAATGCTCCAGTCTTTGGAGAAATTGCCGGTTTTGGTTCAAACTGTGATGCTTCTAGTTTGACAAATCCGGATGAAAATGGAGTTGTAGAATCAATGAAATTAGCTTTGGACGATGCTGAAATATCACCAGATTCCATCGGCTACATCAATGCCCACGGTACAGGAACCCGTCTTAATGACCCGCTCGAATGCCGTGCAATTCACCGAGTTTTTGGCGATAGGTCAGTAAAGTTGCCGGTCAGTTCCAGCAAATCATTGTTTGGTCATGCAATGGGAGCATCTTCGGCGCTGGAGGCCCTGGCGACTTTGCTGGCAGTGCAGAACGACTGTGCTCCGCCAACTCTTAATTGCGACGACCTGGACCCCGAATGTGTGATTGATCCAGTTCCATATAATTCCCGGAAAGTCCAGATTGAAGCGGCACTTTCCAATTCCTTCGCCTTTGGAGGTAGTAATGCAGTACTTGTTTTTCGAAAATGGAAACCATAACACGCAAAAAAATTGAGCAATCCTGTCTTCAAACAATTGCCGGGGAAATGGGCTTGAAATCAAATGATCTCAATACAGAAATGAATTTGCGTGATGATTTGGATATCGTCTCCCTTGATGCAATGAATATTATCATGGCACTCGAAGATGAGTTCAAAATAGAGGCTGATATAGAAACTGTCTTAGAAATGCAGAAAGTTTCTGATATTATTGATCATTTAGAAATACGTATAAATTCATAAAGAACTCGGCTACTTGAAAAATATAAAAAAGTTTGATCTCTCATTTTGATCAATAAATTATAGTATCATAGACTGTCCTTCCCGATGCCTCATATTATCAACACAGCCACAGCTTTCCCGACGCATTATCATTCGCAGCAAGAAATAAGTTTTGCGTTGAGAGCAGTGTGGATTAAAAAAGGTTTGGATGTAGCGATCTTTGACCGTCTGCAGAAAGCAGTAACTGTTGAAGGCCGCTATTTGGCTTTGCCCATGTCTGAATATTACAAGCTGGACGGGTTTGCAGACTGCAACCGTGCATGGCTGGAAGTGGCTTTAGCGTTGGGCGAGCGGGTTATTAATGATTTACTGGAAAAAACTAACTTGTATCCACAAGAGATTCAGATGCTTATGAGTGTAACCAGTACAGGAGTGACTGTGCCTTCATTGGAAGCACGCTTGATGAACAGAATTACCTTTGCTCAGGATTTAAAGAGGGTTCCATTGTTTGGTTTGGGCTGTCTTGCCGGTACTGCAGGAGTTGCACGTGTTGGCGATTATTTGAAAGGACATCCGGATGAAGCGGCTATATTGCTTACTATTGAGCTTTGTTCATTAACTTTACAGGCCGAAGACCTCTCGATTGCAAACATCATTTCGAGTGGACTTTTTGGAGACGGAGCTGCAGCAGTTTTGCTGGTTGGAGACAAACATCCGTTGGTGAATAGTAATGAAAAACGAAATAGCAAAGCTAATGAGTTTCATGGTTCCAAAGTTTCCAAAGATGAAAGTGAAAGAGATCATGAGTTTCATAAGCCTAGGGTTTTGAGCAGTAAATCAATTTTCTTTCCTGACTCAGAAGAAGTCATGGGTTGGGATGTAACAGATCGTGGATTGAAAATTATGCTGGGGCAAGGGGTTCCCGGCTTTGCGAAGCAGTTACGGCCGCATGTGGACAGTTTCCTTGCAGAACACGGACTATCCATTCCTGATATTGCTCTTTGGCTCACTCATCCAGGAGGACCAAAAGTGATTGATACTATTGAATCATGCTTGGAGTTGCCTCCAAAATCACTTGATAAAACACGGAAACACCTCCGTGAAGTAGGAAATATTTCTTCAACTTCAGTTCTGGTTATACTTGACGAATGTTTAAATGGTCCGGTTCCGAAAATCTATGGTAAATCCGATACCGGAAATTTTGGAATGATGCTTTCATTGGGACCCGCATTTTCCGGTGAATTGGTTTTGCTGCAATGGTGAGCCTTTGGGCATTCATGTTGTTGGTAGCATTGCTGGCTGCACAGCGTTTGTGGGAATTGAGACGAAGCCGGCGCAACGAAATCAGGATGAGGGAAAAAGGCGGATTCGAACGTTTTCCTGAACATTATAGAGTTTTGGTCGCCTTACATGTTTCGTGGTTTGCAGCAATGCTGGCAGAGGTCTGGTACTTTAGGACAGCACCGCCTTTATGGTTGGTGATAGCGGCGTTTTCAGGATTAGCTGCTGGACAAACCCTGCGCTATTTGGCCATCCGGACACTCGCAGAGCGTTGGTCTACCCGTATTTACGTTGTTCCGGATGCACCGTTGATTAAGTACGGAATATATCGATTTGTACGGCACCCGAATTATTTGGGAGTGATATTGGAAATAGCCAGTGTACCTTTGCTTCATACAGCATATGGAACGGCTGTTGTTTTTTCTCTGGCCAATCTTATTATTCTCTGCCACCGTATACGTTTGGAAGAACTCGCTCTAGATGAAATTTAGCTGTATAAAAATCAGTTTTAACTGGTTAATCTGAACCAGTTAATCCTATTTTTTCAGTACCTGTTGAAATTTAAACTGGACACAAAATTATTGAAATGACTCTCAGCCTGCACTTCGATAAAGGAACCATCCAGCTTCACGGCATGGCGGATAGATATATGCAGCATCTTGAAGGAGTTTCCTGGGATGAGCGGACAAACAGTTACCGTACTCCTGCAGCCAACTACCGTAAACTTGTCACAGTACTGTGTGAGAAGAACATTAGCTTCCAGGATCATGCCCGAAAATTTTCTGCAGAAACTTTTGTCCTGAAAAAGAACATTAGACCTCGTTCTTTTCAAAGTGAAGCTGCTGAAGCATGGTTGTCAGAAAAGCACGGGGTAGTAACTTTACCAACCGGTGCAGGTAAAACTATTCTGGCAGTAATGCTGATTGCGGAAACTGGACGACCTACTTTGATTCATGTCCCAACGATTGATCTGATGCGGCAATGGAAAGAGGTATTAAGCGAATATTTTGAAACTCCAATTGGTTTACTTGGTGGTGGAATAAATGATACTCAGACAATTACTGTAGCAACTTACGACTCTGCTTTGATCCATGTCACACATCAGGGTAATTTGTTTGGACTCCTGGTTTTTGATGAATGTCACCATTTGCCTGGTGAGCAATATCAATTTACTGCACTTGGTTCAATTGCGCCATTTCGCCTTGGTTTGACTGCAACTCCGGAACGTGCTGATGGAAAAGAGCAAGTCCTTTACGAACTTTGCGGGCCTCTTTGTTACGAAGTTCATATTGACGAGTTAAGCGGTAGTACCCTGGCACCATACGTGGTGGAAACAATCGAGGTAGATATGCGACTGGAGGAGCGTGAGCAATACGAGATTTCTCGTGAATGCTATACTGATTTTTTACGTAAAGCACGTATCAGCTTTCAGCATCCAAGTGGATGGGCTATTTTTTTACGCAAAACCAGTGAAAGTCCTGAAGGCCGGAAAGCATTCAAGGCTTATTTGCTGCAAAAGAAGCTCAGTCAGGCATCCGGAGCAAAAATAGATCGTTTGTGGAAACTGATTCAGCAGCATAAAGGTGACCGTATGTTAGTTTTTACGCAAGACAACGAAATGGCTTACCGCATTGGGAATAATTTCCTGTTACCGGTGCTTACACATCATACAAAACTACCGGAACGGGAGGCTTTTCTAAAATCATTTCGATCAGGCGAATATCCGATTCTAGTCACTTCAAAAGTTCTGAATGAAGGAGTTGATGTTCCGGATGCGAATGTCGGCATGATTGTTTCCGGAAGTGGCAGTATTCGGGAGCATGTTCAGCGTTTGGGACGAATTTTGCGAGCACGTCCCGGAAAACAGGCCATACTTTATGAACTTGTTTCCAAGGATACCGGAGAATATTTTACCAACCAGCGACGTAGAAAACACCGTGCTTACGAAGGACCTGTTGTGCTTCCGGACGAATCGGGGCAAAATTCTGCCCAAATTAATTAATCCAGAAGCAACAAAACTTTTAGAAATTGCAGAAGAATTACTCGTGGTTTTTTCCGGAAGCGTAGGTCAAGTCCGTGAAAAACTTGAGGAAGAGACAAAGCAGGTTTTGGACGGTTTTCCGGGAAATGCAATTGTGGGCCGAGGTTTGGAAAAACTCCTACTTGACCGTACCGAATTTGACACGGAAGCAAAAACGGAATTATCTGATCTCAGGGGAAAAGTATTTTTCAACTCTGCTGAAATTTTCAGTGCTAAAAAAGCGTTTCATTTTCAGGGTGTTGAGATGGGAGATAAAGCTGATTTAGGCCATTATCAAAGTGAAATTGCCAAATCAGTGGGAATATCTGTTGAGCAGTTGAGCCGGCAACTGTATGGAGATTTGCCGGCTTTTCAGCAGGTGCTGAGTTTTCGCAAAATGACTGCTGCAAGCTTATTACATCGTTACAATTGCGCCCAGCTCCAAGGCTTGCTTCTGCGCTGCGAAGGCCTAACTGTTAGCCTGCCTGAAAGCAAAGCAGCCGAGTTGCGGCAACTGCTTAAATATTTGCGTTTCAATAAATTACTGGCAAAGATCAGCCACGATCAAAGAAAGAAAAAAACATTGATGCTGGAAATTGATGGTCCGCTAAGTTTGTTTGTAAACACACAAAAATATGGTTTGAACCTCGCCAATTTTTTCCCTGCAATTTTGCAGCAGCCTGAATGGGAACTGGATGCAGAGGTTAGAATTCGTAAAAACCATGTTCATAGCCTGCACCTTGATCAATCTTGTGGAATTCGCTCCCACTACCGTCAGTTTTTAGCCTATATTCCTGATGAAATACAGATGTTCAGTCATCAACTTGCTAAACAAATACCTGACTGGGAACTGACATCTTCGGCAGATTTTATTCCGTTGACCGGTGAATCGCTTTGTTTTCCAG
>Ga0302122_10002430_pt1 | contig 11641 bp, 14 predicted proteins | sample CB21_SCM_MG_FD_203115 | JGI IMG/M metagenome (GOLD analysis project Ga0302122, IMG submission 203115) | Marine microbial communities from Western Arctic Ocean, Canada - CB21_SCM | ecosystem: Environmental > Aquatic > Marine > Oceanic | place: Canada: Western Arctic Ocean | collected 2017-09-28
TTGGATTTTAAAACCCAGAGTCCGGTCAGGCAGGTGCCCAAGACCACCAGGGCCACGATCCAAATGAAAGGCCATCTGGCATGAGTGGCAAACCGTGGTTGTCTCCCCTGGTAGCGGTGCATGCCCACCCGAAACACTGTTAAAAACACGACTGGGATGAGATGGCTCCCAAAACTGGTCAGCATGGCTGACAGGAGTTGTTCTGGTTGTATGTCTTTGTTGTACATCAAAGATACAATGACAAAGATGGTCCGTGCCGGTAGCCAAGTACAGATCAGTCCCATCGCCCCTGCGAAATGAATGACGACAAACAAAATATTGGTGGCCACTAGACCGAGTAGTATTTGTCTCCACATGTGAGTATATAATTGGTAATATTTATAGTGTATGTTGACATCTAATGGGAATCTCTCGGGTCGTTTGGATACACTGGAAAAGGGAGTGAGTGCATTGGATTCTCGCGTGGCAGAATTGGACGACAAAGTGGGCCATGTCATTCACATGAATTCGGAACTGATGATCCAGTCCAATGAAAATTTCCGCACCATTCACCACGCACTGGAAAATAACCGCGAAGAGATCAAGAAATCGATTCGTAATATCAAAAGCCAATACACCTCGCGGTGTCAGTTGTACCTGTTTGGTGGAGGGTTGGCACTCTGGACACTGTTTGTGGCCGCCGTCCTCTGGTCTTGATTGGGCTGCGACCAAGTTGAACAGAATGTCAGTAGAACCTTTTTGTTGATAATTGCAAATGACTCAACCATAATAACTTCTCATTTCGGAGTACGACATTCTACTACCATCTCCCGGTCGTACAAACATTTGATTCACAGCTTCCTCCATTTTATTTTCGTTCATTAGTTGTATAATTCTACGGTTGTTTGCGATGTCCCCCTTGTCTTCCGTCTCTTGCACTTGCCTGTTCGAAACTGTTGGAATTGGCATTTCCAATGTCCCTTCTTTGGTTTGGGAGACTGCAGGGTTGTTTACGGTGTCCCCCTCTCCTCCTGTCTCTTGCACTTGCCCATTCGAAACTGTTGGAATTGGCATTTTCAATGTCCCCTCTTTGGTTTGAGAGACCCTCGTTTTTTTCGAATTATTTTCTGTTTCGATCTCTTTGGAGTTCATGTTGGGCAATTGATGTGGTCTCCCCGACCCTATCCGAAATAAATTTATGTGAACTGTTTGTTGTTCCAGTCTGGCCACGACGGCTTTGTGTACAGAACGGGATAGGCATTGGTAACGTATGTGACATACTCCGCCACCCCACAAGTGTTGTGCCCCCTTTCCAAATAGATGTACCCGTCGTCGCCCCAGTCCGCTCCCCATGAATTTTTCACAATCCAGGCGTCGGTGGTGTACCCAACAATGGCGACGGCGTGATCGATATCGTTTGTACACATGGTGTGTTTAAAGATTCCTCCCCTGTAGTCGTCCCACTGGGTGGAGTCCACTCCGACAGCGATGGGTCCATAGGCATGCAACAACCATTCCAATTGGTCTTCGGCATCGGGACGGTTGCTACGCTCGATCACTTTCCAATTACGTACTTGAACGTGCGAAAACATGGAATTGTGCGGACAATTGTCCTGTCTGTTGTCGTAGGTTTTGTCGGTGTCCAATACGACCGAATATTTGCTGCCGTATTCAAAGACGTACTCCATCAGTCCTCCATCGCAAGCATCATTGGGTCCCTCCTTGGTCGAAGTGCAGTCCATCAGATGTTGCACCGACAGAGGTTTCGGATTGCCGTGTTTTTTAGACCAATACTCCAAGACAGTGGCGGCAGCAAACGCAAAGCAACAGCCGCACTCGTCCTGTTGCCGCACTGGTGCCACGTAGGACACGCCGTTCACGTCACGCCAGTCAATGGGTGGCAAGTTTTTGGGAGTGGCCATGTCGACATGGTGCTGGACATAAGGCCGTTCCAGTTCGATGTGACGATTCTGTTTGAGCATCTGATTGCGTTTCAACTCGTGGACAAAACGGTCGGAACGCGATGTATAACCAAACTGCACCCCGTCCGTGATGGACTCGGTTGTACTATGTATTTGATGGGCTCGCAAAGACAATTCGGAGTGATTGGTGTACGTTTTCTCAAACTGTTTCATGTATTGGCAGACGTTCTGTTTGTGATTGGCCTTGTAGCACTCCCCAACACCGACTTCCCCCTGTGACATTCCCAACAAAAAAAATACAACTATGCCACACTTAAGCATAATCACAATTAAAGTAAATAAAATGTAGACTGATTTATACTCTAAAATGCAGCCGCGATATTTGGAAGGGATGTCTCACACCCACGGTGCTCACATGGGGGATGGTCCAGTCAAGTACATGGGAGACAATCGTTGGATAAAGTCGGCCCCCGCCCTGGATCTCCATTTTCCACCTCCGGCCTGGTTGGTAGCTGACTGGATGCTGGACCAACACAAGGGTCGTCCCATTTCGGCACGAGCAGCACGGAGCATTGCCGCACCAACCACCAACAGTGGACTGCTCTGGCTGCGGGACTTTTTACAACAGAGTTGATGTCATTGAATATAGTGCAAAATGTAACGGTTCATCTTCTGTGTTTGTACCAGGACGTCCTGCAGCGATAGAACGGTGCAATACTCGGCGGTGATGGTCCCTGCCACGTGTCGTACATTGTCAAAGAGGTTGGTTGTGTAGGTCCCCAATAGTATTCTCGCAATATCTTGAAATTCTTGGTTGATTTGTTTAATTTTATTTTTCTGAAGTTGCACGGGAGGAGCGAGTGCAAACCCCAACCCAATGAGCAACATTTTCAACCGTGATGTTTGTTGTTCAATGTCGTCTATCATTTTGTGAATGGCATTTGTTTAAATAATCAAATCCACCTTTTCTGTTTCTCTCGACACTCTATTTAAAACTGTCCATTTTTTCCGTGTCACCCCAATGTCGTTGATCAAGACCTATTCTCCCAAATCATTGTGGGTCTCCACACTGCGTCTGTTGAATGTCATTTTCCGTCACCCTCCTGCCGTGTCTGTGGATCCAGTCTCTTATTTCCAGGCAGTCCTGGACATGCACGTGTTCATCAACGAAGATTTAAAGGGCACTCTCCCTGTCAAGTGCGAGGCCGACTCGTCCAACCCCCTCGCCATGCTGGAGCTGATCCACAGTTCCCTCTCCGCCCTGGAAAAAATGTTGTTTGGCACCTCCTGTCCGTTTGAAGTTTCTGTGGAGGGGTGTTGTCGGTACACCGAGCATCTGGAGCACACCCTTTCGCAGTCCAAGAATCGATGTCGACTACTGTAGGGGTTAACCTCTTCAAAAATGACGCCCATAATGGTGCATAAAATGTACAATGGTGGTCAAGGCTGTTTTCTGTGTGGGCTTACTAACAATGTCTGCAATGTCTGCTGATCCTGCAAAGGGATTGGGCACGACCACATTAAAATCGCTGTCGTTCTGTCGGAACTGCTCTCGGACATACGCCATCAGTCTAAAATTGTCGATGCCATTGGAGGTGGTCACATCGGTGTCGGGGGAGAGAACGTGCGAGACCCATCCCGTGTAGTGGGATGGGTCGGACACAATGGCAATGTTGTTGGCCTCTTGATCTCGCTTCATTTTCTTCGAATTGCCACGGGTTTTTCTGGTCGACATGCCTCGTTTCGACCTTTTTTGAGCCACAAAATCGTCCGGAATGAACGGCAACACAATGGAGGTGTTTTCGGTCAATCGAACAGTGATGCGATTGTCGGGTGGAATGCTGTGGATGTTGATGTTGTGAAAACATTGACTGTACAAACGTTTCGGCAACGGGGCAAACACACTGTTGGACCCCAACACTTTATGATGAAAACAGTGCAGAGCAGGTTCGTGTGTGATGAAAACATGCTTGGCTTCGATTTCCGACCGTAAATCCCGAGATTTGGTCGAGCATGTCAGTGGTAAACCGGGATAGACGATGCGTTCCTCCACATTGTCGGCACGAGGCACCTTTTTGTTGTACCATCGGCTGAAACTTTGTTGTGTTAAGGGGGGTAGTGTGAAGTCCATCGGTTTAAAAAAAATGGGTTTTATACCACTCTGTGGCTGGGTAAAATCCAATGTAATTTTGGATTTGAATCCACTTTTGTTTGACATATGCTAATATTTTTTGGTCTACCAGAACAGATTATAACCATTCCCCAAATGTCATCAAGTCACATGGAGCCATTTGCAGTTTGGGGTCACAATTCCCACACCAAGCCTGAAGACCATGGTGAGACGAAAAATATTACGGACTATGTGGTGTACGAAGTGCCTCGCAGTATGTTTCGCCAAGCGGCCTCGATGTTTTCGGATGTGCGCCACGCCGATCAAGATTCTCGCTACGACGAAATTACGTTGCAAATGTTTCTTCAGATGGTGTTTGAATCTACCAATCTTGCCGAGGACGAGGTACCAAAGGACGACACGTTCCCGTACGCCAAGGCTTGGTTGGAATGGGTGCCCAAGGTTGATAACCCCGAAATTGCGGTGTCGTATCGTATTCATGCAGTGTCCCTGTCCAAGTCTGTTCGTTTTGGCAAGCAGTTGTCCAAGATGCTAGACTTGTCGGCGTCCATGCACAAGGAGTCCAACGGTCGTAAAATGAATTCTCGCAAGGCGGATCCACTGGCGGGGTTGTATCCCTATCAAAAGTGGCAGCGAGTCAATGGTTTGGAAATGTATTTGCGCACCATTTGTGACCGTTATACAGGCACGCAGAATTTCACGTCTCAAATGAATAAAATTTTGTGCCCCACCGCCAAATTGTACGACGGGGATACTGAGACGGGCAATCCTGCCAATCCATCCCTGGTGTTTACGATTGACCGAGCTTTGGCCCGCACGCCCAAGACGGCCGACCCACGATTTCTGGAACGCTTGCGCTATGTTGGCAACCCGCACTCCCACGCCCAAGTCACAACATTGTGTTTCCCGTCGTCCAAACATGTGTTGCTGTTGACCCCGGCCCAGTTGCACCCCAAAGTGTTTTGCGGCAAATATTTGCCGGAACACCAGCACTGGATGCAAGAGCAAAAGGCGTTGCCCACTAAAAACTTGCCCACTGATTACGACAATCTTTGTGAGACCGAGTACGACATTCGGACTCCGGCCGACATTGAACGGGCTCGCATTGAAGGTTTATCGGATCGTTCTGCTTTTGACAGTGTGGCCCAACAATGCAAAGTGAGATACGCCCAGCTGTGTCTGTCCCTGGAAGGCACTGCTGATTTCCCTGCGGCCTACCGAGACTACCAAGCCTGGGCCATCCACGCAATGAAAACCCAATGTTTGGATCCCGACGCGGCCATCTCCGAAGTCGTCTCCAAAATGTTGTCTTGGCGGACAACCCATCAAGAGGCGGCCGTCATTCAACACCGCATCACGGACTCTTCGTTGTCGGTGTTTGCCAATCGGGTCGTGGCCCTCATGGAAGGCTACGAACAGTACTACTTGATTTCGACCGCTCACCGAATGATGTTTTTGATTCAGCATGCCCGTTACGATGCATTCCGTCGTGATTTCGGTCTTCACTTTAACTGCTTTCAAGCAGGCGAAGGCGCCACATCAAAATCGTTTCTTTTTGACCAGATGGCCAAACAAAGCATTCCTGGGACGGTGGAAGTGTTGACGTACCAGACAGGCAAGGCCGATGCGGTGGATGGCAATCGCAATGATGTGACTACGGTCTGCCACGAGGCCCCTCCTGGCATGTTTCGCAGTGCCAAAAATCCCAACGCCGATTCGACTCAAGAAGCCATGTTCAAGGAAAAATTGACTTCCCAACGGGTGACGGCTAAAATTTGGTGCCAAGACGAGGCCACTGGTCGTCGCTCTGCTCGCTTGACCAAGTCGGAATGTGTCGGGGTGTGGATGGGGGCCACGAACGATCCACCGCACGAAGTGGAGGAAGCATTGAAGACCCGTTTTTTCTGGGGGAATTTCGAGCAGCAGCAACGGCGCGGCCGAGACATTGACGATTGCATGAACGGTGAGCGAATGATGTCTACTGCCGACAAAGAACATCGTCACCGACTGTTTCTGGAAAGCAAAGAGGAACAATTTCGAGTGATGTTGGTGGAGAAGGCCATCTGGGCTGGGGTCATTAGTGATGTCAACACCAATGCCACCAACATTTTGTTGCCTCGTTTGAAGAAAAAGATGACCCGCAATTCCATCATTCACCCGGGTCCACGTGACTGGGTCCGAGTCAAAATTTTCTCTCGACTCATGGCCATTGTCACTGCAATTGAACGCGTGTGCAATCTGCCCGGTGGACAGCACTACGGCACTCCCTTTTGCGACGACATGATTCCCGATTTGGAGCCGCACCTGTGTGTGACGGAGGAGATGGTGATCTTTACTTTGTCGTTGCTGTCGGACCAATTTCGTTCACCGGTCGAGCACAAAATTTTAAACACGATTTGGAAAATGGAGAAAAATTCCCCGCAATTTGGACATCCTACGAACGAACATTCGTACGACTATCTCAAACTCCCACGGCCTCGCCAGTTAGCCAAAAAAATCAATTCGCGCATGTCAATGGAACAAGGGAAAACCTCCGTCAACAACATCATGAATTTCATCGGAGAAATGGCCAAACATTCCATCGTTGTGCCCAAATACAAAATGCCGACTGTCCTACCCGGTCCCACCGCCAGTGCCAGTCAATTCCCAGTACCAGAGCACAATTCGACCACCCACGCCCAACAGTCGTGCATCATCGATGGGGATGTGGTGTACATCCACGTCAGTCATCTCATTGGACACAGTTCCGACAACTCGGACAGTGTCTTTGAGATTTTGCAGTCCGAAACCCATGCCCATTCCGCTTCAAAACGAATTTTGACGGCCTGTCCCGTGTCCAAAAAGTTTTTCCATGTGTTAAAGGTCATTGATCGTGCTCCATCTGGTTCGGTGTTAAACTACCACAACATTTTGTCCAACACCGACGTGTCCCGATGGATTACTGGAACCTCGGAGGCCGCCGCCGCGACCCGTACGAAAGACGGTTACAAAATTGATCAAGACATTGATCAGTACTGCAGCTACAAATTTTCGCAGCGAATTGGTAAAGAGGTGATGTCGCCACAGCAGGTGGTCGAACGGTTGGTGGAGGCCGAAGCCGACGAGGACTACATTCGTCCCAACATTCGCTACCCCGACACATTGGTGGGTGCCATTCAGCGTTCGCAATCCCAAAAAAGAGACCACACTTCTACCGACCCCAACACCTTCACCGACATCGAACCCTCCACTAAAAGACAGCGGGTTTTGTAATTGGAAAGCAACTGGATTTTGTAATTGTAGTGTAATCTATAAAAATCCAGTCTTGAACACTCCTTTTTAAACATTATTGTGTATTTATATTGAACTCCTTTTCGGTGCGAACCATGCAGAAAAGAGACTGGATCACACAGATCAATAATGCGATCAACATGGGTCGAGTTTTTGTGCATTCGTCCGTGGACGACAAAAAATCGCAACTGTTGTTTGCTTGCGATTTTTTCCGTCGTAAAAACTACGACGTCGTGATCAACATTGAGCCGTCAGAAAGTGGGCAAGCGATTTTAAATGTCGTGGTGCATCCACTCCCCACTTGTGTGGACATTACTCTGTGTCGTGGCGACAAAATTGAGGTGATCACAGAGAAGATTGCCCCGACCACGACCAAAATGCGGATACGGGCCTGTGGTACCGTGTTGGATCAGTTGCTGAAATTGACAGAGTGGGGGTTAAACAATGGTTGGTATGTGGAGAAATCGATGATGAACACATTGACCTTTCCGTCAAAAGTTGAACACAATTTCCAACCCAAAAACACAACGCTGCAAATTGTTCTTCGTCGAGGTTTGCAACCGGACACTATATAAAGAACATTTTTGTCAGGCACAACCAAACAATTATGACTGAACGAGATGAAAAATCCAAAATTGAAAAACGTCTGGACATTGCCCGAGGTGTGTTTGGCATTGCAATCGCAATCTGTGCCTTGATCACTATCATGTTATTTGGTGCCAACATGGACACCGCCAATTTGCCCGGTTCCAACATTAAAATTGCTCTCCATGAACATGAACCTAAAGAGGGTCAGATGAAAGCAGTTTTGGATGGCTTTTTGTTGGAGCATCCGATTGGGGCCTCGACAAGTACCGAATGTACAAATTTTGTCAGTGCAGATGCAACCACACTGACCCTATCCGGGAGCAAACAATTATGTATGTCCTCGGTGGAAGGCAAGGAAACGGATCCACAAGAAAAGGGTAAACCCTGGAGCAGTGGGTGGGTCTCCGCGTTGGACTGTCCACGCACCATTGATACTGGAAAATGTGCACCGTTCAGTGCCTGGGGACCATTGGCCATCTTTGGCATGTTAACCTTTGGCCTCTCTGCCATCCAAACTATATTATTTACTGCCCACTCGGGGGTCGCCCTGGCCGGAGGTGAAATGACTTTGGCCTCTGCCCGAAAACTGGTCCAGGACCAATCTTCCCGTGCTGTGTTGGGTCTGGTGATTGTCTGGGGTTTACTGGGTTTTGGTCTCAGTATCTGGGCCGCATTCTCGTTTCAGAGCATGTGCGACAAATTGGACACGGGTCTGGGCCGCATTGTTCAAACCACTTTGGAGACTTCCGACAGCCCAGGAGCACCGGCCTGTGCCACAAGCGGTTGTGAATCTTCTTTTCTGTACTTCTTCATGACCTATGCCATTGCTGTGGTGTGGTCTTCCATTCCGTATGTGTTGGTCTGGTTTGGAGTGTTGGAATCGGCCTAAAAAAAGTACACAACTACAATTGTACTAAATTTGAAAGTAAATAATATTTATCCTATTGTCCCTTATATTTTAGTCATGTTTTCTATATTGTGTCGAAGGGACTGACTGTAGAACTCTCTCAAAAAACCATGTTTATTGTAGTATTTTCGGACTTTGGAGGTGTGGGGCTGGTGTTGGGGTGGACAGGTGGTGGACATCATCGCCACTTTGTCGTGGTATTTGGCCAACAAGTCCAGGCACGAGTGCACCCGTAGACAGGACAGGGCACACTGGTCGTGGTACCAACAGACACAGGTGTCCATGTACGGCAAAATGGAATCGGCCAGGGCTGCAACGACAGGATGTTGGCAGGCAATCCACACCATGGTCTGACTGTCCCACTCAAATTTTTGTATGGTGCCTGGTCGGACTTGAAAGTCGATGTCAAAGGGTGCTAGTGCTGCCCGAGTCAACTGTGGAGACATTGTACTCAACAAGAAAAGGTGAGTCTCCATTCCGAATTCCATGGGTGTCCCCAGTTATTTATACTGCAACTGCTAATTCTCGGCGGGACTGTTGAGTTTCGGAATAAATTTCGTACAACATTTGAATGGGCAGTACACTCCACAACAACTCATGGACCAGCAAAATCCAGACCGTCTTGAGATAGTTGTTGTCAATGACGGACGACCATTGCTGTCGACAATTTGTTACAAATAAAAAAACCAAGCATCGCAGCACTGCTCGTCCCGGACTCAAGTACAGATCAGCCGTGCCCAACCACCGCACTGACCAGGCGACGACCACCCATCGGACAGTGCGGTACTCCGGCATTTTGTACTCCAATAGGACCGCACTGACCAGGACCACATGGTGCAGGACCAGATGCATCCATCCGACGGTGATCTGTTCCGACAAATGCACAAACAAAATGGCGGCGGTCGCGGCATGGTACGACTGCACATCGGTGACGGCACAGACAACGGTCTGAAGTGCCAGCACTTGTTCCCTCCAAAATATTGGCACAAAAAAATGCAACAACAACAACGGCCATCCAATGTAGCGAATCACCTTCATTATTGAACTTTGTTTTTGGAATTTATAGGAATATCTGCCATCTCGCTTTGGATGTACTTGCACACCGAGGTGAGTTTGATGTAGGCCCGCTTGGCAAAATTATTATCCTCGTACTGTTGAACCTGTACAACAGCGGTGGCCACATCGGCATTGCCCTGTTTCCAGTCGGGTTGGTTGTGCAACCACTTGAACACTTCCAGAGTCAATTCGTTCGGCAAATGGACCAGGTACCAGAGATTAAACACCATGGTTTTGAACCGTTTGTCAATGGTGTAAGACATCTGGTGGTCAACGACAATCAAGCAACCGTTTTGTGGATTGAGTCCAAGACCAGTGACAACACAGGTCGACCCCAGTGGTGCGCAACTGTAATGTTCCACCCCCGAGGCCTGGCAAAAACTGACCAACAACTGTTCGGTCCCAGTGCCCTTGTGTTCAGTGCCCTTGTGCTCGGCACCCTCGTTAAAATGGGACATAATTTGCTTACAGAGCACACTCCGCATCTGGTGAAACTCTTTCACTTGCTCTACCAAACTCATTGCGGCGCTGTTCTCCAAATTCAGATTACTGTCCACCGCTTTGATATAGTTGGCATCCATCTTGGAACGGACAAAAAAATAAAAAATCTTGCAAAAGGTATCAAAATCCAACATTATCACCAACACAGTCTTGTGTTTTATACTCTTCCAACCAAATCCTAGACATTTCAATCCGATCCCTGTCATCGCCTTCTGGTTGAGAATAGTCTCCACTTCCACAATGTCTCGTGTTGAGAATAGTTCTTTGGACCTGTACTATCTGATGTCTCGGATTGAGGTGGGTCGATGTGCTTCAGACATGTTGTACGACTGTCTCGTCAATGTTGACTCGGAACACTTGCAGCAAATTTGTAACCATGTTCACAAACACGTCATGGAGAAGTGGAGCTCCACCGAGATGTCGTCTCGGATGAAAAACATGTTGCACCAAGTGGTGGTCTCAGACGACCGAGTGGCCAAGCATGCCCTGATATTTTTTGCACTGTATCAGGCCCCCTCTCTCTGTCAGTTGTTTACCCATCCGACACCTCGGGTACCGCCCGAGAAATTTACCCGCTTTGTCCAGACCGAACTGCCCGTCATGGTTGAAAAGTTGATGCAGGGTTCTTTTACGTCGCTTCGTGCCTTTGTCGAGGATACCCGATGGGTCTATGTCACCCTGTAATTCCAGAGGTCCAGTTCGTACAGGGAGAACGTTGCCTTTTGACCATATATAAGTGATAATACCATATACAAAATGCCGTTCAAACAATTTCACGGCTTGCCAGCAATTCCACCTATCGAATTCTATAGTAGTCGGTGCCTGTAGTATTCCTATTACATATCTACGTTCTAAGTTGTAATACCATTCTGGTGCAACAACCTTGACAAAAGTAAAAGAGATTCTACACATATTTGAAAGGTGCAGACATTGAGTATTTAAACTGTACCTATTCTGAAGAAAAGATGTAAATGAATGAATTATGGTTGTTACTGTTTAGTATTGTGTTATGTTTTGGCTTGATTCAAGAACAGTGCTACATCTTTATTTACTATACTTTTTGGTCGTTTACGTTGGAAGTTGTTTATTTTGGTCTGGTCACTCTGGGTGTGGGAAAGGACAGGCTCCAACACCAGTTGTACAGTATTCTCTTGGCCCCGTCCATTGTCATTTGTCTGGGGTTTTGGATGATCATTGCTCCGACTTATTCTTGGAACAGTCCCGCTGGCAATATCGTCATGGCAGTGGTCACGCATGGCTGCAACATGGTTGCCCTCCTTTCTGAGA
>Ga0302122_10002432_pt1 | contig 11637 bp, 6 predicted proteins | sample CB21_SCM_MG_FD_203115 | JGI IMG/M metagenome (GOLD analysis project Ga0302122, IMG submission 203115) | Marine microbial communities from Western Arctic Ocean, Canada - CB21_SCM | ecosystem: Environmental > Aquatic > Marine > Oceanic | place: Canada: Western Arctic Ocean | collected 2017-09-28
CGGCATCCGGGGCATCGCCACCTAAACCAATGGCTTTGTGCAAGAGCTTGGACATTTCTTGATTGTTACCGTGGTATTCGCCATTTGGCTTGACTTGGTACATGCCAGAAATCTTGAGCTTGTCCATGGTTTCCGATTCACCTGGGAACGCAGAGTCGACAAACATTTTCGTTTCCGCGGCGAGTTCGTCCAAAGTCAAACCACCAATTCTGGAAACCGTGCCTTTAAAGGCGACGTCGATGAGCTCTGGTCCAATACCGTACGCCTCAAAGATTTGCGCTCCGTGGTACGACGTGATGAGAGAGATACCCATCTTCGAAAGAATCTTCTTCAAGCCCTTGTTGATGGCGTTCTTCAAGTTTCTTTGAACGTCCTGTTGCGACATGAGCGGGAGTTTACCGGTGCTCATTTGCTTTTCAACTTTGGTGGAAGATCTCCACTTTCTCGCAGTTTCCAAAGCCAACCACGGGCACACAGCCGAGGCACCGTAACCAATCAACACCGCAAAGTGGTGCGTGGAAAACGCCGACGCGGACTCAACGACGATCGACGCCTTCGAGCGCAAACCAACCTTAATCAAGTGATGGTGAACCGCACCAACAGCCAAAAGCGACGGAATCGCTGGAGAATCCGGACCCTCGTCAGGCTTATCGGTGATGACGATGCACTCAGAGCCTTTTTGGACGGCTTCGGCGCATTCTTGGCACAACTTGTCCAAACCAGCCTTCAAACCACCGGCGCCGTTGGTGTATCGCGCTTTGATCGTCGCCGTCTTCAAATGCGGGTGGTTTTGGATGACGGTCAAATCCGAATCAAACAAGAACGGACTCGACAAAGAAACCGCCGGCGCGTCGTCCGAGGAGACGTCCAACAAGTTCCCTTTGGCGCCCAAAGTAGTCTCCAAAGACATAACCAAACCCTCTCTCAACGGATCGATCGCCGGATTAGTAACTTGGGCAAATCTTTGTTTGAAGTAGTCGTAGAGCAAGCGCGGTCTCGAAGAGATGACCGGAACCGGAGTGTCGTCACCCATCGACCACGTCGGCTCGATGCCTTCTTGCGCCATGGATTCAACAATCATGGAAACATCTTCGGAAGCGTAACCAGCTCTGGCTTGGGACTCGATGAAGGAAACGTCGTCCATCGTCGGCTCCGGCAACGGCGGGCACGATTTCAAGCGGTGAATGTTGTTCAACCATTTGCCATACGGGCGCGTCGAGGAAACTTCCTTGGAAATTTCTTCGTTCTCTTTGAACGTGCCGTTTTCCAAGTCGACGCAGATCATCGTACCCGGACCCAAACGTCCTTTCTTAACAACGTTCGGCGCGTTGGACATGATGTCGTTCAAAACGCCAACCTCAGACGCGACATAAATGTAATCATCCGAAGTTTGCCAGAATCTCGCAGGTCTCAAACCGTTTCTGTCTAAGCGGCAGCCAACTTTCTTACCGTCAGAGAAGACCAACAAAGCTGGGCCGTCCCAAGCTTCCATGATACCAGAGTAGTACTGGTAGAAGTTCTTCGCTTCCGGAACGGTCGCTTCCAAATCCGGGTGATTTCTGAACGCTTCCGGAACGAGCAACATCATAGTTTCTTCCGGCTCGCGGCCAGTTTTAACCAAGAGTTCCGCGACTCTGTCAAGGTTAGCGGAATCAGAAGCCGCCGGGTCACACAACGGACGGAACTCTTGCTCTCTGCCTCCCCATATCGCGTTAGTCATCTTTGCTTCGTTGGAAGCCATCCAGTTCAAGTTACCTTGCAACGTGTTGATTTCACCGTTATGACCCAAAAATCTCATCGGTTGCGCCAACGGCCACTTCGGCGTGGTATTCGTGGAGAAACGTCTGTGATAGATGGAGAACGACGACACGTAGTCCTTATCTTGCAAATCGAGGAAAAATTGTCCGACAACAGCAGATCTCAACATACCTTTATACACGATTGTTCTGCAGGACATGGTGCACACGTACATGTCTTCCAAGTCAGCCATGTTCCCGAGGCGCACTTTTTCGGCGTTTTTCCGGGCAAAGTAAAGCTTGCGCTCTAATTCGTCCCCAGTCGCGCCAGTTCCATCGATCAAGCATTGCTCAATCGCCGGTTGCGTGATCTTAGCCATCGGGCCGACGATATCATTCTTCGTCGGCACGTCTCTCCAGCCGAGAACCTTCAAGCCTTCAGCCGCGATGGCTTTCTCAAGCTCCGCCTTCGCCTTGGTTCTTTTGCCCTTATCAGTCGGCAAGAAGGTCATGGAAACAGCGGAAGATTCTTCGGAAAAGCCAGAAATACCGTTCGCAGCGCACCATTTGGATAACATCTGCCACGGGATTTGCGTCATGATGCCGGCGCCGTCGCCGGAGTCGTTGTCCGCAGAGCACGCACCTCTGTGTTCCATGCAACCTAAAGCAGCCAAGGAATCATCGACACATTTGTGGGTTCTTTCACCTTTCAACGACGCGATCACCCCGACGCCGCACGCATCTCTTTCTTCCAAGATTTGATTCAAATCCACCGCACCGCCTTCGTACGGTTGGTACTCTCCTCTGAGAGCACCGAAATCCATCGCTTTTTGGGCAAAAATCTTGGTCGATCTCAACGCCACCTTGCGAGTAGGAGCCGACGATCTCACATTACTTCTGTTGGCAATGTTCTGTTAAAGTTTAAAGGTGGAGAAAAGCGAAAGTAATCATCAGTATCTGTGAAAGAAGAAATGCAGAAATCTAGACTCCGCTTTTTCCGTCTCTCACAGAGGAGGGAAAACTCGTTCTTACGCGAACACGTCGATTAATAGTTCGAAATGCGCTCTAGGCGGTTTAACTCGTGACTCGCAAGTGAAGCAAATTCTATCCAATCAAACGCAAAACAATATCAATCGTGTAATATCCTACCTTTTTGGCACCGAAAACCTTCGTCTGCATCACCTGCGACATAGTCTGGGACGCCATTTTCAGCCTACGTCGCTCTTAAATTTGCTTTTTTCCCAATATAGGCGTAAAATCCAAATATAAAGTGTACACGGGAGAAAAAAAACTACCGCTTTGATGTACGTGTTGTGTATATACTAGACGATTTATGTGTGAATGAAATTCTCTCGTGAGGAATTCCGGATCAATTTCGCTTCGCTTCGCTTCGCTTACTTACACTCGACGGCGCGCGCGCTTTTTCTCTTTTTTTGTGGATTGTTGGAGATGGATGGGTTATTTGACAAACAACAAAAAATTATAACCACCCGCCTTGTGCCAGCAAGGCAGGAGGAGGAGAAAAAAGAGATTGGAACAATAGAAGTGGATATGGTAGTGTGGGCTCCTGCCTGGGCTTTGCAATATTATTCTTTCCTGTCAAAAATACGAGGGAGACACAGGAGTGAAAAACGAGGGGCTAAACAAAAAAGGAACACCAACACCAACAACAACAACAACAATAACAAATGCGCCGAAAGAAAAGGAACACTCGACGAAGAGACGACCAAAAGGACGTGGTAGGAGGAAGTTTTTCTTTCATGCGCCGGGGCCTGCGCGGTGGGTTTTGGTTTCTTCTCTCTCTCCTTTTTGCGACGAGTGCTTTTGCTCTTGTTTCCTCGTCGACACCAACGGCGAAAGAAAAAAACGAGGAGACTACTTCTTCCTCGCCATTCACCATTCTCCGCGCTGAAAAGTGGCCAAACGGCGGTGTTCGAATCTTTTACTCCTCTCCGGAAAAAGAACAGAGCAACGAGGGAGAGAACGCTGCTGGTAAGAATACCGCAGTGGAACTCTCCTTCCAAAAGCAAAAAGAAGAGGAGGAGAAAAAGATTATCTTGGAAAGCACCAAAGTTATCGCGACGAAACCATCTTCTTGTCCTCTTCCTTCATTCTACTCGTTGGGCACGACGACGATTGTTTTAGCACCCAGCGATGGAGTTTTGAGTCAAAGTATGGTTTCTGGTCTGGCACGATTGATCTGGTCGAAAGATATCCCGGATTCAGAGAAGATAGCCATCTTCGCGATGAGACTTACCCCCGAGTTGGTCGTCGACTACACGTCGAACAACAAAGTTCACGTTTTGCAGCGACTGAAAGAGTATACTCGTCTCAATCATTCATCGATATCACCGGGTGTTCCATTTCGTTTGTTTTCGCTGAGAAGAGCACTCGCGGCGATGCCGCCAGACGGTTTGAAAGGTCGTCTCCATCACGATGTCATCTTCGCGCTCGATGAAGATACGATTGAAAATAGAATGTTCGTGGAGAACGCGAGAACACTCATCAAAGCAGAATCATCATCAGCTACTATTTTCGTCAGTTCCTTGTTTATCAATGGAGACAATAAAGTAGAGGAAGATGATTTTGCTCAGTGGTTTGGAAAATTTGTAAAAAGAAGACGCGAAGAGACACACGTTGCCGCGGCGTGCGACGTTTCAGACGAACAACTCGATCCCCATCTGTTCGAGAAGAAGAATACTGAATTGAAACTTTCGCCCACCGTTCCTGATGTTGATCGTAAAAATGACGTGATATCGATGAGTTTCAGAAAGAGAAACAAACACTGTCGCATAGAAGACGTTTTGAGAGGCCCTTATCCATACTTTGATACCATCACGCTTAAGATGGATTTCACGCAACGTAACGAATTTGAAGGGAAAAGAAGCTTTAGAAAAGGAACTTACGATGAAAGAATAGCTGCGAAAAAGAAGTTTCCGCTCACCGTTCAATTTGAAAATGCAAAGCACGGTGAAGTTTACGAGGAGCGAAAAGCTTTCGCAAAATTTCACGGTACCTCCACCTTTCGTGATTGTGAGCGAAGAAAATCGATGAAGATCAATCTCGACGGTGGGAAAACAATGAAATTGGGCTCAGCCGCTGAAAGCGATCAGTTTCTGTTAATTTCGCTCTGTTACGACGATAGATATGTGAAGTCGTGGTTGATGTACTCTCTCTTGCGCCATCTTGGGCTCTTCGAGGATCTCGAGTTTCGATATGTTCGTCTATTCGTGGAAACAAACGACGTGAGAGAGAGCGAAGGCTTGTATCTTTTAGTCGAAAATCCAGTCGTAAAAAGAGAAGACGTCAAAGCTCGAATTAGTGCAGTCGTGCGGAGACGTTTAGATCCCGTTCGACAAACTCGGCCGGGACTCGGCGCGCCAGATGTAAAGTATCCAAAACATTCAGAGTTTGATCGCGCTATAAAAAGAAATGAATACGACGAAATTGCTCGAGTCGCCAAGACGTGCGATGATATGAACTGCTATGCTTTATTGAGAAAGTGCATGAATATCGACGCGTACATCACATGGATTGCTTTTAACTCTCTCGTAAAAATGGGCGACTACGTGGATGAAATTTACTTCTATTCCTCTAACGAAAATCAACAGACTCCGTATTGGGGACTACATAGCTGGGATCCGGACGATGCGTTTCAGAAATGTCATCATGGCGGTAAGGATGCGTATATCGATCGATTTCAGATGCTCTATTGTCTCGAAGGAAATATGGATGTCGTATTTTTGCGATCGAAAGATATGTATTCTCGTTTCGTGCAAACGCTTGAGGAGCTCTTAGAAACACGTGTGAATGATCAAGTCATCCTCTCTTTCGCTGAAGAACAGAAGAAAGAGTTGAACGACGTTCTCAACATCAATAACAATAGCAGTAACAAAGACGTTTCGATTGGTATGTTAGAACTAAGACAGATGGCAAAGATACCGGATAACATGGCAGCTTTCAGAGAAATGTCAAGTTCGCTGCTATATTATATCGAGCAGATTCGTTTGAGCAGACGGGAGCTATTCCGCGTCATAGGTGCATTTCATTCTTTTAACGATAAGAGTGAAGTTGGTTGGAAACCTGTGCGCCTCAGCGCGCCAGCGAAATGTTCGAACCAAAACCTGTCTTCTTTGAAACTACGAGTGTCTGAAAGAAAGTACGATCAAGACGCGAGACAGGAAATCGTGTTCGAGTTTGAGAACGTATTCTCTTTATCAGGTGTTCTTCAAATTGAAATTCCGCTCGATTTGAACGTGGTATACAAGTTTAACGAGACGTACTCGGAATAGTATCTACCAGTCCCGGTTGAGAAAGAAACGAGAGCTCTTTGTTGGACAAACGCAACGCTTCCAGGCGATACGATTAACATGAATGCGACGGATGGTGGTTTCTTGACAACACTTCCGAAGAAGAGTTGCATCGCTGGAGAAGCCATAAATGTAACCGCTAAGTTTACGAACGAAGCCGTCACCTTTACGATGAAAGAAACACGAACCGATACTACTCGTGATAAAATTTTTCTTTCGCTTTACCATGGATTCTGGCATCCATTTTCAAAGGCGTTTGCGGATGTACAATACGCTCGAATCTTAACGTGCTAGCTAGTGTTTCTTCGCTCTTGTTTATATTCTAAAGTATAATCTGTGTATTGCAATTCCTTCTCTTTTGTATTGTTCTAAGTCTCGGCGGGTTTGTTTTGCTGTCTGTATATGTCTTTCAAAGAGTACATGCCGTTGTTTGGACCTCGCCTGGCTAAATTCGCAATCTCCTGCACGGTCTCTCTCAAGTGCATGGCCGGTTGCTTAGTTTCTTCTAATAACTGTTTTAAGCTCCAAAACGTTCGCCTCTCGAATAGACCAAACAATTTGTCCGTCAATTGTGCTTTTTCCATTTTTTCTGCTTTTGGTTTCGTCACGCCGCCGTCGGCTAATCGAACTAAATTTGAACGTTTCGGTAACGGAGCTATTCTCGCCGCCTCCGCTCCGACGACGGATTGAACAAACCTCGATTTAGATTGCGCTTTTTCTAATCTATTTTTCGAAACCCGAGCGTAGGCTGCATCGGAGGCATCTTTTGGTCGCATGTCTAATTTTTTATGAACTTTCGCTTCGACGATGAACTCGTTGACGTCCATCGCCGACGTCGCCGCCGCAGTACCTTCGCGAGTCTCCGAAAACACGTGAATTTCTGGCGCTTCTATGTTCTCCGTCATGATATATTTTACTGGTATTTCGTGCTCTTCGCCTTCGTTGACGGCTGCATTGAGCGTCACCGCAAACGCTTCTTTGTTTTCTTTGTCGAAAGGATCGATCACCACTCTTACTTTCCCGAGCTCGTCGTTATCGTTCAATTCCGCATCAATATCCATCCCATCTTCATCGTTCTCGTTGTCTGCTTTACTCCTTCTATCGCTGAAACTTTCCCACGCACGATCGACAAAGTTTGGCACTTTCACCAGCCACGCTCGATGGTTCGCTCTTTGTGTATCCAACGCGCTTGGAAACAAATACGCTCTCAACGCCTCCGTAACCTCCTCCGGTAAATCTTTCTTATCGATATTCAACTTTTGACAAACTTGATACCTCCAGTGTTCGCGAAGTAAATACGGCGTCGCGTACGGTCTCCACTCCGGCGCGTTCTTATCCTTTTTCGATCGCGAATATTTCTTCGCCGTTTCTTCCAACTTTTCTGGATTCAATTTGTGTACGCATTCGTTCAAAGCGTTCAGTTTGTTTAGTTTCTGTAAATACTTTTGCATGGCGCTCACGACGAGCTCCGATCCGGGTGGAAACTCTTCCAAGTCCATACTGATGATTCGAAAAAGAACTTTTTCTCGTCGTTATTATTATCTCGTTGTCCTTGTTATCAGTCGTCCTTGTCGCGGGGGCTTCCTCTCGTGATGATGGACGAGAATCGTCAAACGAGATTTGAAAGAAAAGAAAGGAAAGCTCGATGATTTGTGTCGGTGTTGCACCTCTCGAACAAAAGAAGAGAGAAAAGAAACTCTTCTTCTTTCGAAAAAAATGCAAAAGAAAAAAAAGCGTCCAAAACAGGATTAATTCACCCACACGACTACAAATTTTACGCGCACTCTCTCTCGCTTTGACACACACGTGTTGGTGCGAACCACGAAACGCGATTAAGCGAGGGAGAGCCGACGAGGCGGTATTTGTATAACAGGAATTTCTCGTAAGACTCCCGTTTTGATTTATTTTTATAAGAGAGAGAGAGAGAGAGAGAGAATAAGAGAGATTTTTACGCTCAATTTTTGTGAACGAAAAGCGGAGTGCCTCCCTCTCGCAAGAAGACGCACTGAGAAGAGACGAAGGAAAAGAAGAAGAAGAAGACATCAAAACGATGTCGACGACGATAAACGCAAAAGAGGATGCATCGATTCTCTTACCAGAGATCGAGGTGAGCGATTTAGTCGACGCTATTCCGATCGATATCGTCGGGGAATTGTTCGAAGAAGAAGAAGAAGAAGACGACGACGTCTCTCGAGGAAGAGGAAGAGTCGGAGGAGGCATGAACGCCGCAAATTTTAATAAAACGTCGTCGAAGATACGAACACCACCGGATGGATTGAATATCATCCAACCTCGACCTCCGTTCAAGACGGACTCGTTTAATCGAGGAAGTCAGCAACAACATCACAGAGGAGGAGGATTAGCGGGGTCGTCCGTGGGACCGTCCTCGAATGGGAACTCTTTAGGTGGAGGTGGAGGCTCGTTTCCCTCCATACCGCCGGTGTATTCGATGACGAGTCCGGGCGGCAGACGAAACTCTACCGAACACTTTCCATCCACGGTTGGGTTTGCCTTAAAAGGTGGATCGACGAGCTCGTCCACGGATGCCTTCGCGTTGACATCTGACGTGGACGCGATATTAAATGGAGGGAAACCTTTCGTTCCTTCTGCTGCAGGAGCGATACCTGCCTCAGAGCTTGCAAAGTCGACTACGACAACAACACCGGTTGTTCAAGGCCCGAGTGGACCGAGAATGCCTGGACAAGGCGTCGAGGAGCAAGAACAGGTTGTTGTGTCGACCGAGACGGACGAGAATGGTGGAGTTCGCGTGAGAGTGACGTTATTGGCGGCTGGTTTTGTGATTGGAAATGCCGGCGCTTCCGTGCGCGAAATCACACAGCATACGGGCGCCTCGATTCGATCGTGGACACAACCAGCGGAATATTTTTTCGGCGGTTTTGCGAGACCGACGCGAGTGTTCTGCGTGGAAGGCGATCCAGCCGCGATTGCGGAAGCCACGGAGTTAATTTACGCCGCGGTCGATCGGTACAGAGCTTTGTGCGAGATGAAAAAGCGAGGCGAGTTTGTGCAACGCTCGCAAAAGATTAAGGGCGTTGAGTTTTCATTTCAACCGCCGCCGAGGCAAATAACGCAACGGCAAAGGCAATTGGAACAGCTTCTGAGCGCACAAACACATCTTTTACAGCATCAGACGAACGCTTTGTCCGGTGCTGCTGCTGGCAGTTCCGCAGTCGCTCTTCAACAGGCGTTTGCCCAGCAACACTTGTTGATGCAGCAGCAAATTGGTTTTTTGAACCAGCAAATGAACCAACATCAGCAGCAAGGATATTTCCACCATCATCAACAACAACAATACCAGCAACAACAACAACAACAGCAGCAGCAACAGCACAATATGTTTGGCAGTAACCAAAACTATTACTAACGATGCCTTGTGAATTCGTTGTGTGCTGATTATACATTATGTACGAAGAGAAGAAGAAGAAGATAAACGAATTGAGTATTATTACACGTTATTGAAAGGAGTTGAAAAGATAAAGAGTTGATCGAGATAGTTTAGCAAGCGTTTTTGCCGCAGCTTATTAGCCGCCACGTTCTTCGAACAATTTAATTAACGAGCGACGGGGCTAAAAGTCAAAATAGAATCTCAGGAGGACTCGATCTATGAGCATGTCGAATCAATTGCATTATTATGATGATAATGATGTCTTTGAATGTTTTTGAAATATATATAATATATCTATATTGAATATACATACACACATTATGCTATAAACTACATAAATCTAAATTCTCCTATTCGAGTTTCTTATCCCACCCGTGAGAATCTCGCCGGTCTATCGCGCAAGTAATACAATTTCGCTCTTCTTACTCTCTTACGCTCAACAACTACTAGTTCCTTAATATTCGGCGAATACAAGGGAAACATTCTCTCTACGCCGACGTTTCCAAGCATCGTTCTCAACGTAAACGAACTCCCCAATCCTCGGTTCTTCCTCGCTATGCATATCCCCGTAAACCTTTGCGTCCGTCTTCGATTTTCGGGAACTTCCATGGTCAACTGCACCACATCTCCCGGTCTAAACGGGCTAATCTTCACCCCTTCCCTTTCATTCAACATCTCAGTAATTCGTTCTCTCTCTAAAGTTTCCATCATGTGTCCAGCTCTCTTCTCGTACGTCTTTCGTTTTTTCAACTCTCTCGTCTTTGTGAAAGGGGACATCCCGCCTCCAGCTTTGCCCCAATCTTTCTGCTTTTTCCCGGCTTCAAAAGAAGTCATCGGAGCCTCGGGACCTCTCTCCGGTGGGTTCAACCGTTCCGTGTTTCTCGAGTGATTCTTCCACTGCGCGATTGAGGTCGAATGAAACGGTTGTTTGTTCTTGTTGTTGTTGTTGTTAATGTTGTTAATGTTGTTAACGTTGTTGTGCGTCCCGATCGTTCTCGCTCCTCTCGGCAAGAAATTCGAAGAAGAAGTGAAAGAACTAAAGCTGCGAGCAGCAAAACTGATGCTACTCCTCGCGGTCGTCGTCGTTCCCGCGAGGATGAGTCTCCGCGCGAGTTCCCCTACGACTGCTAAACCTCTTCGCGTCGTCATCGTCAAAAGTCTCTCGTCTCTCGTCGCAAGAAAATAAAGGGGCTTTTTTGAGGCCTTTTGTCGTCTCGTCTGTCTTCTTAAAAAATTCAACACATTTTGAGAAGAAAAAAAGATATGCGATAATGCTCTCTCTGTGTGTGTGTTATTACAAGAAGTTATTCTTCTGATTCTGATTCTGATTCTGACACGTGTATCTCCCCGTGCTCGTATCGCCAACCTTCTGGTAGAGGACAGTTGTTGTCGAGGAGGTATTGTACACATTCGGGGTGGTCGTTCTCGTGCGCTTCTCGTACGGCGAGATCGTCCCAAGGCGCTTTGGCGGTTTCGTGCAAGTACTTCAAACAGTCTAAGTGGCCGTTCTCGGCCGCATACTTACACGCAAATACGTTATATTGATCAAACTTACGCTCAACAAGATATTCGAGTATATGAAGATGACCATTTAAAGCCGCCCTTGAGGCAGTACCCGAATCCCAAAGCGCTTTCGCTTCTTCGTGTAAGTATTTGAGTACCTCGAGATGACCGTGTTCGGCAGTATCTGCACACACATACGTATCGATAGGACACTTATCTGCCACGCAATACTTTACCATTTCCAGATTACCTTGTTCTGCGGCCATATCAATCATCCTATAATCCCACTCACACTTTTTCTCCTCTCGCGCCCACTTGAGCAACTCGAGTTTATTCGTTCGAGCAACTTGCACGCAGAAATATGGTTCGTATTTCAAGTGTCTCGACCACAACGACTTATTCTCCCACGCAACTTCCAAAGTCGATATCGACGACATCTCTTCAACTTTAAACTTCTTTTTCAAATCACCCGCGCGAGACGATCTCTTCACCAACTTTCTCGTCTCTTTATTCACCTCGTACAAGAATTTGATATCAGTTTGATTCAATCTCGGAAGAATATGAGTGAAAGTTATATCGTCGTTGTTGACGATCATACCCCACAAACCTCTTTCCTTTGCACTTGTCTCTCGGTTTGCATCATCATCCGTCTCCTCCATCTTCGACGAGAGCGTCTTGTGTA
>Ga0302122_10002434_pt1 | contig 11637 bp, 8 predicted proteins | sample CB21_SCM_MG_FD_203115 | JGI IMG/M metagenome (GOLD analysis project Ga0302122, IMG submission 203115) | Marine microbial communities from Western Arctic Ocean, Canada - CB21_SCM | ecosystem: Environmental > Aquatic > Marine > Oceanic | place: Canada: Western Arctic Ocean | collected 2017-09-28
CGGTCCCCCGATTTTGGCCGATAACAGTCCAATTAGCCGCGGCGGCGTAAAATTCCGAGTTGCTTTTAAACGCATCCAAGTCCTCTGGAGCTCCTGTGCGCCCCTGCTACGCGTCGAGACGCATACTTGCGGTATCCAGCCCCGGGGCCCTCTGGACCTCCTATGGTACGACCTCCCATTGGGGCTGGACAGCACCATAATATACTACAGTAGCTTACAGTAGCAACCGACGCACTCATTGGCTGCGCATAGTTTGCTGTAGTTGGATTGCGTGCCGGAGCAACGCAACGAGCTGGAAATACACGTAACACGTAGGTAGGTTGGAATCTGCAGATGGACATCACGCAAGAGGTACATTTTAAATTTAAGCGTATCAGCGACGATACTTTCACGTGGTAGGATGCGTGGACTGTGATCAGTGCATATTTCGCGGAGAAGGGCCTTGTGCGTCAACAACTAGATTCGTTTGATGAATTCATACAAAACACGATGCAAGAATTGGTGGACGATAGTGGTGAATTGCACGTGGAACCAGAGGCACAATACCTGCCTGGCCAGAAGTCGTTGCATCGAAATAAGTTTACGGTAGTATTCAATCAAGTCTATGTCTCAAAACCAACAGCAACTGAACGGGACGGCACTACAAGTAACATGTTCCCTCACGAAGCGCGGCTGCGCAATATGACATACTCCTCACCCATATATGTTGATATTAGCTGTATTGAACCAGAATCGACATCAACGCTGCACCAGGGTTGCCAGGCAGAACTCTACATAGAAAATGACTGGTATCCTTGCATAGTTGATGAGGTTAAGTCTGGGCGTGCAAATGTTACCTATGAAACTGCGGGGCCACTGCAAGACAGCGATAAGGTGGTAGTTGTCAAAGAAGACGACGTAGAAGTTTCTAGTCGCATACGGTTACCGAGTGGCCTAACTAAGACACATAGAACCGATTCTCCAAAGGAGTTCTTGGGCTATGTTCCAATCATGCTACGTAGTCGTTTCTGTGTTCTTGCTGATAAATCTGACAGGGAACTCTGCGAGCTTGGCGAATGTGTTTATGATCAAGGGGGCTATTTTGTCATCAACGGCTCAGAAAAAGTTGTGGTAGCACAAGAGCGCATGTCTAATAATCATGTGTACTGCTTCAGAAAGAAACAGCCTCACAAGTGAGCCTCACTGCTACTAACTTTTGTTATTTGTCTATTAATGACCCCTCATAGATACTCATGGGTGGTTGAATGCCGTTCCCATGTTGAACATGGTGCTCGACCAACTAGCACCGTATATATGCAGATGTATAACAAGGCGGGTCGTGGTCAGTCTCAAGGCAATCAAATCCGGATGACATTGCCATATGTTCGCGTAGATATTCCCGTGATCATTGTCTTTCGCGCACTAGGTTTTGTTGCAGACCGTGATATCCTTGAGCACGTTGTTTACGACTTTTCAGATACAGAAATGATGGAACGGCTACGGCCATCTCTGGACGAGGCGTTTGTGGTTCAGAATCAAACAATTGCCCTTGACTTCATCGGGCGTAGAGGAAGCGCCACGAACATTGGACGCTCGAAGCGTGTGCAGTATGCGAAAGAATTGCTACAAAAGGAAGTCTTGCCACATGTTGGTACAGAAGAGCAATCGGACACGAAGAAGGCATTTTTTGTTGGCTACATAGTGCACAAATTGCTCATGTGTTCTCTTGAGCGCATTGATGAAGATGATCGAGATCATTATGGCAAAAAGCGTCTAGATTTAGCTGGACCGTTACTGGGTGGCTTATTCCGAATGTTGTTTCGCAAACTTACTAAGGATGTTCTCGCTTACCTACAAAAATGCATCGACGAAGGCCGAGATTTCAATCTAGCGTGCGTTGATTATTCTATACATAGTAAATGATTTGTTGATATTAAACTGCACAGCTCTGCAATCAAATCCCGACTGATTACCGACGGACTGCGATATTCTCTGGCCACAGGAAATTGGGGCGACAGAAAGGATGCATCACGTGCGGGAGTTTCACAAGTTTTGAATCGATTGACCTATGCATCAACTCTCTCACACCTTCGGCGATTAAACACCCCCTTGGGACGGGAAGGTAAACAGGCGAAACCACGGCAGCTACATAACACACATTGGGGGTTTATTTGCCCAGCTGAGACCCCAGAAGGACAGGCAGTTGGTCTCGTGAAGAATCTGGCATTGATGGCATATGTATCGGTAGGTAGCCCTCAAAGTCCCATCCTTGAATTTCTTGAGGAGTGGTCGATGGAGAATCTGGAAGAAATTTCGCCGCAGACAATAGCAGATCCAGGGACAACAAAAATATTTGTCAACGGTAGCTGGATAGGTGTGCATCGTGACCCATGTACGCTAGAGGCTACCTTGAGGTCTCTTCGTCGACAGATTGATATTGATCCCGAAGTTTCTGTAGTACGCGACATCAAGGAAAAAGAACTTAGGGTGTATACTGATGCAGGGCGGGTCTGTCGACCACTTTTGATTGTTGAATCAGATCATACATCTGTGTCGAAAGACCCACTGAATCATAGTTCATCCAATCCTGCACAAAAGCTCAAACTACGCAAGCCCCACATTCACAAGTTAGTCAATGGTGAGTTGGGATGGACGCAGCTCTTGGTTAAAGGGCTGGTGGAGTTGGTCGATACGGAGGAGGAAGAGGCAACAATGATTGCGATGATTCCATCTGACCTAAACGAACCATATTCCTCAACGTACACACATTGCGAGATCCACCCCTCCATGATACTCGGGATTTGCGGGTCTATTATTCCATTCCCGGATCATAATCAATCACCTCGCAATACATATCAGTCCGCAATGGGCAAGCAGGCCATGGGAATTTATGCATCGAATTTTCAGCAGCGCATGGATACCTTAGCTCATGTATTACATTACCCACAGAAGCCATTAGCAACGACACGAGCTATGGAACATCTCCATTTTCGTGAACTTCCTAGTGGTGTAAATGCGATTGTGGCTATTATGTGCTACACGGGATATAATCAGGCCCGGCTCCGGCGCCTCTTCATCCTGAGAGCAAGTCCACTGACTTTTATTGTTTATATGCAGGAAGACTCCCTGATCATGAATCAAGCAGCGGTTGATCGTGGCCTCTTTCGTTCCTCCTTCTATCGGACTTATGTGGATCAAGAACGGGGTCACATGACTGGCGACACTGCTGGACTTTACTGTGAAACTTTTGAGCGGCCTGGGCAAGATCACTGCGTCGCCATGCGGCATGGATCATATGAAAAAGTTGACTGTGATGGCCTTGTGTCTCCGGGGGTGCGTGTATCCGGTGCTGACATCCTGATTGGGAAAACAGTTCCTGTACTAAACGGAGGTGAAACAAGTGGCTTAGTAAAACGTGACGCTTCAACTGCAATGCGTCCCAATGAGTCTGGCTTAGTTGACCAGGCAAGCTAAGTTGCAGTAGCTATTATTATATCAATGCCACTTGTAGGTCATGTTGTCGACAAACCAAGATGGCATGAAGTTTACCAAGGTAAGAACACGCTCTGTCAGGATCCCGCAAATAGGAGACAAATTTGCCTCACGACATGGTCAAAAAGGAACCATTGGCATGACCTATGCTCAAGAGGACATGCCATGGACGCGTGATGGTATATCACCTGACATTATTGTCAATCCGCATGCAATTCCTTCACGCATGACGATTGGCCATTTGGTAGAATGTTTACAGTCTAAAGTAGGTGCCCTTACCGGCAAAGAGGGAGATGCTACCCCATTTACGGATGTTTCTGTTGATCACATCGCTGCTGTTTTGCACGAACTTGGTTACCATCGTCATGGGAATGAAGTCATGTACTCTGGCCATACAGGACGAGCTATTCATGCCAAAATTTTTTTAGGCCCAACCTTTTACCAAAGGCTAAAACACCTTGTTGACGACAAAATCCATGCTCGCTCACGTGGTCCTGTAACAATGCTTACACGCCAGCCCATGGAAGGCCGCGCACGAGATGGTGGTCTTCGCATGGGTGAAATGGAACGAGATTGCCTTGTCTCTCACGGCGTTTCTAGTTTTTTGCGTGATCGAATGTTTGCGAATTCCGACCCCTACGCCATTCACATTTGCACGTGTTGTGGTCTAGTCGCCCATGCTGATTTGCGAAAGCATATTTACTGGTGTAACAACAAAACTTGCCAGCGTGCCGCCAACTCAAGCGTCGTGCGCGTTCACATTCCATATGCTTGCAAGCTTCTCTTCCAGGTATGGTGTAATTATTCTCCATAACTCACCTGACACTTGATTGGTAGGAATTAATGGCGATGTGCATTGCACCACGAATCTGTATCTGAGGATATTAATCAAGGCAGCCCAGCCCGGCTGCTCAGTTCTCTCCGTGCCAGTGTCCCTGCATGGTTGCATCTTCTAGGAACCAGTGGCCTCCTTGACGCTAGCAACTAGCAGCGTGTTTCAGGAGAGTGCCCGGGGGGATCATGTGGGCAGGACAACTTCAAGTTCCTGAGCCCGAGTCACGTGCATCACCCCACCTGCAGGAGCCCACCTATCAGCTTCACCTGGCACGGCATCTGGCCCCAAGGGGGAAACCCGGCGGCGGACTCGGGCCCGCAGGGTCCAAGGAAGAGGATTTAGGCTGCTTCACATCATGATCGCAGTCACACCGCGCGGTGTCACTAATACTCCTAGTATAGCCATAAACGACGTTTCCGAATCTGCTCTAGCAGCTAGCCAGCCATATACAACCCCCATTGTGCTCATCGATTAAGGCTCGCCTTTGAAACAGTCACAGTTTCTGGAAGAAGTTCCCGTGCACCCTAGCCCCACTGGCAAGCTATGACTTGGGGGGGGGGGGAGACTCGGACGCTTCAGGAGTGAGCCTTAATCGACTCGGATCCAAAGGTACCGGCTTTTTCGTATTGAAGCCTCAGAAAGGGGCCGTTAGCCCCCTAGGTCAGAGGACTGTACGAACTTGAAGGACGATGATGATGCCGCGAGGGACTAGGAGTGCTCAATTCGTCAAAAGAAGTCCGTTTAGTATATTTAGTGGCGCCGCGGCGCCCGGCTCTATGTGATATGCGTCCAAAAGGCACCCGCGTGCTCTCCAGCGGCGGCAAGGCTGAGCGACTTAGAGGCGGCTCTGTACGCCGCTCGGGCTGAAGAAACCGGATTAGAGAGGACTCGGACCCGCATATCCGAGTCGTGCCGGTTTTCAAGTATGGCAGTCATCGGCGGCCTGCCGAAGCGTCGAATCCTGACCATCCCACCCCCACTTTTTGTTAGGGGGCGGGATTCTACTTGTTAACCTACATTTCAAGTTGCAAAAACCCAGCACCCGGGCCCCCCGGCCCGGGGCCGCCGATTAGTACGTTTGAATTCGCCATGGAGCAACTCTGGTCTGGTTCCCCCCCCGGGCCGGGGCCTCATCTGCCACGGCGACATAGCCGCTGGACATCACGGTCACGGTCACTGTCAAGTTCAAGTTGAAGCTCAAGTTTGCTAGCTTGGATATTCAAGTTACCCCCGGGCCCGGGCCCGTTCGATTAAGTCACTCATGGGAGAGAGGCGTGCAATGTCAAGTGTTTACGCAGCTATTTGCCCCTGCGCCACCGGCGACTGCAACAAAGTCCTCTCTCAGGCTAAGTGTACTGTCTACCTGCCTCTCCATAAGGGAGGGATCCCTATATATTAAAAAAAAAAGTTTTGTTTTCAAGTTCAAGTTGGTGGACCTCCTATAGCCGAGACTTTCGGCGAGGGAATTGAAAGCGCACGATAACCCGGCTTAAATGCCCTCTTTTTCTGCACTGGCTCGGTTCGGAGCTTCGTGTAGCTGCACGAGCCTGCATCTCATCCAGTGCAGGATTTCACCGACTTGCGGCAGCCCAACAAGAAACAGGCAGTTAATCGTCTTCGTTAGCACGAAATCTCGGTGCGAGGTAACTAAAAACGAACATTGGACGAACTGCCGCCGGGGCACGGCCAGAGGAGGCTACGATGAGTTTGGTGTACCATAGTGACCGTCCTAGCGTCGCGAGAGGCCGATTCGATGGTCTCGGCGCTTCGCGGCGATGGGGTTATCTCTGCGAAGTTTGGGGCGTTTGACGCGTACACAATTGTTACACGGGCAGTCGCAGACGTTCTACGATACCCAACGCTGCGAGGCTCCACAGCAACCGATGCCGACGCGAGGAAGGGCTGTCGAATTGTCACCAATACACTTTGGCAGCCCCTGCTCGCCGCAACGGCATGTATGCTCGTGACACCCCGTGGCAATTCGATAGTTCAAGAGCTCCGGGCCCACTTCGTGATTAGGCCAATTGTCTATCCACTTCGTCGATCTACCCGAGTTAACGGACTGCCAATTGCGACGCTTTGTTCAGCTAAATTTTCTACCGTATCGTCCCCGGGGCCCGGGCCTCGGCTAGTTAGAGACGATCGAGCCCCAATCTGCCCACTTGCCAGTGATAGCCCCGGGTCATTTGCCTGCTTTTCTAGGCCGGTTGTCGGGCGCTGGGCCAGTAAAACCTCCAACTTGAACTTTTTTGTTTTTATGGTATGGAGAGGTGCGGTGTTTTATGGTGGTAGGAGAGGTACGGTAACTTGAATAGCCTACGTAAGGGTACAGCCTACGCAAATAGGTCCGCTCGTTGGGCTCAGTTTGAGATGACATGGGTGTCATTATCTCTCCGACGACTCCTTATCTCTTCCTCGGTGTACCGTGCGAGCACCTCTTGCCCGAACCAATGTAGCGGCCACGGCGAATGCACGACCGAGAATGTGTGTACGTGCGATGCTGGTTGGGCGTACTATGCTGACTGCTCTGGTCGTGCGGCACACGGCGCCAATCATGGGTTATACACTTATTACTAGTGAAACAGAAATAACTTGCAGGTATTTGTCCAGTTGCTACTGCGTGGGTCGACAAGGCCAGCGCTCCCGGCAGGGCGCATGGTGACATGGAATGTGGAAATGTAGGCGTATGTAATCGGAACGACGTATTGACCTGCGCGCAGAGATAAGATATGTTGATTGCGTAGTTTTGGTTTTTAGGGGAGTTGCTCGTGCCCACCTGGTTTCACGGGTGAAGCTTGCCAGCGCTGTCCCTTTCCAGTGTGGTACTAATTTAACTAGATGTTAGATAGCGTATATGCCAACGGCAATACCGTAGTTGAATGTCCTCAAGAGTGCAGCAACTATGGCAAATGCATCACCATGCACCACGCTGCACTGGACTACGGTCCAGGGCAGGATATGAGCCAGCTAGATGTGAGTGACATAAAGGGCCCTTTATACACAAATTGGGAAGCAAAATCTCTCATGATGTGCGTTTGCGACTGGGGGGTATTTGGGCCTGAGTGTGAGGCACGCATGTGCCCCAAAGGCTTCGATCCTCTCCTGAGAAGTGCGACTTACTATCGCGAGATTAACGTGACAACAAATTCAACAGCAGCAGGATCAAGCATGAATGGAACGTATGTAATGAGTTTCAATGGGTTCGACTTTAAGTTTAACGCCAATGCATCACTCTTTGGCGAGGCAGAATGTGAAGCAGCCTGGGAATCGCTACATAATATCGAACAGGTAGTTTGCTTTCGTGGTGCCATAAATCAAGCAGGGGGTGCTACTTACAACATTAAATTTCTCGCTTGGCCTGCAATTCCAATGCAGAACAACATCTTTAGCCACGAGGGCAATCCACCGCTCACAGCTTTTACGTGTGACGTATCTGATGCTAGAGTCTGGTCACGTGGCGGTAGCAACGTCGCTGCATGTCATGTTGAGGATGTTGCGAATACTGATATTCGCGAGTACCAGTCCTGCAGCGGCCGCGGTACTTGCGACTTTGCCACTGGATCATGTAGTTGCTACGCTAATTTTGAGGGTGTTGCTTGTGACAGCAGCATTGCCACTATTCCAGCGGAAGGAGTTGATGTGTTGCTACTGTATGCAACTGATAATTTATTTCAAAATACTCTACTGAAGTTGGACGCTACTGCCAATCCCTCAGACTCGTTCAATTTTCTTGAAATTGTTTCCGGTAATAGTGAGATGACCATGTTTACAATCGAAGGTGACGGGGATGTCACGGTTGCTAAAGGCGATGTGAGGATTCTCACTGGCGAACTATCTTTATACTCCGGTCTTCGGATTATTGATGGAGGCGCAAGCATCACAACGGGGGGTCTTCGCGTCCTCTCCGGAGGTACTACGATCAATGAAGGTGGCCTAAAAGTTGTAGGCAATACGCTTTTGTCGGGAAATGTTCTAGCTTACAATGGATCATACATTTTTTCCTCGAATGTAAGCGGACACAATGATGGAAATATTATGGAGGTTCGTGCAACACAGGACGCATTTGCTGGTGCTGTTCTTGAAATAGGCGCAGATCGCAATAGGTCAGACTCTTTCGACTTGTTCCGCGTAACAGTTGACAATGGACCATCTTCTCGTGAAGTTTTTGCCATCACGGGTCAGGGCCGCACCACAATCAAGCACGGTGGCCTCACCGTGACGGGAGCTGCTGTTGTCAAGTCTGGCGGTCTACTGATTGAAGCCGGTGGCATAACCATCACATCTGGTGGTCTCACTATATCCAATGTCGGTATTACATCTACCGGCTCCATCACTATTACCACCGGGTCCATTACAGCATCATCAGGCACATTGACTGTGGCCGGTGTTCAATCGTCTGGTGCCATCACTGGTTCCACTACATTGTACGCTAATGGTATCCAGAGTACAGCAGCGATCACGGCGGCAACGAGCGTTTACGCTGCATCGATAACCAGTGCGGGAGGAGTAACTGCTAGTAGTTACACAACTACTTCAGACGGACGTTACAAGACAAATGTGACTTCCCTGCGGAATCGTGCTGCTCGATTACTGGAGTTAAATGGCGTAAGCTTTCAATGGCGAGGTGATTCTGGGTTCGACAAAGAGACTCATTTTGGATTCATTGCTCAGGAGGTGGAGCTTGTGTTCCCAGAAATAGTCAGAGAAAGCAGTTTTGGCATCCGATCTCTGCAGCTCGAAGCAGTTGCACCCCTTCTCGTTGAAGCCTTTCGGGCCCTGCATCGTCGTTTAACGATTCTTGAACGCAGACTCCGTTGATGTGAGCTCGCTCATGTAGTCGCACCATTGCGCTAAAAACCATAAATTTACATACAAGCACTGGTACTCGGGCAATGGCCCACGCCCCCGGGCCGGGTACTACCACTTAACTACCACCACTCTTAACATGTCGACGGGATATGCTACTCTACTAGTGGCCAAATCTGCAGACTTTATATCGCCCCGGTCCGCAGGGGGGATGCTTGAGAGCCGCATCGGAAGAGTCACGGTGGCTGTCGACCGGTTTATTTATGTCACTCGGGCTCACTCCCGCATAGTGACTCGATGGGGTCATGGGGAGAACCCCCTAGGACACTATTCGGTTACGTTTGTGATCACATCCGCATTAAGCAGCACCGGGCCGCACGAACGAGGGCATCTGAAGAGCGCACGAGGCGCGCGGCGTCTTATACTTGTATTGTGTGTACCGTGACGAGGCACGGCGCAGAAAAAACGGTGATGTGATCACAAAAGTAACCAGATAGTGCATACTAGTAGGCCCGGGGCCCGGGGTATTCTCCACATGTACTACTACACGCCGGGGGGGGCAGCCCCACCTGCTAGTAGTACTACTCAGGCTAAAAAATGGCAGCTGCTCGAATGAGCGCGTGGTGGGGTTAAGTAACCTTGCACATTAATCACCCGTACATTCGCCTGGGCCCCCACCCTTGGAACAGGGGAGGTCCGGCTCTAGTGTCCGGCTAAGATGGGCCCCTACGTAAGTACGCAGCTTAGAGAGGGGGCCCGGATTAGCGCGGCATCGCCCTGGCTCTCTGAATGCGTGCGGGTCTTTAAAAAGACCTGTGCCAAGGCGACCACACGGCCCCTTTGGCCGTACGAGGAGACCCCCGGGTGCCCCGTCCAATCGGGACATGTTGTCCGTACGCGGGACCGCGACCGCGCCGCGCCTTTCGCAAACCTAAATTAAGGGGCGCCCGCCGGCCCCAGCGCTCGCCCGCGCGGCGCCGCGCCCCGCCGAACCAAACTTTCCGACTGGATGTTGACGTCCGGATCCGCATACAAGTTTCAAGTTGACTTCCAAAATCTCGCGTCAAAAGAGCTGGCAGGCGCAATACCTTCCCAGGATCCGGGCACCGGGCAGCCCCCGCGCGCGAGCATGAGCGAACAGGGCCTCCAACCGCCTCCAGAGGCTGCCCTGGCACCGCCGGCATGGGTGCCGGCACCGGCGGCCACCGAGCAAGACACCGCAACCAGAGCGGCCCTCGCTTCTCTAACGCGGACCATGGACTACACGTCTACAACGCCCCACAGCCCCGTGCGCAGCGTTTGTCATGACCAGCGCATCCGCGTCGACGACGCCGTGCTCCCGCAAGACGTCACGCGCGCGGTCACGTTCCACGGCGCGACGCCCGCCTGGGCCTTGTTGAAGCGCTTGAAGGTCCTCGAGAACCGGCCCTACCGCCTGCCCTGTGGCGGCTGGATCGCGGTGCACGTTGGGTCTGGCAGCTGGCGGGGGGACTACTCGCCACAGATCGAGGGGTGCCCTTCCGAAAAGGATTTGATGAATGTGTATGGCGGATGCATCGTTGGTTTATTTAAAATAAAGGAGTGCCGCCGGCCCGGGAACTGCGGCGCCAATGCGTGGGCCGAGGGGCCCGTGTGCAATGTCGTCGAGGCGGTCGTCGAACTCCCTTCTCCAATACCTATACAAAAGGGCAAGCTGAGTCTATGGGAACTAGATCAAGACGTGCGCTTGCAGATCGCGTCGCAAGTCTTGGACGTCGCCGTGATGGACCTTTCTTCATTACCTCTGTACGAACCTACAATAGGACCGATCACGCCCGGGCGGAACAGGAGCTACAACCGGACGCGCTCGCCCTCGCCGACGTCGACGACGTCGACGCCGCCGCCTTCATCTCCGCGCCGCCCCTCCAGCACAGAACCCCCGGCCTGGGCCATAGAATCCGCGGCGTCCCCGCGCTACGCCGCGGCGCAGAGCTTCTTCGCGGCGCGCTACCCTCATAACGAGATGCTCAACTGGCGGCAGCTGATGGCCGTGGACGAGGACGCGCGGAAACGGGTCGCCCTGGACCTGGCCTTTTTACCGGCGCTCGCCCGGACGCATGAAGAGGAGAATTCCGAGTCGTCCAACGACCTCGACCCGAACGAGAGCGGGAAGCGGCGCTATTCTCGAAAGAGGCGGACCACCTCCAGCACGGCGCGGCCGCCGAGCGCTTCTCGGCGCGCTACCCTCCAAATGCGCCGGGCTGGTACGAGCCCTCCTGTCAGAACGGCGCCGAGCCGCCGGGCCTGCCCGGCTGCGACGCCGACGCGGGTGCGCCGGAGCTCCCGGCCCCCTTGTCGCCGCCGCCGCGCGACGTCGCCGAGGGGGTCCTGGCCTGGATCGACGGCGTCCGGCGGGCGGGCGGCATTTGAACATATTACCCCTCCCCCCTCCCCGTCCGCACCTGAGGTCTCGAGATGAAGATCTCCCTCCCGTCCGCACATGAGGTCTCGAGATGAAGATCTCCCTATCTAATAATAATTAGTCT
>Ga0302122_10002435_pt1 | contig 11634 bp, 10 predicted proteins | sample CB21_SCM_MG_FD_203115 | JGI IMG/M metagenome (GOLD analysis project Ga0302122, IMG submission 203115) | Marine microbial communities from Western Arctic Ocean, Canada - CB21_SCM | ecosystem: Environmental > Aquatic > Marine > Oceanic | place: Canada: Western Arctic Ocean | collected 2017-09-28
CACCGCTAGAGAAAAACTCTATTGAGCCATCCTTCGAAAGACGCATAGGGTCTTGGTTCAATTCCTGATTCATGTGAGCAATTTGGTCTAAGACCACCTGACGGACCTCGCTGACTGTATCTGCCATAACGGTTGATGACAGTACGCTGAGGGTAAGGGCCAGTGCTGAGGTAAATCGGTTTTTCATCGGGATTTCCTTATCAGTAAAGTTTTAGGTTAAAACAAAATACTACATAGACTGGTATACAGTTTCGCATTTATAGATCTTGTCTGTGACATATGCTGACCTTGAAGCTGCCACTCCAGAAAAAGCTTCCTGGGCCCAGTCAGTAGAATAAAGAGCGTCAAACATGGCGCCTAGCCTTGCTAAATCAGGAGCTACTGCAATGACTTGATAGTCACTGAGATTACTTCCAGCACCAATCGGTTGATATACATCTAATGAAATGTCCTCATAGCCATTGGTATGGTAGGCCTCTTCTAAATTAGCTATGGCCTCTAGGTATGTTTGGGGATTATCAGTTTCAATAGAAAGAGTGCGAGTCGCCCAGGTATCGAGGAGCTCTCCTTCATATGCCATAACAACTCGACTGGTTTCCCAGCCTTTAAGCACCCTAATATCATCGAGGTTGGAGGTAAAGTCTTGCATCTCGGCATTACTTAGCTGGACTTCGTAGCCCGCAAAAGCTGTCTCTATCGATGGGTAGAAGTTAAAAACCTGCATCTCGCCAGGCATTTCATTTCCTGAAACAGCTATACAAGCTCCCGCAAGTATAGTCCCTGAAGCAGATACCACATCTGTATTACTTTTTAATTGAGCGATATAGTCAGATGGATTTTCTGCTATAAGGTTGATGGTAGTCATAGCACCACTTAAATCAATTGCCCCTTCATGATTGTCCGCCGATAAAAATGAGCCGTAAGACATAAGAAATGAAAGTAATAAAATTTTCTTCATTATAATTTACTCTATAGTTAAGGAATTTATAGTGCTCGTTAATCACCTATTCGACGGTATGTATCACGCAGAGGGTCAAGGTCTTCGCCATCAACAAACATTTCACCTATCCATCGATGAGTTTGCCCTTGATCCGAAATGTACCTAATCGCCGACCCAGTGATTTCTTTCCCATCGCCAGTGCTGCCCGTAATTTTATAATTCCATTCTCCATTATTTTTATATATATAATGAACCCAAACATTCCCGCCAGATGTAACTACGTGTTCAGTGATTTGTTTTTTGTATTCATCATAATAGATAAAGCTTCTGCCAGAACCTGGACCATTATATTCAAGTCCATTTACGACTTTCCCATCTAGGCCAATTTGCCATTCTGCATAACCAGTTACCGTATCACCTCTTTTTCCAAAACCTGGCCAGTCGTTTATCCAAATGATTTCAGACATCCATCGACCCTGCATCGCCTGGCTGAACTCTTTAAATTCTTCTGGGCTTGATTGCATATTGGGGGTTTGTTGATTATCAGCAGCAAATGTTGTCGTCGTAATTAATGAAAAACAAAATAAACTTAAAATCCAAAATTTCATAAATGACTTTCCTTTATAGTGATTAAATATTTTTTGATCTTATAAATTTTTAATTAACACTACTATTAATATTTCTGAGCGGTTTTCCGATAACAGTAAGGTCAGCTCTAATCCCCTGTTTCTTATTCTTCAAAACCGTCCGGTTAGTACATGCACCTCGCGGCGCATTCCGATTTTGGTATGATAATCCCATAGTATTCCTATACATACTATATTGAACAAATGGCTTGGTATTTTTCGAGAATTCTTATGAGACTCTTTTTTCTGATTACTATCTTTTTCTGGTTAGGTTCAATGGCCAATATTTTCTTTAGAATTTAGGGCAATTATTGAGTCTTTTCAAGGCAAATGTCCGGAATAATCTTCTAACGAACTACTAACAGCAATAACTCTGCTCTTCTTCTCCTTTGCTGCTAACAATGCTTAATCACTTTCTCCGATGGAAAATTAAGCGCAATAGCTCATAAAAATTGCCTCATGATTATTTCGGTACATAATTAAGTTTAAATCACTAAAAATAATCATTTTATGAATTGTCAGGTTTTAACCCATACGGGATACTTTTATATTCTATGTAATCTAAATTTTAAATAACCTTTGAGAATTTAATATGAAGAACTTATTTACTGTAATTTTAGTTTTATTCCCTTCTGTCATGTTTGCCCAGAATTTACCTGAGCCAGAGAATATGTATGTTGCGACTAACTGTTTTTTGAATGATGGTTATACCCTTAGGGATGCGGTAGAAGAAGGCAATAACGGATTCGAAGGACCTATTAATGTTGCTTTTCGTCAACCGATTGCAACTCCCGGAGCTACAGAGGATCAATTCATGAGAATTGTTCTTTGGGAAAATCTGGAAGCCTGGGTTGCAGCTGATGCTGCTAGTACTGACACAAATATTTCTGAATCTTATTCATGCGAAGATTCCAGGCGCCGGTTTTTTACTAGCCGCCAGCTGGGTGGAAATAGCGGACCATCATCCGACCGGGAATCTACATTAGTAACCATAACAGCGTGCACTCTTAAACATGGTGTTGCATACAGTGAAGCCCATGATTGGCTAAATACCCGTGCTATAGCGCGAGAAGCCACAGGGGACAATAGTGTTTCATCAATGGTGATCGGAGTTCTTGGAAGTTCTGCGAATGGAGGTGATCTTGGCCGGCTCATAGGGGTTCGAACAGTTGGACAGTCTGCATCTGAAATGGCAAGAGCCATCGATAGGACATGGGCAGCCGATGGACAGGCACCTGATTATGCAATGACACCAGCGGAGTCTTGTCGGAACCCAGTCCTATACAGAAGCTATTTTGTGGGCTCTAACTAAAAATCTCTGACGGTACGTAGGTTAGAAGTAAGGGCGAGATGTCGCTATCACCGATCGGGCTGGTAATAGCTTAGATCCGAAAAGTTATGCGTTCAATAGCGACTTGCCTCGCAAGAATTTCAACTTACTTCTTGGATTTCGCTTCCTGCCTTTCTTTTTCGGCTTCAACAACGCCGTCTGAGACTGACCTTGGGCATTGCATGTAGCGAGAGAACTCCATAGAGAACTGACCGCGACCGGAGGTCATTGTTCGCAGGCTGCTAATGTAGCCAAACATTTCTGAAAGGGGCACGTCTGCTTTAATACGAATACCTGTGGACGCAGTGTCCTGATCTTTAATCATGCCCCGACGACGGTTTAAATCGCCAATTACATCGCCCACGTGATCATCTGGCGTAAATACATCTACTTTCATGATCGGCTCGATTAATTCGGGTCCGGCTTTAGGCATTGACTGACGGTAAGCGCCTCTTGCAGCAAGTTCGAAGGCTACTGCTGATGAATCCACTGCATGGAAGCCACCGTCGAATAGTTCGATTTCTATGTCCAGTACCGGAAAGCCCGCTATTGGCCCGTTCTCCATCATGCCTTTGAAACCTTTCTCAATAGCAGGGAAGAATTCTTTCGGTACGTTACCGCCCACAACACTAGAGCTAAATACATAGCCGGTACCTGGTTCCCCGGGCTTAATTCGGTAATCGATCTTACCGAATTGACCGGAACCACCTGACTGCTTCTTATGGGTGTAGGTATCTTCAATTTCTTGGGTAATTGTTTCACGGTAGGCTACCTGAGGCGCGCCTACTTCCAGATCAACACCGTAAGTACGATTTAAAATATCGACCTTAATATCAAGGTGTAGCTCGCCCATTCCTTTGAGGATGGTTTCGCCGGAATCTTCGTCTGTCTCAACCCGAAAAGAAGGATCTTCCGCTACCATTTTGCCAATCGCAATGCTCAATTTGTCAACACTGGTCTTGTCTTTTGGTGATACCGCAATTGATATAACCGGATCGGGGAAAATCATGGGTTCCAGCGTGCAAGGTTTCTTGGTACTACATAAGGTGTGACCTGTTTGCACATTCTTCATGCCAACGATGGCAAAAATGTCACCGGCTTGGGCTCTATCAATTTCATTACGGTCATCGGCATGCATTTCTACCATACGGCCAATGCGTTCGGTTTTACCTGTAAATGAATTTAGAATGGTATCGCCTTTGTTTAGCACACCAGAATACACCCTAGTAAAGGTTAGCGCGCCAAAGCGGTCTTCCATGATTTTGAACGCCAATGCGCGAAATGGTTCAGTCTCATCAACCAGGGCGAACTCACCATTGGGTTCGCCTTTCTCATCGGTTAAAGGCTGAGCTTTAACTTCAGTTGGATTGGGTAGGTAATCAACAACCGCATCCAATATCAATTGAATACCTTTGTCTTTAAACGCAGAACCACAATAAGTAGGGAAGAAGTCCAGAGCGATTGTACCCTTGCGGATGCAACGCTTAATGTCATCTATCGACGGCTCTTCGCCGTCTAGATAGGACTCCATCAAGTCATCATCTTGCTCAATAGCCATTTCAATTAATTTTTCACGGTATTCCTCTACTTGATCAACCATGTCTTCCGGCACATCGCCAATTTCGAAATTCTCTGGGTTGCCTGGGTCAGGCCAAACATGTGATTTGCGTGTGAGGAGGTCAACTATACCTATAAAATCGTCTTCTGTGCCGATGGGTAAAACCATGACCAGAGGATTTGCACCGAGAACGTTTTCGACCTGATCAACAACTTTGAGGAAGTCTGCGCCTACGCGGTCCAACTTATTAACGAAGATAATGCGCGATACTTCTGACTCATTGGCATAGCGCCAGTTAGTCTCTGACTGGGGCTCAACACCGCCCGAGCCACAAAACACACCAACGCCACCATCCAGCACTTTAAGTGAGCGATACACCTCAACAGTGAAATCAACGTGACCCGGGGTATCTATAATATTGAAGCGGTGATCTCGCCAGAAACAGGTGGTCGCCGCAGACTGAATAGTGATTCCGCGCTCTTTCTCCTGATCCATGAAATCCGTTGTTGCTGCACCATCATGCACTTCTCCGGTTTTATGGATTTTACCGGTTAGCTTAAGAATGCGCTCTGTGGTCGTGGTTTTTCCAGCATCAACGTGGGCGAAAATACCTATGTTTCTATATAGTGATAAATCAGTCATTGTGCTGCCTAAAGGTTAGCTAGTTAGTTAGTTGGGGAAAAAAAGGTGCGGAATGATACTAGAGTTTCATATAAAAACGCGAGGGGAAAATGAAGGGAAGATCAACGTAATATTCTGAAATGGCACAAAATATTGTTCCTGCCATGAGAAACAAGAGAGGACATTGCTAAAAAACAGCCTATATAAATGGGAATTCTTAGTGATTTCGTGGTTTTCAAGACGTTACCGAACATTTGATGCCTGAAATTCTGTGAGTTGCCAGCGCCCACCGCGCTTTATGTAAACATCTATTGTCCGAATGTGCATATCGATAGGCTCAGCCCTTCCAGCTACAGTGATCCGCTGTTGCACCTCGCCGGCAATGATCCCGATATCACCATAGATGCGAGCTTCCATGCCGATAGGACTAACTTCCAGCCAGCTAATACCTCCAGTCTTCACCGTTTCCAGGTAAGAGGTCTTGGTATCAACTGCACCTGTGGTGTGGCAGTAGCGCACTTCCTCGGCCACCATCTGTTCGAGTTTAGAGATGTCCTTCGAAATCGCTGCATCGAATCGTTCTAGCTGTACAGCTAATAATTCCGCTGTGGCCGCAGATGATTGCGCGATGGCACTCCCGGTCGTCGCAACAAACAGTCCCGCCATAAAGAACAGAACTTTTATTTGGCCAGCTTTGTGAAATAGAGTGTTAAACAGTAACTGTGATGTCATAGCTCCATCCTTTCTTGTTCCGATTAGGAATGTCATAAGTAACAGCGACAAACCGGAATCAATTCGTCAGCGGCATAAGCTGCTGACGAACTGACACTTGAATCGTTGCGTGTTTTTCTTATGTGTGGCGCACGCCTAGAACGTAGCGTGTGCATTAAACGGGCTGGCAGTGCCCCCTTTAATAGGATTAATCTGGATCGAAGTCATGAATTCCCAACGACCCAGACGCTCGGCAACTTCGGCGACCTCTTGCATATAACCGTTGTCAACAATGGGTAAACCCAGATTTACTTGGGTAAGTTGATGAACGGGCCTTCCAATACCTGCTACGCCGGATGGTTGGACATCATTCGCTGCATCACTTATCAGCATGGCGATGTCGCGTTCCTTCAACCAGGGCAATACCGATGCATGCAGACCGGCTCCGCCTTGTCCATATGCCCATGGACCAATTGCATCGCGAAGGGCCCACCGGCCACCGCGAATAAACAGGGCATCGCCACTGCCGATATTAACTCCGGCAAATTCTTCCCAGGCTTCCAGATCTTCCACATAAATGGGAGTGCTGGGTTCCAACCAGTCAACCCCTCGCAGCAATGGCATATCCACCAATATTCCACGGGTAACGTAGGAGGTTCCCATGCGGTCGATTGCCAGGTCTTCACAGCCGGAAGAAGTCAGGTTTTGTGGATAGCCATTGAAGATGACATATTCACCATCTACTTCAGTGCGGTAGTGGCACAGCGCATCGACGTGGGACATCATGCCGTCGTGCAGTTCAAACTGCACTCCATCCATGGCGAAGTTGGGCTCTTCCCCATCTTTAACTCTCACCGGTGTAACTTCTCCGTCAATCAGTTCGAGATTGGTCATCCAGTGCTCGTAGTCACCATATGCCTGGCTATCAATAGTTTTCTCTTCGAGGACGAAATGCTGCAAGGTGACTGTCTCGCCAGTCAGTACCAAATCAGCAGCCTGGCGCGTTTTTTCCGGAGTAATCAGGTTCAGCGTGCCACGCTGATCATCAGGCCCCCAACGTCCCCAGTTGGATAATTCACTCTCCCACTGCTTCAAGATATCCAGTGTAACTAAGCGTGACGGCAGCTGAGTGGATGGATGCGGCTGAAATTCCTGAGCCGCAGAAAATCCAATCAGGCTCGCTGGCAATAAAATTAATAGCACTTTCCAAATCGAATATTGATATCCAAGTATTTTTCTCATGGGCTTGCCTATAGGTGTAATAAAGTATTGATTACAGGGGTAGAAGGTACGATGTGTGTTCATTTTCAAATAACCATCGCAATTCCCAGAAACTTGACATATCAGATGGCATGTTGCAACATGTCGCTTGACATGTCAATCCAAGGAAGTACATGTTAAACGAAGCAGAACAGAAACAATCAGACGAAGAAAAACAGTCTGCTGGTTACGATCGCAAACAACAAATTCTCCAGCAAGCGGTCGAGATCGTGTCAGCAGAAGGCTACTCCAATCTGTCGATGCGAGCTCTGGCGCGTGCCAGCGGAATAACACTGGGTGCACTGCAATATCATTTCAGCACCTGGGAAGACATGCTGCGTGCACTGAGCGTCTATATTCTTGATCAGTACGAGCGATCTTGGGCCGCCATGGTTCCCAAGGACAGACCGCCGACTCTCCAGGGTTTCATGCGGCTGGTTTTAGAAGATGTTCCTGGGTCGGCGCTTCAATCGGGAAATTTGCTCCCACAATTGTACGCGATGTCCCAGGTCGAACCGATAATTGAGGAACTGCAGACTGAGATCTTCAATAGGTACATTTATGTAGTGGAGAAGCTGCTCGCAGATCTCCAGAGCCACACACCACGTGCAGAAGTATTGGCAATTATGTTGATGCTCAGAGGGTCGAGGCTGTTACGAGGCGAAATCCATAAGTGGGACGTTGAGGCTGATGAAGTTTATGACGTCATTATCGGAATGGCCGATGCAAAGTACGGCAAACCAAAAATCAAACCGAGTTGAGAAACAGGTTTGAATATAGTAAAAACTTATGTAACAACAGTAGGTGAGCAGATAAAAAAAGGCAGAACTGTATGAGCAAGCTATACAAGCACCTTTGTTTGATAACTAAGAATTTGATAACTAAAATATTCTTACCGTTGGCAGCACTACTCATTGTTTCAGCAGGAGCTTTGGCGCAGTCTTCAGATGAACCGACTTATTACGGGGAAGCCCTCTATGCATTAAGTCGTAACTGTGCCGAATGCCATCGGCCGGAAGGTCCAAATCTGGGCGGTGTCCAAGCACCGTTTTCTGTCCTGAATTACGAAGAGGCGAAAATTTGGGCACCATTGATATCCCTGCGACTAAAAGACGGGTCGATGCCTCCCTGGGGAGCGCACCAACAACATCAGGGAACATTCAAGAACGAGCGTTATATTTCTGATGAGGACAAGCAGCTTCTGATGGACTGGGTTGAGGCGGGCGCGCTTGAAGGTGATGCCAGAGATCAGCCTACTGCAGACGAACTTGCTCTCAGCGCACCGGCGAATGAGTCTACACTAGCACCAGACGGATCCATGTGGTGGATGGGAGTGCCCGATGCGACAGTTGCTTTTTCTGACCCGATACAGGTATGCGAAGAAGCAACAGATTGGCAGCCCACGATACTCATGCACCGTACTGGCGGTGATTTGAGCAAGCATCAATGGGCTCAAGCATCAGAGATCCGTCCCGGCAGTTCCACAATGCACCACGGGACATCCAACTATCTGGGAGTAGCCGTTCCTGGTCGAGGCCCTCAAGTCTATCCAGATGGGTGGGGCTTTCTTCTGCCCGCGGATCCATTTATTACCCTTAATATGCACTATGCCAAGCAGTCAGGTCCTGGCACTGCTGTTGAAGATAACACCGTTGGTGGCTTCCTCTTCTATGAGCCGGGGGACGTAATCGATTACGTAGTTCAAAACACGATTCCAATGAACAGGGACATTGTGATTCCACCAGGCGATCCCAACTACATGGCGACTCACGAGCACACGATCGAAGAAGACATTCTCCTGCTTGCGTTGGCTCCTCATTCTCACTATCGCGGCAAGGCAGTTAAGCTTGAACTGGAACTTCCAGGTGTAGATGAGCTAGAAACTCTGCTCTGGGTTCCAGACTATGACTTCAACTGGCAATTCCACTATGAGTACCATGAGCCGAGATTGCTTCCAGCCGGAGCAAAGATGCATGTGACTTGGTGGTTTGACAACTCCGCCGAAAACCTGGCGAATCCCGACCCTACGGCCGAAGTTCGTTATGGTCCTCGATCATCGGATGAAATGATGAACGCTCGCTATTACTTCACCAAGGCCCAGCCACAGGGAATCGTCGTGGGAGATGCAATCCCCGAATCCATACTCGCCCAGGCTCGACGCTCGGAACAATATTACCGGAGCCAGCAGGCAGGTTGGGATACGAAAAATATTAGCCAGCTGTGCAGACCACAGTAGCACCCTAGAAAACAGACCGCGCTCTCGCGAGTGAATCACGGACAGCGTGGTCCAAACACTTTAATTTATAGCTTAAAAATTACAAAGAGGAATGCTCAGTAGAATACCGATATCTCCTTCTACTTAACTCTCAATCTATTAAACAAGGAACTTAGTATGACTTTCAAATCCAGACTAACGATTGCATTTCTTTGTGTAGGACTTCTTTCTCCTGCTATAGCAAATAGCCAGGAGTCAAAAACAGTCTTCCCCACCAAAATCACTAAAGACGATGCAGCAGGAATGCTCTTTCAGCGCGACGATGTAACAGAAACTACACACGCAGATGGCCACGAGACTGCAAGCGTCACTTCGATGGCAAGTAGCGATGGAAAATTTCATAGTGGCATGTATCGCTCAACTAAAACTCGCTTCGAGATCAGTGATCCGTATGGTGTCGATGAATTTATGTATTTTCTAAGCGGCAGTGTCAACCTGATTTCCAAAGACGGCAGTGTGATGACGGTGCATGCGGGCGAAGCGATAACAATGCCTAAGGAATGGACAGGAATCTGGGATACGGATGGGTTTGAGAAGATCTGGGTAATCCATTCGTCTGACGACTAGGTTCACAGCAACACCAAGCTCTTTTGGTTGATCCTTTTATTGATTGGTACTTTTATAAAAAGCATCTTTCTTGAAAGCAATTTTATTGAAACGCTTTTTTATTGAAAGTACCTCTATTAATAATGTCTGCATTCACTAATGCTTACTGTTGTGAGCATTCATTCAGAGGTCGTTGTCATGCCTGCGATAAAAAAACAAATCGTCAGAAAGCGCTTTATCAAAAATCTAAGCGTTTTCTTGGTTTCGATTGCTTTGATTCCTCTTGTCGTTAAAGCACAGACTGTTGAAGAAGGTGCTTGGAGTTACTTTGGTGGCGACAATAATTTCAATCGCTACTCTCCAGTAGATCAGATCAATCCAGATAATGTGGACCAACTCAGTATCCTGTGGCGCAGAGATGCTACCGCTGCTTCTCTACGAGAAGAATACAATGGCATGGGTTTTGAGAAAAACCTGCGATCAACGCCACTGTTAATAGACGGTGTTTTATACGCACCCAATATTTTCGGATTAGTGGAAGCGTTCGATCCGGCAACCGGTGAAACAATCTGGACACAAGAGCCCTATCAACCAACCTTATTAGAAGCGGCTGGCATTAGTACCCGCGGCATTGCTTACTGGCAACAGGGCATCGATCAAAGACTCATGGTGGTGCGAGGCAGCTATCTCTACGCCTTAAACCCACAAACCGGCGAACCCTTCCCTGATTTTGGTCGCGAGGAACCGGGCAGAATTAATCTTGCCTACAGTGCTGCCAATGCAAATAACTTTTCATTGACCACGTCTCCTTTGGTGATTGGTAATACTGCAGTGTTAGGCGGTTTTCTAAATGGTGCCGGCGATGGCGGTAGTCGCAAAGAAGCAGCACCGGAAAATATTCGCGGCTTTGATGTTAGAACTGGCGAGCTTAAGTGGGAATTTAATGTAGTACCACAAGCTGGAGAGTTTGGTTACGACACTTGGGAAGACGGATCCGCCGAATGGTCCGGCGACATAGGATCCTGGTGTTGTATGTCGGCCGACGATGAACTCGGTATTGTTTATGTGCCCTTAGGCGCGCCAACTTCCGCTTACTATGGCGGTCATCGGCCAGGTGATAACTTGTTCTCCAATAGTCTTGTGGCATTGGATGCTGAAACTGGTGAAAGAATTTGGCATTTCCAAATGATCCATCATGGTCTTTGGGAGTACGATAATGGCAGCCCTCCTATTCTGGGTGACATCACAGTAAACGGTCGCACCATCAAAGCCGTTATGCAGGCTAACAAAAACGGTTTCGTTTATGTGTTCGATCGCAGCAATGGTGAACCAGTATGGCCAATTGTAGAAACAGCCGTTCCTCAATCCATTGTCGAAGGCGAAGCAACTTCCGCAACGCAACCAATACCATCTAAGCCTCCCGCTTTCGACCGCCAAGGTTTAACGCTTGATGATTTGATAGACTTTACGCCAGCACTGCGCAATCAAGCTCTCGAGCTTGTCGAAAATTTCACTCTTGGTCCGCTCTATACACCACCCTCCCCGTGGATCGAAGGAGGCAATCAGGGAACCCTAACACTGCCCAGCACCTGGGGAGCCGGAAACTGGAATACTGGCGCTTTCGACCCTGAAACTGGAATGTACTTTGCTGTTTCTTACTCCTCGGCAGATAATTTGGGAATCACTCCAACCACTTCTGACTCAGCAACAATGACTCATACAATAGCTCAAGGGGCAAGAGGCACACCGGATATCCAGGGAATTCCT
>Ga0302122_10002438_pt1 | contig 11630 bp, 11 predicted proteins | sample CB21_SCM_MG_FD_203115 | JGI IMG/M metagenome (GOLD analysis project Ga0302122, IMG submission 203115) | Marine microbial communities from Western Arctic Ocean, Canada - CB21_SCM | ecosystem: Environmental > Aquatic > Marine > Oceanic | place: Canada: Western Arctic Ocean | collected 2017-09-28
TAGCTACGTCGCAGCGCGGCTTGGTTTCAGTCGAGTTTTAGATAAGTTGACGCGTGTGCGCTGAACGGGATCAGCATCTTCAACAATAATGGCCGCTCGGAGATCGGCCGCTACCTTTTGTATGCCTCGGAGGGTGCTCCGAGGATCTTTATCTCGAGACCGAGTTTTAAACTTCAGGGCCTTGCATCCTGCTTTGGAGCTCGATTTGAAAGGCTTCAATGTCTGCAGGGTTCGGCTGATAGTCTGGTTGCTCGGGATCAAGGCCGAGGCGGCCGTTAGGGTCTACGTACCATTTGGCGGAAACGCCATCGCTGAAAGTTACGGTTCCGCTCAAAGAGGTACCGGGTTGTTTGATCGTGTCGATTTCAACGCTGACTGAACTAGCTCCAGCGGCTGGCTCGTCAACGAGGGTTGCTTCGGCTTCGTGGGCGACGCTGGGTTCTTCGCTGATTTCCGGTTCTGGTTCCGGTTCTGGTTCTGGCTCCGGTTCGGGTTCCTTGAGATCGAGATTGAGGTCGTCGATGAGGAAGCGCGTTTCCATAAATGTCATGGAGCCGTTGAATTCGTCGGTTACGAGCCGCTGAATATCGGAAATGGAGGCTCCGTCGCTGAGGCGTTGGGCAATGATTTGCTTTTGTTCTTCGCTAAGATTCATGGATGGGCTCAGTTGAACGCCGATTGGCTTGCAGATGCAACGGCGTTTTTCCGGATAGGCTCCGGTTGGGAACGATTATTTCAGCAACTCACCGTGATTGGGGAATTGCAGGGCTGCTAGCCGTGAAAGCTAAGCTCAATCGGCGGTTCGTTGGGACAACGAACCCTACCATATTGCTGATGTGAAGCTTACCGAGAAAGCTGAGTTCTCAGATAGTCGACGCTGTGGCGTACGGTATCGTCTTGATCGACCAGGTTTTCGACTTGGCGGCAAGCGTGGATGACTGTGCCGTGGTCGCGTCCGCCAAATGCTTCGCCGATTTCTTGAAGCGAATGTTTGGTTAGGTCGCGGCTTAGGTACATCGCGATTTGGCGAGGTACGGCGATGTGGTTAGGACGACGGCGGCTAAGCATGTCAGAGTGACGGAGCTCGAAGTAGTCGGCGACTTTCTTTTGAATCGTATCGATGGTGAGCTGCTGCTTGGCGGCTTCCATGAGCACATCTCTCAGAAGCATCTCGCAAGTGCCGATGTTGAGAGGATTGCCGGTAAGGGAGGAGTAGCTGCATACTTTGATGAGCGCTCCTTCTAGTCGGCGGATGTTTTTAACGATGTGCTTTGCGATAAAATTGATGATTTCGTCGCAAACCTTAAATTTATGCTGTTCTGCTTTTTTGCGAAGAATAGCGACACGCGTTTCGAAGTCGGGCGCTTGAATATCGGTGACGAGTCCCCATTGGAATCTGGATACGAGGCGGCTTTCGAGCTTGGCGATTTCGTTTGCTGGCCGATCGCTGGAGAGAAAAATCTGTTTCTGAGCCTCGAAGAGTTCGTTGAAGGTGTGGAAGAATTCTTCTTGGATCCGCTCCTTGCCACTGAGGAACTGAACATCGTCGATCAGAAGTACGTCGACTTTGCGGTAGCGTTTACGGAATCGGGTAAGCGTATTTTCCTGGATTGACGAAATGAACTCGTTGGTGAATTTTTCGGATGAAAGGTAGGCGATCCGCGCATTCGGCTTGTTAAGCAGGATATGATGGCCGACGGCGTGCATGAGATGCGTCTTGCCCAATCCGGTTTCGCCATAGACGAACAGTGGATTGTAGGCTCCAGCGGGAGCGTGGGCGACTGCGATAGCTGCGGCGTGGGCGAGCTGGCTATTGGAGCCAATGACGAAATTCTCGAAAGTGTTACGACGGTTCAGGTTTGCGCTGCTTGGGTTCGCTATCTTTTTAGTGTCCCGATTTACAGTGCGTGGACTAGGTCCAGCCTTGGTAATTGTTTCGATGCGATTGTTTGGGGCGGTTTCTCGGGAATCTGCTGGGGTGGCTTCGTTTTCAAGCGTAATGGATACCGGGTAGCCTAAGAAACGTTGGAAGGCCTTGGTCAGTAGGTCCAAGTAGTTGTCGTTAATCCAAATAGCGGAAAACTCATTTTGAACCTGTAGTACGACCGAGTTTCCTTCTGCTTTCACGCAGCTGACTTTTGAAAACCAGCTGTCGAAGATGTCGCGTGGTAAGAGTTCCGATAATTCGGCTTTAACTTTGTCCCAAATTTGGGTGGGTTCAGTGACCTGTGGCATGGAAAGTGTTAGAAACGTTGATGGTTATTCACATCAGAAGGAGGAACGCCGAACGCCTGTCATTTCTAAACTGGAATCTGATGGAAAGAGCCGCAACAAAAAGGGAATCGAATGTTCAAAAGTGATCATTTGAAAATTAAATTGGTAAGATATTGGTTAGCAAGATCTTAAGTTGAGGAGGTCCGTTGCGGAGAAGATTCGTGAAGACTAGAAGGAAACAGGAGGAGTGTTCGGTGTGAAGAAGTAAAATCTTGTACCAGTAACGTAGAGTAGATCGTATTTCTCAAGCCATAGTTTTCGACAAGTTGTTAACATTGTAATGCGCATAAGTTTTTTCGCAAAAAGCTTGCCATAAATCGGAAAAATATCTGCAGACAGAAGCCCTTTAAAATAAGCTCTTTAAGTGGATTTCGAACACTAATTTTCCGCTAATCGAAGTGATTGAGGAAAAAGAAGGGGAGTGAAACCGTGGAATTGGCACGAAAAAAAAATTGGCGATTATTTGTTTTCGCTCATTCGGGCGATCAAACGGTCATTGAATTCTTTTGCCGGGTCATGACCGAGTCGTTTTAGCGCTTGCACCATTGAAGCCACTTCGACGATCCGGGCAATATCGCGCCCGGGTCGAACGAAAAGTTCGATATGCGGTACGTCGATACCGAGGATATTGAAATGGTCCTGGTCGAGTCCGGTGCGATCTTCTTCTGAATCCGGAGCGAGTTCGAGAAGCGAGACGACGAGATCGATTCGTTTATCGAGGCGCACGCTGCGCACGCCGAACATTTCGCCTACATTGATGATTCCGATTCCGCGACATTCCATGTGGCCACGGTTGAGCTTAGTGCTAGTCGCTATCAATTCGCGTTCATCCACTAAGCGGATACGGGTCAGATCATCGGCGACAATGCTGTGGCCGCGTTCGATGAGGGCGAGAGCGCACTCGCTCTTTCCGATACCGCTTGTTCCGCGAATGAGGGTGCCGATGCCTTTGATATCCATCATCGTCCCATGTTCGGACGTGGTTGGGGCGAAAGCCGCGTCGAGTGATAAGGTGGCGGCGTTTAGAAAGTTCATCGTAATCATCGACGTCCGTAGGATTGGGAGTCTGCGTTTTTCGGCGACCGCTTTAATACTAGGCAAAGGCAGGTAGTTACGGGCGAGAACGAGACACGGGATATTTCGATCGATCAGTTCCCCGAGGCGTTTTTCTTGAGCCTCTGGGGTGAGGCTGCGGAGATAGGTCATCTCGGAAGCGCCGAGTACCTGGAGGCGCTTGTTGGCGAAATATTTGAAGAAACCAGTCAAGGCCAGCGAAGGTCGATTGACGCTGCCTTCTCTTATAATGCGGCGCAGACCGCGCTCGCCTGCTACGAGTTCGAGCTTAAGGTGCTCGGAGTAGGTTTTTAGAAAGTCTCTGACCGACAGGCCATCGATTTTTTTGATTGATTTGGATAAGGGCATATTGGAGGAATTCGTTGCGGAGGAGGCGTCACATATTAAAATCTTCTCCTAAGTAGAGTTTTCGACTCTTAGGATCGTTGACTAGGAAATCACGGTCGCCACTGGCGAGGACTTCACCTTGGTGGATGAGATAGGCTCGGTCGACGATCGCGAGCGTATCGCGCACGTTGTGATCGGTAATCAGGATTCCTATACCGCGCTTTTTTAATTTGAGTACGATTTTCTGGACTTCGGCGACGTTGATAGGATCGACGCCGGCGAACGGTTCGTCCATGAGCACAAACTCGGGATTCATAACGAGGCAACGGGCAATTTCCAAGCGTCGTCGTTCGCCGCCGCTGAGCGTGTAGGCTTTTTGCTTGGCGAGGGAAAGCAGGCCTAGGTCGTCGAGCTGTTTTTCGATGACCTCTTTGCGTTGGCGTCGATTTAGCGAAAGCATTTCGGCGACGGCTTGCACGTTTTGCCAGACCGTGAGCTTTTTGAATACGCTGGGCTCTTGAGGCAGGTAGCCAATTCCGAGGCGGGCCCGGCGATGGACTTTAAGGTGGGTGATCGTCTTTTTGTTAAGAAGCACGTAACCGCGCGTGGCTTCCACCAGGCCGGCGATCATGTAGAACGTGGTGGTCTTGCCGGCTCCGTTCGGGCCGAGTAGTCCGACTACTTCGCCGGTTTTGATTTCGAGATTGGCCCGATTGACTACGGTTCTAGGGCCGTAGACTTTAACCAATCCTCGAGCTTCGATGATGTGCTGTTCTTTTTCGGCTTCGGGTGCGGCCGATGGATCTACTTCTTCGACGACGTCGCTCATTTGGCGTCTTTCTTTGGCGATTCTTCGGGCGAGTCAGTAGGGGTTTTCTCGTTAGCTTTCGGTGTTTCGTCTTTGACGTCTGGGACCGGTTTTTCTTCCTCTTCGGGAACGATGGTTTCGCCGTCGTCTTCGAAGCCAAAATCTTGAATTGGAGCTGTGGTAAAAATCACTTTATTGTCGGCTCCTCCAGTCCATTCTACCCGTCCTTTTCCTCGATGAATAGTGAGTTGAGTACCTTTACCACCCGCGGTGTTACCGCCTTGAAAAAGCATCGGGTCGTCGTCGAGGATGATGACGTCTTCGTTCGGAAGCACTTCCATTCGTCCGGCAGTTGCAGTTCGTTCTTCCTGGACGACACGGACGTTTCCAGTCGCGATGATTTGCTGAATGGAGCTGAATTCTCCGATGGCGGCTTCTTCTTCCTCCTCTTTTTTCGTCTTAGCGAATACTTCGAGCTGGTTGCAAGTGATGACAAGGTTAGTGGCGGTGAGTTTTACGCTGCCGCTGAAAATGAGATAGCTTTCGCCGTCATTGGTTTCGCTTCGGCTCCGTTCAGCTTCGATGACGGTAGGTTGGAGTGGCTTGTCCGTTGGGACCAGTTTCGGCTTGTCTTGCGCGAATATCCAAGTGGATGCGCAGAGAACGGTCGCGATGATGAGTGCAATTCGATTCATTTGATAATGGTGCCGATTTGGTCGAAAATGATGATTCTGACGTTTTGGTTGATCACTACGCGGTTGTTCTCTTCTTGCCAAATCCAATCCTCGCCAGTGAGGCGAAAGGTGTCGTTTTCGATCATTATGGATCCGGCCCCCGATGCGTGACTGCGGCCGGTCTTGTCGTAGCGAAAAAGGGCTTCGGGACTTTCCATCGCTCCGATAACAGCGTCTTGGGCGTCGCCCGAATATTGACTGAGCTCCATATCGGTTATGCGGATATCCGATTCGTTGGCATAGACCCCTTCGGCTCCTCTTAGGTAGCCGGTCCGGTAGCCATCGTCGTTGAACAGCGGCAATTTGAAATTGATGATAGGGCCGATCGGCGTTTGAGCGATAGCGATAGCTCCAAATAGCAGGAGAGCTATTAGGGACTGTCGTCGCGTCCATGTTCGTAGATTGGCGTTCATTTGCATCTGTGTTGGTGATTATTGAGAACGCGCTGAGAGGATATGGTTGCAAACTTCGCGCACGGCGCCGTTTCCACCGGTTTTCACTGTTACGTAATTGGCGGCGGCTAAGGGTTCGGGTTGGGCTTCGGGAACGGCCACTCCGATGCCGGCCAGTTCGATGGCTTCGGTGTCGATCGTGTCATCGCCCATGTAGACGACTTGTTCTGGATTGAGGTTTAGTTCCTCGAGAAGAGAGGCCAGGGCGGTGACTTTGTCTTTTCGTCCCTGGACGACGTATTCGATCTTAAGTTCGTTGGCTCGTTTCGTCGTGGCCTCGGAACCGCGTCCGGAGATCCAAGCGATCTTTACACCCGCTTCGCGGAGCTTCACCAGGCCAAGTCCGTCTATTATAGAGAAGCGTTTCGCTTCCGACCCCTCCGAGGAGACGTAAATGCACCCATCGGTTAGGACGCCGTCGACATCCATCGCGAAGAGTTCGATGGCGTTCCAGTTGAGGGAGGATGATGTTTCGTTAACCACGGATGATTTAGGTTTTGTTTTTTAGCGCTGAGGACACTGATTTACACTGATGATGTTGGGCTCTTTGATTGGCTTAGAGGATGACTGAATAGAGTTTTTGAAACTACGCTTAATTTTCTCCCACGAATCGCTCGAATTTTCACGAATCCCTCTTTAAGCCCAAGTGAAATTCGTGGAAATTCGTGGGATTCGTGGGCAAATAATCGTTTTTTATGGAATCTTTGGTTTAACTATCAGTTTCCTCGGTGGTTTAAAACCTTCTGTTTAGTGGGATTCGATCCATTCGATCATTGCGGAGAGGATGCTATCGGTATTTGGGCGATAGTCGGCTTCGAGTTCGGCTGCGAAGGGGACGGGCATATTTTGGGATGCGATGCGAAGCGGTGGGGCTTCGAGGTCGAAGAATTGCTTTTCGGTTATTTGAGCGACGAGTTCGGCGCCGAATCCGACGTTGCGTCGGCTTTCATGGATCACGACCAATCGGCTGGTTTTCGAAACGGACTCGCGGATGCGGTCTAGGTTGAGCGGAGCGAGCGCTCGCAGGTCGAAAAGGTCGCAGCTGTGCTCGTATTCGTTTTCCAGGTACTCGAGGGCTTTGTTTGCCCAGAGGGTCATTTCTCCGTAGGTAACCACGGTTGCGTAGTCGCCTTGGCGGCGAAGAGCGGGTTGCCAGACGTCGCGGTAGTTCGGGTTGAATTTAACGGGCGCTTTGAGGAGGTTGTAGAGATTTTTGTGTTCGAAGAAAATGACGGGGTTGTCGTCTTCGTAAGCGGCCAACATGGCGTCGTAGGCGTCTTGCGGCGTGCTGGGATAGAGGAATTTGGTTCCTGGAATGTGGAGGTAAAGCGCTTCGAGGTCTTGGGAGTGGAAAGAACCGAAGGTGAGTCCGCCGCCGCAGGGGAAGCGGAATACCAAGGGAGCTTTGGCTCCGGATCGGAAGTGGTAGGTGCCGGCGTTGAGAGTGATCTGTGTGGTGGCGTCGGTCGCGAAGTCGGCGAATTGGAATTCGACGATGGGTCGGTGGCCATTGACGGCTTGTCCCGTGGCGTAGCCGACCATTGCGGATTCGCATATGGGCGTATTGATGACGCGGCTACGTCCGTGTTTTGGAAAAAGTCCTTTGGTGACCTTGAACGGGCCGCCGTAGTCGGCGATGTCTTGGCCCATGATGATCGACTCGGGCGAGTCCTCGAGAATCTTGGCGAGCGCCCGGTTGATTGCTTGGGCGAAGGTGACGGTCTCGGCTTCTTTGTCGTCTTCAGCTTTCCAGTCAACCTTCGTTGTCGATTGGGCGTAGACGTCTTCCATGAGCCCGACAGGTTCGCACATGGGGAGCTTGAGGGCGCGATTAACGGTCTCGGTGACGAAGGATTTGAGAGTCGCTTCTTCTTCGGCGATACGGTCGGCGTAGCCTTTTTCGACGAGGCGTTCACGGAGATTTTTGAGGCAATCTTCGTCGAGCCACTTTTGCGATAGCTCGGAGTCGATGTAATCAAGAGTGTCGTATCCAGCATGTCCGAGAAGACGGAGCGTATGCATCTCTATGAGCATGGGCCGACTGGTCTCGCGGGTCTCGTCGATGGCATCTTGGAATGTTTTGAGATTTTCTTCGATATTGCCCACGTCGAGCTCGATGCCTTTCATGCCGTAACCTTTGGCTCGGTCGACGAGTTTGCCGGTGAATTGCTCGTGCAGCGGGGTGGAGTAGGCGTAGTTGTTATTCTCGATTACGAAAATGACGGGAATATTGAGCACGGAAGCGAGATTCATGCTCTCGTGGATTTCGCCTGTACTGGAGCCGCCGTCACCGAAGAAAGCGATACCTATGGATTTGTGGCCTTTTCGGCGTTGGGAATCAGTGCCGCCGAGTACGTTGGAAGGCATTTTTCCCAAATGACTGATCATCGGGTAGGAGCGGTTCTTCGGGTCGCCGTGGTGGGCGTTACCTTCGCGGCCTTTGGTTGGGCTGCCGGAGTTTCCGAGAAATTGGCAAACGTGGTCGCCGAGGTGATCGGACCAGATCAGGTGTCCTGGCATGCCGCGATGGGTCCAGGAAACGCAGTCGATTTCCTTGTCCATCATGAGAGCGAGAGGGGCGACGAGGCCTTCGTTTCCGTCGGAGACAGTGACGGTGCCTTTCATCTTGCCCTGACGATAGAGCTCGAAGATGCGGGTGTCGGTGAAACGGCTGTAGGTCATCCAGCGGAAGGCGAGAAGCAGGTCTTCGTCGGTGACTCCCGAGGCGGCGATGTTGAGATCGCGTTCGAGCAGAATGCTGGGCGTTTCGGGATAGGTGACCTGGCTACGTACGGTGGACATGGAAATTGCTTGGATTGGCTCAGGGCTCGGCGCGTGTTTTAGATTGCGCAGAGCCTAGAATCTTTAGCCAAGGATTCGACTTCCATGCGGCGTGGATGGCGAGGAAAAATGTTTTCTTTAAGAGGGGAGGTGAAGGGTGAGGGATGAAGGATTGGACAGGACAGGCGCATTGATTGTTGCGGTTGCCTGGGACAAGTCTTCGCCTTTCAGGCTACGCCCTGCACGGCAGGCAACCCTGCCAGATGACCCTTTTAAACGCACTTCTTTGCTGCGGCCTCGGCGATGCCGTCCTACCTTTTGTTCCGCAACGTTGAGATGGTAGGGTTCGTTGTCCCAACGAACCGCAATGTTTGATGCAGCTTCTGCGGCTGCTTGGGACTGCCGCCCTACCTTTTATCTAGTTGAGGCTGACGGAGACGCGGAATCCGCTGGGCTGGTTTGGGGGGGAAGGGTTTGATTGGGGAGATGCGGCGCGTCGGGACGACACTGCCCTACCTTTCGACGCGGTTACTTTTTGGTAGCGGCGAGTTTTAGGGGTGTCGCTGTTTTGAGCTGGGCGGCGATTTCGTCTAGGGATTTGAGGAAGGTGAGTTTTGGGTCGGAGTTCCAGTTCCAGGTTTTGCCGAGGATGTAGTGGCGGACGGTTGGAGCGGAGTTGGGTGCGGGTTTGGGAAGGAGGAGCGTTATGCTGCCTTCTAGTTTGGAGATGACTTGGGCGACCATGCCGTCGGGTGGAGTGAGTTGGTGGGTACAGTAGATTTCGTCGCCGACTTGGTAGGCGGAGATGGGGGCGATGCTCCAGCCGGGGGTGGGGGTTTGGAAATTAAGGATGAAGGTTGAAGGATGAAGGGTGAAGGGGGTGGGTGGTTCTTGGGAGATGGGGGTGCAGGCGGTTGTTGCTAACAGAGCGATGGAGTACCGAGCGAAGCGACACTTGAGGAGTTTAACGACGAGACAAAGGAGAGATTGGGGGTGGGGGAGCATCTTTTTAAGGCTGAAGCTAGGGCAGGTGGGTTCGAGGCGTAAAGCCTCTCCTGCGGGGTTTTGACTTGAGCTTTGCTGCGGCCTCGGCGATGGCGCCCTACCTTTATAGGTCGAGTTCTTTTAGGGGGCTGAGGGCGATGTCGATTTCGCCCATGAGTTCTTCGTCGAGGTTGTCCAAAAAATTCAATGACGCTAGGTTGTTTTCGAGTTGTTCGAGTTTCGAGGCTCCTAGGATGACGCTGCTGACGTTTGGGTTTTTGAGACACCAGGCGATGCCGAGTTGCGGGAGGTTTGTGCCGATTTTCTGGGCGATGCTTTCGAGGGTTTCGAGAACGGGTGCGATTCCGTTTTCGGAATAGCGGTCCCATCGGTCGCGCAGGAAGGCCATGTTTTCGATCGATAGGCGACTGTCGTCGGGGATGCCGTTGAGGTATTTGCCGGTTAGGATGCCTGCGGCTAGGGGGGAGAAAGTGGTGGTTCCGAGGCCGATGGATTCGTAGAGTTGAGCGTATTCGTTTTCGACGCGTTCCCTGCGCAGCATATTATAGTGAGGCTGCTCCATCGTTGGGGGAGTCAGGTTGTACTGCCGAGCGATGCTGTACGCTTCCATAATCTCCTGAGCGCTCCATTCGGACGTTCCCCAGTAGAGGACCTTGCCTTGTTGGATAAGCGTATCCATGGCCCGGACGGTTTCCTCGATCGGAGTTTCCGGGTCGGGTCGGTGGCAGTAGTAAAGATCGAGGTAGTCGACTCGGAGGCGTTTGAGCGCTGCGTGGCAGGCTTCGGTAACGTGCTTTCTGCTTAGGCCGGTTTGATTGGGTAGGTCGCCGCCCCAGAAGGCTTTGCTGGATACGAGGTAGGTGTCGCGAGACCAGGCGAATTTCGAGAGGATGGCTCCCATGACTTCTTCGGACTGTCCGTTGGCGGTAGACTTCGGCGTTGTCGAAGAAATTAATGCCCGCGTCGTAGGCTGTCTTGAGGCAAGACTCGGCGACGGAGTTTCCAACCTGTTGGCCGAAGGTTACCCAGGAGCCAAAGGATAAGGCGCTAACTTTTAGCCCGGATTTTCCAAGTCGTCTATAGAGCATTTTTTGAGTTTTGAGTCTGAATAGGTTTTAGGAATGCTTCATACTTCATCCTTATTTCACGGGTAGCGTTTGGCGTCGATTTTTTCGATGCGGTTGATGTGGCGTCCTCCTTCGAATTCGGTGGCGAGCCAGGTGTCGACGATATCGAGGGCGTCTTGCTCGGTTACGGTGCGTTCGCCGATGGCGAGTACGTTGCCGTTATTGTGAGAGCGATTCCAGATGGCGAGTTGTTCGTTCCAACAGACGCCGCAGCGTACGCCGGGGACGCGGTTGGCGGTGATTGCTTCGCCGTTGCCTGAGCCTCCAAGGACGATGCCGCGATCGAATTCGCCAGCGGCTACTGCTTCGGCGACGGGTCGGATAAAATCGGGATAGTCGCAGGATTCGGGAGAATGGGTGCCATAGTTTTTCACGGTGAATCCGCGGTCGCTCAAATGGGCGATGATGGCTTTCTTGTACTTGTATCCAGCGTGGTCGGAACCGATCGCAACGGTTAGTTTGCTCATTTGCTTGGTCTACGTGGCAGAGCGGATTGGTTCAACGTATTTTTTGAAATGAGTTGGAGTGGGGTGAGGTTGCGGGAGAGGTATTGGCCCATACGCGTCAACTTGAGCGATAAGCCACGGATTAGAAAACACTTATAATCGTTTGTATTCTATTGAGAACGGATGATTCGAGCTTCTGTAAACGAGCAATGCTTCCCTGTATAAATTTCGAGTGGTAAATCGGCATCGATTTCGAACCTTTTGTTTGCACAGCGGACACTTATTTCCTGATCCCGCTCAGCGGGAAAGGAACTAGCGAACGGAGAGAGCGATGTTAAAAAACAATTTCAAACAACGCTCGTACCTCGCTTGTTGCCTCTGCGAGGCAAATAGGTGTCTCTTCGAGACAATAGGTTCGAACTGATTGGAGTGTATCCAATTCGGTCCAATTCTTTGCTTCGCCATCTCCGCTCCGCTCCGCTCCGTCAGACGATTTGAGTTAAGTTGACGCCAATGGGATGGGCCACGAAGAGGCCTAGGGCAGGATTGCAATGGCGGGACTCAACGAAAAGATTATTAACCGCCTACCCGCAAAGCGGGTT
>Ga0302122_10002439_pt1 | contig 11626 bp, 10 predicted proteins | sample CB21_SCM_MG_FD_203115 | JGI IMG/M metagenome (GOLD analysis project Ga0302122, IMG submission 203115) | Marine microbial communities from Western Arctic Ocean, Canada - CB21_SCM | ecosystem: Environmental > Aquatic > Marine > Oceanic | place: Canada: Western Arctic Ocean | collected 2017-09-28
TCTTGACTTGCCTCCATGGGGATGCTCTAACCGACAACATCGGTCGCTAGAGTTACTGTGATTTTGCGCTCAACTTTTTCGTCAGTGATTACCGTAAATCCTCACACCTACTATAATGTACTGTCTTAAACTGGCAGGATTTTTTGAGGCCGGTGCAACAACGGAAGAGTTAATTCGCTCAAGCATGGCTCTAATCTAGCTTCCTTTCACCAACGCTCTAAGCCATATTGCAATCGAGCTAATCAATCTTTTTACGGATCACGACATGACCGAACAATCGAATCGAAAAGGTCGCCGGCCCAGCGCTGGCCGCAAAGCCCGCACCAAAAAACGCCTGTCAGGCGGCGCCAGTCGTGCAATTCGACCCGGCATGCAGGGAGGCCAGTACCGCCCGCTGAGCGAGGAGAGCATGGGTAAAATTCATAATGGTGCGCTCGAGATTCTTGCAACCACTGGCATTGGTGAACCCTTACCCGAACTGCTGGACATCGTCTTGCCGCTGGGCTGCTACCTGAATGACCATGGACGACTTTGCTTCCCAAAAGCCATGATTGAAGATCTGATTGCTGGGGCAGCGCGCGAATATACCGTCTTTGCCCGAGGATCGCGTGCCGGAAAAGACGACATCCACTGCAATGGCAACCGGGTCTATTTCTCGAACTCCGGCAGTGCGGTGACCACACTCGATGCCGAGGCCAGAACGTATCGCGCCTCGACTATTTTGGATATGTACGACTTCACCCGCCTGGTGGATCGTCTCGACAACATCCATATGTGTGGGGATACCGTGATCGGCACCGACGTACCCGATGACTACGAGCACGATATGACAATGGTTTATGCGCTCCTGGCTGGAACCGAAAAACCGCTGTGCCTGTCATTTCGTAATCGGCACAATATTACCCCAGCGATTGAACTCTTCGACCTGGCCTCGGGTGGGGAGGGCTCCTTCTGCAAGGCACCCTCAGTCATATTTGGCGGTTGCCCAATTGTCTCTCCGCTGCGCTTTGGTCGCGAGAATCTAGAAGTCATGATCGATGCGACTCGCCTGGGCCTGGTGAGTGACATCGCCGTCGCGCCCCAATCTGGGGCTACTGCCCCGGCAACGCTGGCTGGTATCCTGGTCCAGGTGGTCGCTGAGACACTCTCGTGCCTTGCTGTGGTTAATCTGATTCGGCCCGGTTGTGCCATTACCTTTGCCACCTGGCCGTTTGTGACTGACCTGCGTACCGGGTCATTCAGCGGGGGTAGCGGCGAACAAGCTGTGCTGGCTGCATCCGCTATCCAGATGGGCAACTATTACAAACTGCCCAACAGTGTCGGCGCAGGGATGACTGACTCAAAGATCCCGGATGCGCAATACGGTTATGAGAAAGGGCTCACCATCGGGCTAGCCGCGCTTTCAGGCGCAAACCGGGTCTGCGAGGTTGGCGGAATGATGGGTAGCCTGATGGGCTGCAGTTTTGAATCCATGGTCATAGACAACGAAGCCGTAGGCATGATCCAGCGAACTATCCGTGGGATTGAAGTCTCTGACGAAACGCTGTCAATCGACACTATTCACAAATGCGCTCTAGACCCGGGCCACTTCCTCGGTAACGAGCAGACCTTGAGCGTAATGGAAAGCGAATATCTGTATCCCAAATTGATGGACCGCTCACCCAGCGCGCAATGGGAAGCCGAAGGCGCACCGGACCTCTTTGAGCGCAGCAAAAAAGTGAGCCGGCAAATACTCGCCAGCCACTACCCGAACTATTTTGGCAGCCAAGCCGACGCGATCATCCGTGAGCGCTTTCCCATTAAAATATCCAGCGCTGACATGAGTGCAAACAGCCAGCGCTGGTGAATTGAACTCACCTCGGGCCGTACTTCTACCGAACCACCAAAGTCACTCGGAAAATCCTTGAATTTGGGCAGGCCGTCTTTCATCGGCATGATCGTACTTTCGTAGTTAAAATGAAGCGCCGGCTTGAACTCCAGATCCTCAACCGACGAAGCATATACATCTACTACACCGAAAGGGCCAATGTCATGAAAGACATGCCCACCGCATTTTTTGCACTAGGCTCGCTGGTGACCTTCTAAACTGGCATAACTGTCGATCTGATCTTCGGGTTTTGTGATCATCATCTTGTCGCGTGATCATATTGCCCCATCATTAACCGGGCTGGCCGACCAGGCGCGACAAAACTTGCAATGACAAATCCCACCGCAGCCGGCTCCCCCTCGACCTCAACTGAAATCACCCGACACATGCAGTTGGCCGTATCAGTTGACATAAATCTCTCTGCCTTGTGAGTTACTTTGTTAGATATAGGGTGCCGAGAAACCGTACTGTTGATGTCGAATCATATCAAGCCATCCAATGCCACTGCCCAGATGACGACCAGCACCGTCAGGACGCTGAGCCCGCGCATCAGCCAACGCTCAGCCAGACGTCCACCTACTGCAGCGACTACCAGTGCGCCACCAGCACACCAAAGCGTATGAAAAATCACCTGCACTACAAAAAAGGTGGCGCTGATGATAATGACTTGCACAACCCAGGGCTGAGACGAGTCGGCAAAATGGGCATAGGCAAAAACCAGCATTGCCCAAGCCTTCGGATTAAGAGGGTGAACCAGTAATCCAGACCAGAAAGTCTCGGGGCGTTTGAGTTCGCGCCCTTTCATCATGAAACCGGACATTCGCAGCGCTAGCCACGCAAGATAGGCAACACAGGCAATTTTCAGGGCGAGTAACACCATGGGGTTTGCCGAAAGCAACTGCCACAAACCCAAACCCAGCAACAGGTTGACAAACAACTTACCAAAAGTGACTCCGGCAACAAAAGGCAAACTGCGCCACAAGCCAAAATTGCCACCCGAAGTCATTAACAGCATGTTCGCCGGACCAGGCGTGCCCACCATAAATACGGCAAACAAAAAAAACGGTGTGTAATCCATCATCCCCACCTGTGCGGCTCGCAGGCCTTGCTCACGAGTCCATTTGATTTCATAGTGAGGCCACCCCTGCTAGCGTTTGAGCGGCGACCTTCATCCCCGGAAATAGCACGACAGGTTAAGATTCCCACATGGATCAAACCCACCTGCGATCACAGTAGCATTATGCCGAACAAACCGGGCGCGCGGGTACAGGTCATTGACCGGGCCGCAGGACTGCTTGATGCAATCGCACGATATTCGGAGCCGGTCAGCCTCAAAGTGCTGATGACCGAGACTGGCCTGCGTGCAAGCACTGCGCATCGGATCCTCTCATCATTAATGCAAAACGGCCTGGTAGAAAAAGATCAGGACAATCTCTATTGCCTTGGACTAAAGCTGGTGCAACTGGGCATCCGCTTGCACAGCAAGCTGGACCTGCGTGCTATCGCCCTGCCCGTGATGGAACGCCTGCGCGACAGTTTTGGTGAAAGCATTAATCTTAGTATTCGTGAAGGTGACCAGGTAGTCTATGTTGAACGGGCCACACCTAACCGTATGATGCATGTCCATCAAGTTATTGGGAGCCGCGCACCGTTGCATGTCACTGCGGTGGGCAAATTGATGCTCGGTGCGGCCGGTACCGAGGCCTGCTCGGCTTACGCCCGGCGCACAAATCTGCCAGCCTATACAGCCAATACCATCACCGTGCTTCCGCGCTTGCTTAAAGAGGCGTCCAGTGCCCTAGAAAATGGTTATGCGTTGGATAATGAAGAAGCCGAAACCGGAGTAGGCTGTATCGGCGTGTTGCTGTATGACGGCACCTCCCAGGTCGCGGCTGGTCTTTCGGTGTCGGCACCTATTGAACGTCGCGATATCAAGTGGGTAAAATCTCTGGTCAACGCCGGCAACGCCATATCACAATCGCTAGGATTCAAGGCAGTAAACCTGCACAAAGCGTCCTAAACAAATAGACCATGTTTCTCGATAAATTCGCTCTTTTCTTGCTCGCCTTTACAGGGATAGTACTGTTCTATGGCATTAGCAAGAGAAGGCTTTTTTTCCAGCAGGAATAATAAAAAATCCCACATTGTGGAAGATTAATCCACATTACAAAAATTTTTGGATAAAATCCGACCACGAATTTTGCCCCTCATCTAATTCTCCAAATAGTTAAAGAGGACACCTTTGTGAATGGACGTACAACGGTTCACGGCCTTGCCGTAGACGACAACCTGCTGGCTCTGATAAACCATGAGGCATTGCCCGGCACAGGACTAGACACTGATGCGTTCTGGACTGGATTTGCCCAAATCATCGATGATCTTACCCCCCGAAACCGAGCACTACTCGCCCATCGGGAGGAACTGGAACTCGCCATCAATGACTGGCACCGCGCACGGATCGGCCAGCCCCATGATCCGGCGGCCTATCATGCCTTTCTTTCCAAGATCGGTTACCTCGTTCCCGAGGGAGCAGACTTTGCGGTGACCACTGCGAACGTTGATGACGCGATCATAGTTATACCCGGACCACAGTTGGTCGTACCGGTCAACAACGCGCGCTATGCCCTGAATGCGACCAACGCGCGCTGGGGCTCTCTGTACGATGCCCTGTACGGGACAGATGTCATCAGTGACGAAGATGATGCACTGCAAAGCGGCAGCTACAGCCTGGCTCGCGGCAGACGGGTGGTCGCTTATGGCGACAATTTTTTAAACCGAGTGGTGCCACTTGATGGGCTTTCCCACAGCGACGCCACCTTGTACTTCATTGACAATGGTGAACTAAAAGCCCGACGCTCTGACGGAAGCGATACCGGCCTGACAGATGTGGGGCAGTTCTCTGGATACCGCGGCAATGTAGACGCACCCAGTGCCATCCTGTTGCAACACCACCACCTGCATATCGAGATCGTGATTGACCGTGAGCACCTCGTCGGCGCCAAGAGTTCCGCCGGAGTCAGTGACGTAATACTGGAATCGGCCATCACCGTCATTCAGGACTGCGAAGATTCAGTTGCTGCTGTAGATGGCCCTGACAAAACAGCGGTTTACCGTAACTGGCTGGGCCTGATGCAAGGCACATTGTCCACAACGGTAAGCAAGGGCGGGCAAACCTTCGAACGCACTCTAAACCCAGACCGCAAGTACACCGCGATTGATGGCACCACATTCTCCCTACCAGGACGGGCACTGATGCTGGTGCGCAATGTCGGCCACTTGATGACCAACCCCGCAATCCTCGACCGCGAAGGCAATGAAATCTTCGAAGGTATTTTGGATGCTGTGGTGACCGGGCTTATTGCCCTGCACGATCTCAGCGGCACCAGCCACCTGTGCAATTCGGACAAAGGCTCTATGTATGTGGTCAAGCCAAAAATGCATGGCCCTGAGGAAACCGCTTTTGCGGTGAAACTCTTTGAGCGTACCGAAACATTGCTTGGCATGGCGCCTGGGGCGATGAAAATTGGAATCATGGATGAAGAACGACGTACGACCGTCAATTTGAAAGAATGTATCCGAGCCGCATCCGACCGTGTAATTTTCATCAATACCGGGTTTCTTGATCGCACCGGCGATGAGATTCATACCTCGATGGAAGCCGGCCCGATGATCCGCAAAGCGGACATGAAAGCCCAATCCTGGATACGGGCCTATGAAGACTGGAACGTAGATGTGGGCCTCGCTTGTGGCTTGCCCGGACACGCTCAAATCGGCAAGGGCATGTGGGCTATGCCCGATGAAATGGCCGCCATGATGCAATCCAAAGGTGATCACCCCCGGGCCGGAGCCAATACGGCCTGGGTACCCTCGCCCACGGCGGCCACGCTGCATGCGATGCACTACCATGAGACCGATGTGCTGTCTTGCCAGGCCGAACTGGCAAACCGACCGCATGCCAGCCTAGACGATATCCTGACCATCCCCGTCTGTGAAGATCCGAACTGGTCGGACGAGGACATTCAAAATGAAATCGACAACAACTGTCAGGGAATACTCGGCTACGTGGTCCGCTGGATCGATCAGAGCGTCGGTTGCTCCAAAGTACCTGATATCCGTGATGTCGGACTGATGGAAGATCGCGCCACGTTGCGCATCTCAAGCCAGCATATCGCCAACTGGCTTCACCACGGCATCGTTACCGAGGAGCAGGTCATGGCATCATTAAAGCGCATGGCAGCCGTTGTTGATCGGCAGAATGCCGATGACCCTAACTACCAGGCTATGATGCCTTCGTGTGACGGCGTTGCCTTCAAGGCAGCCTGCGATCTGATCTTTAATGGTCGGCAGGTTTGCAACGGCTATACCGAGCCACCCTTGCATCAGCGCCGTCTTGAGAAAAAATCGAGAGGGTCGATCTCGTCAGTTGCTTAGGCTTTCCCTTGCCGAGAAAACTGAGCGCTTCAGAGTCAACCGAATTTGTCGTAACGGATATCTGCCACAGGTGTTCCAGCGCCTAAAAGCAGGGCCAAGGAACCCGTCAGCATCGCGGGTGGACCACCGAGAAAAGCCAACCGCTCGGAAAAAATGTCGCCATTCAACTGTTCGGCGACCTCATGCACGAATCCGTGATGCAAGGCGAATCCATGTACTTGTGAGTCGATGTTGCATCCCGCATGAGAGTCAGAGACCGCCAGATGAATTTGAATATGCTCCGGAGCACTTTGCTGCACGACTTTGAGTTCCTCAATAAAGAAAAGCTCCTCTAGCCGGCGCACGCCAAATACCATAGTCAATCGACGCTTCTTAAAGTAATTAAGGGAGACCGCCTGACTCAGAATAGACATTATTCCTGCAATGCCGGAACCACCCACTAGGCATACAAGGTCACGATTCTCCCCGGGGTCAAAAGTGGCCAGGCCCATAGGTCCAAATACATCGACCTGATACTCCGCGGCACCGCCGGCAAATAACACTTCTGAAAATCTCCCACCTGGGAATCGCTTGATCACAAATTTCGCTTGCCGGGTATTGGCGTCGAAACTGGTCATTGAGTAGGGTCGATACCCCTCCATCCCCGGCAATCGAAGCAAAAGGTACTGCCCCGCCATGAAATCGATCGGTTTATCGAGTTCCAGTTGAAAGACAGTCACATCAGGGGCCACCGTCTGCATCCCTTTCAGTCGTGCTGATTGATGCAACGGATTCTGGCCAGTCGTTTCCGTCAGAACAAGTTTTCCGGGGACAAGGATTTCACAATCAGCCCAAACGGTGCTCTGACACAGCAGACACTCGCCTTTTTCCCGTTTGAGGTTTTTCGCACCGGGCGCCTCGGGCCAACTGTCTCGCACAGTACCCGGCCTTGCGCGAGCAACACAGGTAGAGCAAACACCAGCGCCGCAGCCATAGGGAAGCGGGACTCCCTGGCGTAATCCAGCCTGCAGCAGCGTTTCCTCCTCTCGGCACTCGACCGTCACCCGGCCCTGTTTATTCAAAAAAGTAACGTTGGCCAAAATCCCGTCCTGACATTAAAAGATGGATAACGGCAAACGCCTACCCTACCACTCAAAATCATCGTCGTCTTCTTCATCAAAATCGTAGGTCAGTTCTTCTTCGATGTACGCCCATACCTCATCGCCGCGCAACTCCGACCGGTATAACAGCAACGGCCTCTCGGCTGGCCCCTGCTGCTCGCCGGTCAATATATTCCACTGCCATAGATGCTTGGAACAGGTCAGCGTACCATTCTTACAGATGCCTGACTCGTGAAGTGGTTCGGCCATATGCGGGCAAAAAGGAGGAAAAACTCGAACTTCGTTGCCGGCTCTTGCGACCACCACTGCGGTCTCACCAGCGAGATGTTTCTGCAATTGGCCATCGGCCAGGTCGGCAACTGCACATACGCGAAACCAGGCTTCATCTTTGGAGATATTCATCTGGCTTTAGTGATCAATGTGAACAAGCATTCCAAACGCTCGAATGCCGACAGAGTCACGTACAACAAACACTCCCTAGACAGATCGTTTGCGGTCTAAATAGGCCAGTGCGACCCTTTATCGAGACGACGGGTATCGAGCTGAACAATACGTTCGACAAAAAGCGCTTGACCCGAATTGATTAGAAATCGATCCCGATACTTGCCTACCAGAAATATGTTCGACTCTCCAGCGAGTACGTGGGAATTGATGCCATCCAACTGTGTCTGATAGACTGCAAAAGAAGAGACAGTGGATGCGGTCTGTTGCGCTTCATCGACATCGACCGTATAGACCACAGTGTGTCGGGACAGGGGTGAGTTATCTGAGTTATGCTTGGGCAGCATCTCGGTAATCGTGGCCAGATCTGCCCGGTTACCGTCCATATATATCATGTCATAACTAATCTCCGGACTGAACGCCCGGATCGCATAATAGAAGTCTTCATGACAAAGACTTAGCCACTCGTCCCACCGCAACTCATCCAGATAAAGACTCGCTCGATAAATGGTGTCCTTGATGCTTTCAGTGATGCTTTGCTCAATCATAACTTTCCTGTCAATCTATTGCCTGTATTAACACTCGACCTGCCGTAACTGGGCTCGCCCAACTCTACGGTTAGAGGAACCCAGCCTGTTGCTGACTTCAGAGTATGTATGGCGTCACAGTGCGCGACCTTAAGCCGCTTCTTTTTTCTGACCTTCTTCAAAAGACAACTCGGGATCACCCGGCCACCGATCCATCCACCGGCCCCAGGCGCTGTAAAAATGTCGCATGCCCTCTTCATCGTGAATGGTCGGATCGCCGTCAGCATCTACCTCATGGCGGCCATGGAGGAGGCGACGCTTGTCTGCCCACTCATTCATAGTCGATTGCTGAGTCGAAACAGCCAGAAGATCCTCATGAAGGTTTCGGCCAAATGGTCCCCAAATCGTGTTGTGGTGTCTTTGGCGAATTAGGCGCTCTTCTGGGGTATCGCTCTTAAGCCCCAGACCGCGGAATTCGATCATGACTTTATCGGGACCGAGTGGCGTCATGATGTCGGAGCGCAGCGCCGAACCACGCAAATTGAAGTTCACCCCTGGGAAAAAATCGATCATCTCCCAATGGTTGGTTGGCAAATGCGGAAACGAAAGCTCTTCTCGGGATTCAAAGCCCTCATACTTATCATACTGCACTTCAAACGAGCCTACGTTCACATGGCCGTTTTTAAACCCTTTATTCTTTCGGGCGAAATATGAGTCATTAAACCCTGTTACCCGGTTATGGTAATGCAGATAGTCGTGATAAAACTCTGAATTGGTGTCGTGCCAGAGTTTGTAATTACATGGGATGATTGCCTTGTGGTAGTGAAACACTTCCAGCGGTTCCGCATCCAATGATTTTTGCATGCAGTCAAAAGCGCCTCCAGCCCATTCTTCTACAGTCTGCTCGATGGCATCGTTCAGTGTGACCCAGACAAAGCCACCGTACTTCACTTCGCAGCGGAGTCGTCGCAAACCGACATCACTGCAGGCAAGACGATCCTGATAGCCCTCGGTGCTCCGGGATATGTGTACGCAATTACCTTTCATATCGAACTGCCAAGCGTGAAACATACAAGTCATGTGCTTCGGAGCGCCGGAGGGAGCTGCAGTTTCAAAAGACCCCGATGGGCGGTTCTCGATCATGTTGCCGCGATGTGGGCAAACATTCAGGAAGGCGCGAATCTCGTTATCTGGACCTCGCACAACCATAATCGGCTCTCGAGCAACAGTTGTGGTTCTAAAAGAATAAGGGTCAGGTAATTCGGACTCATGGCAAACTGGTATCCAGACCTTGCGAAAGATCTTGGCGATCTCCTCTTCAAAGATGTCTCGATCGGAATAGATTCGACTGTCGACGTATTCCCCCGGGATTATCTTCCCGGGAACTGTTGCCCACTGTTTGGCATTTCTGGCTGGCATATCGTTTGACTCCTTGTTATTTGACCCGGACAGACATGCTGGCCGTCTCTATTTACAAACTCGTCTTATTGATAATTAAAAAGGCGGCAAGGCGATTTGTAAAATCATTCAAATCAATAATTTGATAGTTTGAACCAATCTATACACTGCGTAAAAGACAACTGACATTTCTTGGTCCCATTTCGGCGCAAAATTGGAATCTCCTGCTCAAATCCGGTAATAATTCTTGGTTTTCTGACCTCGAGATTCGACGATTAAGCCCTCGGAACTGAGGCTCACGCCTGTCCCGAGGGTAATTCGCATCCTACTCAATAGCAAAACCCGGACTACTTAACGACCTGCTTTCTTGCGGGTAGCTTTCTTTTTGGCAGCCTTCTTGGTTGTCTTTTTTGCCGGCAATGATATCTTCTTCGCGGTCTTGCGCTTGGAAGCCTTGCTCGCCTTGGTATCGAGTTGCTCCAGTTTGGACTCCCATTTCATCTTACGAGCGAACTTCAAGGCTTCTTCATCACTCATATACACCGTGTGCTCAGGCCCAGGATATATTTCAGCCTTAACCTCATCTCGGTACCGAATAAACACATCTTCGATAATAGGTATTAGATCGGTGTAGATCTTTGAATGACGTGGTGTGTGTTCCTCGTAAAGATGGAATAGATCTGAGGTAATAATATGAACCCCATGCGCTCCCAAGCCCGCGCCTAAGCTGATTACTGGAACTGGCAATACCTGAGCCAGGTACTCGTTCACCTCCTGAGTCGTTACCTCGCACATGATCGAGAAACATCCCGCATCGACCATAGCCAAAGCATCATCGACTAATTCTTCTGCGCGGACTGCTGTTTTGCCCTGAGCAAAAAATCCGCCCAACTGCGGCATACGCATCGGGGTAATACCAATGTGGCCTTGGACCGGAATACCTGCCCGATTAATCGCTTCGATGTTACGAGCATGGTACTGGTTGCCTTCGCACTTCATTACTTCGGCATTCGCCTCATGTACGAAACGGCCTGCATTTTCTACCGCCTGTTCCGGTGAAATGTGAAAACTCCAGTACGGCATATCAACCATGCGTAACCCATACTGACTACCGCGGTCGATAGCTTTGGCCATCATCATCACTTCATCAAAAGTAACTGTAACAGTGCTCTTGTGGCCAAACAGAATCATCCCACCAGTATCCGATACGCATAGGATATCGATTCCCAGTCGGTCCGCAATTACCGCGTTGCGATAGTCATAGATCGCCATCTGTACTATCTGTTCACCTTCACGCATTTTGCGTCGCAACTGATTTAGTGTGACCTTGCGCCGGGGCTTGTCGTCAGCCATGTGTTATCTCCTTGAGTTCTAGTTTATTGCTGCCGCTAAAAGCAGTCCGGTAACATCAACAGCAGAAAACGCGATCGGTCACGAAATCCTACAGCGACCTATTGATAGTAGACAGCCATCAAATTCTGGTCAAAAAGTATTGACTTATCAAACGATAGAGGTCGGCTTGTACTGCTGAAAGTAAGGATCTGGCAATATACGGTTAACAATTCAATTCGAAGATGGTGATCTCACTCGCACGGCAACAAGTCGTCTGCCCAGCAGTTTCTCACCACCCTTTTGCCAGAATGAAAGAATGGACGGCTGCGCTAAATCGGATCGTGGACTATTCCCAGTAGCTCTACTAGGGAACCGGTGATCTCAACATCCGTTGTATTCACATAGCCTAAACCCAGCATGGCCTCCCGCCAAAGGGCTAGAACAGACCGATGTAAGCAGTAATTCTCCAGAACTGGACCGTTTCGGCTGTGAATCAGGATGACGCCACAAGATAGGGTTTTTCGAAGATT
>Ga0302122_10002440_pt1 | contig 11626 bp, 10 predicted proteins | sample CB21_SCM_MG_FD_203115 | JGI IMG/M metagenome (GOLD analysis project Ga0302122, IMG submission 203115) | Marine microbial communities from Western Arctic Ocean, Canada - CB21_SCM | ecosystem: Environmental > Aquatic > Marine > Oceanic | place: Canada: Western Arctic Ocean | collected 2017-09-28
ACGCTATCGAGCAGTTGCGGTCACGGGGACGCGCATCGCGTCGATGGCGCGGGGTCCCCGAAATTAGAATCTCCACACGGCTTCCGACGCCTCGGCCCGCCGGCCCGCGACCACGACGCGGACCCGGCGGTCGCCGGCCCAGCCGCCCCGCGCCAGGCGTATGGCCACGGCGCGCCCGATGCCCGAGCCGCCCCCCGTCACGACGGCTATGGCCACGCCGTCGTCGTCATCAACGGTCTCCGCGTCGGCATTGATACCGACCGCGAGGTCGCCCGCGAAGTTTGCACAGTACTCGCGCACGAGAGCGGCCGGCGGCGCCGCGGGCGCGAGGCCCAGGGCCTCCGCCCGCGCGCTGTCTATGCGGGCCGGAAAGGAGCCCACGGCCGCCGAGAGGACCTCGTCGACGGCGTACGAGACGCGGCCCAGTTTCGGGCGGTCCTCCGACGCACAGGCGGCGACGGTGGCCGCGTGGAGCTCGTCGAGCGTCACGGGACAGGCCGGCAGGAACACCGTGCGGTCGAAGCCCAGCACCGCGTCGGCGTTCTTGGCGTCGTGCAGCGCGAGCAGGCCCGCGACGCAGTTCTCCGCCCCGGCGACGGCGTGCACGACGTCGTCGGCGATCGGCAGCACCACGTCGCGCCCGGCGAGCGTTTCGCGGACGACGCCCGAGAAGCAGCCCGTCGCCGCCGCGTTCGGGGCCCCCGCGCGCACGCAGATCGTGGGCAGGCGCAGGCCGCGGCCGTCCAGGAAGCCTCGGCGCGAATAATCCGCCAGCAGCAGTTCGCCGCAGGCCTTCGTGGCGCCGTAGGTCGTGTGCGGCGCGGCCCGCGTGGAGTCGCCCACGATGTCGGTAGATGTGACCCAGTCCGCCGGCGCGCCGGCGCCCAGCGTCGCGCCGGCCGACGCGTAGACGACGCGCGGCCGGCCCGGGGCCCTGCGCGCCGCCTCGAGCACGTTCAGCGTACCGTACAAATTCGTGCGCAGGCAGCCGTCGAAGTCCCGCTCGCCGTCGCCGGACATGACCGCGCCGAGGTGGAAGACCGAGACCTCGTCGGCGCCGCGCAGCAGTCCGTCGACGAAGGCCGCGTCGCCGACGTCGCCGATGGCCAGTTCCGTCTTCACTGCGAGCTCCGCGTGGTGCCAGCGCGCGGGCGCCGCGACGTCCGCGAGCACGATGGACGAGACTTTGGTGAGCTCTTCGCCACCCTTGCGATGCGTGCGCAGCGCTCCTCTGCGCAGGAGGCCTCGTGCCAGGCATTGGCCCAAATATCCTGCACCACCCGTGATGACGACTCGCATTGGTCACTTTCGCGATGACTGCGACTACTCTTTTGCGGCAGTGCTGAGGTGAACGATGCCTGAGGAAACCCGCGCCGTCTGGACTTGAGTGGCCGAGTACCAAGCGTTCTCATTATAACACAAAGGTAACATTAAACAAGCCGCGCCGCCGACAGGTGCTCGTAGCTCGCGCGCGACACGAGGCCGGGCGACACGCGGCGCCGGCCGTTCGACGGGTACTCGAGCGCCCCGCCGCCCGTCCGCGGCGACGCCTTCGCCGGCCTTCGCCGGCCGCCGTCGGGGGCGCGGCGCGAGACCAGCACGAGGAGCAGCGCGATGGCGCCGAAGCCGAGGAGGAAGAGCCGCCAGCCGCCGTGCTTCTTGACGGGTACCGTGCCGTCCACGGCCTCGCGATGCGCGCGCGGCAGGTGGCGCGGCCGGCGCAGGGCGTGGGCGTCGGCATCGAGCACGGCGCCCAGGGTCCAGTCGAGCTCCACGCCCCGCAGCTTGATCGCGACCAGGAGCGCCCGCCCGCTCGGATCGACGCCCACGACGTCGCGCAGCAGCACGTCCACGTAGGCCGCCTCGAAGCACCGCCGCGGGAAGTCCCGGTGGCGCCGCGCCGCGTCGCCGTGGAAGCCGTCCCAGGCGATCTCGGCGTCCGCGGCCTTGCCCAATAATATTGAAGGGGCCGCGCAGTAGGCCGCGGCCGCCTCCCGCGCCTTCTCGACGCTCGGCGCGGGCCAGGCCGCGTCGAGCGCCGCGTGGGCGGCCCGGGCGTGGGCGGCGTCGAAGGTTTCGTCCCCGAACTGCGCCAGCAGGGGCAGCGCCTGGTGCAGCGTGCGCCACGCGTAGAAGTAGAGCGAGGTGGCCACGAAGCGCGCGTCCGGCGCCGGCTTGACGGGCTCCGGCGGCGCCTCGTCCGTGCCGCCGTCGAAGGGCAGGGCGCAGGGCTGCTTCTGCGCCGCGTGGCAGGGCCCGATGCCCAGGGCCTGGACGATGGCATTCCGGCACGCGTCGAAGTCGGCCGGCGCCGCGCAGGGGTCCCTGGCTAAAAGGCTCCGGGCGTAGCGCTCGTGGAAGCGCTCCACGCCGTAGCCCAGGTACGTGGCCACGGAAAAGTCCTTCTTTGCGAGCTTCGCCGGCACGCGCTGGCGCAGCGGCGTCGCGACCTGCGTCGAGGCGCCGCCCAGGTCCAGCGCGCCCACGAGGTCGCCCGCGCCGTTGGCCAGCGTCTCGTCGGCGTCGACGGCGTGCACGGCGTAGTTGGCCCCCACGGCCCCGAAGAAGGCCTCGTCCTCGCCGGTGATCGTCTTGATGGCCGAGCGGCGCACGAGGAACGGCGTCAGGCCGAGCACGTCGTGGCACGAGTCGTAGAGCCGGGCCGCCGCCTCCGCGCCGACGAGCCGCATGCCCGCCGTCGCGTACAGCCGCAGCGGCGTCGCGCCCCACTCCTCCTCGGGGACCCGGTCCTTGGCCCAGTCGATGAGCGGGAGGAGGTAGTCGCGCAGCGCGCTGTCGTTGCCCGCGAACGCGTGGAGGCCCGGCGGTTTCTTCACGGGGGACCGTGACCCGGCGACCTCCTTGGCCTTGATCCGCTCGTAGACGTAGACGCGCGTGCCGGTCGAGCCGGCCTCGAGCAGGACGCTGAAGCGGCTGGCGGTCGCTGTGGCTGCGAAGAGTAGGAGCGCGAGGCGTGCCATGATTATGCGCGGCTTGTGTGCACGGTCGGGTGCCGCTGGAATTGGTTGGAGGCTAGTAAATTTTTGTGCACTCCTGTAGGTGGCGCGCTGGCAGTGGCAGCGCGGCGGGGCGTTGCGGTGCGGTGAGGGTGATCGTTGCAACGCTGCGCGCTTGTTGCGCTTCGCCGAACGCACGCAAACCCGTTTTGGACGATGGAAAAACCCGAGCAGAAAACCCGCTGCAAACTGCAAAAGCTGAATAAAAAAAATTAATACCAGCAACCCGCGCGCTAGCCTCTAAGACACCCGCACGCACCGGCTGCAACGTGTTACATCTGCACGACAGGTTTCTGTGTGACACAAGTGCGACGCCATCTGCACCCCGCTGCAAAACCGAGGTGACACGCATTACTGCAAGAGGTCCACAGCACCTGTCAGCAGCGAGCAGGGTCGATGCTATTGCTCCGAAGGGCTTTGCGCGCACCCTCGCTGCGGCTTGCGCGTGCACCGACCCTCTTCATGGCCGTAGCATCGCGAGCGCTTTCGGCCTCATCGCTGCCGCGGCCGCCGAGCATCAGCGCGGCCTTCGACAGCGGCAACGTCGAGGTCGTCGACGTCGCCTGCGGCGCGGGCGACGCCGCCGCCCACACCTTCACCCTGAAAATCCGCCCGGATGCCTATACCCACGGCACGGACAAGACCGCGCACTTCCAGTGGTTCCACTTTCGCGCGTCGGGCGTGCAGGGCAAAAAGTGCAAGTTCGTGCTGGACAACGCCGGCGACGCGTCGTACCCCGAGGGCTGGGAGAACTACAAGACGGTGGCGTCCTACGACCGCGAGGACTGGTGGCGCGTCGCGTCGACGACGTACGAGGACGGGGCGCTGTCGTGGGAGCTCACGCCGGAGCGCGACTCCGTCTGGTTCGCGTACTTTGCGCCCTACTCCTGGGAGCGGCACGAGAAAGTCGTGGTGGAGCTGAGCGGGCCGGGCCAGTTGGGCACGCACTCCGTCATCGGCGAGACCCTGGAGGGCCGGCCGCTCGACCTCTTGACCTTCGGGGACGGCCCTCTACAGATCTGGGCGACGGCGCGCCAGCACCCGGGCGAGTCCATGGCGGAGTGGTGCGCCGAGGGCCTCGGCAAGTTCTTGTCCGATCCGGACGACCCGCTCGCGAGGCGGCTTCGCGCGGTGGCGACGGTGCGACTCATTCCCAACATGAACCCCGACGGCGCGGTGGCCGGGTACCTGCGCACCAACGCCGCCGGCGCGAACCTGAATAGGGAGTGGTCCTCGGGCGTCTACGAGGGCTACGACGCGCCGACGCTCGAGCGGTCGCCGGAAGTGCACCACACCCTCGCCGCGATGGATTATTATGGCATGGATGCGCACGTCGACATCCACGGCGACGAGGCCATCGCGGCCAACTTCTTCGCGTGCACCGAGGGCATCCCCAAGTGGGGCCCCCACCTCGCGGCCCAGCTCGGGGCGCTCTCCGACGCCTTCCTCCGGCGCTCGCCCAACTTCCAGACGAGTCTGGGCTACGACCAGGAACCGCCGGGCGAGGCGAACATGGCCGTCGGCTCCAACGCGGTCGCCGAGCGTTACGACGCTCTGTCGGTGACGCTGGAGATGCCGTTCAAGGACACGCTCACGCCCGCCGAGGCCGCGGACCCCGTGAGGGGCTGGTCGCCGGGGCGCGCGAAGGCGTTCGGCGCGGCGCTCGGGGCCGCGCTGCTCGACGCGGCGCCGGTCGTCGCCCGGGAGCGAGGCAAGGAGCTGCACTAACTTTATTCATGTGAATAACTATAGTCAATTCGGGTTTTGGGAGGCGCGCGCCTAGGGAAGCACTAACTTTATTCATGTGAGTCCACCGATCGGGGACGGGTTTCCCAAGGGTGCGCCGGGCGATCAACTCCCAAAAAACGATCCAAGGAAGAGGCAGCAGCGGTCGCCCAGCTTTGACAGCAGACGACCGGAGGTATTACGTGCTGCGGACACTGTTTCAAATCTAACTCGACGCCGTTGCGAGCCATTGTAGCCATTGCGAGCCATTGTAGCAGAGAGCACTCTCAGTTAACCCTGCAGTAGACACCACCGTTACTACAGCAAACGGAGCGAAGCGTAAGCAAAGCCACATAACTTAAACAACACCATGGGCAAGAAGCGCATCCACCGCCTCGTCGCGCCGGAGACGCGGCCCATCCCGCAGGAGGACCTGCTGGGCGGGCCCAAGGCCAAGAAAAACAAGAAGAAGAAGGAAAAGCACGTCACGCGCGTCCTTCAGGAGGAGTCCAAGGCGTTACAGGCCGCGCCGCGCCTGCAGCGGCCCGCGCAAGCGCTCAACGCCCCGGACCACGTCGTCGCGAGCTTGTGGAGCGGCCCAGGTTCCGAAGACGCCGCCACGAAGGCCCAGCGCAAGGCTATTGGGGTCGTGGTCCGCGGCGGGGCGTCCAGTCAGTGCCCGGCGCCGTTGGAGGCGAACACGGCGTGGGGCGACGCGCGCCTGCCCCAGCCGCTCTGGCGGCGGGCGGGGGCCAAGCTGAACGACGCGCCCTTCACACCGGTCCAGCGCCAGGCCTGGCCCGCCGCGTTGGGGGGCTTGGATTTGCTGGCGGTGGCGCCGACGGGCTCCGGCAAGACCCTCGCGTACGTCCTGCCGGCCGTGGCCCGCCTACGTAAAGAATCGAGCGTCGCCGTGGCGCTGGCGCCGACGCGGGAGCTCGCCAAGCAGGTGCTGAGCGCCGTGAAGCGGGCGCTGCGGGGCGGCGACGAGACCGCCGTGTTGGTGGCCGGCGGCGCCGGGGCCACGTCGCGGCCGGAGCAGGTCGACGCGCTGCGCCGCGCCCACTTCGTCGTCGCGACGCCGGGCCGCCTCGCGGACCTCGCGTCCTCGAACCTGGCCCCGCGCCTCGCGGACGCCACGGTGCTCATCCTGGACGAGGCCGACCGCATGCTCCAGCTCGGCTTCGAGGCGCAGCTCGACGCCATCGCGGGGAGCATCCCGGGGAAGCGCCAGACCCTGCTCTTCACGGCGACCTTCCCCGGCAAGCTGCGGGACGCCGCGGCGCGCTGGGTCCGCGCGCTGACGGTGACGATGCGCGTCAACGCGCAGCGCGGCGCGGAGCTCGAGGCTACGCGCGCCCCCGAGCCGGCGCCCGTCGTCGAGGCTGCGGGCAGCGCCGCCGACGCCGTCCCCGCGCCGCCGCCCGTCGCCGACGTGGAGGCCGCTGATGCCGACTTCGAGGCTGCTGACGCCGCCCCCGCGCCGCCGCGCCCGACGACGACGCTCGCCAGCGTGCCCCCGAACGTGGTGCAGCGCGTCCACGTCTGCGCGACGCACAAGCGGCCGCGGCTGTTGCTGCGCTTCCTGGAGCGCGTCAAGAAGATCGCGACGGGCCGGCAGCAGGAGCGCGTGCTGATTTTTTCGAACACGACCCAGGCGTGCAGCGAGGTCGCGGAGCTCGTGCGGCGCCACGACGGCAGGGCCATCGAGCTGCACGGGAAGCTGCGCCAGGCGGACCGCGACCGGAACTTGCTCGCCTTCAAGGCGGGCAAGACGCCGATCTTGTGCGCGACGGACGTCGCGGGCCGCGGGTTGCACGTCCCAGGTTTGAACATCATCGTCAACTGGGACTTCCCGCCCACCCTCGAGACCTACACGCACCGCGTGGGCCGCGCGGGCCGCGGCGGCGATGCCGCGGAGGCGCTTTCGCTCTTCACGCGGAACTTCGCGCCGATAGCCCCGGCGCTGGTCGCGCTGCTGGAAGGGGCGTCGCAAGAGGTCGACCCCCAACTACGCGAGATCGCGACCAAGCGCACGGCGAAGGCGGCGAAGGTCGCGGCGCGCGCCAACAATGATGGTGACGACGACGACGAGGAGGAAGGCGAGGACCTCTTCCTGGCGGCGATGAAGGCGGCGGGGGTCGTCGAGTAATAGTATTGTGACAAAACACTATTGGCTCACGCATTTCGCCGCACGGGTTTTCAAAGCCATTCTCTGTTGTAATCCCGACGCGATTAAAATTTGCGCTGACAGCCAAGACGAACAGGCCTGGCCTCACACGTCGAGGCAACCATGTATTACGACCCAAGAGCCGTGTCAGCCCGTGAACATACCCGCAACAGGCGCGAATTCCTGCCTCCTTACGACTAACGAAGCAGAGCTTCGTGGGCGTCACGGAGTTGTACGACGAGTCGCTATGCGTGCTCCAGTACTACGAGACGGGAACGTTGCCGCGCACGTGCCGCTGCGAGCACTTCCGCGAGCGCGAAAGCACGCACCTGCGCAAGAAGACGGCGCCCCACAGCCTCGCTGACGTGGCGCCGGCCACGCTCGCGCTGATCAAGACGTACCTCGTGGCGTACGACGCGCCTTTATATAACCTCGCGCGGGACCGGTTACTGGCGGAGATCCGGGCCGTGGAGAAAGCAACAGGCGCGCGCATGATGACGTGCGGCGTCGACGGCGACGACGACGACGACGACAAGTTCCAGGCGACGCACGCGGGCTCCGGCGTGGGCCACCCGTCCTTCAAGGCGGCGTTCCCGGACTCGGCGAGCTGGGCCGGTCACGGCGGGCACTAGTGGCGTCCGTCCTCCCGTCGTGGGTTAAGTAGTTCTTATATCTTCGTGTTGCGTTCTGATCAATTCAATTTAAAGCCCCCCCTCCTCCAGCTCCTACTCTAGCCTCTCCAACCCCCCCACTAAACGCGCGAGCACCCCCGGAAAACCCGCACTCAGTAGCGCCGATTTTTGGGCACGCTTTGCACATTACAGCGGCAGCCGCACCAGTTCTAACGGATCACAAATTAAGCGGGCAGCCGCACCAGTTCTAAGGGATCACAAATTAGAGCGGGTAGCCGCGTTCCCCTAGGGATCGGAGAGCGCTGAATTGGGCAGCAGCACATAGACCATGGGCGGCGGGGCATCAGCCCCGCGACAGCCGCTCCAATCACTCAGCGCAGAGAGCGTCCGAGAACTGGTCGAGGGCCTCGGCCCGAAATTCGTAGATATCGCCCAACAGCTGGAGGAAAACGGGTACGACGGCGAAATCTTGGCGGAGGCATCTGACGCCGACCTCGCCGAGCTCTTCGAAGAGCTCGAGGTCCCGAAGCTGAAGCAAAAAGTGCTGCGGAAGAAGCTCGAGGGGCTCAAGGAGAGGTCGGGATCACTTGACGAGGGCCCGGCCGAGGGCGGCGGCGTGGCGGACGAGCGCCCGGCTGAGAGCGGCGGCGCGGCGGATTGCCCGCCGGTCGTCGTCGACACATACGACTGCTTCCTGTCGCATAAGCGCTCCGACTGCCAGGACATCGTCGCGCGCGTGCACGATCGCCTGACCGACGCGGGGTACCACGCGTTTATCGACCGCGAAGATCTCGAGGAAGTGCCGAAGCTCACTGCGTCGGTTCGCGCGTCGCAGAAGCTCGTCTTCTTCATGAGCCCCCAGGTCTTTGAATCGACGTGGTGCATGCTCGAGCTGTGAACCGCGGTCGCCAGCGGCGTCGACGTGCTGCCGGTCACCGTCGAAGGCACGACGTGGGGCGGCGGCTCGCGGCAATTCCTCGACATCGAACTCGACGTGCCCGAGCGCATCGAGATTCAAGGCCAAGTCTACGAGCCGCGCGCGGCGGCGGCCGTCGCCTTCGCCCACGCCATCGGCCTCGAGCACTCGCGCAGTTACTTCGACGCCTTCATCGACAAACTCGCGAAGCGGCTAGGCCCGTCGACGCGCACGGTGGCCGACGGGCCGCCCGAGGGTAGTGTCGCGAGGCAAATCTGGCAGCGAGCGGGGGGCGCGCCGTCGTGGGGCGACGTACTCACAGCGCTCCGCGAGATTTCGGGCGCGGCGGACGCCGTCGACGCATCGCGCCCGGTGCTCGCGCGCGCCCTTGGCCTCGTCGACGGCGCCGACGAGACCTCACCGGTGAACGGTTCAGCGCTCGCCGCCCTCTTTCCCGCGAGAACGGACGTAGCGCAGACCTTGCGAGTGCTCGCGGCGCGCACAAAACCGGCGGGCGTGACTGACGGCGGCGTGGCGGCCACCCATTCTAGCGGCGGCGCGGGCGACGAGACCTTAACGCCAGTGGTGATGGTGGCGGATGCAAGCGTGTTGGCGGAGGCGGAGGCGGCGGGGACAGCAGCCGAACTGCCCGACGCCGGCCTCGCGCTCGTCGGCGGCAACACGTCGATGGCGTCCGTGCGCGCACAGCTGATCGAGGCGCTCGTGGAGGCGGGGGTTGAGGGCGACGAGGGACTGGGCGACACAATCAAACGCCTCAAGGGCGGCAAGTTCTCCTTTATTTTGCCGATGCAGGGGAAGCGGCGGGTCGTTCGTGATGCGCTCGCAAGAGAGAATGGTGCGCGGCGCCACGGCAATGGGGGATCCGATCGCGCTCATGCCGACGGCAAAGGGCGCCGGAGCGCCCACCGCCACTGCCGAGCCGCTAAGCGCACCGACGGCGGCGGTTGATCGTGCGGCGGAGATCGCGGCCCGGGTGGCGCGAAAAGACGCGGACAAGCTAAATATTGACGTGGCACTCCGCGACCCGGCCCTCTTCACCGGGCTACGCCGCATCCTCCACGGCGCTGGTAGTGATGCGCCTTCCGAGGAGACGGCGGTGCTTGCGTCAAAGGTGGCCGAGCTCCGCGAGCTGCTCACCGGCGGCGGCGACGGCGGCACGCTCGCAGCGGACGTGCGCGCGCTTTCGGCTGCCGCCGCGGCGCAAGCTGGAACCGTCGATTCGGCCGCGGCCGGCGGCTGCGACGCGGCCGCGCTGCTCGCGGCTCTCGAGCCTCTCGCGGCGGCGGCGCGCGAGGGCCTGGCGCCGTCGCTCGAGAGGCTGCGCGCCGAGATCGCGCGCGACGGCGCAACGCCATCAATTCCCAAGTCGCTGGCCGGGTCGCGGAAGCGAGTGGTGGTCGCGGGGGGCGGCTGGTGTGGCGCCATGGTGGCCTATAGATTGGACAAGAACCCAGAGCTCCACGTGACGCTGCTCGACACGAAGGAGTACTTCGAGAATACTCCGATGGTGCTAAGGCTCATGTGTCTTGCGGGCAACGAGTTCGAGGACATGTTTAACAAGGCGCTCATCGAGCACACGGAGTATGTCAAGAATGGTGACGTACGGATTGGGTCCCTCGCGGCCGTGCGCACCGACCACATCCTCTTCGGCGCGAAGGCGGGCGTCGCCGCGCACGTGCTGCCGTACGACTACCTCGTGATTACGACGGGGACGTCATACCAGTCCGACATTAAGACCGACGGCACGTCGATCGAGCACCGCAAACGCTCTTTCGAGATCGAGCATCAGCGAATCTCCGACGCCCCCGCCACGGTGGTGGTGGGCGGCGGGCTGGTGGGGACATAACTCGCACTGGACATCGCCACACACTTCCCAGGGAAGAAGGTCGAGTGGCTGTCCGGAAACGAGAAGCTGATGTCGCGCATTCCGGGCTTCCACGAGAAAACGATGGAAGTAGTCACCCGGGAGGCCTCAAAGGGCGCTCTCAAGCTCTCCCTTGGCGAACGGGCAGTCTCAATGGACCAAGCCGGGTCCATATTGACCGATAGCGGGAACGAAACGACACCGGGCGCACGCGCGTACTGGTGCACCGGATACAGAGCAAACAACAGCTTCATGAAGGACCCGCGCACGGCCGTGAGTGTCGCCTCCTGCCTGGATGGTGAAGGCTTCATCAATGCGGGTCCGACGCACCAATTGGCCCATGCAGCGCTCTCGCACGTCTTCGCCGGTGGCGACATATGCTGTCGGGCTCGGTTCGGCGGCGGCGAGCGAATGGCGGCGTACGCGCACATGCATGCCTTGGTGATCTGCGAAAATATCGAGCGGCTTGTTGGCACGCTCGACGGCCCGCTACAGGCGGCGCACATCGGCATGCCAACCAAAAACACCGGTCCAGACGATGCGGCAAAGACCTCCAACGAGAGCGTCCTCATCTCGCTGGGTACTCTAAGAGTCCGATGCTCCGCGCCTTCTTCCCCAATGCCGACGAGATGGAGGAGAAATACGGGCCTATAGACGAGGCACCCAACGGCTGGATCGACCGCGGGGGGCTGTCTGGGATGAAGTTCGACATGTGTCTAGACATGCTGGCCGGCATGTTCCGCGAGGGCAAGGACGAGTGGTGGGCGCAGTTCGACGGGCCGCGGATGAACGACTACGTGCCTTGATTAGGCTTAGGTAATGAATTTATTCCCTGGGCTTCCAAAGACCGGTGCGCATGTGATTTTGTGCGGCCCCCGTTATTGAAAACCCGCGCCTTTGCGTTTCAGCTGGCCAGCTAGATTCACTGACACTTCGCGAGCTACCAGCCAGGACGAGCTGTTATCGGTGTGCATTACGCTACGAGAGCATCTCTGTGACGCGGTCACGCACGGCTGTAACCACGCGGTCGCCGGCGGGCCTCAAACAAGATGACAAGCCAAGCTCTCTGTGCAGTCTGCTGCGCCGTCGCATTTGTCAGCAGCAGCGCGTGGGTTGCCCCACGCAAATCGCTTGCCACGCCGCTGCGACGGTGTAGGCCAAACCTGCGCGCCACGCCCGGCGACGAGCCGCCGACGTACGACCTCCTGGCCGACATCGAGCGCTTCAAAATAGAGAAGGCGGCCGCGGACGCCGCGGCGGGCGTGCCCGCGGCGCCGCCGG
>Ga0302122_10002442_pt1 | contig 11608 bp, 5 predicted proteins | sample CB21_SCM_MG_FD_203115 | JGI IMG/M metagenome (GOLD analysis project Ga0302122, IMG submission 203115) | Marine microbial communities from Western Arctic Ocean, Canada - CB21_SCM | ecosystem: Environmental > Aquatic > Marine > Oceanic | place: Canada: Western Arctic Ocean | collected 2017-09-28
TGCCCGGTCTCTCTCAACTGCTGGGGCTTCCCAGCCAGCTTTCTAGCAGAACTCGAATCCTTGCTTAGCGCTTTTCTCGAAGAAAACGGTGAAACTCCGAAAACGGAATTCTATCTGCCATTCGCCGTAGATGCTCTTCTCCGATCCGACAAGGCAACTGCTTGTATCATAGAATGCTCGAGCCGCTGGCTTGGCGTCACTCACCGCGAGGACCTAGCATACGTTCAAACGGAAATATCGAAACTCTTCGAGCAAGGCGAATACACGGCCCCGCTTTGGTAGCCGCTCCAACACGAGCTCAATCCCGATAAAGTACCTTGACGCGATCGCCTTCTTCGAAAAGGTGCAGATCTTCGATTATCACGACGTCGTCATCGCCTAGCCCTTCAAGAATCTCTAACATGGTTACGCTCTTGTAGCCTACGCGTACCGGCTTTCTCGATACTATTTCGTTTTCGACAACTAACACGGCGTTATTAACCAGCGCCTGACGAGGTATCTGCAAAGCGTTCTCATGCTCATCCAGCGTAATCGTCGCATCGCCCGTCAGTCCCGAGTCAAGACGATCCTCTGCGATATCGACATCCAGCAAAACGGTGAAACGCTGCGTCTGCGCGTCTGCCACCGGAATCACGCGTTCGATCTTCGCGTCGAAACGTTCATTCTCGATTCCCAAAAAAGCGAGCCGAGCCGGCATCCCTACTCTCAAGCCAACGAAATATTCCTCGCTCACCTTAACCTCGACCATACGCGTGAGCGAAACCACTTTCGCTAGCGTACTTCCGCCTGCAATCAGGTCGCCTTCGTGAGCATCGATTTCAGTCACAATTCCATCGATCGGCGACTTAATAGTCATTTGCTCCTTCTGGCGGTTCAAGCTCTTCAACCTATTCTCGAGATCCAGCAACAAAGATTCGTTTTGCAAATCGCTACGAGCAATATCGTCTTCGACTTTCTTGACCGCTCGCTTTGCATTCGTAACGTCGATTTCGCGAAGTCCACCTCTCGAAAAGCGGTATTCGACATCGCTTAAAAAATCCCGTTTTACGTCCAAATCTATCTGCAAAGCCGACCCTATTTCAATACGCCGAATCGCGCTCGCAATATCGTTATCCGCTTTCTCGATCAACAAATCCAAGTCGCCCGTATCAAGTTCCATCAAGACGTCGTCAAACGAGACTACCCCCCCTTTCTCGATTTTCGAAACAGCGATGCGACCGCTATGTTCGCCTTTGATAAACATCTCTTTTTCAGCAAGCACGCTGACCGAACCAGGAACCGCATTAACAGCTAAACGCCGCTCGGCCTTTACAACCAATGCAGTAGGAACCGATTCATTTAAAATATAGACCCCTGCAGCCAAGACAAGGGCGATCGGAATCAAAATTTTGAATACCAAACCAATTTTCATATCAATTACAATGGAACAGACAACTACTCGGTACGCGATGCGATGAATTTTTGAGCAAAAGGATCAAACCCGAGTAGCGACGCCATTTCCGCTAGAGAGTTCAAATAGGCTGCTCGCGAACGGTTTGTCTGCGAATCCTGAGTCATGAAACTCCTTTGCGTGCTACCCATAACGTCAAGCGTAACACGTCCTTCTTCGAAATCCTTTGTCGCTTCTGCAACGTGCCTCTCCGACAGCTCCAGTGCCGTTTCGTCTCGCTTCAAGACACGAGCATTCAAATCCAATAGCCTTTGAGCTCTTTCCAAATTGAAACGATAAGTCGACTTCGCATCCTCGAATCGCGCATTCATTTCTTCGAGTTGGGCAATTGCAGACTGCTTGTAGCCACGCGTTGCAGCGCCATCGAAAATACTCCAGGAAATAGATACTCCCCCAAAAACGATTTCTTCAGGTCGGCGCGCGCCGCGACTATCCAGGTCGTACTGAGTCAGCCCAATTGACATTCCAATCTTCGGCTTGCGTCGCTGATTAGCGATAAGCAAGTCCTTCTCATAATACTCAACTGCTTTCGATGATTGCTCTATTGAAGAGCTCCGGTCAACGCCCCCATCGAAATGATTCTCTAAACTCCGGATCTCCTCTCCCTCAAGGCTATCGCGTTTAGGAATCCCACCCACAAAATTTCGCTCTATTTCCGAACTCTCCATCCCAACTAAACGAGCCAGATAATCAACCTGATCCTGGAATCCATTCTCCTTCCGCAAAACATCCAATTCGGATTTGTTCACACTCAAAGTCAAAGCATGCACCTGAACAGTCGATGCCGTGCCCGATTTAAAACGCTCTTCCGCCTGTTCAAGCCGATTCCGATACAGCTCCAAAATCTTTTCGCTCAATTCAATATCTTTCCGAGCAATCAAAATGTTCAAATACCGTTTCCGCACATCTAAAGCCAATTTCCGATAAGCCTCGAAAGTCTTCAGTTCCTCCATCCGCAAACTCAGCTCGCCCTTGTCCTTGTTCGCCTCCAGGGCTCCCCAGTGGTAAAGAGCCTTCGACAGCGTCAAAGAATAATATACCCGATCGCGAACTTCAGATTCCTCATCCTCGAGATCTTGTTCTTTCCGATAGCTCAAGGAACTGCCCAGTTTCATCTGCTTCCCCGATTTCGAAACCAACCCGCGGCCCTCGTAATTCTCTTCAACCAAATCTCGAATTTGAATACTCGAAGATTTCGTCATCGCCGTCTCAAGCAGCGCCTGCAGACCGGCCATGGACCGCTCAGGCAGCCGATCTGTCAATACCGACTCCTGCGCCCAAAGATTGCCCGCCATTACCCACGACACTGCAATCCCTGCGAAAAGAAACTTATTGCGAAACGAAACCAATGAAAACGACCCAAACATAACAGTAACTAAAACACCGAGAGAAAGAGCCCGTTCCCCAATGGCGAGGCGAAAATGGGAGCGCATGCCGAATAATTGGCCCTACTACCTAAAGTTCGCCGAAATAGGCCAAGTTTCCACGATAGTCCAACTGTAAACTATTTCCGAATTCTATGTAGATGACATGGGGGCAGTTGTCAGGAACGACAATAATCGCCACAACTGACAGTGTATGAAAATGAAAGCCACGTCATGTACTACAGAGGACGCTTCAAGGGAGAATGGTGAAAGCCGCGCCGCTGGAAGGCCCTAAAAGAAAGCCTGCCCTCGCAGCGGTAAAACCCGCGACGAGGACCTAAGAGGATTGCAGGCAAAAAAAGCCCTACAAAGTCTGCTTTGTCGCGCTTATGCGAAAGCTGCTCATACACCTTCAATCACTAATTGAAAAACTAGAAATTGAGCTTGCATGAGACACCGTTGCTAAAGCGCTGAGCTACTGGTTTCCTTACGCCAATGCCGCTGGTTTTTCGAGATGGAGGCTTACGATGTCCTGGCCTTCGTGTTCGGAATTGAATTTCATGGAAACCACCTTCGAAACGCCCTTTTCTTCCATTGTCACTCCGTAAATCGCCTGAGCCGCTTGGATCGTGCGCTTGTTGTGAGTGATAATAATGAACTGGGACTGCTTCGTGAATTGCTTTAGCAGCGTCGTGAAACGTCCGATGTTCGACTCGTCCAAAGGCGCATCCAATTCGTCCAGCAGGCAGAACGGACTTGGTTTGACCATGTAGATCGCAAAGAGCAATCCCACCGCAGTCATCGTCCGTTGTCCCCCGGAAAGCAGCGAAATATTCTTCAAGCGGGTGCCTGGAGGTTGAGCCACGATATCGATGCCGCTCTCAAGAACGTCGTCGGTTTCGATGAGCTGCAGGTCCGCTTTACCGCCACTGAAGAGAGTGTCGAAGGTCTGCTTAAAGTTTGCTCGAATCTGATCGAAGGTCGCCGAAAACTGCTCGCGAGACTTGATATTAATCTCGTCGATGGCCGCGACGAGCTTGTCGCGCGAAGACGTCAAATCATCGTATTGAGTTTTCAAGAACAAGTGACGCTCACGCAACTCGCCATACTCTTCGATCGCATCGGTATTAACCGCGCCCATGCTCTGCACACGTTTGCGAAGCGCTTGGATTTCGGCCTTGATTTTACTCCAATTGGTCGCTTCCAATTCTTCCAACTCTTCTTCGCTTGGTCCTTTCGGAGCGGCGTGTTCTGGAGTGAGCTCCTGCTCTTCGGATTCGTCCTCAGGCGATTTATCAGCACTCTCTACAGCAACTTCTTCGGTTGATTCCTCAGGGCCTTCGGCTGGCGTATCGGCAACGGCTTCTTCGGATTCCCCCGACGCGTCTTCCTCGGACTCATCCGAATCCGAATCTAACGTTTCCGTATCCAGATCAAGCTTCGGCAAATCCTCGACCGGTTGGCGAGCTTTCCACATTTCGAATTTCCAATCGACTGAGCTTAGATCGATTCCATATTCGCGTTCGATTTCCTCTTGTACGAACCCCAGGCGAGAACGTTTCTCGGCGATCTGGACGTTCTGATTATTCAAATTTGAACGAAGCGATTCAACCTTCTCGCGAGCAGCGGCTTGCTCCCTCTCCAGAAGTTCAACTTTTCCTTCGATCGAGGCTAGAGATTCACGCGTTTTCTCAACAAGAGCTTTCGCTTCTTTCAGCTCCGCATCCACGGATTCACTACGAACCTTCGCATTTTCAATTCCTTCTTGCTGCTCGACGATTTGCGTCTCCCATTGCTCGATATCGTTTGTCTTCGACTCGGTCAAACGGGTCAGCTCGGAACGGCGTTGCTCAATCTCGACCAAGCCTTGTTCAAGCATATCGAGCTTTTGCTTCTTTTCCTGTAAATCGAATTTCGCCTGCGATAATCCTTCGCGCTTCTCGTCACGACTCGCCCGAATTGAACTGATCCCAGACTCTACCGACTCCAACTGCTCCCGAGCCGATTCTAGTCTTTCCTGAGCGCCGGCGGAAGTCGAACGCACCGCGTCCAATTTCTCCGTCGCTCGCGAACGCGTTTCCTCAAGCGACTCGCGCTCGCGCTCCAACCGCTCCGCTTTCAGCTTCTGGTCTTGGACCATTTTTTGCGCATTGCGGGCCTCGGCCTGCAAGCGGGAAAGCTCTTGACGCGTTTCGCCGATTTCGCGGCGATGCCTTTCGACTGCGTCTTCCGACGCTTCAAGCTGTTTGTTAATCTTCTCCGCTTCGTCGCGAGCGGCTTGCAAAGTCTTTTGATCCGCCTCGAGTTCTTTGCTCGTCTGGCGAAGTTCGATCTCGCGTTGGAGAATACTGGAATTCTTGCCCTTCTTGTACCCACCCGTCGCTAAACCGCGACTATCGACCGATTCGCCTTTGCGCGAAGCTACTTGAAGGAACTTGAAGTCCGCTTGCCCTTCCCACCATTTGAGGAATTGAGCAACGTCTTCTACGACATAGCTCGCGGACAAAACCGATTTCAGGGCATCGTCATCTTCGCCGAGTTCGATAAACTCCAATGCCGGCTTTAGCCAATCCGGCAAATCGTTTGATTCATTCGAACTACCGCCAACGTTGTTTAGCTTAACGCAAACGCGGCCAACTTCGCGATCCTCAAGCTGACGAAATACTTCGATCACCGTATCGGCATCGCCTACCGAAACCGCTTCGACTGCGGAACCGAGCAATGCTTCCATCGCCGAGCCATACCCATCCTTAACCAACAAATTCGATGCGAGCGGCGAAAATTCACGTCCGCTCAGATCACCTTGCATGCGTCCTTTAAGCAGAGCCTTCGCTCCTTCGCCATAACCCTCCAGTTTTTCCTGGAGTTGTTGAAGCAATTTTATGCGAGCCGTCTTTTGCGTAACCGTACGATCCAATTCCTGGATACGAACTTGAGTCGCACGAAATGCGTCTCTCTTCTCGGAAACGTCCTCCCGCGCCTTTTCCAAAGCCGCTTCCAATTCCGCTTGTCGCTGCAGCGTTCCGTTAACGCCCGTACTGAAAGTCTCGAACGCTTGCTGGGCTTCCGCTTGTCCGTCCGATTGCTCAGCGAGCTCCTCTTCAAGGCGCATCAATCGATTCGAGCTCGTGCCCGCTTCGACTTCTAGCAAAGACATTTGCTCGCGACTTTGGTGAAGCGTGTTTTCCGCTTGCTGGGCTTGAAACTTAAGCTCCTGAATTTCGACTTCCGAAGCAGCCAACTGATCCTCAATCTCGGCGAGTTCCCGATTTCGCTCTTGGAAAATCTCATCCGAATTTCCAAGGACGTCCAAATGCATTTGCTTGTCCTGAGAATGCTCATCCAAGCGAGCCGCGAATTCTCCGATCTGGCCTTCGTAAGACCCGATTTCCTCGCAAGCCTGTTCGATCCGCTCGCCCATTGAGTTAATCCGAATCTGAGCCAATTGCGTCTGATTCGTCGTCTGCTCCTGCATGCTGCGCAGATCGAATACCGCTTGCTGAGAATCCTGAATCTTCTGGATCAAGGATTGGCGATCTTCCTTATGGACGATCAAGCGCGCTTCCTTTTTCTCCAATTCCACCTGCAACGCATCAACCTCTCCCTGAAGAGATCCAGCGCTTTTGTCGATGTGACCGAGGGAATTGCTGAGCGTGCCATGTTGATAAGCGCTGTAGCCGACGTCTAAGTGACGTAGCTTGTGGCTCAGTTTCTTATAACGAATCGCCTTGGTCGCCTGACGCTTGAGACTGCCAATTTGACGACTGATTTCCGCGATAACATCAGTTACGCGATCCAGGTTGGTCTCAACGTGACCAAGCTTGTTCAAAGCCTCTTTGCGATGAGCCTTGTACTTCGAAATCCCCGCTGCTTCCTCGAAAACCGAGCGACGCTCCTCTGGTTTAGATGACAAGATCTGGTCTATCTGCCCCTGAGCCATAATCGAATAGGACGTGCGCCCCACACCCGTGTCCATGAACAAGCGCTGAATATCCTTCAGGCGACAAGCGTTGCCGTTCAAGAAATAGTTGCTGCCGCCATCGCGATGGACGCGGCGCGCCAGTTCGACTTCATTGAAATCCTGTCCTAGTTCCTTTTCGCAGTCGGTGAGGATAATCGATACCTCGCAAATATTGACTGGCTTTCGCCTGTCAGTGCCTTCGAAGATGACGTCTTGCATTTTGCCGCCACGCAGCGCTTTAGCGCTTTGTTCGCCGAGAACCCACCGAATCGCGTCGGCAATATTGCTCTTGCCACAACCATTGGGGCCGACGACCGCGGTGACGCCAGGCTCGAATTTCAGATGGGTAAGGTCCGCGAAGCTTTTAAAACCGTTTGCTGTGAGAGAGCTCAGATACATGTAGGGGGCAGAAAATGAACGGTCTAAAGGAGCCCTGACAACCCCAAATGCACGATTGTGAATAAGTCGAAGAACAACCTGGGAATAAAAACCCAAACAAGCTGTTGACTCGGCCCGGTTCTCTCTTTTACGGCAAGTCAAATGTAGGCCTTTAAAAGGCAAATTCGCCAAAACCACGCCGCCTTGCGACGTAGCTACGCCGAAACTTCGGCGTGGAGCCTCTTAGACACCCCTACTTCCGCACCTTAACCCTAGCTTTAAGGGCTTCGGCTTCGGCAGCGGCATCGAAACGCGGATTCCGCTCAGTCGGGACAGGAGCGCCGGTTCCCTCGCGCCAGCCTTCCAAACGAGCCAGTAATTCCGAAGTCTTCTCATTCATGCTCTTGGCAAGGTTGCGCGTTTCGCCAATATCGTCGCGTAGATTGTACAGTTCCAAACCTCCGTCTTCGAAGTATTGATGTAGCTTCCAATCACCAACGCGAATAATGCTGCACGGACGACTGCGAAAGAGAATGTCGCGCTGTTCATCCGTAACCGCATATGACTGAAGGTAGGCAGGAAAATGCCAATAAAGAGCCCGATTGCCCAAATTTTGGGTTTCGCCTTTGAAAAGCGAAACCAAACTGACACCATCCAAACTTTGCCCACTTGGCAAAGCAGCCCCTGTCATCTCGCACAGCGTTGGGTAAACATCGACGCCGATGATCGGCTCGGAGCTTTCTTGACCCGGAGCGACTACCCCTGGCCATTTCACGAAAAATGGAACGCGGATGCCGCCTTCGTAATACGTGCCTTTATATCCTTTAAGGGGATCCATATCCGTCGCGGGACCGTAACCTCCATTGTCGGAGAAAAAGATAACAATCGTGTTATCGGTCAATCCGAGCTCGTCCAAGGTCGCCTGAATCTTACCGATGCCATCATCGACCGATTGAATCATCGTCGCCATCTCCACGTGATCGTGCAGCTCTCCCTTGGCCTTGGCCTCGTACTTGGCGACCAGTTCCTTCTTGGCATCCAACGGGGTATGCACTGCAAAATGAGTCAGATAAAGCATCCAAGGATTGCCTTTATTAGAACGGATAAATGCGTCCGCCTGATCGCTGAGATAATCCGTCAGGTAAGAATCCTCAGGCAAGCCTTGCAAACTTGGGATATTCGGGTGCGGCGGGTAGTAACCGCGCGGCGGCGAACCGGAATGCGTGCCGCCAATATTGATGTCGAAGCCATAGGGAATCGGATCGTCACTCAAATGCCATTTGCCCATCATCGCAGTCTTGTAACCGGACGCCTGGATTTGCTGAGCCCAAGTTCTGATACTGGTATCAAGCGTATCAACTCCGGGAATGTGCTTCAAACGACTATGCTTTGGATTTCCGCGAAGTTCCGTTCCCACATTGTACATTTCATGTCGCGGCGTGTATTGCCCCGAAAGCATGCACGCGCGTGCTGGAGCGCAGTTGGCCGAAGCCGAATAGGCGTTGGTAAAAACCATCCCTTCCGAAGCAAGCTTGTCGATGTTCGGCGACTCGTAGAAATCCGAGCCCATGTAGGACGTGTCTTTCCAACCGAAATCATCCAAGAAGATGAAAAGGATGTTCGGCTTTTCCGAAGCGGCGAAAGCGGCCGTGCTTAAGAGAGCTGTGGATAACAAAATGGCGGAAAATTGCTTGAGGAAATTCATAATTCGTTAGGAGGTTTGACGGGCTTAAAAAACTAATGAGAAAGATAATCGATCGCGATAATCCGTTTGCTCAATGAGGGGCCACTCCACTGTACGTCAAGAGACGAAGCGTTGTCGGCATCCTTCAAATAGTTCAAACTGAAAGGATGCAATCCTGCTTCGAGTTTCACGCTGGCGGTTATTTCCGTTCCGCCTTCGTATCCGAAATCCGCATCGATAATATTCGCATCATGAATACGCATAATTGCGCCCGAATCGGCCGTCAGCGAGAAAACATATTCCCCATCACTTGGAACATTAAGATAACCCGTGAAGACAACCGCTCCACTCTCAGGCCCTAGGTTCCCTCTCAATTGAGTCACTCCCCCCATCTGCTGAGGCGATTCATCCCAGAATTTAGGAACCCACGGAAATTCTCCTTTGTATCCCAACCAACGCGCTCCCGGACGAGTCGAGGCCACGGATACCGCCGGTACCAATTCGCCGTCATAGGGGCGCGGATTATCCGAATTCGGTCTACGCAATTGAAGCGACCGATCCTTCAACCGCTGCTGCAAACCATCGAAGAACGCGCTCGTACCGGCTAGATTATTCACTTCCTTCAAATCCGTCTTCACATCGTAAATTTCGAAATCGTCCGAGTGACCCTTGATATCGACACGTACTCCCTTGAACCCCTCGAGGAACAAAGCCTGCATTTCCTTACGAGGTCGGTTCTGATGGCTTGAATCGAAATCAGGATAATTCGGGGTCCGTCCACCATGGAGAAACTCCACGTAAACCGTACTCTCCTTTTGAGTCCCTTCCCCCGTCAAAGCCGGCAATAGCGAAACGCCATCGGAAAGCGCCGGCAAAGGCACCCCACCGAGGTCGGCAAAAGTCGTCATCCAATCGTGAAACTGCGAAGGCGTATGGTCCACCTGACCCGCAGGGATACCGCCTGGCCAGCGAGCGAGAGCCGGCATGCGAATTCCACCTTCCCATACATCGCGTTTCTCTCCGTCAAAAGGACCGTACGATTGAAAGTGTACCGGAGTGAACGGCGTTCCAGCGATGTAACTAACCGCCAAAGGACCGTTATCGTTGGTGAAAACGACCATTGTCTCCTCGTCGATTTGCAAGTCCTTTAGCAACTGAATCAAATCCCCCACTGCGCTATCGATTCGACGCACCATGGTCGCGAAGCGCTGTTCGACATTGCTCCAATCCGGGTTGCGGTATTCAGGGTGTATCCAAGAATCGATTTCACCACTCGCCGTGTTGATCATATGACCCGGCTTGTCCAACCACTGAAGACCCCCTTCCAAACCTCCCCCTTCAGGAAACGCTTGCGTAGGCACCTGCAAGGCCGCGTGCGGCGTATCGTAGGCGAGATAGATGAAAAATGGTTGATCGGCTTTGGATTGAGTGTGGTCGACGATCCATTTTTTAGCGTAGGCAGTAAACAGATCGGTTGTGTAGCACTTATCTAGTCCGGCCGAGATCTCCTCCTCATTGTGCCAAACTTCTTTGCCGGTCTGGTGAGTCGGGCTATTCCCCATTGGCCAATCGTTATTCGGATAGTGTACGTGTCCATCCACGTGCCGAATATAACCAAGATATTCGTCAAAACCACGCTTGGTTGGATAAGCCGGCCACTCGTCGGGAGTATTGAAAGATTTCTTCGTTTCGCCGATTCCCTGAAGACCGTACTTGCCCACATGCAAGGTCCGATAACCTGCCCCCTGCATCACCGTACCCAAAGTATGGTTATCCGGAAGCTCTTTATCGAAGTCGCTATTGCGCACTTCAGTATGACCTTGATGCAACCCTCTCAGAAGCGAAGCCCGAGAGGGAGCGCAAACCGGAGCCGGGCAGTAGTGACGCCGCAATTGAATTCCCTCAGCAGCAAAACGGTCGATATTCGGAGTAGCGTGCTTCTTCCCCGTGCGTTGATTCTGATGCAACACGCCCAAATCGCCATATCCCATGTCATCTGTAAAAACGAAGATGATATTCGGTTTAGAACCGCTCGCCTGTGCCCAGGCGGTATCGGTCAATCCAACAGCAAGGGCCAAAATAGCCGCCGCCAAAACGATTCGAGGGTATACGGAAGAAACGCGCATCATAATGAAACCAGGAGTCAAAAATCCAAAAACTGCAATCGCTAAGAATAACTCCATTCCCCGCCATATCGGACAATTGTCCCGCCCTATTTATTCTATTGCATGCTAGGGTTGCCTGTCCCTAGGCAACCGCAACGGTCTACGCTACTTTCACGGTTGCTTTGGGCCAAGCAACCCTACCTTCGGCATTCAGAATAAATCACAAACTTCACCGTGCCCGAATTCATCTAACAGACCAATTTTCCATTTACCTACCAGATTCATCAGGCATTATCCCAACTGTGCCCCAAACGAACTCATCCCACGCCTTCGACGACCAATTCGATCTACGATCGCGCCACGCCGATTTCCAAGAGTATTTCGACAAAAACGACTCGCTCAGCGCAGAAGCCATCGAAGCCCTGCCTTGCCAGCTTGATATTTCCTACGGGAATCACCCGCTTCAAGCAGTCGACTATTTCCCAGCAAAACAGGGAAACGCACCCATCGTCATTTTCATCCACGGCGGCTACTGGCGTGCTCTCGATAAGAAAAGCTATAGTTTCGTCGCCCCATCCTTCATTGATTCGAACTGTGCCGTATGCTCGGTAAACTATCGCCTCGCCCCCGAAGCCAGACTCGAAGAAATCCTCGATGATGTCACCA
>Ga0302122_10002446_pt1 | contig 11601 bp, 7 predicted proteins | sample CB21_SCM_MG_FD_203115 | JGI IMG/M metagenome (GOLD analysis project Ga0302122, IMG submission 203115) | Marine microbial communities from Western Arctic Ocean, Canada - CB21_SCM | ecosystem: Environmental > Aquatic > Marine > Oceanic | place: Canada: Western Arctic Ocean | collected 2017-09-28
CCGTCCAGATTGTGCAATTTTTTGCCTCGAAACAACCACCGGAACTCCCGCGCGAGTTCGGAGTAGAGCAGCTCGCCCACGTCTGCATAAGCCTGGGAGACGACCGCCGCTATTCTCGAATATTGCGGGAGCAGGTCCAAAGCCGTGCGCGGGCACGCGTACAACGCCTTCACCAAGCGTTTCCGGGCCTTGCCCGTGGCCAGCCCCTCGCAGAACTTCTGGGCCAAGGCATCGGCGCGGTCCCTCGAATGGCACGCGGGTAGATCCTCCGTGAGGAGCAGACCCACGGCGTCCCGGGGCTGGTCGTCCTCCAACTCAACGGGTGGCTCGTCGTCCTCCTCGGCAATGATCTGACTGGCGTTCTCCAGACCCTCGGCCTCGGCGCCACTTAAGGTCTTGGCGCCGCGCCACAGGGCCCGAATGGACTCGCGCTTCGCCTGGAGCTCCGCCACCCGTTCCGGGTCGAGGCCGAGCGCCGGCGCCGGGACCACATCTAATATGTTCGGGTAGTCTTCATAAAAGGTGCGCGCGGCGTCGTCGTCGTACGCGCCCGCGGCTTCGGACCGCGAACCGCGTTCCGCTGTCCACAAGGACAATTCGCCCACGTCGTCTTCTTCTTCCGAGTCCTCCCCGTTGAGTAATAGGGGCGCATCAATGTCTAACGCGTCGCACAAGACAGCGCACTCCTTCTCGAGCTTCTCCCGCGCCTTCCGGGCGTCCTCGAGCGCCTTTTCCTTTTCTTCCGTTAACGAGCCGTGGTTCAGCGAGTCGCGGGCGGCCTTCCGTTCTAAACTCCGCAAAGCACCGTGGTCCGCGAGCAATTTATGTGAGACGCGTTTCGTCGCGTCCAAGGCGAGTGCCGCGCAGTCCGTGGTTTCCAGCGCGGGACACGGCTCCCCGACTTCCGCGAAGAGCCGCCGCGTCTTCCGCGGCGTGACGCCGCACAGCTCCTCGCCGCCCGTTTTGAGGAAGGCGCCGAGCAGCGGCGCGTCCACGGGGAACTTTGCTTTGCCCTTGGGCCCGACACCGCAGCACCTTCTCAGAAGGGGGTCTACTATACCGTGATCGATGACGCCGTGCAGCACCAGCTCCAATAGTAACTTCAGCGCGGCCCGCTGCCGCTTCGACACGTCCGCGTCCTCGGCACGCTCCTCCACGACCAGAACTAATTTCTTGGAAACGTTCGAGGCAAAGGTCTCGTGCCGCGCATGCAAGGCGCCGCACACGCGCGCTAGTGCCGCGCAGTCCTTGTCCTTGGTCTTCTTCGTCTCCGACACGGCGTCCACGAGCTCGCTGACGTAGCGCGTGAGGTTCAAGCCTTTTATATCTGTTAAGAGCTTCGGCGCGTCGTCATGGGTGATGCCTATCTGGAGCTTCCGCACTAGTGTAGTGCACTTCTTGAGGTCCGACTTCAGCGACCTTAGCTTCTCGCGGTACTCGCGCCGCGCCGCCGCGAGTTGCTCCGGCGCGTGCATCAAACGCGCCTCCTGCCGCAGGGCCGCTTGCGTTTTCAAGTCCGCGACGGCCTTCGCCGCGTCCGCGGCGCGGTCCCGCGCCCGCTGGGCCGCGTCGGCCTTCAACTTCGCCGCGGCCGCGAGGGCGTCGAGGCGCTTCTTTTCCCGCGCGGCCGCCGCGTCGAGGGCCGCTTTGGCGGCCTTGTCGGCCGCGCGCGCGTCCTCGACGGCCAGCTGCTTGGGCGAGGGCCGGCGTGGCTTGGGCGGGGGCTTCTCGGCCCTTTTCTTGGGCGGCGGCGCCTTCGCCCTCGGCGCCTTGTCGGCCGCGCCCTTCCCGCGGCCGGCCGTGGCGCCGCGGCCGCGCCCCGCCCTGTCCTCGCCGCGGCCGCGGCCGCGGCCTCCACCGCGTCCCTTGCCGCGGTTGCGGGATTTCTGGCCCTCGCCCGGGTTTGCTGAGGGTGCGCCCATCGAGTAGTGCTCTCAAGCGAGGAGTCTACGCTTTTGACTGCTGTCGCTCGCAACCCTGTGCGAGCGCGTTGGCTGACGACGCAGCGATGCAGCAACCCTGTGCGAGCGCGTTGGCGGAAGACTGCCCGATGTTATGCAGCGATGGCGCGCCGTACAATGCGTCGATTTGCGGGCGTGCGGGTTTTGATTTCTTTGCGGCAAAACGGGTTTTCATTTGAGTGCGGGTTTAATGCCCAGTCAATTGCTCTTTTGCACGTGCCACTGCTGTACGCCACTACTACGACACGCCGGACTCGGACGGTCTCACGAGCAACTTACAGCCAGCTAACGCCAACGACGCGACCCTCAGTCGCTGCCTGACGAGCACACTCGGCTGCAGAGTAACACAAGGCTGCTGGGTCGACGCCATCGAGGATGCGTTACCTCCCGCCGCTGCTCGCCGGCGTCGCGGCCTTCGCGCCCGCCCGCTCCGCGAGGCGCCCGTCCGCGCTGAGCGTTCGACTCGAGGGCGAGGCGAAGCAAGCGATGGGCGAGGTGCGCGAGAGGATCGGCGTGCGCGAAGAGGGGGAGTTCTACGACCTCGACGCCGCGCCGTGGGCCGCGATCCGCGAAGACTTTCCGGCGCTGGCGGCGCTCTCGGACGAGGAGTTGAGGGCCGCCATCGTCGCGCCTGGCGATCCACTCGACATCCTCGTGAAGACGCCGCTCCTTCCGTTGCTCGCCGTCAACCTCGCGATTCTGGCCGCGCGGAGCCAGTTCGGGGGGCTCTGCGGCACGCTCCTGGCGGACCCGTCCTGCCGGCTCTGAATGGGCCGTAAGTGCCGGGCCGGCGGGACGATCTGTGGGCGCCGCGAGAATGGACCTGGCGCTCTTAGGCGCGGCCTGCACGCAGGCCTTCACGACGGTGCTGATATGGGGTGGTCTCTTCGTCGGCTACCGGACGCGGCACAAGTCGCGACGTGGGCAGCCGTCGCCGCGCGCATCGACCACGTCGAGTTCGGCCTCTTCGACGGCGACACCTTCGAGGCGTCAACGCGGGGCGTTCGTGCGAGCCGCGTGCGGAACACCGCGGGGTATGTTAGTATAACTTATGACATAGCAAACCGCCGCACGTCGGCCAGGCAGTTCGGACACGCTTCCGGCACCTCGAGCGGGAATTTCAGAGGAGCGACTGTACCGCCGCAGCTCCCACAAAAAAAAACCCGGCGGAGGGTCAAGGATGCGCACGGCGCGTCGTCGAAATCGGCATCATCGTCGGCGTCGACGGTCCCCGCCTCGGCGTCTCCCGTCGCCGGGAGCGTCGGCGACGACTCCAAGCTCCCGGCGTCCAGGAGGGCGCCCAGCAACGCGACGTCGCCTCCAGCGTTCGGCGCGCAGCGGAAGAGGTGCTTCTGCTGGGAAGCGACGATCTGCAGCACCTCGAACGTGCACGCGCCGTTGCCCGAGCGCCGGGCCTCCCAGTCATCGCCGGCCAGGGGCGCCACACCACTCACACCCGGCGCCGCGCGGCAGGCCACGCCGTAGTTTAGAAGCGTCACGACATCCACGCCGCAGACCGGCATGCACACGTAGACGCCGCCTTTCGCCAGGACGCGCGTCACGCTCCTCAGGAACGCCTCCCGCCGCGCGAAGGACGCATCCGGCGCCGAAACGAAGCAGTCCAAACAACCCTTGTCCAGGATGACATCAAACGAACCGTCCTCGAACGACAGCTTCGACACGTCCTCGCACACGTAGGTGACGCCCTCCTCTCTCGCGTTATTTGCCGCGATGACCGTTTCCGAGAAGTCGACGCCCGTCACGTCCGCGTGCTTCGCTAAAGCAGCTAAGTGCGACGCCGTGCCGCAGCCGACATCTAACACGCGCCCTTTTCGCCCCTTGATGCGTGTTAATTCGCGCCGCGCCGCCGCGTACATGGCGCCCGCGGCGCTGTACCAATCGTAGACCTCGTCGTCGTCGTAAAAGTCGTCCCAGTACTGCGGCGTCTGGAAGGCGTCGTCGGCGTCCTCCTCCTCGTCGACGGCTTGCGCTTGCGCACTCATGTTCCCGGAGCGCTGCAGCGATGCTGCTGACGGAGCACTGCTGAACACTGCTGCACAATTGGTTCAAATTAACACGGCTGGCGATACGGATGCGCAAATTGTGGATTTTGAAAACCCGCACTTTTGGAAAACCCGTTTTTATGGCCTCGCGGCGAAGAAGATAGATCACAGAACTTAAACAACAAGAAAGGCCTCACTCCCACTCCGGCGCCCCCCCAGCGGGCGCGTCCTCGCGCGCGAGCCACGCCTCGTACGCCGCGAACCGCCCCTCGAACGCGGGCGCGGCCGCGTCGGCCGCCTTCAGGAAGCACACCGACGACTCGTCGAGGAGCACGCGCGCGCAGTGGTACGCGTAGGAGCTGCTGCACGAATAGCTGCCCTTGCCGCCGCCGCCCCCATGTTTCAGAGCCGCGGCCTGGTCGTCTGTAAGGTGCACGCAGCAGTTCCCGAGCCCGCCGACCTCGCGCCGCAGCCGCTCGCGGATGCGGTACTTTGAGTTCCAGAGCGCGCCGTTCGTCTCCGAGGCGTCCACGACGAGCACGGTCAGCGGCGCGTTTTGCGTCCACGTGAGCGCCGCCTTCCACTTGGCCCCCGCGTGGGGGCCCTCGGGCGGTCCTGTTGGCAAGGGGCTCTCGCCGTACCAGCAGTTCGTCTGGAGCCAGTCCTCGCCCGCGTACAGCGCGAGGCACGTGGCCACGGCGCCTTGCGTACGTATGGCGAGCTCGGCGTCGTGGAGTATCTTCCCGCCGTAACCCTCGACCCACGCGCGCGCGGCGGCCGCCTGGGCGTGGGCGGCCGGCCAGACCGTCACGATCACGGCGTGCGGCGACGCGCCGCAGAAGGCGCGCGCGTCGGCCGCGGCGAGCTGCTCGGCCATCCGCGTCGCGCTGCGCGGGAGCTGGGCTGGGCGAGTTGTGCGTCTCGCGCTGCGCGACAGTTGTGCTAGGCGAGGTGTGCGTCTCGGCAAGCAGCGTGCTGTCGAGCGGAAACCAGCGCCGAAATCCAGCAGTGAGAGCCAGAGAGCTATCCGGTTGCGCTGCGGCATGTAGAGTTCCAAAAGTAGGCGCAGCTATAGTGCAGTGTCGGTGCTGTGTCTGCCACCAGTAGAAGGGAGTACAAATTGCGGTCTTGCCGAGTTAGATTTATATAAAGGCACACGAAAACCCGTGCAGTAAAACCGTGCTTCATTCAAAAGATGATAGTCAGCCGCAAACGGCACCACACGTAGACAGCTATCAGACTACAGCTGTGTCCTACCGTCACGCACCGAAGTGCTGCGACACGCCGCCACAACCCAAGCCAACGATGCGCCGCCACCTGCGCCCGACGCTCCGCCGCGCCGGCACCGCGCCCACGCCCCAGAAGCAGCTCCAGCTCCAGAACAATAGATTAAGGCTGAAGAGCGAGCGGCCCGCGAGCTACGCCGACGCCTGCGCGTCCCTCGAGACGCAGCGGAGCAGGCCGCTGGACGAGGCGACCTACGCCGTGCTCATCCGGTCCGCGGTCGAGGCCGGCGACCTGCGCGGCGCGCACAATATTCTGGAGAGGATGACGGCGCACGGCGTGCGGCGGAAGCGCCGCTGCTACGCGCCGTTACTCGCCGCGCTGGCGCACGCCAAGGCCACGGAAGAGGTGAGTGAATTGTGGAAAAGGATGCAGGCGGACGAGGTGAAGCCCGACCAGATGGACTTGGCGCGCTTGTTCTGCGCCGCGCCCGCGGATGTTTTGATAAGGCAAATAGCGGACGACGCAGCCGCCGAAGGGGCCTTCGACGTCGGCGAGCGGACGGCCCGCGTGTTAGAAGCGGGGCCCTGGCAGTCGACCTACGAACGAGTGGACACGGCGACGGGCGCCACGTCCCGCGGTATGTTAAAACGCCTGGCTTTGGAGAAGCCGGATCGAGCCGCGCTGCGCGAGGCGTTGTTGGACCGGGCGTCCCACGCGGGCCACCAGGGCGCCTGGGGGCCGAAAGCTCGGCGGCAGGTCGCCGAGTTCGGGGCGCAGTGGGACGAGAAGGTGCATAACGACGCGTTGAGAAGAAGACGAGAAGGCCGGAAGCCCGCGATCCGCGTCTGTATCGACGGCGCGAACGTGGCCTGGTACGGCCAGAACTATGCGCGGGGCGGCTTCAACCACGCCCAGCTGGACCACGCCATGACCCGCCTGAGGGAGCTCTTCGACCCGGACGTCTATGCACCGACGCTCTTCTTGCCGCGGAAGCACGTGCGCCGGTTGGGCGCGCGCCAGCAGCAGCTGGTGGCGGGCTGGGCCCCCCGCCTCATTGACGTGCCGCGGGGCGTGGACGACGACTGGTTCTGGATGCGCGCGACGCTGAGCGACGCGGACGGGCACGCGTTCGCCGTGACCAACGACGCGGCGCGCGACCACCACCTGGCGCACGTGGCGCCGCGGGCCTTCCGGCGGTGGCTGCGGCGGCACGTGCTGCGCTTCGAGTTCGCGCGGGACGGGGACGACGCCGCGGCGCTCCCGGAGAGCACGGGCGGCCAGCGCGCGCACGGGCAGCGCTTCGTGCTGGGCGAGCCGCCGGCCTTCTCCACGGAGTGCCAGCAGCTGGGGGGTGCGTGGTTACTACCCGTGGCGTCGAAGCACTCCCGGGACTGGGCGCGGCGGGGCCGGACCTGGCTCGCGCTGTCGCGGGCCGACTAGTTGTGTGTTGTGCGTCCCTCGGAACCTGGAACATGGGATATATAACTTACTCCTCGCGCGGGAACGAGTCGCACGTGGCGTCCTTCCAACACCGTTTCTCCTCGCCGTGGCCGCGGCACCTTTGCCCCAGTCGCCGACGCCCGCAGTACGTCCCTTCCAAGTCTCGGAGAGGACCGGGTGCCTTCGCCCGCGTCCGCACACGGCGGCGTACTTTCGGCGCAGTGGTCCGCATATGACGTGCGCCGCGAGGTCCGCCCCGACCGGCGCTTACGAGCGCCTTCGCGTCCGAGCCTTTGCCGCTAGAATCCCGGGCGATGGCCTCATAGAGCGCAACGTCGAAGTGATCGACGGTCGCGATTCTTGCCCGCTCGGCCGACGTTGGAGCATAAAGGTCGCCGCGGTGCGCGTTTGCGCGCGTCGTGGGCTTGGCGATACCTTCGCCCGGCTGCCTTCCGAGGTAGGCGTCGAGTCTTCCCCAGCTCGAATCGAGGTCCTCCGTTCTTAGCTCAAGCATGTCCGGCGAGGCCAGCGCGGCGGTCGCGCGGGCGTACGCGTCCGCGTCCGCGTCCGTGGGACGACCCGTGGCGAGCGCCGTGTACGCGTGAGAGCTACACGACGCGTCCTTCGAAAAGACGACTTGCGTGTAGACGTTTGGAGACCGCCGTGTCCAGGCTTCCAAGGTCGGCTTCGGTCTCCGGTCGCCGGGTGGCGGGCACGCGTCGACGAGTCGCCCGCAGAATTTGTCACTCTCCTTGCACGCGTAACAGAACCAGTTCTATTCCGATACGCGCCTCTCGACCGGGTCCCTGAGGACCGTAAAATACTGGCACTTTCCGGCGCGATGGCCGCGCAGTCGCCGTAATGGCCGATGGCGACGGCGTCTCCGCGACAGACCGCGTCGCCCTTCGCCTTAGTCCCGGACCGGCCGAGGAGGCAGAGCCCCCGGGCTCGAGTCTTCCTCAGAGCGCCACGCACCGTCGTCGAGCCGCTCTTATCGAGGGGTACATATATTGTAAGCGTCGCTTTGGCTGTTGTCGGCTGCCAACGGTCGAGGGCGAGGGGGGGGGCGTGTTGCGGTGTTTATTCTGAAATTCAATGCCCGTTGTATTCACGGCGTAGGAAAACCCATGCTTAACCTGCGCGGAGGTCAACACGTCGAGTTGAATAACTCGGGCACGCGGCGTGACGATGCCCGGCGCCGGATGATTTCAGAATCCACACTGTTCGCAACGGACGTGGAGCCGCACTTGGGGCTGACGCACAACGTCAGCGTGCGGCCCTCCTGCGACGTGTAAAGTACGGTGACCGCGTCGGCGAGTGACAGAACGAGCAATGCGACAGGTAGAAGCCGCGCCATCCCGGGCCTGCGTTCGGCGCAGGTCGTAGAGAAGAGACGGCGGCGCAGTGGCCGATGTCGCCCAAAATTTGACGCGACTTCACCGGTTCCCTCTCTACGCGCGACCCGCATGTAAACTAGCCGTACCGAGGCCGACCCGGCGTCCGCCGTCGCTCCTTCACGTCCTCGGGCGGCGGCGTCGGGACTCGTCTGTCGGGCCGCGGCCCGGCACCGGGCGGCGCGGGTGGCCGGTCTTGATCGGACGCCGGCGCGTGCGTGTGAAAGCGTGCTCGTGTGAGGACCTGTGGCGACGCGTGCCCAGTCTCACGTCGGGCAAAAAAATGAGCTTCGAAACCCGCGCGCTGTAGAAATTTGCCTTCGTACCTGCCCGGGAGATAATCAAGACGCTATAGGGGAGTAAGACGGCCGGCCGCCGCCCTAGGAATTGAGAAGTCACGCACGCTGAGGCTAGTCGGGGACGTGGAGACTAGGTCTTAGGGTCCCCCTCGTCGAACAGGGGCGGCGGCGCCGGCACGTGCTCCAGGACGCCCTCCTCGTCCGGCGTCGGCGGCCGGTAAGGCGGCTCGGGCTCCTCGACGGGCTTCCAGGCCTGGATCTTTTGTTCCAGCTCCCGATACAAGGCCTCGTCCGCGGCGTCGTCCTTGGGCTTCTTCGGCTTCTTCTTCTTCGGCGGCGCCGCGCGCGCGGGCCCGAACACCAAGTCGGGGTGCGGCGGCTCGTAACCCATCATGCCCCACTTGAGGCGCCGCTCCCCGCGGGGGTCCTCGAAGGCCCGGTCGGAGATGGCCAGTTCGTACAGGTTTGGCTCGCCCTCCCAGCGGCCCTTGGTGCTCCCCCGGCAAAAGCCGTTCCTCACGTTCGGGAGGACGCACGCGGCGTGGCCGCATGTCTGCAGGGAGCACGCGAGGCTCGGCGTGACCTGGCGGTGGCACCAGCAGCCGCAGCCCGGCTTGGGCGGCTTCTTGATGAGCGGTTTCTTCCGCCGGGGGCGCGGCGGGGGCGCCGTGGCGGGCATGGTGCCAAGGAGGCAGATGTGGCCCTGGTCCTACGATAAATGTGATAGAGCTCAACAAACCAAACAAGAAATCAACGCGTGCGAGCCGAACCCGGCAGCCCCCTCGCTCCCTTGCCAGCGATGGACTCGCGAGCCGGCTTTTATCCGCGCGTCAAGAGCTGCCAATCGATCGATTATCCCGTCGATCGCACGGCTCGGGCGCTGTCGTCTGGTCTTGGGCAAAATCGTGCTGCTAAACCCGGGCCAAAAATCCAGATCCCGCACGTTCTTTATCGAAAAGTCAGCTGGCCCCTCGAAAGGTCGACGACAGTGAACGAGCGCGTCTCCGAGTGCTAAGTAAGGGAAATATGATTAACGTCTCATGCGCGCTTCGCCGCCCCGCCGCCGAGCGCCTTGCGGACGCCCAGCGCGATCTTAAAAAACCAGAAGTAGTTCATGACCGTCGCAAAGGTAAGCATCGCCAGGAGGAAGGCCGCCAAGAAATTAGGCAGCTCCCTGACGTCGTCCCGCGCGGCGTAGAGCGCCGCCGCCGTCGCAGGCGAGGCGTATAACCGCGTCGGGATGTACGACAGGAAAAGTAATAAACCGCACACCGTCCGCCACGGTTTCATTTTCATTTTGGAGAAGAACCAGATGCCGTTGAGGAACGGTGTGGAGAGCTCGCAGAGGATCCACAGGACGTAGAGGAGCGTGCACTTCTGATACGACGCGACGATGGTGTAGCTACTGATCGCGGCGATGTGGTGGAGGAAGACCAGGGGGCCCCCGTCGAACCTGCCGTGCTTCCGGCCATTAATCAGCAAATCAACAAAGTCGTGTAAGAGATAACCGCCCGTGTGGGCGAGGGCGAAGACGCCCTTGGCGTCGTGCGCGTGCATGAAGGTGTCCGCACACGTCCAGCACGCGTAGGGTCTCAGCGCGTCGTAGGCAAGGACCACGGCGAGCGGCGCGTGCGTGAGCGAGACCAGGCGCCCGACCCAGCCCGCCTTGTCGAAGGCGCCGAGGCCCGCGTACGTGTGGCTGTATTTCGTCGATAGGGCTTCGAAACCCCGCCCCAGCAGGTGGTAGAGGACGGCGAAGGCGCCGAGCCCGACCAGGATATCCCGGTCCATGGCCATCGCGTGTGTGTTGGCACCGAGGAGCTTCGCAGCTCGGTGCTGCCGACTTGCAGCCGTCGACGCTCGGGGCGCCGCCGTCACACACGCCCGAGGGTGCTGCCCAATATTGCACTGTCCGAATCAAAATCGACAGGCAGCGTACGGGTTTCCTTCCCCGTCCCACTGGCAAAGCACCGCCAGACGTCTCCGCGCCGAGTCTATCCGCGGCTAGCAGGTCCACCCGGCACTCGGCACGGAGTCGAGATTTCGTGCACACACAACGGCGCCGCTGCGCACCGCGGCCGCCGCCATGCCGCCGCCGCCCGACACAATTGATGATACGAGCCAGGCGCTCGCGGAGCTGTCGACGAACGTCAACGACTTCATGCGGCTGCAAGCCAAGGTACGAAACCATACCTCACACCCGGGGGGAGGCTGCCCCGCCGCCGCCGGTCGCGCGAGGGTCGTCCGAACGCCGGTCGACGCGACGGCTGCGTGATGGCGTGCCTTGGCGCCGGTGCTGCCGCTCGGTCGGCCGCGAGTGGCGGTCGCGCCGCGGAGCCGCCGGCCGCGCCGCGCGCGACCGCGCGACCGGGCGAAGGCAGCGCTCGAGGCGCGCCCCCCCCGCAGCGCGGCGACGACGAGCCCAGCAAGCAGATGAGCCCGGGGCCGGCCGCGCCGGCGGAGAGCGCGCGTAGCCCGCGTCCGTCGCTCTCTTTTCCAGGTGTCGTCCCACGGTCCCGCGCCCCCGCAGAAGGCCGCGGACGACGAGGTCCCCGGCGTCAAGGACCTCCACGCCATGCAGGACCGGATAGCCGGGCTCCTCGGCGGCATGCGGGACGCCGCCGCGGCTGCCGAGGCGAAGTAGGGGTAAGCGAACGTGTGTCTACGTGTAGCATGCTCCGGCTCTGCGTGGTACTCCAAGGACGCCGTTCGGCACGAGTCCGACCTCGACCAATCATTTATTCATTAAAAACGGGTTTTTCTTGCTCGCGTGTCGATCCGCGGAGCGTCACCTGGCACAGCAGCCCTCAGCTGCGCGCAGCCAGCGCACCCAGTGGTCACGCGCGAAGCCTCTGCGCTCAAACGCGCACCAGTGCGGTCTGTTCCAGGGCTAGTCACACAAGGCGCCTCGCCTCAGTCACGCGCACGGATTGTGCCGGCGCGACGCACCGCCTACAGCGCCGCCGCGACGCACAGCAGCCCGCAACACCAAGCCATGACGAGTTACAGCACCGACTACTCGCGCTTCAAAGACATCGTCGACTCCGACGAGGAAAAGGACAGCGAGCACGAGGAGGAGGAAGCCGGCGCCGACGGCGCCGCGTCGGCGTCGGGCTCGGGTTCGGACAGCCTGCCCGACATGCTGGAAGACGACGACGACGAGGCCGCGGTCCAGGCCGCAGCCGCGCAGTGGTGCCCGCCGACCGTCTCGGCCGCCGCGCGCGCGGGCGCGCGCGGCCATGGCGGCCGCCGCCGGCCGGTCGAGCCCCATCGGCGG
>Ga0302122_10002447_pt1 | contig 11597 bp, 8 predicted proteins | sample CB21_SCM_MG_FD_203115 | JGI IMG/M metagenome (GOLD analysis project Ga0302122, IMG submission 203115) | Marine microbial communities from Western Arctic Ocean, Canada - CB21_SCM | ecosystem: Environmental > Aquatic > Marine > Oceanic | place: Canada: Western Arctic Ocean | collected 2017-09-28
GGCGCGCGCGTCTGGACGGCGCGGGCCGGCGGCGCAGCCGTGCGGGCGGCGCGCGACCCGCTCGCGCCGCCGCTGCGGACGGTCCCCGCCGGCCAGCGCGTGCTGGCCATACCGGACGACGGCGAATACCTGCGCGTCGGCGACGGCTTTATCAACCAAAGCGAGCTGGAGCCCTTCCTCGACGAGACGGCGACGGCGTCCGCGGCCGCCGAGACCGGCACGACGTTGCCGCCGTCACCGGCCGCGGTCGCCGCTGCGCGCCGCGCGCGCCAGGCGCCTCCTCAGCCTGATCAGGGCGTCGCGGCCGCGCTGGACGCGCTGCGCGGGCAGCTGGCCGAGGTCCAGCGCGACGTCGCGTGGCTCCGGGCGCGGGAGGAGGCGCGGGGGCTCGAGTAATGGTTCTGTGTAGGATCATAGGAGGCGACATAGGAATAAGACCGGTCTAGGGGGCGCGGCCACAGGCGGCTAAGTGGCGCGCCAGCGCACTCGTCGTCTACTCGTCCCACTTGGCGCCGTTCGCCTGGTCGATCACGTACGCCGCGACGTCGCCGATCTCCTCGTCGGAGAGGCGGCCGCCGAAGGCCGGCATGGCGTTCTTGCCGTTCGTCACCTGCGTCACGACGGAGCTCTCCTTGCGGCCGCCGGCGAGGTACGAGTCCAAGGCCTCCTTGCGGAGCGTCTTCTCAGCGACGATGACGTTGTTGCCGCCCGCGTGGCACGCGGCGCAGTTGCCCGCGAACAGCGTCGCGCCGGACTCGATGTCGCCGGCGAAGGCCGCGAGCGGGGCAAGGAGCGCGGCCGCGCCGAGCGCTGCGGCGGCGACCTCTTTGCGCGCCTCGACCTTGACGGACGGGCGCTGCTGCGCCTGGGGCGCGAAGGCGAGGGCCGGGGCGGCGAGGAGTGCGTAAGAAAGCTTCATAGTATATACCTGTGGGGAGTCCGAGGTGAGGTGCTGCAGCGCGTGTAGAGTCCAGGGTAGGGTACTGAAGCGTGCGGGGCAACGCCAACTCTCGGCGACGGGCCCGTGGCAGTTATCAGAACAACGGAAACCCACGACCGTGCCGTTCGCGTGCGCCGGAGTCTATTTGTTGCAAATAATCGACCTCAAGTCGCCAATGGGCGCATGCGCCACCATTCGCTGCACGCTAGGGCCGCGAGGCCCTCTGCGTAGGCGATTGGCCTTCAAAAGAAGCATCGCGCGTTCTGGCTGCCGTATGGCTTCCCAGCGGCGCGCGCGCCGCTGCTTTTTCACAAGGTTCGGCTCAGGCAGGCAATGATTCCATGCGAAGGTTCTGGGCGCTGGTAGACTCGCAATTGTCTAGTTATAGTGCTTATTAAGGCGTGATATCAGTCTGAGTAAGACTCAAGTGAGCGGGTATTAACTAGAGCCCGACCCGCACGCAGCAGACGTCTGAGGCGTAGAGAGGTTTAATGGAAAGCGCGCGACGCAAGGCTAGCCTGCGGGTGCAGAGAGCAAGTAGCTAGGGTACGCTAACTTGCTCTAATCTTGTCTTCCTGTGTTTTGCAATTAGGCTGCCATACTCTAAGCACAGCGCGCCGCCGAGTCCTTGCATACCGCTGTGCTGCTTTAATGCATGAGCTGCCGCACTACAAAAAAGAGCGACGCGCGTTTGGACGAGATATCGCGGACAGCTCAGAGCTGGCTCAGATCCAGCTGTCTGTCATTCTGCCGTCCTCGGATAGCGTAGACGGGCGGCGAAGGCTGCGCATGGTCCGCACACACCCCCGACGCCTGCCGCCGCACAAAACCGCTCGACGCCGCCGCGAATAATGTAAGAAAGCCGACCGCCGCTAACCTTGACGCTCCGCAGGTACTCATGAAGCTTTCTTACGCTCTCCTCGCCGCCCCGGCCCTCGCCTTCGCGCCCCAGGCGCAGCAGCGCCCGTCCGTCAAGGTCGAGGCGCGCAAGGAGATCGCCGCGGCGACCCTCGGCGCCGCCGCGCTCTTGGCGCCCTTCGCGGCCTTCGCCGGCGACATCGAGTCCGGCGCGACCATCTTCGCGGGCAACTGCGCCGCGTGCCACGCGGGCGGCAACAACGTCATCGCGGCGGAGAAGACGCTCCGCAAGGAGGCGCTCGACTCGTACTTGGCCGGCGGCCGCAAGGAGGGCTCGGTGGTGACCCAGGTGACGAACGGCAAGAACGCCATGCCGGCGTTCGGCGGCCGCCTTTCCGACGAGGAGATCGGCGACGTCGCGGCGTACGTCATCGACCAGGCGAACGGCGACAAATGGGACGAGTAGGCGGCTTAGCTCCGCTACGGGCGGGCGCGTCGTCGGCGTTGTTCGGCGCGGCCAGGGTTCGCGTGAAACGCGCGGCTGTTTAATTACTTGGTCTACTACTAGCTTCTCGGTCGGCCCGAGCGCGGGCGAAGTGTACGTATGCTCTTGCAGCCGCCCCCACGCCGCCGAGGACGCCCTTCGCTACGGCCTCCGCCACCGTCGGAGGCGTCGCGCCTCGCCGCATCTCGCCCCGCACTTAAGTGGTCTCAGACTCTCAGGAGGTACATGGGCCAAGACACCCCTCACGCAGAGCCGGACTACAGGAAACCTGGTCCGTGTGACATGGCCCGAAGACGGCCGGCCGCCGCCCTAGAGGCGCGACAGGACTCCTATAAAACACAACCACATTACACTTGCACCGTAACAAAGGGGCGCCGGCGGACCTCCCTTACCTCGTCGTCGAGATGAAGTACCTCGCGCGGAGTCGCCTCGCGGAGGTCCACGCGCTCCGCGTCGAGAACAGCCTCCTGCGGGGCGAGAACGTGTCGTTGATTACGCGCCTCGAGGCCCTGGCGAAGCTGGTGCACGAGGGGGTCCCGGACGCCACGACCCGACTGGCGTACGTGGACAGCTCGTAACGCGTGACCCGGTTTCGTGACGCCGTCGCCGCGCTGTACGAGCCAAAAACACATCGTTTGGACGCGCCGCCGCTGGGCACGGGCGCCGTCCGCCCCCTCGTGCGCGAGTACGTGGCGACGAAGGCGGAGATCGTCTCGGCCATGCAGTCGGGGCGGTTGGACGCGGCCGTCGACGGTATGCGGCATCTCAAGCACACGGAGTGGACGCTGCGCCTGGGGGACGTGGGTTCGATCGGCACGCCGCGCAACGAGCCCATGGTCCGCACGCGGTCCAAATTCCCGGGCATCGTCACGCCCGAGGTGAACTCGGACCTCTACGTCTCGAGTCCGACGCCTTCGGGCGCGGAGTCGGCCGAGGAGTGCGAGTGCTTCCTCGAGGCCATGCGGAAGTCGGTGCTCGCGCGCCTCGAGGTCGAGCCGATATCCGGGCTCCGGATCCTCCGGCCCCAGCCCCGGAGCCCGGACCCCCCGCCCGGCCGCGGCCTACCCTAGCCGCTGTTGCGTGTGCCCCTGTTAAGACCTTGGTACAGAGACGCACAATTGCACACACGCATATATCTTAGTAGAGTCACAGCGGGTCCCAGCCCCCGAGCACGGCGCGCTCGAGCACGACCTCGTTCCCGCCGCTCGCCGCGAGGCGCTCCAGCAGCGCTAGGCGCAGGCGCGGCTCGCAGCCCGCGAGGAACGCCGCCCAGACGAGGCCCGCGAGCTCGCGCGCGCGCGGGTCCTCGGCCATGGCGGCCGCGAGGAGCGCGTCGACGGCGTCGCGCGCGTGTTTCATCATCGCCAGGCGCAGCGCGACGACGGAGCCCTCCACCAACCTACCAAAGTCGGGCCGCGGCGTCGCGAGCGCGCCCTGGAGCGCCGCCCGGAGAACAATGCCCGCGAAGGTCCCGTCCCCGTGCAGCTCGGCGACGGCGCTCCCGTGTGTCGCCATGAGGCGCGCGAGGCAGGCGCCCCGGCCCGCCGCGACGCCGTCGTTGGTCTGGCCCGCGAGGCAGGCCACGAAGGGCGGCCCGTGGGCGACGGCGACGCGCAGCAGGGCTCCGTCCAACTCGCCGCCCAACGCGGCCCGGGCCCCGGCCCGCGCCTCGGACGGCGGCGCCGTCTCCAGGACCTGGTGCACGGCGCACAGCGTGGCCGCGAAGGCCGCGGTGCGCGCGTCCGGCGGGGCCGCGCCGAGGATCGCGCACAGCCCCGCGTACTGCTTCACCAGGAACAGGACAACGCGCGCGGCCCGCGTCGCCTCGGCCGCCGGCGAGCCGCCCGCGAGCTTGCCCCGCACCAGCCCCAGGGCGCCGCGCGCCGAGCTGTCGACGCCCCCGAGCACGGCGCCGGCGTCCAGGTGCCGCTTGAGCTGCGCGCCCCGCGTCGTCGCGACGCGCAGCATCTCGGACCAGTAGGTCAGGGTGGGGGCTAGATTCGCGCCGTCGAAGCGCTGGGCGCGCGCGCTCTGCGCGACCTCGCGCGCCACGGTCGGCGCGGCGCCCCTCGCCGAGAGCTGCTGGTCCCAGGCCTGGAACTGCTGCTTGATGGCGGCCGGGCTCTGGAGGAGCATCGTGGCCATTTTGAGCACGCGTGCGTCGGCTGGCGCGCAGGTGGTGCTGGCTTTTTGGCTGTGCTGAGTCTACAGGTCCAGGCCGTCTCGCGCGCCGTTGACGCCGTGATTTCCACCACAGCGCAGCGATGCAATTACTTTTACACGAGTCTGTAGCCACGCAGCAGCTGTGGGTCCGCAGCGGCGTCGTTAGTCGATGGGCAATCGAGATGCGAGATCAATATCGCACGGGTTTTTGAGACGCTGGTCTTCATTTCTCCGTGGCGCCCTCCGGAACTGCCTGCGCCGAGCGCTCGCCACGTATAAGTCATTTTCCACATGCCGCCGGAGCCCCAAAAAAATATTGGAGCCGATGTCCATTGTCCGCGCGTTCTACGAGCCACAGTTGCATCGCTGTAGCCTCAGCAGCGCGTCTTGAACTCATACCAATCATAGTTTGCAGCGCTAAGCTCGACGCCGCCAAAATTAGACTGGTTTGAGCAAAAAACAACAATAGCAGCAAATAAAGCGCCAGCCGCCGCGGAGCAGCGGGATAGCAAACAGCAAACATGTACGGCGGCCAACAAGACGGCCAGGGCTACGGCGGCCAGGGCGGCGGCCAACAAGGAGGCGGCCAGGGCTACGGCGGCCAGGGCGGCGGCTACGGCGCCTACGGCACGCCGCCCGGCGCCGTCGGCGGCGGCCAGCCGCAGCAATTCTCAAGCGCGCCGTTCGGGGGCGACGGCGCGCGCCAGCGCGGCGCGTCGCAGGACGACCAGAGCGGCTGGCAGCCCGACCCGAGCTACGGCGCGGGCCAGCCGCAGAGCTACGGCCAGGGCCAGCAGGCGTACGGCCAGGAGGGCACGGCCCAGGCCTACTCGCAGGGCCAGCGCCACGACGGCCAGCCCTTCGGCGGCGCCATGCCCAAGACGCCGTCGCTGGAGAACATGACAAGACCGGACGTGGCCGCGCAGGGCGTCGCGGCCGCGGCGGCCATGTTCGCGGGCGACTCCGGCATGGCGCAGCGTCTGTTGGAGCAGCAGGGGCGCGCGGCGGCCGCGGCGTACATCCCCGGGGCCGCCGCCGGCTGGTCGCGCGCGCGCTGCTACTTCGCCGTGTCCCACTCGTCCGTCGCGGCGAAGCTGCGGGCGGTCCTGGCGCCGTGGACGAAGCGGCACTGGCGGCGGAAGCGCGCCGACGAGCTGGACGAGGGCCACGGCCACGCGTTGCCGATCCACGACGTGAACGCGCCCGATCTGTACGTGCCCGTGGTGGCCTTTGTGACGTTCGCACTCACCGCCGGCTACGCGCGGGGCGTCAAGGGCGAGTTCTCGCCGGACGCCCTGGGCACGATCTTCACGCGCTGCGTGCTCATCCAGCTGTTCGAGACGGGCTTCTATGCGATGGCGTTGTGGTCATTAGGTGCTAGAGGTGTCCCGTGGCTCGACGTGCTCTCGTATACGGGCTACAAGTACGTCGCGCTGTGCGTGAACTCCGTCGCTTATTTAGTAGGAGGCGACCGGCCCTACCTCCTCACCATGGTCTACACGGGCCTGAGCGCGTCCTACTTCATGCTCAAGACGGCGGCGCAGATCGTGCCCGCGGAATTGCAGAACACCAAGGCCCGGCGGGAGGTCGTCGTCATGGTCATGGGCCTGACGCAGTTCGCCTCCATCTGGGTGCTGGGGAAGGCCGGGGCGTAACATATAGCAAGTGTCTTTTTGTTACGGTGCTAGGACTAATGGGCGGCCCCCGGGGGGAGACACCGCGCGTCGCCGATTCATCGGCGGCGGGCGCTAGGCGCGAGTACTCGAGTCGATGGCGTATGGCGACGGGTTTTTGCTCAGCCGGGCCGGCCCCGTGCGGCTCCGCAGAGACTGGACGCGTCCAGGAAACGCTGGGCCAGCCGAGCTAACGCATCGTTCACCACAGCGGAGAGCATTAATTGGCGCGAGCGTAGACGGCCGCGCACTACCTCCATCAGGAGAGACTCCTGACCCACCAATCGGAGCAGCGCACGCCGCGTCGTAGAAAACATGGCGTCGCTCCTCTTCGGCGGCGGCAAGCGCGACGACCGCATCACCGTGACCTTCGACGGCGACGCCCAGCGGCCCCGGCGGCGGCTGTCGCCGAACGCGCAGCCCGCGCCCGTCTTCGCGGCCGTCGAGCCCGTGACCGGCGTGGTCGAAATAAGGGTGCCGGCCGGCAAAAGACTGGAGCACCAGGGCATCAAGATCGAGTGCGTCGGGCAGATCGAGTTGTTCCACGACCGCGGCACGTACTACGACTTCACCTGTGTGTTACGGGAACTGGACGTTTCTGGTGTGCTCATGGGCCAGCAGCGTTACGCCTTTGACCTGTCGAACGCCGAGAAGCCGTATGAAAGTTACAACGGTTTGAATGTCCGATTGCGGTATTTTGTGCGAGTCACGGTAACGCGGGGCTATGCCTCGTCCATCACCAAGGAAAAGGAGTTCATTGTACAAGTCGCGCAGCCCGGGCCGGATATTAATACCCCAGTGAAGATGGAGGTGGGCATCGAGGAGTGTTTGCATATTGAGTTCGAGTATGACAAGAGCAAGTATCACCTGGCGGACGTGGTCGTCGGCAAAGTCTATTTTCTATTAGTGCGGATAAAGATCAAGCACATGGAACTCGCGGTAATAAGAAGGGAGGCGGCGGGCGCGGGCCCGAACCAGCATAATGAAAGCGAGACGATCACGAAATACGAGGTCATGGACGGCGCGCCGGTTCGAGGGGAATGTGTCCCGATCCGCCTCTTCCTGTGCAACTTCAACCTGACGCCGACCTACCGAGGCATCAACAACAAGTTCTCGGTGCGGTACTACCTCAATTTAGTCCTTGTGGACCAGGAGGAGCGGCGCTACTTCAAGCAGCAGGAGATCACCTTATATAGGGCGGCGGAGTAAGTATTCATAGTTAACACATATGCCCGGCGACGAGGCTGATCATCTCACACCATAAAGGACGCGGCGAAGCCGACGACGCCCCCCAGCGCCCGGTGCTCGTTCGACTCCCACTGGTCCTCCGCGAGGTCGAAGGCGTGGGCCTTGATCCCGGCGGGGTCGTCCGGGAACCCGAGCTTCTCCAGCGCGCCAAGCACGTCAACCTTGCCCACCAGGGCGCGCGCCGACCGCTTGAGCTTATCCGTGTCGATCTGGAAGAAGCCGCTGTACTGGGCCGCGTAGACCACGATGCCCCCCACGGCGCAGCTTTTCAACACGCCCGTGGCGACGCCGAGCACTGCTCGCGAACATACGCCGGCCACGATGCCCACGGCGGCCGTCTGCGTGAGGTCCAAGAGGTCGCCGTCCCAGCCTGGCACGAGCTTGCGGCCCCGAAGCATGTCGAACGGCGACGACGACGCGGCCGTGCCGCCGCCGCGCAAGTCCAGCATCGGCGACAGGCCGGACGTCAGTGCGACCGCCGGCGCCCGCATGGCTGCGGCAGTGGCCAGTGATGCCATGAGGAGAGAGGTGCGCATCGTTGCTTCTTGTCTAGTCCTCTGAGTGGCGCAAGGCTTCGCTGCGCGCCGACGAGCGTTTCACAGAACCCGTGCGGTGGAACGTGTTCTGTACGAAGCGTTTTGGGTCTCTAAAAAGCTCTGGCGTTTTAAACCCGTTTTGTACTCTTTTGCTGGATTTAGCGCGCCCTAAAGCTCTCGTGGGCGGTCCCACGGCTCGTAGCGTCGCACAGAGGCGTAAAAACGCCGGCAAAAATTCAAACGGTGAGCAGAGCAAAAGCAAATCGGCGTCTTGAAACTGCGGTAGCGCGGCGCGGGTAAAGCTTGCTGGACGCTTGCGATATCGTCGAGCACGAACTGGCATAGCGCGCTTGCGCACAGCAGGAAACCGCATCGCGAAACGCGCCAGCGGCGGCACACACAGCAATCACAGCAATATAGCATCAACGCGCCCGCGGCGGCCAGCAATAGACCATGGCTCCGCTCCAGTCCCGCCTGCGCGACCTGGGCTATAACGAGGCCCTCGGCAGCGACACCCTCGTCGAGCGCCTCTTAGAAGACGTGCTCAAGACGACGCGGTCCTACGAGAGCATGAAGACGCAGGAAGAAGAGGTCGCCGCCGAGCTCGGCGACCTGCGGGCGGCCCTCATCCCGCTGCGCAAGGACAACTCGAAGCTCCAGCGCGAGACGAACGCGCTCCACCAGGAGTTGTTAAGTAAGGCGGCCTCGTCGGTCGAGGGCGACGCTTGTGAAAGGGAAGCGCACGTCGAGACGCGCCGGAAGCTTGTGAAGGCGAAGGGGCTGCTGGGCAAGAGTGGTATAACTTGGGACGAGGACGACGACGACGATATTGTGGGCGTCGACGTCGCCTCCCTGCAACAGCGCATCAAGGAATTGGAGACCCAAGCCCGGTCGGACCTGGACCGCTTGGAGCGGGCCGAGAAGCTGAGTCGCGAACGGCGGCAAGAGGTGGACCGCCTGGCCGCCCTGGTCTCGGGCTCGGCGACGGCGGCCGGCGTCGGCCTGTCTCAGACCATCGACGCGGAGCGCGCCGTCGACGCGTTAAGACGCCAGGTCCGCGCCTTGACGATCGAGGTCGCGGACAAGGACGCGCTGCAGGAGGCCAGTAAAGAAAATCAAAGGAAGGCCGCGAACGCGGCCGCCACGGCCGTGGCCGCCACCCAGGAGCTCGCCCGCCGCGACGCCTTCGCGCGCGAGGGCCGCGACGCGGGCGCCAAGCTGTGCGCCGACGCCACGAAGCGCGCGGAGAAGGCCGAGGCCGTGCTCGCCACGGCGCGCGACGCGCTCGACGAGCAGCGCGACAACCGGGCCACCGCCGCCAGCGCGTTGGCGGCGGTCTCCGCGGCCCTGGACGCCGCGGTAGCGGCCAAGGACGACGACTCCGTGGCCGAGGAGCCGCCGAAGCAGGTGGAGAAGAACAAGGCCGCCTGGGCCGCCGTGAGCGAGGCCCAGCGGAAGCAGCGGGAGGCCGAGGCCGAGGTCGTTGAGTTTACTACTAAAGCGAAGACGGCCCAAGTGGCGCTGGAGGCCTCCCGGAAGGAAATCGGGGCCATGCAGGACACCATCACGGAGCTGGAGGCCGCACCCCAGTCGGTCAGGGTGGTCCTGGACGAGCCGGCCGCGGCGGGCTGGCGGTCCAAGTTCGAAGAATCTGAGCGCCGCGCGCTGGATCTGGAGAGTCGCATTAAAGGCGCGGAGGCGCGCGTTGTAGGCGCGGAGGCGGCGGCCGAGGCGCGGCAGCGCATCGTAGACACGCTGCAGGCCGCCAAGGCCGGTGTTATTCAAGCGCCGCCGTCGCCGCCGCCCGCGCCGCAGACGACGTCCCCCGAGCCCGCGGCGGACCCCACCCCGCTACTCCAGGAGCGGTCCAAGGTCACGACCTTGGAAGCCGAGGTGGCGCAGCGCGACGAGCGGCTCAAGGCCGCCGCCGCGGAGCTCGACGCGTCGAAATTGCGAAGCGACCGCGCCGACGCCGCCCTCGCGGAACTCCGGGAGCGCCTCCAGCGGAGCGAGGACACCCGGACGGAAGCGATCCAGGAGGCCGCGTCCGCCAAGGCCGCGGTGCGGGCCGCGGCCCAGGTCAAGGACGCCGCGCCCCAGACCGAGGTCCCGGAGGCGCCGACGGCCGCGCTCGCGGCGCGCCACGCGATCGACGAGGCCGCGCTCGAGGTGGCCCAGGACGAGGTCGCCCAGCTCAAGGCCGTCATACAACAGTTGGACGCGACGCGGGGCGAGATGCGCGACGAGCGGGCGCGCGCTTTATCGGACGTGGAGACGGCGAGAAGGGCCTGCGCCGAGAAGGACGCCCAGTTCGCCGCGGAACGAGCGGGCGCCCGGGCGGCCGCCGACGAGGCGCAGCGTTTACGGAAGGCTTTAGATTCCCTGGACGCCGAGCGCGATACGTTGGAAACGTCCCTGCGCGCGCGGGACGAAGCCGCCGCGGCGCTCGAAAACCAACTACGCACGGAGTCCAAAAAGATCGTGGAGGCCAAGACGGCCGCCGACGCCGACGCGACGCGGGCGCGGCGCCTCGAGCGGGCGTTGGCGTCGCGGGACGCGGAGATGACCTCGGCCAACCAGCGCCTCGACGCGCTGGGCAAGGCCGTGGCCGACGCGCGGCGGGCGTCGCAGGACCGGGCCGAGTTATTAGAGAGCGCCCGGGACGACTTAAGGTGCATGACCCGGGAGAACCAGGCCGTGCACGCGGAACTCGCGCGGACGGCCGCGGCGGCCAAGAAGGCCGCCGCGCAGAACGCCAAGCTCGACCGGGACCGCGAAACTTTAAGGCAGCAAACTCTGAGAGCTAAGGTGGAGCGGGACGACGCCCTGCACGTGTACCGGGCTACTTGTAGAGAAAAGGATGCCGCGCGCAAGGGCGCCGACGCCGCCGCGGTCGCGCAGGCGGACCTGCGCGGGAAGCTCGACGCGGCCGAGCACCGCGTCCAGCAGATGGTCGCTGAATTACAAGCGGCCAAGAAGGACGCGTCGTCCTCCTCCACGGCCGCCGGGTCCTTGGAGCGAGAAGTCGCGCACGCCGCCAAGACGTCCGAGGCGGACCAGCGCACGGTGGACGCGTTGCGGGCGGAGATCGCCCGGCTGAAGCGCGCGCCGGCCAGCTTCGCGCCGGCGCAGATGCGCTCCGGCGGGGCCCCCCCGATGCCGGGCTTCGGCTTCCGGTCCTCGTCGGGCCTGCCGCCGGCGGCGTCGGCGGGCGCGTCGCCCGGGTCGGGCGCCGGGCGCATCGACGCGCTCCTGGCCCAGGCGCGCTTCGCGGCGTCGAACCAGGCCGTGCCCGTCTAGACCGTTTTGCTCCCCCCTCCCCTCTCTCGCCGAGTAAGTTACTTGGTGCTTGGTGATTAGCGGGTCCATCATTGTTTATAAAGGCGGGGAGCAACCTCCCACGAAGACGAGTGCCGGCCTCGACCGCATCTACTGCGGCGAAGCGTGCCAGCGCGAGAATTGGACCGTCGGCGGCCACGCGGGCAAGTGCCCGGGACTAGACTAAGACTGTTGTATTATTTTACACACTGCGCTAGCTCGTCGACGCGTCGCCCTCCAGGAAGCCGTCCTCGACGGCCGGCACCGTACTGCCAAAAACCCAGTGCTGGCGCGAGTTGCGCTTCGATATGCGCACGTTCGCCTCCGTCCGCGTGTTGCAGGGCAGGGGTTGTCCG
>Ga0302122_10002449_pt1 | contig 11585 bp, 10 predicted proteins | sample CB21_SCM_MG_FD_203115 | JGI IMG/M metagenome (GOLD analysis project Ga0302122, IMG submission 203115) | Marine microbial communities from Western Arctic Ocean, Canada - CB21_SCM | ecosystem: Environmental > Aquatic > Marine > Oceanic | place: Canada: Western Arctic Ocean | collected 2017-09-28
CTGTGAGTGGCCCTGTAAGTAGCTTATACCCCAGAGCAAGTCTAGTCCCGCCACCCCCGCGGCGACGCCTTCCCGTCGGCGTCGGGCGGCGACGGTTCGTCCCGCCACGCGTCGTCGTCGACGCACTCGCGCACGACGCGCCCCGCTGAGGCGGCCTGCAGCCCGAGCAGCTCCGAGCGCCCGCGCGCTGAAGCGGGGTTCGCCGCGTGGCAGATGCCGCACTCGACGTCGGTCAAGGCGTTGCCCGCGTAGTAGCAGACGGAGCAGGCCCACGTTTTTGACGCGGCGCCCATCGCCTGGCGTTGCCGGACCGTCGGCGCCGGCGCGCCGGCGAAGAGGTGGTCGTCGGGCGCCGGCGCGCAGAAGGTCGGGGGCGAGCCGGCGGAGTTTAACCCGACGCGCCGGTCCGCGACGGCGGCCGACAGCGCGTCCGGCGCTCTATTTCTGGTGGGCGGCGCGTAGAGCGCCTCGTCGTCGTCGGACTCGTCGCGCTGCGGCCGGGCCTTCCGCGGCGAGGCGCGGCGGTTCCGCGCCGGCGAGAGGCTCAGCTCGAAGTACGTCTTGTCGCGGTCCTCGTCGTGGCGCCGGGATGCCTTGTAGGACGAGGGCGGCGCGGCCGGCCGTGCGAACCAGGGCTCGTCCCCCGCGAGGGGCTGCCCGCGCGGCGGCGGCTTGGCCCGCGTCGTCGTCTCCGGCGCGAAGCGCGTCCGGCGCCCGCGCTTGGCCTTGACCCGCGCCGTGGCGAGCGCCGCGGCCAGGTGGCGCACGAGGAGCTCGTAGTCGATGCTCTGGGCGTCGTCCGGTAACGCGAACCGGCTCGCGAGCTGCTGGAGGCGCAGCTCCGTCGTCTTCGCGCGCCAGTCCCGGTTGACGACGTCCCGGAAGACGTTCACGGGCACGACGCCGCTCCCCCGCGGGTCCGCCTCCAGGAGCGGCTCCAGCAGGTCCTCAGCGTCCCGCACCCTTAAGCCCGAAGCCACGTCCGCGAGGCACCGGGCCAGCGCGCTGTCGTCGCTGAGTGCGGCAAATCTACAGAAGTCGTTGTAGTCGGCTTTACCCTGCGTCGTGAAGCGCCTCGCGCACGCTTTCCGGTGGTGCCGCAAGACCCCCAGGCGCTCGAGGACCTCCTCGAAGACCGCCGCGGGGACGCGGCCGCGCCGGCGCGTATCATGTTGCTCGAAGTTGTGTCGCAGCTTCTCGCCGGCCACTTTGGTCGCCGTGGACGCGGCGTCGAGGAGCATGCCCTCGTCGCGGTCGACGCCGTCCATGGTCTCGTGTCGATGGCGTATAGTGGCTCGTAATGTGCACGGTCCTGCTCGCTTGCGGATGGCGCGGCAGCGGGTCTCGGCTGCCCCGGCGGTTCGAATGCGTGCGCGCGGCCCGGCCGCGGTTCTGCGTGTCCGGGAGTAGGTGCGACGGCGTTGGCTGGCCTCTGGTCGTTGCGCGGTGCCCGTTTTTGCTGCGGGCAAACTGGCGAAATTAGAGACACGAAGGGTGGCCCTTCAGACCACGTTCTAGCCTTCCAAGGGAGTAGGGGAGTTATCCGTGGTGACGAAAAAAACCCGTGCGCTAATAAGGTGACACCTCACTTGGCATCGCTCTCGAGCTCGCGCATTCGCAGAGCCATAGCGATAGCATCTATCGAGTGCATCTATCGAGTGCCCTCTCCAGTGCTGCACTGTATTACATCTAGAACTGTGCAAACTGCAACAGAGCAGCTCTCAAAGCATGGCTGACAACACTGCACCTGTGGCAGCAAACAGCGGCGGCCGCGGCGGGCGCGGGCGAGGACGTGGCAAGGGCGCAGCGAGGGGCAAGGGCCCGGCAAGCAGCGAGGAAGGCGGGCGAGGACGCGGCCGCGGACGAGGCCGCGGCAACGCCAAGGGCGGCAAGGGCCGAGGCCGCGGCAAGGGCCGCGGCCGCGGCGCCGCCGCCGCGGGCGAGACCGATGCACTCCCGTACGGCGGCAACGTGCAGGCCGCGATGAAGGCGCAGGACCGCGACGCCATCCGCACCCTGCTGGCGGCCCAGGAGGACCAGCGGCCCAGGCCCAAGGAAGCCAAAAAGAAGGCCCCGAAGAAAAAAGGCAAGTGGTGGCGCACGTCCACGGAGGTCGACCCCATCTCCCTGGAGCCTTTGGCCGAGCTGGACTACCCGCCCTTCGAGCTAGGACCGCACTTGTTCGACGGCCGGGTCCTGGCGTTCTATCTGGTGAGCACCGGGACCTTTTTAAGCCCCATGAATAGGGAGGCACTGACCATGGACGACTGCGCGGCCCTGGACACTTATTTAGCATCGAACAACCTGGACGCGGCGCGCGTCGCCGACGCGCTCCGCCTCCAGAAAGCTTTAAGCGCGGAGACCGGGCGCGACGACGCGGCGGCCCAGCAGCAGCGGCGCCAGGCCACGGCGGTCCTGCACGGGCTGTTCGGCTTCGCGCGCTACGGAGACTCGGCCGCGGCGCGCCCGGGGCAGCGCGGGTCGGGCGGCGGCACTCTAAGAAGCGCCTACGACGACGACGACCGGTCCAGTGGCGGCCTCATTGACGACGGCGACATTGGCAACGACGCCAGCGACGACGACGTGCTGCCGGAGGCGGCCTTCCCCGCACTGGCGAGCGACGCGCCGCGCGACATCGACCAGGGCGCGGGCTGGCGGCGCGCGGCGTCGTCCCAGGGCGGCGTGCTCGCGGCGTCCGCTTTAACAACGGAGGACTTCCCGACATTGGGAGGCCCCGCGCGGAACAGGCCGCAGCACCAGGCGCCGCGCTTCCGCGACGCCGTGCGGCCCTACGCGATCGACGCGCACGAAGGGCACGCGCGCGGCGCCCAGCGCGCGCGCCAGGTGCACGAGCAGGCCGTTTATCAAGCCGCGGCGCCGCCGACCTACCAGGAGGCCTATCCGTCGCTCGGCGGTATGTCCACCTCGTCGGCGCGCGCCCGCGTGGTCGCGGAGCAGTACCGGGCATTAGCCTTGTCGTCCTCTACAAGACCCGCTGCACAATCGTCGGGCCTCAGCAAGCGCGAGCGGGAGCGGGCGCGGCGGCGGGACCGGGACCGCGAGCAGCGGCGGACCCAAGCGGCCGGGCTCGCGCCGCACCAGGGCGGTGGTTCTGTGGTCGCGCGGATCCGCGCCTGCGCGGGGGACGAGGTCCTGGCGCAGCTGCGGGAACGGTCCCTCGAGTTTCGACGGGGCGAGCTCTCCGCAGACGCGCTCTACGACTCGGCCTCGGCCCTGCTGCCCTCCGAGCGGTTCCTGGAGCTCTTCGGGGGGCTCGTGGCGGTGATCCCGGACGCGGACGCGCGGGCTGTGCTCGACGCGCTGCTCGACGAGCGCCACCCGGAGCGCCTGCCCGAGGACGAGGCGCCGGCGCCGGCGCCGGCGCCCCCGCCCGGCATATCGGCGCCGCCGCAACCGCCGCCGCGACCGCCGCCCGGGATTTCCGCGCAAGCGATGGCCATGGGCCTCGCGCCGCCGCCGGGCCAAGCGCACTGGGCGCCGCCGCCGCGGGCGCCGCCGCCGCGCGCGCGCCAGCGCAACGCGCCCGCGGCCGCCGACTTTCCCACGCTCAGTAGTGGCGGCGTGGTGCGCCGCTCGGGTCCGGCGTTGCGCGGCTCGCGGCCGCCGCCGGGCCTGGCCGCCGCCCTCGCCAAGGCCACGGGCGCGCCCGGCACGTCGCGGCGCGGCGGCCGCACGGGCCTCGCCGTCGCGACCCAGCGGCGTCGCGCGCCCGCGCAGCCGTCGCCGGCCCTCGCCGCGGCGGCGCAGGACTTCTCGGCGCCGCCGCCCGGGCAGCGCGGGAAGAAATAATGTTGTATACTTCTACTTCACTGTAACGCCGCGAACTTGAATTCATAAGAAAATTAGGTTACGCACGCGGCCCCGGCAGCGCACTCATCGCGATGCGAGGTGAGCCAGTGCGTTTTGCGGCACGCGTCTCCGCAGTAGCGGGGCCCGCCGCAGCCGTCGCAGCGCTCCAGCGGCGCGTCCGGCCGCTGGCCACAGGGGTCGCAGACGCGGCTGCGCTCGGCCCGCGCCGCGGCCAATCGGCGCGATTTTTTTTCAAGGCCTCTAGCTCAGCCATCCGCCAGGCAAGATCAGCTTCCTTTTGGGCAATTTGAGACGTAATCTCGATCTCATCCGCGCGGTCCTCGACCAGATTGACTACTAGGCCGCGCACCTCCTCCGGCAGGCACTCGACAGCTAGCCGGATTTCCTTCAATTTTTCTGCAACAACGGAGCCGCCGTAGCCCGCGTCCCGCAGGCGCTCGAGCGCCTGGAACTCGCTGGCGACTCGCGCGACGGTGGAAGATGCAGCTTCCACCGACTGGCTTGCCGCCACACCGGTGGCCAGCGCTCGCTCGGACTCGACCGGTGGGCTCGCCGACGCCCGCGTCGTCGCCAGGCTGAGCCCGGCGGCGTCATCGGATAATGGCAGGCTCGGTGACGTCCTCCCGGAGCCTGGTAGCGCTGTTAGTGGTGGTGATGGGGGAGCCGAGGCGGCCGGCGCCCGGGCCGTCCAGTTGTTCATAGGGCATCGCGCTCCCGCTGGATGGGCAACAAGCCGAAGCGCTTCTTGCAGGCGAGGCGCTGGGCGCTGAACTTGTCGTCCGGCGAGAAGCGCGCGGGGTGCGCGCTCAGGGTCGGCTGCTCGTCGTCGCCGTGGGCCTTCTTGAGCGTGTAGACGCGCTCGCCGGTCTCCGTGAGGTAGTACATGAGGTGCATGGTGCTGAGGGGGCTGGCGGAAGTTGCTTACAGGCAGGCGGGTTACAGGCAGGTGGAGGTACTGTGTGGCGTCGCTGTCTTTATTTTAACTCGCGGCTCGCGAAAAAACCCGTTACGCAGTTGCACAGTTCGTTTCATTTCAGAGTCCTACGTACCGAAGACTCATCTCTACCCGCCGCCAGAAGGATCGCGAACCGGAGGTCTCTCCATTGCTCAAACCAGGGTCAACTTTCAGCTCAACAACTTTTGCCGCCCTGGATTGACGCAGCGGGGCATACGTGCAAAAGCCAACGGCGCTGGGCTTGCCGCAAGTAATTGGTGCTCCACTGCTGCGACGCGCTGCTGCGTATCGACACACAGGGCGTAGCCCTTGCCAGATTCCCTACCACCAGCTCTGCGGTGCTTAAATCGAGGAGTACCCACGACCACTCCCATCACCATTACCCCACGAATCTGTCCTCAAAGGCGCGGCGCACCAGAAAGAACATGGCCGGCTACGCGCCCGCGGCGGACGACACGGCCGCGCTGCAGCGGCGCCTCGACGCTCTGGAGAGCGAGACCCACTCGCTGCGGGCGGTGCTCACGCAGCGCCTGCGGAGGGAACACGAGGCCCTGCCGACGGCGCGCGGCGACGGCCGGCGGGCCCGCGAGCGCCTGCGGGAGCGCGCGGACGGCGCGCGGCCGCGAGAGGTCCCAAGGGCGCGCCCGGCGCGCGGGGGCCAGGAGAGCCGGCGGTCCCGGAGCCCAGAAACTCCACAGGGTCGCTTCCGCTGGGTGCGCGGCGACGACGACGCCAAGTCGCTGGCGCGCCTGATCGTGGGCGCGGCCATGCCCGACGCGGTCGTGGGCTTTCCCGTGGACCTCCACGCCAAGTACGAGGCCAACGTCAACACCACGTTCAAGGGTGTGGCGATCGCCGCGCGCCGCTGCCTCGAGGACCGGGACCTGTACCTGGCCTGCGTGCCCCGTTTTAGAGACAACCGCAACGAGCTCACGGCTTCTGTCTACCCTTTGACGATCCGCCCGCCGGACCCGGACGGGCCCGGCGTCGAAGTTTTAACGGTGGCGCGGGCCACGGACTACCGCGTGCTCGCCGGCGCGGTCGCCAAGCGCGCGAGAGATAACCAGACCTCCTGCCTGCGCGCGATCGGCGCGGCCGCCGTCTTCACGGCCGCGCGGGCCGTCGCGACCGCGCACGAGTACCTCGCCGACGACGCGGCGCAGAGCTCCGTGGCCTGCGTGCCGCGCTTCGCCACGGTGCAGTTCGACGGCCGCGCCGAGGAGACCACGATCCTCGAGGTCGTCGTCTTCCGCGTCGCCGCCCGGGACGACTGACCGTTACTACCACTCTCGCCCCGCCGCTACGGCGGGACGAACAAATTCATTACCACTACTTCCTAAGTACTACCTTTGCCTGCCTTTTTAGTGTCCCCCCACGTCCGCCCAGATCCCGACGATGTGGTGAACGACCTCCGCGGGGAGATGGGGGAATCGCGGGATAAAGATCGCAGCCAGTCTCGCGCGATGCGCGCGTTCGTAGCGCGCGTAGCCGCCGGCCTTAGCGACCGCGGCGAGGTACGGAGGCAAAGGGTAGTAGGAATTCTGGCGCGTCGGAATTCTGGCGCCGGCGCGGACAAGATGGGCGTAGGTTCGCGTGTAGTCGAACCCCCCATTGAGTCCCCAAGGCTGGCCGGCCTTAAATCTGATGGCAGCATCGAGCGGCGTCTCCGGTACGTCACGGTGTATCTCAGAAATCGCGTCCACCACCGCGCCAGCGGCTAGGAGCGGGAGAATAGTTTTATCTTTCCCATAAATGGCGGCCGTGTGCAGGGGCGTCACGCCCCGCGCTCCTGAATCTTTGGGTAGGGCATAAGTGACGTCGGCACCTGCGTCTATCAGCGTTCTGACTACCTCTGGGCCGCAATGGCGCACTGCGCTAGTAATCGGGGAGATGGGAAATGAACGTTCCCTCGAAGGCAAATTCACATCAGCGCCTGCACCAATCAACGCAGCGACGCATGCGAGCCGCTGCCTCGCATATCTAGAGCCGGTGCAGATAGTATGAAGCGCACTATATCCGTCGCCGGATCCCTCGCCGTCAGACTCTCGGTGGTCGACGTCGCAACCTTCGGCAATGGCACGGCGAAGGGCATCTAGCTCTGAATCTGATTCATTACGGTAGCGAAGGACGTTGGCGGCCTCGATCACGGACCGATTCACGGGGATTGCCTCGCTGTCGGACTCTGACGCAGAATCAGAATTAGAATCCATCGTACTGTGGTTTAGCGGTGTCTATTAGCGCAAAAGATCAACCACGCGATTGGACAAGGCTGCGAAAGCAATAGTTGACATCTCTCTTTCCATTCGTCTGCTGCATCTGCTTCCTTTTCTGTTATTACCGGCTCCACTTTAGCGTGATCACCAGCGTGATTACCGTCCATCAATTGTGTTACTTGACGCCGCGGTGACTCGTGGACTACGATGCGGCGTAGGCAAAGGATAATGACCTATGAAAACCCGTCCCCAAAAATTATCATGATCCATTTCACTTCACCAACACGCCCGCCCACGCCGACGACGACGCACGCTTCTACGACCGCCAACAAGCCTACATACCCGCCCGCGGGGGGTAGCCCCCCCCTACGCTTCCCTAGGCGCGCGCCTCCCAAAACCCGAATTGACTATAGTTATTTACGATCAAGTGCACCAGTGCCGCTGCGACGCTATACTGCGACGCAACGAGAAAGGGCAAGCTTCTTATTTACAATGGGAGTCACCCGTAGATGTCGTCGTCGTCGTCCGGCTCGCCGATGTTCGCCCAGGGGTTGGCCGGCGGCGGCGGCCGCCGCGCCGGGTTCGCCGCCGGCGCGACGCCGCCGCGGAAGACGTCGAACATGTCGGCGATTTGGCCCCGGGGACCACCGCCGCCCATCAGCGACGCCATCAGCTGCGGGTCGAAGGGCATGGGCCCGGGCAGCGGCAGGTCCCGCGGCGCTTGTTGCGAGCGGGCCCAGGGGTTCGGCATGGGGGAGTTGGGGTCCACGTCGGCCGGTGGTATATTCCCTCCACTACTCTCGGCGGGCCCCATCAAACCCTCCATGAGCGGCTCCTGGACCTCCGAGTACATGCGGCGCAACGCATTAAAGCCCTCGGGATGCGATTCGATTTGGGACATGGACAAATCCTGCTGGCGCATGGCCTCCCGCGCCCGCGCCGGGTTGCGCGCGACCTCGACGGCCTCCCGTAACACGCTCGGGTCGTTCAAAGCGTGGCGCAGGGCCGGGTTCGCGTCCATGGCTCTCCGCAGCTGCGGGTTCGCGTTGACCATCTGGCGCAGCATATCCGGGTCATCTAGCAGCGATCGCGTCATCGGCGAGTTCAGGATGCGCGCGGTCAGCTCGGGGTCGTTCATCATTCTTCTTTGTAATGCCGCGGGGTCCGTGGGCATGGCCTGGTCAAGGCCGCCCGCGAGCAGGCCGTTCGCCGCCAGCTGCTGCGATTGCGGCCGGACCGGCGCCCGCGGCGGCGCCCTCAATAAGTGGATCGTACTCTGGTCCTCGACGTCGTACTCCGTTAACAGTCCTTCTTCCAGGGCCCGTCCCTTATAGATGAGGCGTATCTCCGCTGAGGGCACCGCCGCCAATTGTACGCATCGCTCCTTGACTTCTAAGACGGACACGGCGCGCGAGACGACGATCTGGAAGGTCTTGCCGGTGCTCGTCTTGACTATCACGGTCATGTCGACCTGGCTCGCAGCGGCCATGGCTGCGGAGACGGCGTGGGCTGTGTTAAAGTCCGTGGAGCCGTGGAGCTCTCCGGTGAGCACACTGGGCTGGAGCGCTTGGCGCGGGTTATGGAGGCGCGCCGTGTGGTCGCGCAGGTAGCAGTAGGCCTGGGAGTTCCCCTTTCCGCGGTGGTGCGCCTGCTGGACTGGTTCGGCTGAAACGCTGCGCGAGTGTCAAGCTACGAGTGTCCAATCTAATGCGCGGGTTTTATGCGGGTATTCGTCAAGTTGTTAAGTTTACGTTGCTAGTACCAGTGAACACCACAAGCACCCCACACCGTCGGCGACCTCACGCCGTCGGCGAGCTGAACACGTTGCGGTGACACCGCATCGGCGACGACGGCGCGCCGCCGTGGCCGGACGCCCCTCCGCCGTAATTGCGCCAACGAGAGCGCCTCCGCCAGAAACGACACACGACGAACGCGGCGACGCCGACGGCGGCGCCCGTCAGGTGCGCGCCGTGGCCGATGTTATCGTTCGATTCAATCAGGCGCCACTCGTTCACGAAGTAGAGGACGGAGCTCGCGACGTGCAAGCCCGCGGCCGTCACGTCGCACCGCCGGCCCGTCAGCAGGGCCTCCGCGACGACGCAGGCATCGATGGCGACAAACGCCGACGCGCCCGCGGACGCGCCCAAAAGGCGCACGTTGTCCTGCACCTTCTTCGCCACGGCTCGAACGGCGGACCGGCGCGCCTCCTCGAACGTGGAGGATGCGCCGTCGAAGACCTTCGAGAGGTCGATGCCGAGGTACTTGCTGGCCGGCTCCTCGACCGCGGGCCCCAGGAAGTTGCAGGCCCGCGCGATTCGCCGGACCCGGTCGGCGACGCCCCACCTTTCCACAATGCGCTCGAAACGCTGCGTGCCGAACTCAAAGGGGTCCAGGGCCACCGTTACTCCTGCCAGTATATAAGTCAGCATTGCTCCATTCACGCCGCACGTCGCCGTCGCGGAAGGTCCCGCCACGAGCACGCATTGGAGGTTCGACAGCGCGTGCGCCGTGTTCGCGTGCAGGAACATGTGACTCGCCGCCGTCCACCACCGGCCCGCGCGCAGCGCTTGGCGGCTGAACATGAAGTGCTTTTCGAGAGTGGGCATAGCTATTGGGAGCGCCACGGCGAGCCGCGGCTCTGTTCCCGAAGCGGCCGCGAGTGTTGGCACCAGAGCGTGCAGCACCAATAGAGGCGCGAAGTCGCCCGCGAACGTGAGAACGCGCTCGAACGCGCGGTTGCCGTCCATGATTTACCCCCGCTTCGCCTTGTTCAGGCTCTTCATCACCAAATAGTTGGACATGGCTCGAATGGCGTCGGCCTTGAGCTTAGCGACCTCAGCCGCGTCCTTGACGAGGGCGTGCTTGCGGAAGCCGTCCTTCACAACTTGCTTGAGCGCGCGGCCCTTGGCCGAGTCGCCACCGACGTGGTGCGCCGTGCGCAGGCAGTCCCGGAAGAGGTTGAGCGTCGTGCGCTCGAGCATTCGTACGCGCGCGCGCACAGTGCGTCGCGCCGGTGGCGTGGGGCGCAATCAAGAGGCTGCAGCAGCAAACCACAACCAGGCTCGTTTTTTGCGCAGTTTTTCTGCAGTTTTCGTTCTTATCTCACACCTGTGGACAATTAGCCTCGCGCTGCAATGTTTACCGGCGTAGTTGCTTTGCGCATGCGGTTACGAGCTTGCAAAATCGCTTTACACGGGTTTGCACGGATTTCGTGCAGCGCAAATACAAAAGAGTGCAGTCACGCGAAGGGTTCTCGGGCGATCGACGACATACTCGCTGATCACTGTGCTGCGCATCCTTGAAAACAAGGGCCGCCTGCCGTTCTGCGCAACCGAATTGGCGTGCAGAGGCACATAGCGCTCCAGCGCTCTCAACCATCAAAATCCGTGCCTGAGGCCTAGCCGTCATGGCGGCTGCCGTCAACAAGCGCGTCGTCATAGACATCATCAGCGATGTCGTCTGACCCTTCTGCTGGGTCGGGAAGCGCAACCTCGAGAGCGCTCTCCGATCCACGGGCGTCGCGGCGCGGGTGCACTGGAAGGCGTTCCAGCTCAACCCGACTGCCTCCGACACGCCGTCGAGCAAGATCCAGATGTACATGCAAAAGTTCGGCAAGAGTCGCGCCGACATCATGCAAATGACGGCCGGGATGAAACAAACCTTCGACAACGCGGGTTTGCCGTACGCGTTCACGGACGAGGGCCTCGTCGCGAACACGATGGACGCGCACCGCGTCCTCGCCTGGTGCGGCTCGCCCGAAGAGCAGGACAAAGCAGTAGAAGTCATCTTTCACGGCTATTTTTCCGACGAAAAAGCCCCGAACGAGCGCGAGCTGCTCGTGGCGGCGTGCGTGGCCGCGGGCAAGAGCGAGGCCGACGCAAGAGCCTTTTTAGACGACAAGAGCGCCATGCGCGCTGCAGTCGAGCAGGAGTTGCACGAGGCGCAGGGTGTGCGGGGTGTGCCCTACTTCATTATTCGCCAGCCCGGCAAGGACGCGATTCAAATATCTGGCGCCCAGCCGCCAGAAGTCTTCGAGCGCGCCTTTCGGTGAGCGCCGACGGCGCCGCGAGTATGACGGGTTGCGCCGGGGCTCATCGCCCCGGGGCGGCCCCGAGAAAAGCGGCGCCGGCGCGTGGAATAAATGACCAAATGGCTACTCTGTGTCTAGTAGTAGTCGCGTAGACGGCGCCGGTCTACATGTCTCGATACGATTCTTACTTCACGAGCGAGCCGCGAGATAAGGGGGACGGGGGAGCGCGCCTTTCTTCTCCGGCAAGAGGCGCGCGGGACGGCGCCGGCATGTCGCCGGGTTTAATCGAACCATTTGTGACCCTTGGTGTCGCAAAGTACCGCGTTGGGATCGTACTCTGCGCTGCAGTCATACTGGCCCGTAGAGCAATAATACTTGTTGTTTTCGGCTTTGTATGCGTTGCACTTCGCGAGCGTCCCCCCGCACAAAGTCAAGTGCTTTCCCTGGTGTTTGCCTGACCCGTACCGTTAACGGTACGGGTCACACAGGTCCTAGTAGGTTTTGCGCCACTAGCCCCTAGTGTGTTTTGCGCCGCTCGCCAGAACGCTGTTCTTCG
>Ga0302122_10002450_pt1 | contig 11584 bp, 12 predicted proteins | sample CB21_SCM_MG_FD_203115 | JGI IMG/M metagenome (GOLD analysis project Ga0302122, IMG submission 203115) | Marine microbial communities from Western Arctic Ocean, Canada - CB21_SCM | ecosystem: Environmental > Aquatic > Marine > Oceanic | place: Canada: Western Arctic Ocean | collected 2017-09-28
GAGGAGTTTGAGACGGACTTCAACTGCAAGTAACTAGTCTGTTGATTGTTTTCAGCCCAAGGCCGCGCAGGACGGGTTCCAAAAGCGTGCGTGGTATGCACGTGTGTGGAAGGGGTAGGAAGTGTTCCAGTCCAGAAACCGTATCTCTTTAGTGCCCGCCAGAAAAGCCGAATCCGGCCCTTCGGCACTTATGAGATACTAATCCACACAGTCGTATGACTTACACCCGAATGCTCTCACGCTCCGACACCTCGCTGCAGCTTCCCAATAGTGATTCCCAGAGGCTCACGCCTTGGGTGCCGTTGTCTTTGCTCGAACAGTGAACGCCACGGTCTGGGCACACAGGAGCAGGTCGTCTTCGATTCCCGATCCGGGTGCCGGGGACACCTGCACCACGAACTGGCGGTTGCGGGGATCCGTGTCGGAGGAGGCGAAGCAGAGCTTGAAGTCGAATGCAAGCTGGCCGCTGTGCATGTTCTGAGTGCCGTTAACAATTCCTCGCGGGTTGGTGAGAGAGTCCACCGCGACGCGGGTAAAGTGGTTGTTCTTGACTTCGGTGCCGTCGTTTGCGTAGATGATCTTCATCTGAAAAGGGACGATGCCGGAATGGCAGATGTCTCTCTCTGTTGCTTGCGCGCCGGTGTCCATGAAGAAGAGGGAGAAGCTGAGAACAAGAGGGCGACGCAATTCCACCTGGTACTCGCGCGGAATGTTCTTGCGGTTGTTCGCGGCGATTCCGTGAGGGAAGGAGCGAACTCCAGTGAAGCGAAAAGGAACGGGGATGTTCTCCAGCGCAGATCCGTTGGCCGACGGCGCGTTAAACCGGAGAAACACCTTTCTGGTCGGCCTGGAGGAGAGCTTGCGCGACGATCCAGATGCAGCAGCGGAAAGGGCACCAATGGCATCGCGCAGGGACGCGATTGTATCATCTGAGTACGAGAGCTCGCCCTTGAGCTTGGCGTTCTCCTTCTCGAGGCTACCGACCTTCTTCTCGAGCTCATCGTTGATGCCCTGCACGCGGGAGTTCTCCACCACCAGCTCCTCGTTGGACATACCCTCCACCCGCGCACGCTTCGGCAGGGGCTCTCCCCCTTGGAAGGTGAAGCTATTGTCGGAGGACTTCTTGTCTTCTAAATCTGCCTGGGCGGAAGACGCCTCCGCGGCTTCCTCCCTGTTCTCCTCACCATCTTCCTCCCTGTTCTCCTCACCATCTTCCTCCCTGTTCTCCTCACCATCTTCCTCCCTGTTCTCCTCACCATCTTCCTCCTCCTCTTCATCTCCAGCATCTTCATACTCTTCCGCTTCCTCTCCAGCATCTTCATCATACTCTTCCTCCTCTTCCTCCTCCTCTTCCTCCTCTTCCTCCTTCTCTTCCTCCTTCTCTTCCTCCTCCTCCTCCTCCTCCTCCTCGTGCTCCATCTCCTCATCGGACTCGGACATCGGCGCCCGGGCCTGGGGTCACTTTGTCCGACTTCTGTCCGGTTACCTGGACTATTAGCGGATCTTTTTACTGTTGCAATTATGGGCACAGGTGCCGGGCTCCGACTTCACGACCCGGCGCAGAGTCGGCGCCCAGGGACCTCCGACCAAAAGTAAGTGTGAACACACTGTGGATAGACATGGGAACCCGCGCAATGGACATCGAGCAAGTAGCACGACTTTTGCTTGGGGACGACGCACCTGCTGTACTTGCAAAGTGTGCCGACCCACAGACATTCTTGGTTAACACGCTCGAACGGTCTATTGATTCCCTTTACTCTGTCACGGACTGCCATTTAAACACGAAGATCTATGCTGGGAAGGACCCGACGTTCGAACTTGGGTTCCTGTACCTTTACTCAGAGTCGCTCTACTTTGTGATACTGAGGCTTGCTGTCAGCGTCAAGCGCGTCTCCAACTACTCAACGCAAGATGCGTTGGAATTGGTGTGCAAAACGATACGGATGTTTGTACTCCTCACTGGAGTGGAGGAATCTGAGGGTTACTTCGGGTTCACCCTCCGTGGCAACTACTGCCACATTCCTCCAACACTCGTTTCCCCTCCATCTCGCGCGTGTGTGCTTCAGACCCTCGACTTTGTTGCTCCAGAAGCAACGGATCGCGCATGACGAAAAACGTCCGGAAAGATGCAGGTATTCAAGAATTGTGTTTTTCCGGGTGAAGGAACAGAAGCGCGATGGTGCCGGCGCCTAATTCGAGATCGGGATTAAGGAGGGGTACCAACAAGCTTAAGCAATCCTTCTAGCTCTTCGTCGTTGATTTCAGCCTCCTCCGCGGGGGTTTCAGCCTCCTCCGCGGGGGTTTCAGCCTCCTCCGCGGGGGTTTCAGCCTCCTCCGCGGGGGTTTCAGCCTCCTCCGCGGGGGTTTCAGCCATCAGTCTTTTCCGAATCAGAAGCAATTTTTCTGGGAGTGTATCATTGATTTCTTGACCGTTGTTCTGATCATCCAGGAGCATCTCTCTTAGCTCTTCGTCCGTCAGTTCTTTCGGCTGACCATCCGCCTCACCATCCGCTTGATCTACGAGATGAGCAGGAGCCACGCACATAAAATCATCAAGTAACTGGTCTCGGTACTGTTGTTCCCGGTCACGTTTTTTATCCACCTGCGCCTTGTCGCCCAAACATGCACTGGTCATATACCCCAAATAGAGGAGCCACGCCTTTTTGGGAGTATCTGCCCACGCCATTCTCCACCCTTTTGTGGCTTCCTTGCTCTCCTCGCCCCACTTGCTGTAGATTGGCCCGACGTACATTGTCTTCAGCGCCTTGTATGTCACGGTTTTATTGTCCTTGAGCTGCTGTCCGATTTTAAGGACTTGATCCTTCGTGGGCACATTCTTCTTCACGAAGGTCCAGAAAAGTGGAGGAAGAGGGGACGGCTCCAGTCCCGTACCCCGCGTTTGGACCTTACCTAGGGTTGCGATGAAGACACTTGCATTCCCTTGCGCTTCCTTTAGTTTAGCGTATTGTGGAACGGGCGCTCGCTTTTTAGTCGTTGCATCGGATGCATCCCACTTATCGACCTTTTCAACCCACTCGAATAAGGGCTTGTGCGCAGCTTCTATTGTGGGGGGTTTCTCCCGAAGCGCTTTGTCTGTCATAAAGTGTGGGTTAGCGTGGTACACACCGCCGTTTTCCCCCCCTGGGTAGAAGCTGGTCCAGGTGTTGACATAGGGTGTTTTTTCGCCTTCTGGTGGGTTTACTGGCTTGTAATGTTCCACCCAGTTGGAAGTCTTGTTTGCCTGCTCCTCGGCAAGGTTAAGCAAATCAAACTTAAAAGTAGCATCTGTCATCAAATTCAGTTTTCCCCCGCTACCATCGTCAACGAGCAAGCTCCCCTCGATGTCCTCCGCTTGCGGCCAGCTTGCCGGGGCATCCTCTCGCTTGTTAAGTGAGAGGTTGCCCAGGGAGGGCAGAAGGACGGCATCCACGGAGCCCGCGGACGCGGGCTGTCGCCGCGACATGGCAACGAGCTCTATGTCAACGCATTCAGTTTCCTGGCTTATTTAAGATGGGGACTGTACATGTTCACCCTCTCAGTACAAGTCGACCGACCAAATTATTTTCGTCTCCTAAATTTTATTAGTCGGTGGACTTGTGGGGAAAGGTTGTGTGCCAGTATACGTGGTTTCTTGACGTTCCGCGCAACAGTGTGTATGCACCCCCCCCCCGAGTGTCTTGACATTCAAGCCCACTACAAGCGCCTTTCGCGACACATGTTGTTTTCTAAAAAGAGAGACACGGGGCCGGCTGTGACGCCAACCACGGACATTCCGCTTCAAAACTCTGCTTACTAAAAAGCGACAGGGAATGCTTTTTGTTGTTTACGAGTGTAGGCAAACCAGAACAAAAACTGCGCGTCAAGAAGGTAATTGTCTGACCCCGCGCCCTAGATAGAATCAAACATCAGTTCGGTTCCATTCGCGAGTTTGGTGTGTGGTTTAAACGGAATTGGTTGGTTGTTGACATTGTTCGTCGCCGTCGGGCATGCCACGAAAAAGCATCGTTGAAACCCTTTCGGCGTGCTGTTGTCCGCGGAGTGGAACACTGAGTCGTTGTACGTTGCTATTTCGCCATTCTCGAGCGCAAATTCTTGAATACCTGCATCTTTGAACTTTCCGTTTGTTCGTAGGTACGCTGTTAGGGCGAATGTCGTTGCGTTGAATGCTCTGTTGACAAATCTAGTCCTTGTCGCAATGGGGTCATTGCACTCTTTGAATGCATCCAAAAACGCCGACGTAATATTCTTCAGTGCCTGTTGGGTAAGCACTGGAACTCCGCTCAAGACCTTTGTTCCGCAGTGATGTAGCTTTGGCTCTTCATGATCATCATCTCCCTTGATATTTACACACCCTGCTGTCACAATGCATCTCCTGCCTGTCGATGTCCACAGAGACTCTTGCGTGCCGTCCTCGTCTGCGTATGGGCTGTATTTGACGCCGTCCATGTGCCACACCGCTGCGTGCGCGTGGCGGGCGCTCTGAAAACGCCATTTGATCACGAATTGCTTTTGCTCAGGAGGAACAAACCCGGCTTCGCGTAGAGCGTCGATCATTGGCATGAAATGTTCGGCGTAATCAACAAGGGCAATGTTAATCTCGTTCATCTCGGATACCGACTCCAAATTACGTGCGTTCGTAGGGCGGACGCTCAAGTATGCATTGACAAGGTCGAGCAGGTGGGCACCTGAAATCACCTTTCGATGATTGTAACCGGGAATTCTGTAAGGTGCCTGTTTAACCCACGAAGCCGGAAGCTCCAGCTGTTCCTTCACGTATTTATAGAAGAAGGACTTGTCAACTTTAGTGAGCTTTGCACATTCGCCAATGTATTGCAACTGCCACCAGCCGTCCATAACGTATTGCTTGATGAGGTCGCGCAACTCGTCATACTTCAGGACTTTACCTTCGCGAGGCGTCACCACTAGTCCATTCCAGTCCCCCCCTATATCTGTCCGGGGTGGAAGCGCAAGTTTCACCAAAGACGGCAACATCTCTACCGAAAACGCCCGCAAAGCTCTCTTATTTAAGGAGTGAAACTCCCAGGAGTGAAATGTGTCTTGCCTTTCTCTAATTAGATCACCGTAGAGTACTTATCTACCTCGTCCTTGTTACAAGTCACTACTACTAATGTGTGTCATGTGGGTCCGTTGCTTGGATATCACGAAGCCGCGCTTCGAGCGAGGACAAGTCCAGCGACTCCTGGGCAGACCCAACACGAGAACGACTCGCGTAGAGGCTGCCCCCGTGCGAGCTGCTCTCGCGCGACCCGTGGCAGCTCACAGATGGAGTTATGATGCGCCGAGCGATCGGCGGAGCCCGCGGCGGGCCCAAAGCATTCGTCTCTGTGCCGTCCGGTCTGCCATCGTCCTTGTCCGAGTCTGTGGACGCCCACTCGTCTGGTGTCTTGCAGAGCAGAACGCTTGGTTTGGCCTTGTAGAAGCTGCCGCTGTGAGATGAGTTATCACGAGACGAGGTCGGGCTGTTTGCTGGACACGATCTTCCAGAGTACACGAATTGAGTCACGGTTGCGCTCGGCTTTTCGAAGCGCTTGTAGTTGCCAGCGGAAAGTGACACGGCAACGGCAACTACATCTTCTTTGAAAAAGACCCGGCAGACGATTGCATCCTGGTCACCCAGCATCGGTGTCTTGGTCACTGTTCCGTGCAGCTTGTAATCATCTCTGCCTGTGTGGTATTCAATGCTTTGCTGAACCATGTAAAAGTCGCGCACGTCGGTGGGCTGGCGATAGATATTGTCTCCATGGAAGGCGAAGAACACGAAGGTGTGTTCGAACTCGCCCATTCGTGCGGCCCCGAGAGAGTCTTGGAGAACCGAGTTGAGCGAGCTCTGGGGACAGTCTAGACGGACACATACTTCGTCCATGGCATCGAGCCCCTCCGGCGCGCTGGGGGTCGTCGGAGGGGGCTTCACCCCATGGGTCATAATCCCCCCCGCCACGCCCATGTTAAATAGCTGTTTGATGTCTGCATATATGGGCAAAGGTCGGTTGAAACACAATTACCGTTGATACTGAGAGTCTACGCCATCAACTATCAGTTGGCCCACGAGCGTCTCCACTCTGTCCAGTGCCTTAGTGAGGTATGCCGGTGCGCTTCCTCCCTGTGCTTGCTCAGACTCTCTCGGTACTCTAGGAACCATTGCACTCACACGAGAGGCGACATCAGCTCATTCTCGAGCCCAGTGTGTTCCTCGCACATCTAAAGCACCAGCTTCCTTGGGTCCAAAGCCAGCAACGGTATGCCCACCCCGCCCTTTCCTCCCCTTCCGTGACCAAACTTATCCGTGCATCTGGGTGCGCATGCCCGTGCGTTAGATGGCCTAGATGCCGAATTACTGCTGGCTTCGCTCCTTGGCCTTCTTCCCCCACTTGGAGACCGCCTTGCGCTGCTGGATCGCCTGGGCCGAGCTCGATGTGTCATAATTCCTGACGACCGGATCCCGCATCGCCAGGATGTCCGGGTGGAGACCCTCGCACCCCCCGCTCTGGAGGAGCATGTGGAGGCAATTGAGCTTCTTCAAGCGGCTGGACTTCAATCCAAAGCTGTGAGCGCCAATGCTGCGCTTGACACCGCTGGCAACCTGCTTCGGTGTTTTGCGCGCCTCCATGTCCTCGTTCCAGTGCACCCCACGGATCGTGAACACGACGCCTTGATTCTCCTCCATGACAGATTCGAGCGTGTGCCAGCTCATGCGGTCCTTGGAAAGGGCATCCCCGACAACCCAGTCAACCATGGAGGCGCGATGGGCCTGAAGAGCGAGCGCGACACCCCAGAAGTTTGCGCTTGCAGTCTCGAGCTTTCTGCTGTTGGGCTGCCGCGCAGCCGCCATTGCGGCGACCGCACAGAGATTCATCGCCACTTCTCGCATGTCGTTGCTGAGGAACTCATGTTGGCACTCCGACGAGCTTTTCGTGAGCAGCCTGATCACACCGTTCATGCGGTCCTGGCGGTCGTAGGCCCAGTGGTGGGTGCGCTCGTTATTGAGGTGCTTTCCGCTGGTCTCCGCCCGAAGGTTGCGGCTCCGGCTGACAGTCCCGCTTGAGCGCATGTTCACGGCCTTGCGCTCAGCGCTCAGACGATCGGGGGGGCGGCGATTCTTCTTCTTGTCGACCTCACAGCCTCCAACAAACACGGCGGAACGAGGTGGGGGAGTGACAGCGGTGGCGGGGCGTGGCTTTCCAATGAGGCGCCCGAACGCCTTTTTGACTGGGACCTGTGCTGTTTCCTCCGCCCCGGGCGACGGAGCCATGAGCTGGTCACGCAGGTTGGCCAAATCAGAGCCGGGCTCAATCTGCACTTCCTCCATGGAGCAGTCAGGCTGCAGGAAGCTCATGTCGTCAAAGGCCAAGCTCGGGCTCGGGGGTTCGTCGGCGCCCGGGTCCAGCGGTGCCCGCTGTGAATACAGAAGCCCCATGAGACCAGTGTCATCGCTTTCCATGCCCTGGCTTAGTGTTGTGCGTGTACAGGGTACAGCTTGACCGAGCCATCCATGGGCAAAGGTGTCGGGCGCCGACAACGAGATGTCCCGGTTGGTCGGTACCCAGTGTAGTGGCGGAAGGCGAGACATGGAATCTCGGGAGGACACGACGGGTGCGTGCGTGTGCTGTGTGTCGGTGAGTCGCCAGTTATGGCCGTTATGACCGTTGAGTCGGCGGGCATTCCATGGGCGCCGACCCCCTGGGCACCGATCCCCTGGGCGCCGACCCTGGACACCCAAATTTAAAAAATCCAGCAGCTATGATGCACAATAGCGGATTTGATAAGCTGGACCCCAAGCTTACCTGTTAGGAATAGGTGCTGTTGTGATGTCGGACCAAGGAGGGTCGTGTACACTCATCTTCTACAAGATTGGGGACGCCTTCTGGAACGAGCCCTTTCTCAATCTTCTCGCTGCGGCTGCCCAACTTTCAACCTTTACTCATGTAGAGCTGGCAATCGGCAATGCCGCGGGTTCCTTCGGACGTATGAGCAACGTTGCGCGCATCTTCAATGACGACGCCGGAGTAAGCATTGTTGTAGGCTATTTATTTTTGGTCTACCCCGCACACACGTGTTTGTTTCGTGCAGGTGGAACTAACTTCAAGGACTGGGCGGAACCCACAGGCACGTTTGCAAAACTCTAACACGTCCCACGCATGCGCTTATGCCCCTCTTGTTCGTTCGCAGTACTCCTACGTCCAAATCGGATGCTGCAAGAAGGCAGAGAACATCATGCTAGCATACGCCCAGTCCCTCGTCGGAAAGCCCTTCTCCAACGTGGGAATGGCGAGAAGTATCTTGTATCCACGCAAGACTGACGACTCTAGCTTTTTCTGTGCAGAATTGGTTGCAGCCATCCTCAAGAAAGGCGGACTAATGTGCGCGCCACCCAACTTTTGAACACGGCACAGCACTGGAGTGGAGTCACACAATGCCTTTGCTTGGCAGGTCGGACTCGTCGAACCCTGGCGCGGCAACGCCTCACAGCCTTTACAGCCTATACAAGAATCAGGCCGCTGTGACTGCAAACCCGTACACCCTCAGACAGTTTACCAACATCAAACAGAAGCGAGGCGCTGAAACGTGCAAGGGGGTTGGTTTCTCAAGCATGCTGGACAGCCACCAGGACCTCGTATCCAGACAGCACACGGCATCCAGAAAACGAGGGGACTCTCCTCCGCGTGCATCGTTCAGACTCGTTACCGGAAACACAAAGCGGTCTGAAAGTAGTGTATTCCAAAAGTCTTCATTTTAACGGGCGCCGACGCCTATACACTCTAGTGGGGGTCGTTCCGTAGTCTTATGAGAGCTGGAGTTGGAGCTGGAGTTGGAGCTGGAGCTGGAGTTGGAGCTGGAGCTGGAGCTGGAGTTGGAGTTGGAGCTGGAGCTGGAGCTGGAGCTGGAGCTGGAGCTGGAGATATAGCACTGTATTTCCTGCGCATTTGCCAAGGAGCAGATCTACAGCACAGCCACCCGCACAAGTCGCTGATGCAATTTTCACAGCATTGGAACAGAAGCCTCACACAGAAGTAAACCGTACACACGCCCAATGTCCCTTCCACTACTGCCACAACAGTGGACACTGTGGCGGCTGTGATCATGCTTCCTAATACACGTCAGAGCACATGTGTATATCCTTATCACACAAGTTTAAATCGCCCCCACGGGGCTTCCCCTGGTGCAGACCAGGGACACGTTATTGCGGACCCTCACACCACACGACAAAAGAGAGCGAATATGGCGGGCGTCCATTACAGAGTCAGCAGAGTACGTAAGATGGAACAGCTCGAACCACAGGTTGGTTGGCACATTCACTTCGGTTGTGATGGAAATTTGAATTCACTGTGCTGTCAGCGGAGCACTCTTCTTGTTGTACACACTGAGATCCAGGGGCTTGGCCCCTGATATGCGCACCAGCTCTGCAGGAGGGCCAGGAACCGCCTCATCTGGGTCGGTGTCTTCCGCCTCCTCTGGAAGGGTCTCTCTCTGCACCCGCCTCCGCGTGCGGGTGTATGTTGTGTCACCGCTGATCTTTCGCAGGATTCCCATGCTCATGAGGATGTCCACGACCTCAAACGTGGTGCGCATCCGCCACGCGCGGTCTCCCATGTGCTGCTGAGATGACAAAGTGCGAGAGCGGGCTCGCGCGGGCCGCCTCGTTGCTGCGCAAACAGCTGTACAGGATGTGGTAGGCGTGGACGTCCGGCGGAGTGTGCGTCGCCAGCTGTGCAAGCTCACCCATGGTTGGGTCTTGCCACGTGTTGTCCGGTATGTCCTTGGTCGCCAAGAATGCGGCATGCGCCAGAAACTCTGGCTTTGTCCCGCTGGGTGGGTCGAACTGGGCTTGGAAGGCGGACCCCGGCGCGCACAGCTCGTATCCTCCAACCGTCGCCTCCAGGAAGGAGCGCATCTCCTTGGTAACGAGCAGCTCACCCTGGACGGGTGTGCCGTGTAGCGCAGCGCTGCCCACGACAAAATCGATGACACGGTGGGTCTTGTTGGCTTTCCACGCATCGTGCCACGCCTTGAACCCTTGAGGCTCCTCCTTGAGCGCAGAGGACGTGAAGCCAGTCTTGCGGGTGCAGTGGTCTTCCGTCTTGGCGGCGCGCGCAGTCTTGGGATCGGCATCAGTGATGCACACGTTGTCCGAGCAGAAGATTGTATCCTTGGCAGTGGAGAGGAAGCGTCCTTTCATGGCGAGCAGCTGTGGCAGCAGCGTCTTCCTGAGATCCTCATACACGTGAAGCGGAATCTCCAGCCCATGCACACCTCCGCTGTGACTGTCGTCGTCGTCGCCATCGTCGTTATCGGGCAACACGTGTCCCATGTCAAGGCCAAGCTTTGCCAGCGCGCCTTCAATGACGCTGTACACCGCGTTGCAGTAGCCATCGTCCAGGATCCACATGCGCGCCTCGTCAGAGTACGCCGCAAGCGTGCGCTTCTTGCCTTTCATCACCGCAAAATCTGCCCTTTCCAACAGCAACATTGCCAGGTGTGAGGCCCACATCGGCCCCTTGGCGGAGCGCACCGACTTCATCATCCGCTTCTCCTCCTTGGTCGACTCCTCTGATGTGTCTGGCTTGAGCTTCTTGGCAGGGTTGGTGCTCTTGGGCTTTGGCGCCGACATGGCACGTGAGCACGAATTCGGGTAAGAGCCCAAATTTGTGCTGTCCATATGACCCACGCGTTTGATCGATGCATTTATGGTCGTTGGTGGCGGGCGCCGACTGGCAACGCATCCCGGTAGTCGGCGCCCATGTAAACACCGCGTCCCGGTGACGACCAGAACGTTGCGAAAGCGGCGCATGTAGATCTCGCTGAGGCCGTCTCTGGAGCACATGCACGTCGCGACATTTTTGTCGAGCTCCCATGTCTCGCCCCGGTTGCCGTCTTCCGCCTCCTTCTTGTCGAAGCGTGCGTATGGGCGGACATGGGCGGAGCACGGTGCCATGTTTATCTGGTCGGTGAAAGACTTGGACTCCGTGTTGTTGCACTGCCAGTACTGGGAGCACACTTCCTTGAGTGCCTGTTGATACAGAGAGCATGCTGTTACCACACAAGCCGGACCGAAGGTGGACATCCAACGTGGTCGGCCCGTACAGTACCGAGAGTGCGCACACGCCTGTGCCAAGTGCGAGGACCACTTCCATGCAACAGACATCGAGATTGCCCACGAGGGGGCTGAAATCTACAAGATCCTCGTGGCGCGGCGAAACCCCCCCGTACCGCATCAGCCACGCCACGCGCGACGCCCAGTTGGTCGGCGCCCAGTTGGTCGGCACCCAGGTGGTCGGCGCCCAGGACCCATGCCCATAAAAAGAAGGAGTAAGTTGTCGGTACAAACAAAATAGCGGAAAGGGTGAGACGCAAATGTAGTCTAGTAGTCCATGTCGTGCCATGCCGCCGCGTGTCCATGGCTCGCCTTCCGCCAGCACATCGGGCGCCGACCACTTGGGTACCGACCGCCCGCCCTGTCCGCCACAGGAGCCATCTCCGAGAACAAGACCAGCAAAGCGAATACTCTCGACCCACGGTGCGTGGCAGTGGCGGTACCCAGCCTCCTGCGTCTCGCCTCCCGCCACTC
>Ga0302122_10002456_pt1 | contig 11563 bp, 10 predicted proteins | sample CB21_SCM_MG_FD_203115 | JGI IMG/M metagenome (GOLD analysis project Ga0302122, IMG submission 203115) | Marine microbial communities from Western Arctic Ocean, Canada - CB21_SCM | ecosystem: Environmental > Aquatic > Marine > Oceanic | place: Canada: Western Arctic Ocean | collected 2017-09-28
CGCGCGAGCCCGTCTACCTGGCCTTCCGCTACCGCAAGTTGGGGCGGCGGACGCCCCAGTCGACGTGGGTCGTCGACGGGCGGGTCAAGGGCGTCGGGTCCATCGAGGAGTACGTCTGCGGGGCCGCGAACGACGTGGCGGACTGCGACGCGGCGAAGCTGGCCGCGTCGGGTCGCGAGGACTGGGACGTGCGCATGCTGGGGCGGGGGCGGCCGGCCTACGTGGAGCTGCAGAACTGCCGCCGCTGGGCGGTGCGCGACGTCGTGGCCGAGTTTACTAAAAGCGTCGTGGCGCGGTCGAGCGGCGTCGTCGAGGTGTTGCGCGTGGCCGAGTCGGAACTTAAATTTCCTCTGCTCGATGGCGTGGAGGCGTGCGATCGGTCGTCGTCGAGTTCCCACCGTAGTCGTACGCAGGTCCGTCGAAATCGCGGACAAAGCCAAGGCGGACGCCGTCAACGCTTCTGCGGAGACCAAGGTGAAGACGTACTCGTGCGTCATCTGGTTCGGAAGCGACCGGTCGGCCGACGACGCGGCGCGCGTCTCCACAAGCGCGCCGCTGACGGTTCATCAGAAGACGCCCGTGCGCGTCATGCACTCGCGGTCGCTGGCCACGCGCGACAAGCAGGTGCTGCGGCTGAAGCTCGAGTTGGTTAATCCGCGGTTCGGCATCCTGGAGATGGACACGAGCGCTGGGATGTACATCAAGGAGTGCGTTGACCGTGCGGAATCCCGCGACCGCGCCTCATCACTGGAATTCCTCGCAGGTTCGTCCACGGGGACCTCGGGCGCACGGAGCCGTCGCTCGCGTCGCTCGTGGGCTGCGAGTCGGACATCCTCCAGCTCGACGTGCTCGAGGTGCACGACGACGTCGCCGCGGCGCCCGTTGTGAGTTCTAGTTAGGTAATTTAAGTTGCACAGTGTCTAAGCACGCGTTCGTCACGCGGTCGCCGCGGCGTGATCAGCACGCGGGCCGTCGTCACGCGTGGCCACGCACTGTTCTCACGCGGCATCGCGCCAGAACGAGAGCACGTGCCAGCAGGCGCCGTTCGGCAGGCGCGCGAGGCGCTCGAGGCGCCGGCTGTCCGTTTTGGCGCGGCCCCGGACGAGCAAGCTGCGGAGGCGGAGGAAGTCCTTGAGAGGAGCAAGGCACATGGCCTTCCAGCTTCCGTGCGCGCGGACGCCAGCCACGAGTTCCCGGCACTTGGTGAAGTACTCGTCGTCGGCGTAATGTGGGCTGTTAGTTAGAAAAGCTTGCATGAGCTCCTCAGCCGAGAGGTCTTCCCTGCAGCGGTCGAGCGAGGCGCCATTGCGAAGTAAGAGCTCCATAATTTCCAGTCCCGAACACGAAACTTGTCCCAGAGTCTGCGGATTATCAGAAAGGAAAGAAAAACCCACGTAAAAATCAAATTCAGTTAGTAATGTCCCGAGAGGAGTTATGTTTTCTCCCCATTGGCTGTAGTTTACTCGGGCTCCTGCCTGGAGAAGGAGCGATACCATTGACGACGCGGAGCCTCCTGGATAGCATGCGAACTTCAGTGCCGTATTACCAGTATCTGGATCGCGTAAATTTACGTCAGCGCCTCTCGCGATCATTCTCCTAGCAAACTGGACGTGTTTACTTCCAATGGAACCGTTTACAGACAGCAAGAGAAGTGTTTGTCCATAATTATCTACTTCGTTAACGGCTCCCAGCCCAGCGCCGTCGAGCCACTCTTCTACCACCGCGATGTTGCCATCGCGCGCAGGCTCTTCAATGTGATCTGGTAAAACCATCGCGCTTCTAAACGGCGAGTTCGTCGCCGAAGGCGTGCATCAGGATCACGGAGCCCACGAAGAAGCAGGCGCTCTTGTGGTCCCAGGCGCGCGCGAAGACGCCCTTCATCGTCGCCCACACATTCGTCAGTTTCACGCGCGCGCTGCCGAGCTGATCGTCGCCACCAAGCATCGTTGGCTGCGCGGTGCGTTGCTGAGAACTGGTGTGCTTGAATCGATACGCGACGGTGTCGTTTGGCAGTGGAAAGGTCAGTCGCAAAATTTGATCGCGCGGGTTTCTCAACGTGCGGGTTTCGCAGTTACTTAGCCGTCGCGAGCTTCGGAGCTTCAGATCGACCCATCCCAACAGCCGACAACACGTGTCAGAGGAGCGAGGTGAAGAGAGCTCGACGCTCAGATTGCAGCATCTCACCGCTTCACACAGCGCAACCACCAGACAAAAAGCGTCTACCGGCGACTTAATCACTCCTCTACAGCGGATTTATATGCAGCAGCTGCGCGGCGGCACTCGGAGACGGGCCGAGGGAACCGGTGCAGCGTGAGGCTGAACAAGGCCTGCTCTGACGCCGCGCGCGCGGGCGGCATGAATGGCGACTACCGTGAGCTCTCGATGGTTGACCTCGACGCGGTTATCGCATACGCTCGCACTCCGAACCCGAAACCCGAAGCGCGTCGCTCGTGCTCGACACGCGACCCTCCCCGCAGGCACCATGAAGCTCATCGTGGCCCTCCTCTTCGGCGCGGCCTCGGCCCTGCAGCCCGCGAAGAAGCCGGCCATAGACCGCCGGGCGGCCATGAAGGTGGCCTTCCCGGCCGCGGTCGTCGCCGCGCTTGCACCGGCCGCCGCGCTCGCGGCCAAGCCGCCGCAGCTCCAGTCCATGACACGGAAGGGCAAGGAGAAGAAGCCCCAGTTCAAGTCCATGAACCCGGGCACCATCATGAAGCACTAGACGCCCCGGTGCTGATAAAAAACAATCCTCCGAGTACCGCACAATGAACATTAATGGGGGCTGGGGGAGAGTCCTCCCTGCGCTGCGACAGGCGACACACAACCGGACAGGACTAGAACAGCCCGAGGAACTTTTTCTCGCCGAGCTTCGACGCCTTGAGCTTCGACGCCTGCTTCACCGACAGCGCGCCGGCGTCGCGCCACATCTGCTGGTCCGCGGACAACTCGGACGGCGGCCTGCCTCCCATCCAGAACGACGCGAGCCACGCCTTGTCGAAGGCGCCCAACGCCGCGACGCGCCCGGACCTCGGCCCCCACGCTCCTAGGTCCAGCGCCTTCTTGTCGTCCTCCTCGCGGAGCTTCGTCTGCGCGTACGCCGCCACGGAGAGGCCGTCCGGTACGTAGGCACGGCTTGCGCGCAATTACGCCGCCCGCGCTGTGACGCGCGCGGCTAAGCCGCCCTCGCCGGTGCGGGCCCAGCGCGCGACGGCGGCCAAGAGAGCGAGCGCGACGGCGCTGCGCCTCGGGGGCGCGAGACTAGCGACCACCGCCGCACCCGCCGCGATGGCGAGCTGGCGGGCCAGGACCAACGCGGGAACGCGTTTTGGTCTCGGCGCCAGCGCGACCGAGCGCTCCGGCGCCGCCAGCGCCGTCGAGAGCAGGACGAAGGACCCGAACACCAGGCGCGAGGCGAGCTTCGGCGGCACGCGGCCCGTGGCGGCGACGCGCCCGGCGAAGCCAATCGCCACGCCCGCGGCGGCCGGCGGCGCGCGTTTCGCGGCGCCAGCGCGCAGCTGCGACGCCCAGGCGCGCGCCGCCGCGTCGTCCGCGGGGCCCGCGTCCCCGAGGCCGCCGGCCACGGCACCCAAAGCTGGGCGGCGAGGCGCGCAGCGGTGCATTGGCGGCGTGAGGGCTACCGCCAATAACGGCACGAGCAGTAGTGTTCTGAAGACGTCTCGCATGAGTCCTACACGTTGCTATATACACAGCTGTATAGGCTCGATGGCGTCGAACTAGTCGCTCCCAAGCACAGGTATTGATCTAATAGCCTTAGTGTTACCGTGCAGCAGTTATAGCACGCCAGGCAGCTGCAAACAGCGTCTTTTGCGTGGTCAGGGCTCGGAGAAACCCGCACGATAATTTGCTTGACGGGTTTTCCCACTAAAAAGGCTGGCAAAAAAGTTGGTCCGCCCGTGCGGTATCAGGCACTAAAGCTAAGCTAGACCACCAACTGGACGCGCACCACCGAGCAGGGAAGTTGGCGCACGGTACAGAGCCAAAATGCTCACAGAGTAACAGAGCACCGATGACGGCATAGGGATGTTGCAACGCTTCGGCAGCGACCCGCTCGACGCGGCGCCGGCAGCAGTCCTGCGGGCCCTGCACCGCCGGGGCGCCGGCCAGCTCGTGCGCGTCACGACGTCGCCGTCGCACGTCGCGCTGACGGTCGCCGCACGAAGTCATCAGTGCACGCTCGTCTTCGCGACCGCCGAAGCGCCCGCGCCGCGCGACGCCGTCGAGGCGCTGGCCAAGGCCGTCGCCGAGGGCGACGGCGCCGTGGCCTGCGCCGTGCCGCGGGCGCGCGCCATCCGGCACGGGCCGCACGCGGAGATATGTCTCTCCGAGTCGAAAAAATCGACGAACGCGACGCTCGTGATCGTCGAAGCCCAGGGCCGCGCCGACGTCTGGTGCACCGCCGACATGGGCTGGCGCCGCGTGGGGTCCTCGCAACTCACCGACGCGACCGTCTCTTCGGCGGCCTTCGACGGCCGGCGCGTCTTCTGGCGCGAAGCGACGGGCGTCTTCTGCCGCGCCCTCGGCCGGCGGGGCGGCCGCCTCGCGGTGGGCCTGCGGGCGCGCGCGGCCGACGCCCCGCCAGACTATTTAGTAGCCGCGGGCCGCGGCCGGGGGGCGTGGCGCGTGAGCGCGGCGCCGCTCGTCGTGCGACGGGGCGCTTTCGAAAAACGACTCGGGGGGTCCGGCGTCGTCTGCCGGGACGGCGACGAGTTACTTGTCGTGGCCGACACCGGCGACGTCATGCGCGTGGCCTACGAGGAGACCGGCCTCGCAACAACGACCTGGGGCCGCGTGAAAGCACACTGCCGCGCCGTAGCCCCCGTCCCCGGCGGCGTCGCGCTTCTCGGGGCGACGGGCGTCGTCGCGTTCTGCCCGCGGCGGCCCTTTTCCGAGCCCGTGTCGTGTGTCGCCGCGCCGTTGAACGCGGTCGCGCTCTGGGTGCACCGCGGCGGCGTCGCCGTGCGCGATGATCACGGCGGCGTCTGGACGCTCCGGCCGCCGGACTTTAGCGCGCCGCCGCCGCCGCCGAAACGAATACCGCCGCAGCCCGCGCCGCCGCCGGCGCGTCGCCGCCCACCGCGCCGGGACTGGAAGACCGCGAGCGACGCGCTAAGTCATGCGCGGCACCTGGCCGAGGCGCCATCGACCGCACCACTGCCGTCCCTGCACCGGGCGGCGCGGCTCGCGCGCGAGCTGGGACTTGACCCGACGTCGCTCTTCGCCGACGGCGACGAGCTCCCGATGATGCTGTTCTTCTGCCGCGAGAGAAGACGGGACCGGTGGTTCGGCGGCTTTGAGCTGTTCTGCCAGTTGTGCCTCGTGCTGCGGCCGGGCGCGCTGCCGCAGTTCGTGGCGGACGTCTGCCGCGCGAAGCGGCGGTCGCGGGCGATGCGGGGCGAGGCGACGGACTCGTCGTCGGGCCCGTCCGACGTCAGCTCCGACGACGGCGCGTCCGACGCCGAAGAGGGACTCCTCTTCTGGGCGGGCGCGCCGGCGCCGCCCGCCGCGGCGTTCGCGCCGCGGTCCTCGGCGCCCGCCGTGCGTGTCGAGCTGCCGCGGCGCCGCGGTCGCGCCGGCGACGCGTCGTACGAGCGCCGCGCCGTGGACTGCTTGCGCGTCGCGCCGGGCCTGGCGCCCGCGCAGCGCGCCGCCGTCGAGGCGGTCCACTCGCGTTTTTCCCGGAAGCGGTCGGCGGGCGATTTGTTTGGTTAATGTTTGTTTAGAAGGAGCCAACTCGACCCCGTTGTGGAGACTATAAACTGACCGGTGGGATTAAGCAAGTCAGCGGGAGGAGAAGGGGGAAGGGGCGGCCGTGTCCTTATGACGCGGTACAAGGGGCGGGAGGGAGGTCCTTTTAGAGGACGTAGAACGCCAACGCGGTGGCGGCGGCGAACGCAGCTGTCGCGCGGGGCGGCGCCGAGTCCGAGCTGTCGCGCGGCGGCATCAGCACCGTGTCTATCATGTGCAACACCCCGTTCGTCGCCATCACGTTCGCATACACGACCTTGGCGTCGTTTATGATCACATGGGGCGAGACCTCGGTCACTGTCACATCTGCGCCTTGCAGCGTAGGAATCTCCTCGCCTTCAATAAGTTGCGTCGACAGCACGCGGCCATGGGTAACGTGATAGAGAAGAATGGACGTGAGTTCGTCCTTGCCCTCGTCCGAGAGGAGGAAATTAAGCGTCTCCTCCGGCAACTTAGCGAAGGCCGCGTTCGAGGGCGCAAATAGAGTGAAGAGAGCTTTGCCCGAAAGCGTGTCGGTGAGGTCCGCCGCGTTGAGGGCCGTCACGAGCGTCGATAGCTCGGGGGTGCCCTGCGCAAGTTGCACGATGTAGCGGGCGTGTGAGATATGAAGCGTTTCTGGCGAGGAGAGTGTACCGCGGAACGTCCGGGTACGCTGAACTGCGCGTGTGTAGACTGTTTATAGCTCCAGAGTTTGCTGCTCCCTGTTTTGGTGTGTGTTTTGTTTTTGGGCAAGCGAAAAGCTGAACCCGAACCTTGTGCGGCTGTATCAGGACATACCAAGCGTAGCAAGAGTCCTCGCGCAAGGCTAGGGAGGATGCGAAAATCAAACCTTACGCTGTGTGGAAGAAGTGCGCCCGACGCCGCGTTCGACGACAAACAAGAAACTGACAGGCCGCTTACCCCACCCCATCCGCAAGCGCACCCCCTCGAGCTGAGCCCGGCGGCGCCCGCGCCCGCGCCACGGCGGACGGCGGCGACCGGCGGGCCAGGACGGCGGCCACGCGCTCGGCGGACTCCGGCGACTGCGTCTTGAAGAGGTGTCGCAGCAGCGAGGGCGTCGACGGCGGCGGCCCCGGTGGTGGCGGCGGCGGCGGCGTGGACGGCGGCGGTGCGGACGGCGGCGGCCCGGGCGGCGGCGGCGGCGGCGGCGGTAGAGGCGCCTCGACCACCACCGGCGCTGGAGGCGGCGGTGACGGCCTCCGCTCGACGACCACCGGCGCTGGAGGGGGCGGTGGCGGCCGGCTCCGGAGGCGGGGCTCGAACGTGCACTCGGCGACCTCGGCGTCGTCGTTCGCCACGCGCTGCGCGGCGACCTTGGCCTGCGCCCGCTCGAGCCAGGCGCGCGACCGCTCCGCGAGGGGCACGCCCTTGTACCCGCGGGGGTTGTGCAGCGCCGGCGCGAAAGTGTACCCGGCGAGCTCTTGCTCGGCGTCCCGCGCGCGCCGGTCGCGCAGGCGCGCGCGGCCCTCCGTCGCGTCGCGGTACAAGCGCAACGCCGCCGTGGACGCCCGCCGCGTGGCTGTCGCCTCGAGCGACGCGCGCCGGCCGCCCGCCTCGCCCGCCGCGCGCCGCTTGGCGCCGAACGTCGCGCGCGGCCGCACGCCGCTGAGGAAGTCGCCGTCCGCGACCTTCGCCCGCGCGCCGTGCGCCTTCGGCCGCGCCAGGCGCTGGGACGCGGACTCGTCGTGCACGACGGCGCGGCTCCCGGGGCAGACGTGGCTTGCGACCGCCGCTTCCTTTGCGTCCCGGTCCGCCGCGGCGACGCGGCACCGCGCGTCCGCCTGCCGGCGCACCGCGTCCACATACAAGGAAGTGGCGCGCGCGGCCCCGCGCCGCGTCCGGTCCCGCGCGGCCCGCGCGGCCGCCTCGCCGTCCGCGGGCGTCTCCGCTGGGTCCTCGGCCCGCGCGCACGCGTGGAGCCGCGCGTGGACGGCGTCGCGCTGGAGCCGCGCCGCCTTGCGTGTGATTGCCGGCGTCGCGCGTCGCGCAGCAAGGTCGCGCTCGGCCTTGGCCAGCTTCGCGATGGCGCGCGCCGCGGCGCCGTGCGCGTGGAGCCGGTCCTCGACGCGCACGGCCGCCACGACCTGCGCCCCCGCGCCGGCGCCGCCCGCCGCCCACAAGCCCGCGTCGCGGCTCCGCGCAGTGGCCGCCATGGATACGCTCGCGTCGCAGAGCCGCGGCGACCGCGGCCACGCGAGTTCCAAGTCCTCCTCTTCGGCTCTCCGTTCCTCAGCGAGCCGCGCGTCCTCCTCCTGGCGGCGGCGGCGGCGGTCCGCGTCGGCGTAGAGGCGCTGGCAGGTGGCCGCCATGTTGTTTCGTGCGATTGCCTCGTCGATACCGACCTATGGGAGCTTGCGGGTCCAGGTGTGCAAAAGCACTGGTGCCGAGCAACGCCAAATCTACGAGCAGAAGCCGAGGCGCCGACCCCACGACTGCAAAACGGTACCACTGCACTGATGCTGATGGGCCCAGCGCGCAGCGTCTACAGTTGTACAGCTGTATGGGCTGCCCAAGCTTGCCAAACAGCATCGAGCCAGCCCCGCACGTTATCGACGCCCGCTAGTTCTAGCACCCATCGCCGTTCGAGACAGTGCTCGTGATATTATTAATAATTATTCCCGCTCGTGCAGCCGCGCCACAACCGGGTACTTCCGCGCGAAGAGCTTCTCCCAGTCGTCGAGGATCTTCGTGTCCTTCGCGTCGAGGTCCGCAAGGTCGGGCCAGCCCCTCGAGACGTCCTCGGGCTTGAAGGACATTTTCGACAAGGCCCGCGATGCGTCCCGGCCGCAGAAGAGGTGGTAGGAGCACCCCGCGCCGTAGAACTCGACACCACCGTACCCTACGTCGTAGACCTGCCCGCGCACGGCAATCAAGTGCTCGGCGCAGCACCGGCCTTTCAACGGCGCGCACGAGCCCGTGCCCCGCGCCAGCAATTCCTTCCTTGAAATATACGCGGACCCGTCTGCTGGCGCGGCCAGGCGCCCAAGCAGCGGGTAGCCCTTCCTGTGTGTGATTACACTGTGAGTCGCGCGCATCCCCCACGCCGTCAAGCAGACACACAGTGAAGTGCAGGGACGCCGCGCGCACATCTCCTTGAACTTGAAGTGCCACTCGTCCAGCTGCTCCCGCTCGCCGAAGTTCAGGGCGTCCACGGGCTGGTCGAGGTCCGCCTCCTCCAATGACATCGTCGCGAGGCACTTGGACGCGTCCCGCCCGGCAAATAACGCGTAGCCGCCCCCCGGCCCGTAGAAGGACCGCGCCTCCGACACGTCGAAGACGTCACCCTTCAAAGAGACGTAAAGAGGGGTGTCATCGTCCTTGCCGTCGAAGGCGCGGAGTTGCTGCGCCGTGAAGTCGCGCGGCGGCTCCGTCTCGTCTTCTTTTTCGTCTGGCGCTGCTTGGGTGCCGTCTCGCACCGGCTCGTTGGTGACGACGTACGCCACGTACGCGCCAAAGGCAATACACAGGAGCAGCGCCACTGTGTTTCCACCGTTGAGCCAGGCGAGCAAGCCCGATGGCGCATCGCTGAGCGTTTCCGCAGTCTCGTCCATCGTTCCTGAGAGGTGATCTGTGATCCGGCGCTGCGGCGAGTCCGTCCACTTCCTTCGACGTAGGAGCGATGCGATAGATGTAGAAGCCCCCTCGTAGCTTAGAATGTCCAGCGGCGACGCGTGTGCGTAGCGGGCAATAAGCAAAGTCTCCATACGCTGTGCTGTAGAGACTGCAGAGCCGCCCTCCTCTTTCCTTTTCTCAGGCGTCCTCGGCCAGAGCCCGGACGAGTTTAGAGGCCTTGAGGCCGTGGGGCCAATCCTTGGTTTTGAATCGTGCGGGTTTTATCGCGCGGGTTTCGTTTTTATTCAAAGCTCCATGTCGCTTGCGTTACACCGCAAAACTCTGCTGCTGCACCGCTTCCGCACGCGCAGAAGCATCAAAGAGACCAAGGACCCGCTACGCCGCAACTCGCCGCCAAGTGAACAAACTACAAAAGGACTGCTTCGCCAGACCACCACAATTCTTCGTCGACAAACGACACTGCTCCGTTTGCAACAGCAAGCGCAGAGCATCAACAAAGATACCAAAGACCCGCTCGCAAGATGCCGGTCACCGTCAACAAAGTCGACACATCGGTGGTAGCGGAGAAGCTGCGCGAGCAGATCCGGGAGGACGTGGCCATCGTGCCCGGCGCGCGGCCGCGCCTCGTGGGGTTCCTCGCCAACAAGGACCTGGCGGCGCGCAAGTACGCCGAGTGGACGGGCCGGGCGTGCACCAAGGACGGCATCGACTACGTCTTAAAAGAAGTTGAGGCGTGCGACCTGGAGGCTGCGCTGAAGGAGGCGAACGAGGACGATGGTGTCCACGGCATCCTGATCTACTACCCGGTCTTCGGCGCCGAGCCGTCCTTTTACGGCGGAAGCATGGACGACCAGCTCAGAGACAATATCGAGCCGACGAAGGACGTGGAAGGGTTGTGCAAGAAGTACCGCGACAACGTGAGACGCGGCGTCCCGCACTTCACTATATGTCTGCTTGACGGCGTGGGGGGGAGGCGCGCGACTCACCGTAAAATCCCACACAGCTCTACCGGAACGTGCGCCGCGTCGACAAGTGGCGCCGCTCCGTCGTCCCGTGCACGCCGCTCGCCGTCGTCAAGTGCCTGGAGCACTGCGGCCAGCACACGGGCGCCAAGGACGAGGGCATGGCGGGCAAGGTCGTGGCAGTGGTCAACCGCTCGGAGGTCGTGGGCCGGCCCCTCGCGGCCATGCTGGCCAACGACGGCGCCACGGTCTACTCCATCGACATCGACTCGATCTACGTCATGGCGCGCGGCCGCATGACGCGCACGGACGTGAAACCGGCCGATGCCATCAAGAACGCGGACGTGGTCGTACTCGGAGTGCCCTCGCCCCAGTACAAGCTGCCCGTCTCCACCTTAAAGAAGGGTGCCGTCGTCGTGAACGTGTCGGGCTTCAAGAACCTGGGGGACGCGTCGGCTACTGACGACGCTGATTATACGTACATTCCCCTCGTGGGCCGTGTCACGGTGGCCTGCTTGGAGCGCAATCTTTTGACTCTCTACAAGCAATATCACATTCGCCACTCGCTGCGCGGCCGCCTCGCCGAGGAGGTGGGGAAGATTGCCGACGTCCTTTCGGACGAGAAGAACGCGACGAAGCGCCACTACGTCCTCGCGGGCCTCGGCGTGGCCATCGCCTACGCGTTCCTCAAGCGCTGAACGGGGCCTGTCCAAAAAGTGTCTAATAGTCTACATATTAGCCTGCCATTCCTTCCCGCCGCGACCACCACCACCCGCCGTCCTTCGACCTCAAGCAGCTCCTCAAGCAGCTCAACGGGTTGATATTTTGCGGGTTTTCTCCGCAGAGCAGGTCATCTTTGCAAAGGACGCGAAACATAAGCGTGAGGCGCCTGCAAGCCGCTCAAACCAACCAGGAACGCTGGGAAGCAACGTCCGGGTGCCCCACGGTCCAACCGCGGGGGTCCGCAGCCTTTTTCAAGCCGCTGCCGCCGCCAGAGCACTAAGAACCTTTCCCACTGATAAAAAAAACAAGCCATGCTCGCGCCGGAGACGGACCAGACCAAGTTTGTCGGCCTCGCCGTCGTCGACTACAGCCCCATCCTCGTCGACGACGACGACGACGAGGCCGACGGCCCCATGCCCGCGTTGGAGGACGAGGCGGTGGCGCTGGTCCGCAAAGCCTACGAAGACGCGAAAAAAACGAAGGCCCTCGCGCGCGCCGTCGCGAAGCAAAAGAGAGACGCCCTGGAAACGGCGGCGCGG
>Ga0302122_10002461_pt1 | contig 11545 bp, 9 predicted proteins | sample CB21_SCM_MG_FD_203115 | JGI IMG/M metagenome (GOLD analysis project Ga0302122, IMG submission 203115) | Marine microbial communities from Western Arctic Ocean, Canada - CB21_SCM | ecosystem: Environmental > Aquatic > Marine > Oceanic | place: Canada: Western Arctic Ocean | collected 2017-09-28
GCCCGACTCGCGGCCCGCCGACTGCCTCATGCCGCCGCCGCTCGAGCTCGACGAGTGCCCCAAGCGCGTCCGCTTCTACTTGAGCCTGTCGAGCGTCCAGGAACACGAATGCGACACGTGCGGCCACGAGACCACGAAGTGCCAAGGCCACGCCTTCGACCGCTCGGATTTAGACTACTTCGAACCGTGCGCCGGGCGGGTCTGCCTCACCTGCGAGGCCCCATCCTGCGGCGCGTGCGCCACGCCCCTGCCCCTGCCTTTCTGCGGTGCGTGTCTGGAGATGGTCGTCTACGAAAGCGGAAGTTTCGTTGCTCAGGAACCGAAGTACGCCCAGTACCTTTGTAAGGGCGGCGGCGACGACTGCTGCTGCAACGCCTTGGTGTGCGACGCCTGCCACGACAAGACCACGGGCACGCGCGCGGCGGCCTACGCCGGGGCGTTGAAGGCGACGCGCGCCTCGGCCGTCGAGGAGGACCCGCTCAAATACGTCGTCCAGGAGGCGCTCACGGCCCAGACGCGCCTCTGCGAGGGCTGCGTCGGCCGCCTCGAGGCGCTCGCCGACGAGTAGCTGTGCGGTCCTCCCCCCATTAGCTCGCTTGTTGGGCTAATCCCCCGTGTTTGCTTTGCTTAAGGTCTGAGTGCGGGTTTTATGGGATCGAGAGCGCGCATCGTTGACCGGCCCGTGCGACACGAGAATCGCTCGTTGAGGGCCACCACTGGGCACAGCCTTCAGATCGATTACACACGCCGCTGTCCACAAGAACTGATGCGCTCGCGTGCGTCGCGCGCCGCGCAAAGTCAGGATGAAGCTGCAGCGCCCATTTCAGCGCGCACGCGGCGAGCGCGAGCGCGAACGCCGCCGCCGCCACGCGAGGCCGCGCAGCTTGAAACACCCGCGACGGTCTCCACGCGGATTACCCGCCGGCGACGAGCTGTGACTTCTCCACCCGACGGGGCGCCGGCACCTGCTCTCGCGCGGCGCCGCCGCACGCGCTCGCCGCCGCCGCCGTCAGAAGCTCTGACGCAGATGTCGCCGCTACCGCCAAAGGCCAAGAATCGGAGAAAGACGAGGTCGCGCGCACCGGCCGAAGCCTTGACGCAGCCGGACGAGGCATCGTTGTCGCCGACGGACGACGTACCGATGACCGAGGCGCGGGAGTCGCCGCCGGTCCGCGAGGGCCTCGACATTGTGGCCATGCTGCTCCCGCGGCTCGCCCGGCGAGAGCTCATCGTGGCCCACCAGACGTGCCGGCTCCTGCGCGACGCCGTGCGCAAGGCCGACTTCCGGCCATGGACGAAGCGCCTCGCTCTCGCGGAGCAGCGGGCACGGCGGGCGTGCGGCGCCGACCGGAAGCTGCTCGCGGACTTTTCAAGCGCATACTCGGGCGGCCAAGCGCAGACGGCCGACCACATGGCGAGACACGCCGTGCCGCTCGTGACGCTAAATGAGGTCTGTTTGGCACTATGCGACTTCGGGCCGGAACGGCCGCCGGCGGGCTGGTGGGAGGCCTTACCCGGCGCAATGACGAACACATCCGAGACGGCCGTCTGGGGTCGACCGGCGCTCGACGCGGCGCGCGTGGACAATCTGCGACGCGCGCATGCAGTCGCGGGGCGCATCTACGAGCGGGTGCTTGGCGAGGACCCCACTGCACAGCCCTGGGTCGCCGCGGCGGCGTTCGTGCTCAACGCGGGCGACGGCTGGCGTGGTCCGATGTACGCGTTGGCTTCGTGTGAGCACGCGCTTGCGTCGTCGACAGCGACGTACACTATCCGCGAGTTCGCCTCACGCTTGCTCGTGGCCCTGGTAGACGGCCACTGGCCGCGGCTCAAACTTTTGAATGACGTGCCGGGCCGCGGCACGCTCTTCGTCGACGTGCTGCGGGCGCTCCACAACCTCGGTATGGCGCCGGCTCTCCGTGTCAACAATGATGCTCCTGGCGCGCTGACCGCCGAGCAGGAGGCCTACGCCGGCGCCGACTTGACGCCGCGGACCTCGCAGCACGAGTGTCTGATCGTCGAGGCCTACGCCGGCACGGGCAAGTCCCATAGCACACTTCAGTTCGCCGCGCGGCGCCAGTCAGCCGGCGCGCGCGTCTTGGTACTTTATTTCAATAACTCGATGTACCAAGAGATGGTGGTCAAGCTGGCCGCGGCGGCGCCCGGCGCGGTCTGCTCGACAATGGATGCGCTCGTCCTACGCGAACTGAAGCGCCAAGCGCCGGACCTCGTCGAGGGCGCGTCTTCGCTCTTCCACGACATCTCGGCGCGCGGGCCGCCCTACTCGGCGTTGGCGTTGCGGCGCGCGGTCGGCATCAGCGAAGAGCACCACTACAAAGACGCGGTCGCGAAGCACACGCGGCAAGTGCTCATGATGTTCGTTCACTCCGCGGATACCGAGATCGCGGCCATCGACGACCGGCGCTACTACCGCATCCGGAACTGGTGGTCTAAACGGCTGCGGCGCGGCGAAGCGATGCCCGACTTCAAAGCCTACACAAAGTTGCTGTGGAAGCGCGTTATCTCGTTGGCGCCGGCGGACGCCCACCTGAAGCTGAGTTTCGCGGAAGTAGCGAAGTGCTTCCAGCTGCGGTCCCTCGTTGACCCGAGCATGGACTGGATGCGGCGCGGCCAGCCGCGCGGCACGGTGCTCGACCGCATCACGCCCTTCGCCGGCACGCGCGACTTCAACTTCGTGGTTATAGACGAAGCGCAAGATTTGAACCCGACTCATTACGAGCTCTTTGTTACTGGACCGCGCCGCGCCCGCCAGCGCATCGCCCATGCTTTAGTCGGCGACCCGTTCCAGTCGTTGTACGCCTGGCGCGGGGCGAAGAACGCCCTGCGAACCGCCAAGTCATTACCGCACACACTCGTTCGGCTCACGAAATCATTTCGCTTCGGCGAGGAGGTCGCGGATTTGGCGACGGCCGTTCTGCAGCGGTGCGGCGATCGGGCGACGCCGCGACTCGTGGGGGCGGGCCCGCCGGGCCGCATCCACCACTGCAACGACATCGACTGCCACGACTGGCGGACGGGCACGCCCATCACCGTGCTTGGTCGGAGCAACAAGAACGTTTTATTAGCGGCGCACGAATATGTCACGCAGTACAGCCAACACGAGGACCGGTCTCCGTTTTTGTTCGTTCGCGGCGCCGATATGACTAAGACGCTACGCCTGGTCGAGCGCCTCGAGCAGCTCAAGTTAAGTGGTGACCTGGGGACCTTCGACGAGGACACGGCGACGTACGTTGAGTTCGTGCGGCTTTATAACGAGGAGGCCCTGGACGACCCGGAGTTGGAACGTGCAATACAATTTTGCGAGGCGACACCCGCGGCGGCGGCAGTTATCCGCGGGATCCGCGACATGTCGGTCGAGGCGCCGGAGAGCGCGAGGGTCGTCTTGTCTACCGTTCATCAGATGAAGGGCCTGGAGAGCGGCGCGGTGCGCCTGCTCGACGACTGTGCGAACGGCACCGTCGACGGACGCGGACGGCCTCAGACGCTGGCTGAGGCGATGCTGTGTTTGGTCTACACGACATTGTCGCGCGCGATCGGCGACTTATATATTCCGAAGAATCTCTCGAGGATATGTGCACATCAGCATCCGCCGCGGGCTGTTCTGAGACGCGTGCCTCCGCTGGAGAGGCCGACCTGGTGTGGCTTGTGCGGAGACGACATGCCCGAGAACGACGAGGAAGAGGACGCCGTCGGTGTCTTGCCGGCCTACGGCGGGACGACGCTACGAGTATGCGACACGTGCCGCGGACTCCTCGACCCGGCCGTGCCGCTCCGAGTGCCGACCGGCGAGCACTACCGGGCGGGCTGGGACCTGAGGGCTGTGTTCGACGACGGCTCCGGCGCTGGCGGCGCGACTTAGTGTGTAAATTAAAACAACCCAGCTTCTAGGGCGGCGGCCGTCGGCCAATCGAAGTGCCGATCGTCTTACTCCCGATAGCGTTATAAGACAACAAAATTACTACCGCCGCCGGCCCATGCCCCCGTAGGATTTGTTCCGGTCGCGCTCGACCTCGTCCCACGACCGCGACGGCGGCGGTGCCGACTGCTTCTTCCGCGAATCGCGCCGCGACCACGCCTGCGCCGCGCCGGGCTCGCGCTGGCCGCGCCACGAGGGCGCCGTGACCTCGCCCTGGCGGCCCTGCGGGGCCAATGCGGGCTGCGCCGGCTCCGGCAGCGCTTCGCGCCGGTAGTTCAACACCGGCGCCTCGTCCTCATCAGGTCGGGCCTTCTTCTTAGTCTTCTTCTCCTTCTTTTCGTGCTTCCGTTTCTTAGACGCTTTCTTCGCCTTTTTGGCTTCTCTTTTAACGGCATCCGACGCCGAAAGCTGGCGGTGGCCGTCGCGCATGCTGGTATCCACCGCGGGCGCGAAGACGTCGACGCCGCGCTCCAAGGTTTGGGAGGACGCGAGGTCCTTGTCCCGGTAGGCCGCGCCCGGGGCGAACTTGGACACGGCCGGCCCGTAGACGTCCGTCTCCTCCTCCTGGTCCCGCAGCTCAGGCGGCAGCTTGTACTTCTCGCAGTGGTCCACCCGCAGCGTCCGGCGCAGGAGGGCGGCGCCGTTGAGGTTGTCGACGGCCAGAACGGTGGAGCGCTGGTCCTCGAACTTCGCCCAGCACCAGCCCCGCGGCCTGCCGTTCTTCTTGTCGCGGGGGTAGTTGAAGTCCTCGACCTCCCCGAACTGCGACAGCACGCAGATGACGTCGCCCTCGCTCAGCTCGGTGGCGAGGCCGCCCACGTAGACCCAGGCGCTATCCCTGTACTTGGCGTGCCAGGAGGCCTCGGGCGTGATGCCCAGTTCGAGCTCGCGCTCGTTCAGCTTCTGGACCGCGGCCATGTTATTCATGGTGGCGGTGCGGGTGCGCGGCGACGGCGTGCGAGAAGGTGTATTGAGTTGGGTGTTGCTGCAGGCAGCGCACGTCTCTCTCACGCCAACACAGCAGCGCACAGCGTATGGGAACAAGATGTGATGAAGGATGAAAAGATCCGCTCGCGCCCCCTCCAGGTCTTGGGGATTAGCCTGCAATACCCGTTCAAACAACCCGAACCCGATTCACCAAGGCGCCGCGCAACAACTTGACCCCGGACGCGAGTGATTCCACTGCGCTGTGCAGCGCACGGATCGATGCCGCCCGCGTCGCGCCGGCGGACCACGCGGGCGACCAATGCGCCCGCGCTCGACCTGGGCCCGGACGCTCTGAAGATTGCAGCGCTCAACGATCTGTTCCAGCTCTGCACGCCTTGGCTCCAGGGCGGATGCGCGCTGAGCGCGGTCAATCGCGAGTTGGGACAACTCGCCGCTGACGCGCGCCGCCGGCAGCGGAAACGGCTTCTCGCGCTGCGCGACGAGATCCGGCGACACAAGTTCGTGAGCCTCCGACATGTCACTCGTCAAATGGACGAAAGCCTGACCCACCCAGGGGCATACCCGTTCCGCATCCACCACGTTAAGGGCGAACACGTCACTGTCGAAGCTATCTGCATTCGGTACAACAAGACACGCTTCTGCGTCTTCAATGTCTCCCTTAATGAGTGGGAGGCGAAGTTTGAAAACTGGATTGACAACGACGACGAATTTTGGGGAGGTGAATGGGAATCTGCCTTTGAGTCGTACTTCAGCCGGCACGGCGACGACGACGACTCGGATTAGCTGAGGTTAGCTAGACCATAAGAAAGTATTGTGTGAATCTTACACGGCGCAACCATCTAGCAGAACGAGAACGGCCGCGTCAGGTGCAGCAGCTCCTCGACAGCCTGCTGGAACTTGAGCGGCGCCGCCGCGACGCGGTCGAAGGCCTCGTCGCTGGCCACCGGGCGCACGGCCCGCGCCAGGTAGACGTGCGACGTGGCCCCACTGGCCGCCGACTCGTCGAAGGGTCTATCGGTCTCCGGCGTGCCGGTGGCCGAGCCACCCCACACGAGCTGGCACTTGACCGCGGGGGCCGGCAGGCTGCCGACGTACTCCTCGCCCTTGGCCCGGCCCTCCACGAAGACCGTCGCGCCCGGCGCGTTCTGGCACGACCGCGAGCACTCGTCCCTTTCCACGAGTAGCGTGTCGTAGTCCATGGTGGTCTCCCCCGTGCCGACGTACGCGGCCGTCTCGCGGAGCCGCACGGCGCACCTATCGGCACCGAGCCCCTTGGCGGCCGGGTCGCCGGCCACGTCGAAGCCCGCGGCTAGCGCGGCCATCTCCTCGCAGAGCTTCCCCTCGATGTCGGCGTGCTTCGCCACGAAGCCCCCGCCCCGCTTCACTAAAGCCTCCGCGTCTAAAGCGTCGGGCGCCAGGTGCACGCCGCACTTCGAGAGCTCGGCGATCAGGCGCCCGGCCGTCGTCGACGCCGTCATCAAAGGCTGGAGCTCCGGGCGGTCGGGCGCGACCAGGCGGCAGCTGCCGTCGCCCCGCGCTTCGATTTGGACAGTAAACCGCGGCGTCTCCAAGGAGAGCACGGCGCAGGCCTCCTCCACCTCTGACGGCCCGCTCTGGTCCGCCGGCAAAGCCGGCGCCAGGGACCACGACACGTAGGGCAGGTCCAGCGTGCGCGGCTGCGCGATCGATAATACGCCGGTCCGCGTGCTCGTCCAGGACACCTCCCGTCCTTTCAGGCTGATCTCGCAGGCCGTGCCATCGACCCACTTATCGCACGCCGGGTCCCACCACAGGACCCGGACCGCGCCCTCCGCCTCGGGCGCGACCACGGACGGCGGCAGCGCCACGCGCACGCGCACAAACTTGTTCGGCTCCGGGCCCTTGCCCTCGAATTTGAAGGGCTTGTCCTCCTCGTAGTCGGGGAAGGCCTTGACCTGCACGGACGTGGACAGGCCCGTCACGGGCTGGAGGAACCAGCCCGCCCGCAACCGCCGCGCCGGCGGCGGCAGGCCCAAGATCTCCACCTGCACCGCGCCGCCCAAGGCGAGCATGTCCCGGCCCGCTAGTAAGGACCCGTCGTCCCCCTCCGGCGCGTGCATGCCGCTCCGTAACTGCGCGAGCGTGAGTGCACTCGTCCGTCTGGTAGGTCCCACGTGCGCTGCCCCCAGGACCACGGCCCGCACGCACCCGCGCTGCGTACCTAAACTTTTGGGCAGGTCCACGTGCACGCCGACGCCGTCCCCAAACGAGAGCTGCTTGAAGGGCCCGCGCTGCATGGCCTGCTTCAGAGTGGCCCAGACGCCCACGCGCGTGGCAAAAGAACTGGCATCTGTGGCGCAGGCCAGCATCTCCTTTTTTGACTCGTCGTCATCTTTCACGGCGTAGTCCTCGTTGTGTTGCAGGACGTCGGCCGTGCACCGGTTCAGGCGCTGGACGACGGCGTCCCGCAGGTTGTGGAGCTGCACGTCGCACGCGGCCGCACTCGTTAAGTCGCCCCTTGCCAAAGCGTCCGCCCGGGCGCCCTCCACGCCCCGAGCCACGCCCTCGACCTCCGCTATGGTTTGTAACGAGTGCTCCAGTGTGAACCTTCCATGAAAGTCCTGGCGAATCCGCTCCTCGGATGCGTCGATCTCTAATCGAGCTAAGTACCCGTTGACGGCCAAGGCGTCGTCGCCCGTGGGCACTTGGACGCAGTTGCGGAAGTGGGTCCAATTCCGGTCCACTTCCGCCTCCTCCCGCAGCGCGTCAATGTTGGACCGCCTCCTCTCCCAATTCCCTTCTGCGTCCTTCAGCTCGTTGGTCAGGCGCGCGAGCTCCTCCTCGCGCTCCTCCTTCTGCTGTTCTTTGAGCTTCTCGGTGGCGACGCGCTCGCGCTCCAATCGCGCGGCCTCGGCCTTCTCGGCCGCGACGCGCTCCTCCTCGGCGACGCGCTCGGCTTCGATCCTTTCGGCTTCGATCTCGGCCTTGGACTTCTTCTTGCCCTTCTTGCCCATCTTTTGCTGCTTTGCCTTTGCTTAGCGCTAGGCTACCTAGCCACGGCCCGGTGCGGGGCTTTACTGTATGGGCTGCCCTGGGGCTGTCTTTACTAGGGGCGCGGCGCGTGTGCCGGCGCTTTCCAACCGGTCCTCACCAGCACGGTGCTTTCTTGTAGCGTTGCGGGCTGCCTCGTCGACGGGAGACGGCGACGCGGGCAGGGCCGGTAGGGCAACGCCAGGGGAGGGCCGAAAGTAGTTTCATCAAAAGAGAGCGCGGAGTGGGCGGGGCTGTTCCATTCATGGGGGACTCGTAGCAACGCTGGCGCAGCTGCATGTGGTGGCATGGTGAAGTTGGGTCTAAAGCACGGGTTTTCACACAAATAATGCAGCCGCCGCGGCCACGGTGCCACTTGTCGCCCGGTTGCTCTAGTAAAAAACCGAGCAGCCCAAAAGCGCTCGAATACGCACTGCCTGCGTGCGTCGCACAGCCTGCCGCCATCGATGCGACCTGTTCTTGTCCTCCTCTTGGCCGCGCTTAGCCGGGGCATGTCCGAGAAGCGCGTGCAGTTCAAACTCCAAGCCTCCGTGGCCTACGAGACGGTACCGAGCCGCGCCGCAGCCTTGGGCGAAGCCGCGGGACTCGGTGACGTGACGCGCGTCTTCCGCCACGCGCTCAAGCACGAGGCCAAACACCGGGCCCAGGGCCTGCACCTGTGGTACGCGGGCACCGCGTCCTCGCCAGCGGACGCGGACCGCGCGGTCGCTCACCTGAGCGCGGAGCCCGACGTCGCGAGTGCGAAATTGGACCAGGACGTGCAGATGCTCTAATGTTCCTCGCGCGACCGCTGCCGGACGATTTACTCCACCTCCTCGTCGAGGGCGAGTGGGTCCTGGCGGCGCAGCCCCGCGCTGATGATGCGGGTGGCGCGAGCACGCCCACGCGCCACCGCTTCGATGAGGGAATGGATGTCTGGATAACACGCGACACGGGCGTAGCATGTGCCCCGCTCGAGGCGGTGGCGAAGAACCTGGAGCGCCGCGAGGCCACGGTCGAACGGTCGAACGTGGGCGGCTACCACAGCCACACGGACCTCTTCGACGCCTTTCCCCGCGCTACGCATGCTGCTAGATGCGCCGCCGAACACGCCGCGGCCGCCATGGGCGCTGACGTGAGCGCACAAATGCCGGCGACGAGCGTGTCGGTCGAGGGCGGCGCGCGCCTTCTTGTGAAGGGTGGCGGCAATTACCAATTGACGGTGCGCGCGGGCGGAGGCGGCCTCGAGCTCGCCGGCGCGGCCCGGGCGCACGACGTCGACGCGAGCAGCGTCGAGGCGTGGGTCAACGTGTCGCGCGCCGGCCACTTCAACGCGCTCCACGACCACGCGGGCGCGGCGGTCAGCGGCGTGCTGTTCGTTCGCGCGCCGCCCGCGCCACCGGGCGTCGAGTTCAGCGGCTGCCTGTTCCTGGCGCTGCGGTTTCCCCTCGGAGGCGCGCCCGGCGCGTACGCGCTGCTAGCGCCCACGGACCGCGCGCTCGTCGCGTTCCCCGGGAGGCTCGCCCACGCGGTGTTGCCGCTCGCGCCCGAGGCGCTGCGGGACCCGGACGATGTGCGGATATCTTTGGCGTTTAACTATCCTTGATTGTGATAGGTGGACTGGCACACGCAGCCGCCGCGCCGACATAGATAATTGACATGTTACACATAAAACGAACGCGCGTGTGTCGGCCGCGGTCCCCGCCAATGGACGAGGGTCGCGGCGTCACGGTGCGGCGCGTCGTTTATCTAGAGCTCCCCCGAGCGCAGGACTTCCGCCGCCCGCTTGCGGTTTTCGTCGCGCTGCCTCACGAACGCGACGTCCTGCGCGACGGCCGCCTCGGGGCCCTCGCCGTCGAACCGAAGGAAGAACTTCGCGTCGCCATCGCGCCCGAACACGAGCTTCTCGAAGGCGCCGAAGCCCCGCACAACCTTGGGTCGGCCCGTGAGCAGCGCCGGTAGGGCCCCGACGGTCTGCGCAGCCGTCATAGCGGATCACACGACGACCGGCCGCGGCCCGAGCGCGGCGCGGCGCGACGGCAGCGGCGCGCGGACCCAGGCACCGGTAGTGGCGCATGCCAAGGTGAGCACGAGGTAGCGCAGCATGGTTACGCTGCCTATGACTCGTTCGCAGTGATTATACGACGGCTTAAATTTGCAGCGTTGTACGACTCGTCCGCGGCAGCACGCGTCGCAGCGATGCGACCGGTGAGCCGCAGCGCTCGTGAGTCGTTCGACTCACGGGCTTCACGCCGCACTATTTTTACACTTGACTTGACATTTATCGTGCGGGTGTATTGTGCGGGTTTTTCCCACAGCGCCCACGGGTCGTCAAAGGGAGAGCTAGAGCAACCCCGGAGCCGGGGGCAGCGCCAGCAAGCCGGGCAGCAGCGCAAGCAAAACGCGCACCGCGAACCATGTCCGAGTTCCCGGGACTGGAGAAGTGGTACCTCCAGCGGAAGCCGACGCTCTCGACGCATGATGTGGAGCTCTGGCAGATGCTCCCGCCCCACTCCGAGCGAACACAGACGCCGGCGGTCCTGCGGGTCATGCTGTGGAACGGCCACGTGCGCGACGTGCCGGTGCGAGACCGAGCCGTCACCGCGTCGGAGGTCATCAGTACCATCTGCGAAAGCGGCATTCACAACCCGCCGCGGGAGGAGACCCAGCTTTGCATAAATGGAGCTCCGGTGGCGCCCTTCCGCCCCGTCATCGAGTGCTTCGACGGGACCGCGGGAACTGAGCAGCCGAAGCATTTAATTAACGACGACGGCTCCCTGAAGGCGTCGATCATCATCGCCCTGTGTCCCAGAGTCGCGCAGGGCGTGCGGGACCTCCCGCCGTGGCGCCGGCTGCGGGACGCCGACCGAGCCGCGGACGCGGCCCACTGCGCCCAGATCGGCCTCGCCTTGAAAGCGGGGCGCCCCGTCCCGCAGCGGCCGGAGGTCCTCAAGCCCGAGGAGGCGACGCCCCCGGCCCACTTCGAGCGCGACTCGGCGGACCCCGAGCCGCACTCGTCGAAGGAGCGCTTCGAGATGTTCATGAAGCGCCGCCGGTCGGCGACGTGCCGCGGCCGGAACCAGAACAAGCTCCGGCCGCTGCGGTCCGCGCGCTGGAAGGAGAGCTTTCCGTCCAAGATACCGCTGACGTACCGCTGGCACGAGAAGAACTGGGTCGAGGACGCCGACAAGCTGAGCGCGGACCCCTCGACCATCGACGCGCTGTACAAGCCCTTCGTCATGTCCGCGAAGGAGCGCCGGCAGCGGTCGCGCGGGGGGGCGCGGCCTGAGGCCGAGCGCGCGCAGCGCCCGCAGTCGCGCGGCTCCACGGCCCAGGACCTGCTGAACGCGCGCGACGAGGCGGCGGACCCCCGCTCGCCGGGCGCGCGCGAGGCCATGGACGAGCTCCACGGGCGGCACCGGCGGGCCACGCTGCCCGTGGACTTCAAGCCGTCGGAGTCGAGTAGTCGGTGAGGCGGTGCGCTGGCGTAAGGAATGTTATGTGAATGAAACTACTTTCCGCCGCAGTGGCTGAATAATACCGTCGCGGTGGCCGTGGGCATCCGGCATTACCGCCAATTCTACTAGCATTTGTTTCGGAGTATAGGTTTGTTACGAGGGGAGGAATGGGCGGGCGGGATGGGAGATGGGG
>Ga0302122_10002463_pt1 | contig 11540 bp, 2 predicted proteins | sample CB21_SCM_MG_FD_203115 | JGI IMG/M metagenome (GOLD analysis project Ga0302122, IMG submission 203115) | Marine microbial communities from Western Arctic Ocean, Canada - CB21_SCM | ecosystem: Environmental > Aquatic > Marine > Oceanic | place: Canada: Western Arctic Ocean | collected 2017-09-28
TTACGTGGGGCGAAGAGGCGAGCGGCGAAGAACAGCGTTCTGGCGAGCGGCGCAAAACACACTAGGGGCTAGTGGCGCAAAACCTACTAGGACCTGTGTGCCCCGTACCGTTAACGGTACGGGTCACCGGCAATGGTCTTGGTTTGGTTGATAAAGAGCACATGTTCCAGGTTGTTGATCTCGCAATGTTTCTTAATCTCTGCTTTCAGTTTAGCTTTCGAAACACCGAGGTCCAATTTCGTGAAATTCATGTGCAACGCGCGGAACGTGGTGAGCGTCGTCAAAGCCCAGGGCGGGGCGCTAAATGTGTGGACTGTGGGCAGCGCATCTCGCTCCCTGAGAGGTTACAGGAGCCGCCGACGGACCCGACCCTCGCCTGGACAAATCCCCCTGGACAGATCTGTAATTACCGCACGACGGCGACCTCCCCGCCCAGGGCGGCGTCGACCCGCTCCAGCCACTCGGCGGTCCGCGGCCGCGCGCGCACGAGGTCGTCGCGCGCCGGCAGGCCCGCGACGGCGCCGAGGACGCCGTGCACCGCGACGTCCGCCAGGTCCGGCGCGTCGCCCCCGCGGAACGGCCGGTCCCCGACCTGCGTGAAAACCGTGAGACAGACGCGTCGCTGGCGCGGGACGCGGCCGCGGACGCGCGCCTCCCACGTCGCCAGCTTCTCGAAGAGCGCCGCCCGCTCGTCCGCGATGCCGTACTTCTTCTTGATCTTGCCGTGGGCCAGGGACATGCCGAGCGCGCCCACGTTCCGGACCAGGAACGCGTCCAGGGGCCCGAACGCCCCTTCGGCGTACGCGAGCGCGCGGCGGCAGTCGCCGAAGCTCTTGGTGATGTTTGGGTAGACCATGGGCGCGAGGTCCGTGGCGGCCCACTTGGCCCACTGCCGCGCCTTTGGTGCGGCGAAGGCGTCGTTGGCGGGCGGCCGCCGCCGCAGCAGCTCCTCGACGATGGCTTGTGACTCCACGACCACCTGTCCGTCCTCGAACACGGCGATGGGCACCTTGCGGTGCGCCTTGCTGAACGCAATCTCTGCCTTGGTCAGCGGGTTCACCTCCGTGAGCGCGAACGGCGTGCCCGTGGCGCGCGCGGCGCTCCGGACATAGTGGCAGAAGGGGCAGATCGCGTAGCCGAAGAGGCGGAGCGCCGCGCCCGCGGGCGGCGGCGGCGCAGTGCTAAATCGTCGCACAAGCCGGGCCGCTTGGGCCGCCATGGTAACTGTGCACAGCCTGTGCTGCCTGTGCAGCCTGGGCAGCTCTACTCACGCCGCTCCAAACGGACTCTTCGTCAGCGTAAGCAGCGTAAGCGCAAATATGAAATATGGTGCTGAAAAGACGTGTAGAGCGGCTAGCGTTACGTCGCGCTGAGCCCGGACTGTATTTGCACACGAAAACCCGTTTGAGTACGGGTTTTCAGAATAATGCACGTGAGCGTGTTTTTAAGTAACCCTGAGAGCACTAGGCAGCACACCAGCAAAGGCACATCTATATCAATAGACACAGCTTCCTAGCGTACTCTCGACGCGTGCTCCAGCCGACACACGGATGTTCTCCCTCGCGGAGCTGTGCCTGAACGCCGTCACCGAGGCCCCGGCGCGGTGCCTGCGCATACAAACGGACGCTGCTGATGCGACGCACCCGGCGCTCCTGCGCTGCGTCCCCGACGGCTTTGAGGCGTGCGTCCAGGCGCGCGCCTGGCCGGACCGGTGGTCGAGCGTCGAAGCGTCTACAGATAACGTGCGCCGGCGGGCACGGTCCGAGGCGCGGCCGCAGCTCGTGGCCACCTTGTGCCAGCGGGGCGCGCTCGTTGATGGTGTGTTACCGCCGCGCTTCTTCGAGGGCTTGCGGGTGGACGCGTTGAGTCTGGCGGCGTGCCGCGCACGCGCGCCGTTTGTGATTCTGGCCGGAGCCCGCGTACCGTTGACGTGCCTGGATTTGGGCAGTTGCCTCCAGCTCGACGACGCCACGTTACAAATAGTCATGGAGGCGTGCGGGCTTACGTTGAAACGACTTAATGTAAGAGACTGCCGCAAGCTCACGAATTTGGCCTTCGAGGCGTTGAAGACTCCCGTGTTGGAAGATCTGGATGTCGGTGGCAACTTCAACATGACCCTGGCCGGCGCATCTACATATATAAATGCGAAGCGGAAGGGGGGCGACGACAGGTGTCTGGCGGCGCTGAGCGTGGCGGGGTTCGGGGCCGACGACGCCTTCTTGGCGACACTGGCCCGGAAGGTGCCCTCGTTGAAGGTTTTAGGATGCGGTTACGGCCGCTTCACCGCACTAGGTTTCGCGCAAATTTGCCTGCAGACGCTCATGGACGTGCGCGTGCAGTGGTCCGAGGGGTTCGACGACGCCTGTTTAGAAGCTTTGGCGAACTTGGCGCCGCTCCAGTGCCTCAACTGCCTCGGGACTCAAGTGACGGTCGACGCCGTGACAAAATTCCTACAAAGAAAGGTCCACGACGCGACTTTGGGGCCCCAGCCCTCGCGGTGCCTGGAATACCTCAACTGCCGCTACACGGCCGGGCCGCGGGAGAAGCTGGAGAAGCTCCCGAAGCAGTGGCGGTCCGCAGCCGTGGAGATCGTCGCGGCCGTCTAAGTCTGTGTGCATACGTGTATCTAAGCCGCCGTTTGTCGGCACATGCGTGCGGAAGGAAGACCGCCCGCACCCGGCGCCTGCCTGAGCCGAACGGCGCCGGGCCTAGTACTAGTAGGGGATTCTGCGCGCGACCCGTCTAGTGGTCCGGGGCCGTTTGCATGATATCAGTGTAGGTTGCGACCCCGCCCACGCCCAGGCGCCTTGAGCTGTCGGGTTTACGACGTGCGGGTTGCGTTTTTAAGGGCAGCGCTAACCAAACTCGGCCAAGCAGCCGTCGGCACCGGCCCCGTCCATCCGGCTGCCGTTCGGCGACGCGTCGACTCGGACCACGCCCGGCGGCCGCGCCGCTCCCGCTTAGCCGGGAGGCAGCGCGTGAGCAGCCCGGCGCAGCCCAAGGAGGATGGGCAAGGGCGCCATGGGCCTCTTCGGGGCGTCCGTGGGGGACCACCAGATGAACCTGGCCTTGGATGATAAAGCCGCGGGCTATCTAGAAACCGATGAAGAGATCGCGCGGGACAAGGACCCGTTAGCCGATATCAAAGCCGCCTGGCTCATGGCCGGCGAGGACATCAAGGACTTCACGGTATTAAAATTCAACCAGAAGCTCCGAGAAGAGGAAAAGCGGGACTTCAACAAGAATTTTATTAGCGGGAACACTGACTACGAAGAGAAAATCGATTTGCTGAATCGGATGCGGCGGCATTCCACCTCCTGGAAGGACGTAAAGAAGAACACGATGTCCGCGGCCAAGGTGATGGGCAAGGAGCTGGGGACCGTTGGGCGGGTTCTAGGGAAAGTCGTGGAGCCCGGCTTTTCTCGGAGGGAGCGGCGGCGGAACTTGCACCTGAAAAGAATAGAGAACCACGAGTTGAAGTCCTTAGCGATCACGCGGCAGCGGTTGCAGATTGAACGAGATCGGGAAGCGCTCCGGTTCAGGAAGGCCGGGTTGGAGCGGTCTCGAGGCCGCGTCCTAGACCACTTGAAGCCGTCCGAGGACCTGAAGATGGCGCTCGCTCGCGTCGCCGCCACGCGTAAAAGAGAATTGGAGCTCAAATCCTATCGGGAGAAGACCCAAACACTGATGGAGGAACAGGCCGCGGCCGCCTCGTCCTCGTCATCGGCGGCGGCCATCGACCACCGCGAGACGATGAAGGCTCGACGCACGTTCCGGGCGACGCACTATACGCAAGTCGCCAAGGACGCCCGCCTGGAAGCGAAGGTACGGCGGAAGCATGCGGATAGAACGTTTCTGGCGCGGGACGCGGAACTCGCCGCGAGAGGTGCGTCAAGAGAGGACCAGACGCGCCTGGCGCGGAGTCTGGAGCAGGTCAAGGGCCCGGACCTCGCCCCTGCAACCACCTTCCCCTCGGGCCGCACGCTGGGCGTCTTCGGCAGCGGCGGCCTCGTGATACCCGCCCACGACGGCGGCGCCAAAACGGCGGAGGGCGAAGTCATGCCAGGCGCCATCACGGACCACCAGTCGGCGGCGGACCACGGCCGTATCCGAATTTTTAAAGGGACGCCGACGCCGCACGTCGAGGAGGAGTGGGAAAGACTAGGCGACTTGGAGGGGCACCGGGGCCAGGCGGATGCGGAAGCGTCGGCGCGGGAGCAGGACTGCGCTCATCTAGAGACGGCGGCGTCTTCATTAGATGCCCAAAAAGGCCGGCTCTGCGCCGAAAGGCGCCAGCTCGCGGCCGAGGACGAGGTCCTAAGGAGGCGCATCGCGGGGCCGCCCCGCCGGGACGCCAACGAGACAGAGAAGGAAGTTCGAGCTCGAAGAAGTGACCGGTTGAGGCATTTGCATCGCAAAGAATCGACGCTCGCCCACGAGGCCTCTATGCTACGAACGAGAGCGGAGGCGCATCGCAAGGGCGGTGCCGCCGCTCGAGCCAAAGCGGCCGCGCTGGAGGAGAAGTGCAATCGGGCGCGAAGGCCGCTCGAAGATAAAAAAACGGACGCTGGTCTAGGCGCGCCGCCCATGATTTTAGGCCGGAGCCTGTCCAAGGTCCCGACGCTGGGCTTGAACCCCCTGGAAGCGGCGCCAGCCGAAGCCTTGAAGGCCATCACGCGCCACTCGACCCTAGAGGTCTATCGAGCCCAGAGCAAGGGTGTCTTGCAAGTGCGGGACGCGGCCACACGACTCGAACGGGGCATCTGGGCCGCCGAGCAGCACCGCGTGAACGAGACCGCGCATTTAGACGAGATGATCGCGAAACTGGCGAATATAGCCACTAGAGTGAAGAAAAGTAGGAGCGACCAGGCGCGCCAGGATTTGGTCCAGGCGATCCAGCTCTTCCACGCCAAGGGCACTACTCTTAAAAGTGTGAATACACGACACGAGGGACCCCTGGACTGGTGGGCCCGGCGTAAAAGGACGCTCCATACTGTGCAATGGGTGTCCTCAGATATGCAGGCGGACGAGGACGCCACGCCACTTGCTGATGTGGCCATGACCACGGAGGAGCTCCTGGACGCGGACGGCGAGACGAAGGCTCAAAGGTGGGACCCTGCAATGCAAGGTTTTGCTCATGATGGCGCCCGGACGGGGTTTTTGGAGGGCGAGATGGCCCTTCCGAAGTTCGACGCGTATACGATTGAATTTGTTATAACAAAACGGTTTCCTTCGGCCGAGAATCTGGGCGATTCCACGGATCGGTGCACCGTGAAGATGGGCCCTAATTTACGAAATTTGCAGGAGGTGGCGGTCGTGAGGAATGTCATTGACGAGTACGCCGGTTCCGCACGATACGAATTACAACACATAATGCGCACGGACACGCTAGCGTGGCGCTTCGAATTCATGTCTTCGACGGAAGATCCGAACTCGCACTTTGTGGTAGAACAAGGAGCGTACGCGCCTCGAAACGTGCCCGATCTCGAAGTCACCGACGGCACGAATCGAGTCCTGTCCAGTTACATAAAAAGCCTCAAACTAGAGTTAGCTTCAGGGAGCATGAAGTACTCGAACTGGCTGGCGGAGCTCATCAAGGCGGATAGCGTGCCGCCCGTACCGACCGACGACGAGGACACACGGCGCCTCATGGCCAAGGCGGCGAAATTCGGCCAGGCACCCCCGGGCTTCTGGGACTCCGAATCCTTACATGCCACCCCACAACGGCACCACATCGGCACCTTCCGGCGACTGCTACGGGACGAGTTGATGGAGGTGGCGGACGCCGCGGCCCAAGAAGACGTAGAGAAAGGTTTCGCTGCGGAGAGCGGAACACGGCGGAAGCGGTCAAGTAGAGTAGCCTCCCAAACTCCTTTGAAGCCCCCGACGCAAGAGGAACTCCTAACCCAGAAGAAGGAAGAGTCGAGATCAAGGCGCGTCCGTAACTCCCTCAAAAAGTACTTAAAAAGGAAGCGCCAGGCGCTGCAGCCCAAGATCGACAAAGCCAAAAAGTGCGCCGGGTGCGGCCTGGAGATCTTTGACGAAGAAAACAATAAATGGTTGCACATGAGAGTTGAGAGAGTCGACGTGAAATGGCTCGAGGGCGGCGTGGCTTGTAATATTCGCTACGAGGTCACGCCCGTGGATGACATGGAACGAGTGTGTGGTCCTGCAGCATGGATCAACCTCGATGACGTACGGCACTACGTCAGTCAAAGACAGCCCCCGGACCCCGACACGCGGCGCATCTGGGAGACCAACGAGGCCAACGCGGCCATTGCCGACGCTCGCGCGTATTTAGCACTAGTAGATGTGGAGAACCGTAAAAAAAAGCGGGAAGCCAAGGAGAAGATCAATACGCAGAAGTTCGACCAGGCGAAAAAAGACGCCGTGCGGAGGAAAAGGAAGGAGACCTACGCCGAGGCGGCTGGTTTAATGACGACGCGCGCCGTGAAAACTCTAACCAAGGCCAAGGCCAAGCATGTTGTCGAAGAAATGAGAGCCGGTTTGACGCCCATCTCCTTCTTCATCAAAAAGCCGGGCCCGCCACCCTTGGAAGAGGACGAGACGCCGGAGAACTCGCCCGTCAAAGGCGTCCACGGCAACTTCGACCGCCCGGGCACCGCGGGGTCGGAACGACCGTCGTCGCGGGGGTCCAACAAGTCGGACGAGGGCGAGGACGCCTTAACGCCCATGCGGGAGCGCCTCAAGGCCATGCCCTTTTGGAAGTTGAAGGAGCGGAAAATGCTGAAAAAACAGATCGACTCCATGACCCAGCTCGGCAGTCAAGCGGCGATTGACCTGGAGAAGAAGCGGTTGAAGGAGGAGAAGCGCCTCAAGGCACTGGAGAAGAAGGCCGGCCTCAACAAAAAAATGACCGACGACGAGATGCGCGAGCTGTTGCGGCCCGCTCCTTTAATTCCGCTCTCGAAAGCGGACATCCAGAAGAAGGCTCGGATATTGATGCTGCAGAAATCCGCCCACGCGGAGGCCGAGCAGCGCTGGATGGACGAGTACGTGAACGCCGTTGTTGGGGCCGAGGAACGGCAGTGGAGGCAAGCCGGCGAGCAGCGGTTGCGGGACGTCGACGCCATGCGCAAGGCGGATGAAGATGCGGTGAAGAAGCAACGCTTCGAGGCGCGGGCGCGCGAGAAGAAGGAGGAGAAGGCCAAGGCCCTGTTACGGAGTCAGCGCCGGGCCCACATGCGCGAGAAGATCGGGGTCATCCCCAACTTTGAGAAAGCTATCAGGTGTTTTGAGGGGCCCCCTTCGAGCTTCTGCCAACATGTCAGGGCCAAGGCCTGGGGCGGCAAGTACGGCAAGGGTGTTAGATGCTTAGACTGCGGCAAGGAGATGACCGCGACGCACTTAGAAGAAGCACAGCAGCACGGTATCGGTGGGGGCGACGACCCTGATCTATGCAGAAGAGTAGCAAGACACCGCTTAAACAGAGCAGCATATCGAGCCGAAACTTTAGACATGGCGACGGAAGTCCAAGCCATCGAGGAGGAGCGCGCGCGCTTGGAAAAGGAGGAGTGGCACGTGCGAAACGCGGACGTCCATTTTTATGATTTTGATGACATGAAAGCTGTTTATCAGTTGGACCGGCGGCACCAGGGCGTCCTGAAGCGAGAGGGTCTACAGCGCCAGGGCGTGCAGTGGTCCGACCGGGAAGTGGAGGAACGCGTCCAGGCCATTGAGAGAGGGGACTTCATGGAGAAACCGGACGACACGCACGTCGCTTTGAAGTCTGAAGCTAAGGTCGGCGCGGGGTCGCCGGAGGCGCGTTCAACAAGGAACTTCGCCCAGGAGCAGGAGGACGCGCTGAAGTCAATAGACTACGAACTGAGTCCTCGGTCGAAGAAACAAGCCTTGGCGGACGCCGCGGCGTTCCGGTTGAGCGCGCGGCCGCCGCCGGCGCGCCTGCATAAGTTAAGGCACCGGGCCGCCTTTCACGACATGCTCCAGCTTGTCGGTCGCGTGAACGCGTATCGCCAGCGCTTGGAGGATCTCAAAGCGCAGAAATTGAGATTGGATCGAGAAAAGCGCGAGTTCGACGACTGCTTGAGCTTTTTACACCGAGAGATCTTCACGGGCGAGACGCACCTCAAAACGATCGAAAAGGATTTGATCGGAGCGGCGCGCGTGTTGCAAGTGAAGCGCGTGTCGGACCAGCAGTTCGGCAACGCTTTGGAAGTGCTCAAAGCGGCTAAAATAGACAAGAAGACGTCCGATTTGAAGCTTTGTGGCTTAGCGGATAGTGCCGAAGACGCGGAAAAACTAAGTGCTCAACTGGGCACGGCCACGCGCGATTTGCTGCGGCAGCGGGTGAAACAAGAAAGGTCCCTGCAAGTCATCGCCGAGCGGGCTTCTATTAATAGAGCAAAGGCGGACGCCAAATCTGTCTTTTTGAAGGAAAAGGCGTTAATCATGGCCTCGATGCACTACCGCTCTAGGGGCGTGATCGTGCCGACCAAGTACGGCCACTGTCCCATTTTACTGTTCCGAGATGAGGACCAGATAGCGATCGTGGAACTCAAGTTCGGGAAACCGCGGGCCCGGGCGTACATTCCTCTGCAGAGCATCATGCAAACCGAAAGAGCCATCGCGGCGGCGAACTTAGTCGCTATGACGGACGAGGAACTTTTAAGTAGGGCCTTTTACGTCGAAGAGAAGAGGGGCTGTAGTAACGAAACGCAACTCATGGGCGAGGACGAAAGGGACTACAAGGCCAAGTTGAAACTGGACGCGTCTTTGAAGAAGGAGTTGGTGGAAGTGGATCGCAAAGTCAAGGCGGCCGTGCAGTGGGCCCTGGGCATCCTAGGCACCGCACGAGGTAAGGTCGGCATCGCGAAAAGAAGTGCCAAGGCCACGGAGAAGGAGGCGCATCGCATGGAGATCGCGGCGCGGACCTGGGGCGGCGAGGGCACGAAGCCCGTGCCCCTAACGACGTGGCAGAAGTCGAAGTACTTCGCCTCTCGCATGCGGCGCTTGCGGCGGGAATTCGTGCTCGAAGCCGCGTCGCTCGCGGAGCACGACGCGCGCCGGGCCATCGACGCGAAGAATGCCGCGTTGACGTCGGAACTAGCCCTGGAGTTTTTGTATTTTGATTTTCTGAAGGAGTTCCTCGTGGAGCACGCTACAGATTCCCTGGAGTCGGGGCTCCAGGCCAAGTCCCGGACGGAGGACGAGACCGGTGTGGTCTTTTTACACCCGCCGCACATGCAGCACGCCGTTTATACTATTTTGAGCCGGTGGTGGACGCAAAGAAAGAAGGATCTCAAAAAGCAACTGGAAACATGGGGGGCCACGTCAAAACAGGACGAGATGCGGCGCGAGGAGGAGCGGGCCTGGCGTTTATCCCTGGTGAAGGACGACGAGACCAAGTGTAAGACTGAAAGGGAGGTACGGCGGCAACATGCGTTGGCGCGGGCGCTACACGCCGAGGAATTGCGAAGTCGGGCGTATTACGCTTTCGAACTCGCTGCCTGTCTCAGCGAACGGCGGTCCATGAAAAACAATGAACAGGAAACGAAGGCCTATTTGCATACGCTCAAGACGGAGAGCAAAGGTTCGAAGTACGACATCGACGGCGACGAACCGGCGGCCAAATCCACGAAGCAGCAGCGCCGGGACGCCATAAAAAAAGACCAGGGGCGCAAGATCACGCAGGACCGCGAGTTCAAGGGAATGAGAGAAGAAGATGCGTTGGGCATGGAATTAAGGATGGCCGAGAAAAAGGCAATTCAATTGGCGGCTTTGAAGCAGGAGATGGAGCTGTACGAACTAGACAACGATATTGAGGTGGAGGAGCTTGTCGAGGACCTTAGTGACGACGAGGGCTACGCCTCCTCGGTCCTGTCGGACGACTCCCAGGCAGGTGTCCAGGAGGCCCGGGCGCCCCCTGCACAAGAATCCTTTGACCAAGCGAGAGAACGGATGAAGGCCGAGCGGCTCGATCGGAGACGGTATAGGGCAAAGCGTCGTAAAGAGAAGCGCCAAGCTTTGCTAAGGAAGAAGCGCGAAACGGCCGAGCTCGAAGCCTTGGCCGTGCTCGAGGCCTTTCGCAAGGGGGCCATGATCGAACACGCCCGGGCGGAGCTCGAGTGGATGGAGCTCGAGGAGGAGGCGCGCACGGTGGAGAAGCAGGTCAAGACCGCCAGTGCCAACCTCCGGAAGGTCGCTTTGTATTGCCAGGGCAAGGGCATGGAGGAGTTAAGTGCCCGCAGTAAAGCCATTTACTTTCGGCGGGAGTGCGCCCGCCGGACCGTGGAGCGGGACGACGCTACCCAATGGTTGGAAACTTGTTCAGAAGAGGAGAAAGTAAAGCGGAAAGTGAAAGTCAGGGTGGACCGGGACACGCGCTGCATGGACACCAGAGCGGTCGCTGGTGTGTACCAACGGTTCGTGACTCCTTTGTTGCACCAGGAACTGCACACGCATTACTTTCGGACTCTAGCCAAAATCATCACGAATCGCGCGGAGCTCATCGCTACCGAACGGCGCCAGATGCTCCTCTTCGAGATGTCGCGTCGAAACGAGGCCGCGACCAAAGTCCGGGAACGGGACCTCCAAAAGACGTGGCGCAAGCGCACGCGCCAGGAGCTCATGCGCCTGTTCCGGTCGGAACTCGGGAAGAAGATGTTCGGCCGGTCCCAGCGCCAAGTGCTCGGCGACGTCTTCAAGGGCTGGGTGCGCTACTGGTACTGGCACCGCGGCCACAAGGACGCCTTTGAGTTGAAGTATGCCATCATCAAGCACGGCGTGGACCTTCGCCGGCTCCACCCGAAGATCCTTGGGGCGCCTTTACGGGGCAAGCCGACCCGGGACGACGACGTCCCCACTCTCGAAGGTTTCGATCGGATCGTGGAGGCGACGCCACTGTTGATTGAAGAACCGCCGCCTTCTCCGGAGGAGGAGGTCGACGAGTGGGCGTCGGACGAGAACGATTCCCCTGCCACGAAGAAGAAGAAGGAGAACCGGAGGGAGTACTTCATGGAAAAAGTCGAGGACGAGGCGCGCAAACAGCGCAAGATTCAAGCGGACGAGGCCCTTTATGGACCGCGGTTCACCGAGATCATGGACGGCAATCGGCGCATCGCCAAGGACCGCCAAATTGATAGAGAGCGGGGCGGCCTGGCGCACGAAGTTGGTGGAAAACCGGTGGAGTGCCATGCAATCAGTCCGCGCAACGTGCCTGATCTCAAAGCGTTGCGAGCGCAGCGAGGCATACAGTCGCCTTCAGCAGAAGAGCCGAATCGCAATAAGTTTAGGAAGACGTTCAATGAGAGGTTAAGGGAACGTGCAATTATTTGTAGGACCTGCGGCCAGAGCTATACGGAGGGCCACAATTCGGCGTTGAGCTGCGGCTACCACCCGGGCGCGTGGCGGACGGCGTGTCCTATAAGTTGCCCGGCCCACAAAGATGTAACAAAAATAACGGCAAAGTGCATGGCGCATAGGAGGAAGCGGTGGTCCTGCTGCGATTCAATATCTGAAAGTAGTGGGAACGGGACCGGGTGCAAGTACCGGTACCACCG
>Ga0302122_10002464_pt1 | contig 11540 bp, 7 predicted proteins | sample CB21_SCM_MG_FD_203115 | JGI IMG/M metagenome (GOLD analysis project Ga0302122, IMG submission 203115) | Marine microbial communities from Western Arctic Ocean, Canada - CB21_SCM | ecosystem: Environmental > Aquatic > Marine > Oceanic | place: Canada: Western Arctic Ocean | collected 2017-09-28
TCTTGATTCCCATCATCATACACTTCCAATGTCCATGTGCCAGCTGAAACTTCGCCCCAATGCTGGACACTACTGAATAACCATTCATTGTAGTCATTATTGCTATCTCTATTCGAGAAATAGTTTACCAATTCTGATTCGGTACCATCTGGAGAGATCAGTGTAACATCAAGATCGCTGCGATATGGGTGGTCAGCATCGAAAATAACCTCCACCGATTCAACTATCAATGATTCAGATACGGTATAGGAAGAAGTCACTGCATTACTAGGGTCGTTATCTGGAACTGATTGTGCAACCGTAATTTGACCACTTGTGAGGTTTACTTCAGGACCTAGAGTGGTCCATGTTTTTGCTAGGCTAACAGCATGACCTGCATCGACTACTCCAAATCCATACTTGTGATTGAATTCTAATCCAGCACCGTTGGCATTCCATCCCGAATCCGATGCGTCATTCTTCCTAGCACTCTCGACTAGGATTTGCTGGATATCCCTCCATGTTAGGTTGGAGTTTGCTTCCATCATTAGTGCAACAACGCCTGAGACAAGCGGAGTAGCACTGGATGTGCCACCAAAATCATCGGTATAATCACCGCTTGCATAGCCACTACTACCTTCCAAGTCAGTGGTGGTGATTCCAACACCACTTCCATCTGAAGGTGATGCGATTAGGACGTTCGCTCCAGGCTCACCATAATCGGTTTGGTCACCGTCGTGGCTTACTGCGGTAACCGATATGGTGAAACGACTATTTGCATATGCGTCTAAGTTCGAATCATCATCATTTGATAATCCATTACCTGCTGCCCATGTTATCACATTGCCTAGACCGTTTCTACCTTCATATGCATCGGTTTCAAAGGCTGCTAACATTAGAGGTCCTGCAGAACCTAAGACATCACCAGCGTCTGAAGGGCCCCAACTATTGCTGTAAATATCGATATCATTATTGAGGTGTAAAAGTGCATTTGCTTCGACGCTATCTGAGTTGCTGCAGGCGATTAACATCAAACCGGCAAGTGATGCATCGGGAGCAGCCCCACTTACACCTTGGCCATTATTCCCCTTAGCAGCTGCAACCCCTGCAGCAGAAGTTCCATGGCCATCCCAACTACTTGGAGTAGGGTCTCCATCATTGTCACAGTAATCATAATCTAAAGTTGATTCATAGTTTGCTGACAGATCAGGATGGTCCCATTCAAGACCATCATCAACTATTCCAATAACGATTCCCGTGCCAAGAACTTCATTCCATGCGCCGGTAATGTTGACGTCCTCTCCTGAAACGCCGTTATCTTGACCTGTATTTTCTAGATGCCATTGATTAGAGAAGTATGTGTCATTAGGAGTCCATCTTGGAATCATTTGCCTCTCAACCAATGGGTAAGCGGTCTCAATTTGACCGCTATCTTGTAATTGTGAAAAGTGCTTCAAAGCATCACTAGAATCAATATCGACATACCAGGTATTAGGTATAATTCCAGTTTCCTCTCCCAATTTATTTGCACTAACTACAACCCATTGGGTCGTACTTTCCAATTCATTTTCAGAGTATTGTGAAATGTCACTTACTCGGGCGAATGCGGCCCTAATAGCCGGTGAAAAGGAATAGGTAATCGGTGAATCTTCTGGGTTCTCACTCAGAGGAGCACCATCGTATTCTAATTCATTCAATGAATTAGCACTAGCAAAAGGTGCCAAACTGCTCAGAAGCAGAACTAGAATTATCCATACACCCTTCACGGGTAGTTCAGGTAGCCCCGGCATATGATTCATGCCTCTAGCCCCATCCATACAACGAATGTGGTCGAAGAAGTATTTCAAACCCTGTTTCACTTGTGAGAGTTACGAGATTGACCCGTATTGTCTCCGCCGCGACCACGGCTTCTTCCTGGTCCTTTGGGTGGACGGTTATTACGGTCGAATCTTGGCTTACCGCCACTTGCGCCGCCTCTTGAATCTCCTCTTGGACCGCCACGTGAATCTCCTCTAGGGCCGCCTCGAGAATCTCCTCTTGGACCGCCCCTTGAATCGCCTCTAGGGCCACCACTTGAGCCGCCTCGAGAATCTCCTCTAGGGCCACCGCTTGAGCCGCCACTTGAGCCGCCTCGTGAATCTCCTCTTGGGCCACCGCTTGAACTGCCACGGGAATCTCCTCGTGAACCGCCTCTTGAGTCTCCTCTTGAACCGCCTCTTGAGTCTCCTCTTGAACCGCCTCTTGAGTCTCCTCTTGAACCGCCTCTCGAATTTCCTCTGCCCCTAGAGCCCGAATTATTGTTTGACCAACCTCTGCCACCGCTTTGTCTGCGGTCTCCGCCACCTTGGGACCTGCCACTTCGATCTTTGCGGTCGCTGGAATTGCGGTGATCTCTTCTGAATGCTTCGATGTGAGATATATCTTCGATTTGGGCAAGGTCGTTGAATTCAACGGGTCCGAAATTGATATTCAAACCAACTTCTTTCTGAATTTTCTTCCACTTACCTTTCTGTGGGTTTTGAACAAGGCTGATTACGTTACCAAACCCGCCTGCTCTAGCAGTACGTCCAGAACGATGCTTGAACGCTTTACCATTCTCTGGCGGGTCAAAGTGAATAACACAATGAACGCCTTTGATATCAAGACCTCTTGCCGCAACATCAGTTGCTACAATAGCATGAGTTTTACCTTGACCGAAATCATCAACTGCTCGCGAACGCATTTTCTGAGCCATTCCACCATGTATGCTAGTTACACGTAGTCCTTCGTTCTCCATTTCTTCAGCCACACGGTCTACGCCCGCTCTTGTACGGCAGAAAATGAAACCACGGCCAGACTTTCTAATCGCTTCAGCACTAACTTTACTTTTCATAGAGTTAGGCATTAACCAGAAATGGTGGTTCATTTCGGTTACTGAGATTTCCTCAGGTCCAATTTCAATGATTCGAGGGTCTGTCTGGTACTTTTCACGGATTTCTGCAACTTCATTATCCAAAGTTGCGCTGAACATGACAGTTTGACGTTTATCAGAACATTCTTCCAAAATTTGACAAACCGGTTCAGTGAATCCCATATCGGCCATACGGTCAGCTTCATCGATTACTACAATCTCAACCTCATCAAGGAAAACATTTCCTCTATCGATTAAATCCAATAAACGACCAGGACAAGCAACTACAATATCGACTCCTTTATCGAGACGACGTGTTTGTTTAGTGTATGAAATTCCACCATAAATTGACATTACTCTGAGGTCTAGCCCCCAAGCGATTGGATCTAAAACAGTGTAAATCTGTTCTGCCAATTCGCGTGTAGGAGTCAAAATTAGTGCCTTGGGAAGGCTAGGCTCGCCTCTGCCTACTCTCTCGAGCATCGGTATACCGAATGCTAGAGTCTTACCGCTACCAGTTGGTGCACGGCAACAAACATCTCTTCCAAGAAGCATATCAGGAATAGTTTCTCGCTGAACCTCGAATGGTTCCTCGAAACCAGCCCGCTTAAGCTCATGGCTCATCTGTGGGCTTACGCCAAGATCTGCGAATTTTAAGTCCATAGTCTTACCTCTAAACCGAGGCCGCCTGCCAACCCTATTTAGCATGGGCAGGTAAATCAGTCCCAATCTTGTATGCTGGGCGGCTCAATAGGCATTTCGGAGCCGAGGTGTGCATCCTTGAGTAACTCGGGCGGCCTATATTTCTTGAACAAAAATAATCCTCCAATGGCAATTACTGAGATTATAACTAAACTTGCAATTACCCCAAACCATGAATCCATTCCGGAGTTTGTAGGAAAATCGTCTACTGAATCGGCAACTCCGTCTCCATCACTATCCCGCTTTCGGCTTGGGTCTTGTGGCCACAAATCGGTATTATCCCCCACGCCATCTCCATCACTATCCACTGTTTCTGATGAGTCATAAGGGTCGAAGTCTGAATTATCACCGACTCCATCATAATCACTATCAGCCCACTCCAGAGGATTATTTGGCCATGGGTCGGAATTGTCTCCAACTCCATCTAAATCAGAATCTACACACTCTTTGGGATCTTCAGGTAATGCGTCGCTATTATCGCCACAACCATCTAAGTCGCTATCTAACCATTCACTATCATCCATCGGGAATGCATCGCTATTATCGCCATAACCATCCATATCGGAATCCAACCATTCCGTTGGGTCATCTGGGAATTGGTCGTTATTGTCACCATGGCCATCCGAATCAGAATCGGACCAGTCACCTGAATCATCGGGGAACTCGTCTACATCGTCTGCGAAACCATCTGAATCTCGGTCAGGGCAACCCTTGGGAAACAACGAGGTTCCCCATTGGAATTTGCACATATCCGAATTATCTCCAAACCCGTCCAAATCACTATCTTCCCACTCGGTTGGGTCCTCAGGAAACATATCTGAATTATCTCCTACGTCATCATAGTCAGTATCTGCCCACTCACTTGAGTCATAAGGGAAGGCATCACCATTATCGCCGTACTCATCACCATCGCTATCCTTCCATTCACTAGCATCCATAGGGAAGGCATCTTGGCCATCCCATACCCCGTCATCATCGCTATCAACATCGAATGGGTCGCTACCTGCGGCAGATTCATTTTCATCAGAAAGACCGTCTTGGTCGTCATCTAAATCTTCATCATCATGGCATCCATCTTCATCAAAATCAAAATCATGAATGCCAATCATGCCATGCATGCAGTAATCATCTTCATCGAGAACACCATCATTGTCGTCGTCATCATCCACTAAGTCAATGCAGCCATCAGAATCATGGTCATTTCCTGAAACATCAGCAGGGCATGGGTCTAAATCATCAGTAAGTCCATCACCATCTGTGTCTTTTTGATAATCGGCACATCCGTTCTCGTCAACTTGGTGTCCAGCCATTGTTTCTAAACAATCATCAGCAGCATTTACGACGCTATCAGAATCTTCATCTTGTTGATTCCAATCGCAACCATCGACATTTACAGTGGATGTATCATTAGTCCAATCACATTGGTCGTAATCATCTATGATTCCATCGCCATCGGTATCGGCCTCACCGACTTTCATTACAGCATATTCACCAATTATTCGATGCATAGTTGCAGATGGATGAGCCTTATCGAAGAATAGGTATTCATCAACATTCGAAACGACAGTTGCACTTGAACCACAAATTGGCAGAAAGGCATCAGTGAGAACGGTGGTACCTCCGATACATGCTTGATCTTGGGTATTGGAGATTCCAACATGGTCTGCATTGTTGACGATTTGATGAAATACAGTCCAAGCATCGATGAGTTTGATATCAATATTTAACGAGTTAGATAAATTGGTCATTTCTTGGGCGAGTTTGTTGTTGTAGGTCATAACATCACTAGCCATCGTAGCTTGTTGTTGCGCTGACCTCGATGCACCTTCCGGAGTTAATTCCAATGGAGGGAGATTAGCCACTACGAATCGACTACCTCCTGCTTGTGCAAGTGTGAGAATATGTGATGCCATGTTTTGGCTAATCAAATCGGGATTTCCGGTTCCGTAGAGGAAATCATTACCTCCTGCCCACAAGAAAATTACGTCAGTATTAGTGAAATTGGGTTGCACATTTGCGAGATAATTATTGATTTGTGTACCCGAATTAGGTAGGAGATAGGAATATCCTTGCCCGGTTTGCGAACCTCCAAATGCCCTATTATCCCCTGGTGAATTACCGCTTCCAAATGTGGTATTGAGACCATATGCCGCAGACACATGTTCTATCCAAACTTGACCATTTGAAAAACGACCTGACCAATAGGGTGGAGATGAGAATACTAAAGATACGAGGGGATCTGCATTTCCGTTACCCATGTCGGAAAGTGAATCGCCAAACACAACCAAATTTGATGCAGGAGAAAGTAATACGTTTCTCAAAACAGTAAATGGAATATCATCAGTAACACTGTTGGAATCTAGAATTACTTCGATAGATAAATCATGAAATGTGCCACCTGAATAAAATTGACTTAGGCTCAATTGTACGATATGGGTTGAGCCACCCATTTGGAATATTTCACTACCATTGAGAATTGTACCATTCTCATCACTCAATTCCCAGTTCAATGTAATATCTCGATTATATGGAGCCCCAGACACATAGACATCGGCTACAATAGTATCAGAGGAATCCCACAAATTGTCACTTATTACGATCTCAGCAGTAAGGGCTCTCCCCGATGTAGCACCCACATGCAAAGGTGCAAGGCCAAGAAGCAGAATCAGCACTAACAGTGAGACCCGCATAGTAGTTCGATAAAGACTGAACTAATTAGCACCATCCATTTAGATTGATAATCGTGGATTAACGAATACAATATACGATTATTGATAGGGCCAAATATGGCGAGAGCGGTTATTGGCGGAGGATGCTTCTGGTGCGTCGAAGGTGCATTCAAGCATATGCGAGGTATTGAATCTGCATTACCCGGGTATGCGGGAGGCCATGTTGACAATCCCACATACAATGCTGTTTGCAATGGAGTAACAGGGCATGCAGAAGTTGTAGAAGTGATTTATGATGAATCTGTCATATCATACGAGACTATTCTCGAAGTATTTTTCACAGTTCATGACCCAACCCAGTTGAACCGCCAAGGAAATGACATTGGAACTCAGTATAGATCGGCGATATACTATGTTAATGATAATCAAAAATTAATTGCGGAGAATATCAAATCGAGATTCCAAGAATATTTTGACGACGAAATCGTAACTGAAATTTCGCCAATTTCAAATTACTATGAGGCTGAAAGTTATCATCACAACTATTTCGAATTGAACCCTGGAAATGGGTATTGTCAGATGGTAGTTGCACCCAAAATATCGAAGATTCGCCAAAATATGGCTCATCTGTTTTGACGGGCACTATTTTGAGGCCCACCCCTTGGGGGTGAATATGGTCAACAACGTCGTTACACCCCCAACCCCTGTCAATGAGCCGATTCTAGGATTTCTTCCGGGAAGTAAAGAGCGTAGCGAATTGAAAGCCGAGTTAGCCCGACAGGATAGCGAAATATTGGAAATACCATGTATCATTAATGGCCAAGAAGTCTTCACTGGAGATATTGTTGAACAGGTAATGCCACATGACCACAAGCACGTTATTGCAAGAGTGCACATGGCTGGAGAAAAGGAAGTCAATGATGCGATCAATGCAGCTCTTGATGCTCACAACATGTGGTCAACCATGCCTTGGGAAGCACGCTGTGCTATTTTCCTAAAGGCCAGTGAACTACTGGCTGGCCCACGTCGTGCCGAAATCAATGCAGCCACTATGCTAAACCAATCAAAGACATGCAACCAAGCAGAAATTGATGCAGCGTGTGAACTGATTGATTTCTGGAGATTTAATACCAACTATTGCAGGCAAATCTACGAAGATTTACAACCGCCGGTTTCCCCTTCAAGTATGTGGAATTCAAGTGAGATTAGACCGCTCGAAGGATTTGTATTCAGTGTAACTCCGTTCAATTTCAGTAGTATTGCTGCAAACCTACCAACCAGTGCTGCAATTATGGGTAACACTGGTGTGTGGAAGCCTTCAAGGAACTCCTATGTCTCAAACTATAGATTGATGAAACTAATGATGGATGCAGGATTACCCGCTGGAGTAATCAATTTTATCCCAGGGAAAGCGAGCCTAGTTGGCGACATCTGTATGTCGCATTCAGAACTTGCCGGAGTTCACTTTACTGGCTCAACTGCAGTGTTCCGCAAACTATGGAAGGATGTCGCAAACAACCTAGAGAACCTACGTTCCTATCCAAGAATTGTCGGAGAGACAGGTGGCAAGGATTTCATCGTTGCACACCCAGACTGTGACAGGAGAGCTTTACTTGTTGCAATGCTAAGAGGTGGATTTGAATTCCAAGGACAAAAGTGCAGTGCTGCAAGCCGAGTATATGTCCCAAAAAGCGTATGGAATGCTATCGAAGAAGACTACTGCACTGAAGTTTCTAAGATTACCATGGGCGACCCTAGAGATTTCTCTAACTTCATGACCGCGGTTATCGATCGCAAATCATTCGATAACATAGCCGGATATATCGACCGAGCAAAGGCTGACTCGGGCTGCAAAATAGTCACAGGTGGCGGATATGATGATTCGGTTGGCTACTTCATCGAGCCAACTACTATTGTCTGTGAAGACCCTCGATACGAAAGCATGGCAGAGGAAATATTCGGTCCTGTACTTTCAGTTCACGTTTATCCTGACAACGATTTTGAAAAGATTCTCGAGATATGTGATACCACCTCGGAATACGCTCTCACCGGTTCTATCTTCGCTAAAGACCGAAGACACATCGAGACTGCACTCGCCGCTCTAAGATTCAGTGCAGGTAATTTCTACATCAACGATAAGCCAACTGGTGCTGTTGTTGGACAGCAGCCATTTGGAGGCGCAAGAGGTAGTGGTACCAATGATAAGGCAGGCTCACCACTCAACCTTCTACGCTGGGTAAGCCCACGTTCAATCAAGGAGACGTTCGCCCCACCTCACGAGTGGACTTACGGGTTCCATAGCGAGTGATGATAACTGTTCACCTTTTGGCTCACATCCCTGCGATGATGAGCGCACTTGAGCGGACTGCTGTTTCAGTGACGAGTGATGGGCGAACTGAGCGGGACCTTTTTCACATAGGGCAACCTTGGTTTAGTGCATCCACACTGTAGTGGATATGCAGGGCCAGATAACACCACTCACCCCGCCACCAAGGGGGCTTGCATTAGCTAGCAAATCTACCACTTGGAGTGTCATTTGGAGGATGCTTGGAATTGTTGTATTATTGTATGTCATTACTCAAGTAAGTGTTTTAATTTTAGTCGGCCTATTTCTCGGCGATTCGCTTATGGCAATCTTTTCTTCGATTTGTCTAATTCCATTATTGCTACTATACATGTTTGTAAGGAGACCAAAATTGACGCATGTCATTATGGCAACACCTGATCAATTTGGTAGCAATCAACACTCCCTAACTGATTCTAGAGTATTACAAACTCCAGTTCCAACCAAATTCTCACATCACTTGATTCGTGATTCCCCTCCTTTAGAAATGCCACCTACATCGACATTATGGATTGTATTTTGTATTACAGTACTTGCCGCATTCCTTGGATTATTGCCGATGATGTTGAGCAATAACCCGATTTGGATTGTTCTAGCTATATTGGTTGGCGTTCCAGCCTGGCTATTCGGATTTTCTCTACCCGTCCATGCATGGTGGGCTTTTTCAACGAGGCATTTCCAATTAATGACCAATAAAAGAGAAGGCGAAATGATGCTAATAGCGGGCATGTTATCGACGATTCCAGCCATAGTAATCAATTCCTTACTATTCCCATTAATGCTGTTTTTTGTAGGCATAGAATCAATGGACCCAGGGACATTAGGCGAGTTTCTAATACTGACCATCAGTGCACCAGTGGGTGAAGAATTATGCAAAGCCGCTTTCGTTCTAAGTCTCTATCGTTTGATAGATTCACCAAAACGAGGATTCCAAATCGGTTTCTCAGTAGGACTAGGGTTCGCCATGCTCGAAAATTTACAATATATCATGCTTACATTCGGAGCAGGAGAATATTCTGCTATTTCTTATTCTGCTACCACAATAATTCGAGGAATTGGTTCAATCCCTGGTCACGCTTTCTGGACCGGATTGTCCGGGGTATCAATCGGATGGTATCTTTGTCTAAAACGAGGGGTTTCAAGTGATAAGTCTGCAGTGGATTCGACCAAATGGGTTGTGTTTGATGGTGAATCTGGCCAAGTTATCAACACTCAGCATGAATTATCATCGATGGGAAGAACTGTTCGTGGCTGGCTATACAAACCTGCAAATCGAGTTTGGAGTTTACCACGAACACCCCTATTGGGAATCCCACTTGCAATGATGGGACACGCTTTATGGAATGGAAGTGGTTGGTTAGTCAGTTGGATATTTAGGGATGCAGACTTAGTTGTACAATTATTTGCGAATTTAGCATGGTTAGCGATTATGATTATTGGTTTATGGATTATTGGCAGGGAGATTCTGGCCGCAGTAATGCACCTCCCGTCTTAACAGTAGATTCGTGAAACTCAAATCATTGACCCAAAAAATAGGGGTAAGTTATACACGGAGTTCATCGTGGGAGTATAACGAGGCAAAGTGATGATTGACATCATGCAACCTGGTTTGACAGAGGGAAACCTCATTGTCACAGTCGGAATTATAGGGGTTCTAATCCTTATTTCGGAGAAGTATCGTGTCCTTGACCGGCTCGGAGTTTACGCTGCAGCTGCACTTGGCCTAGTTGTTGGAGGATTAGGTCACTGGACTTGGTTGGTCTTACTTTTGGGATTCTTAGGAACTTCTCACAAAGCAACGAAGTGGAGATTTGATGAAAAATCGGCCAAAGGACTCTGTGAATCCAGTGATGGACACCGAAGTTGGGGAAACGTCGTTGCAAATGGCGGTCTTCCTGGTTTAGTTGCAATTGTCTCATGGTGCCTTGGAGATCATGACAACGGACTTTGGATTTTTGCAGCCGCAGTTGCAGTAGCTTCTGCTGATACATTTGCTTCAGAAATTGGTTGTCTTGATAACAGGGTTCGAATGATTTCCACTATGAAAAAGTGTGAGCCTGGATTAAATGGGGGCTTTTCACCGAATGGACAACTCGCTGCAGCAGTGGGCTCCATCTTCATCGCAGCACTAGCATTATTGTCGGACCCGAATTACGAATATGCACTAGTGGTAGCCATCATAGGTTGGCTGGGATGTCAAGTTGACAGTATACTTGGTGCGCTCTTAGAAAACCGTGGATTGATGACAAAGGGAACTGTAAATGCTGCGGCAATTACTTCCGGTATAATCGCAATGTGGATGTATCTTGGAAGCCCACATCTATGATGTGGTTTCTTCAACTCCGAGCGTATGGGACAGAACATGCAGAGGAGGTGGATTGCGCTAATTGCACTGCTGTGCATCGTTATTCCATCAGTTGGACCCCTGATTACTAACGCATCAGCTGCTGATGAAACCTATGAGGCTGGTTTCGTCGAATGGAATGTCAACAAGCATCATCGAATATACATCAGCGGTCCTGCTAATGATGTCAACCTTACCCGTGATTATCAAGGTGCTGACATGGGGAGCGTAGGATTAACATTTGGTCAGAGTGCATCGATTGGACCACTTTCTATGCCTCCATTAGAAATGGGTTTTAATGGAACATTCAACATCTCAACATATGTTGCAGCATACGTACAAACAGGAACTGGTTTACCATTAGCCCAGTGTAGAACAAGTAATCCTGTAACGATTGATACACAAATCCAAATTGGAGATTTCTCATTTTTCTCTACAGTTACTGAGTTCGTTTACGAGAGTTCCGCCAAGCCTCTCAATATGACCTCTGAAGTCCAAATGGCCAATATTACCGCAAGGGAGGGTGATGTGATAACATACTCTATGTCGGCATCCACCAATTGCCCATCCAACATCAATATTGAATGGGGAGGGTCCAATGAATTCAGTGGT
>Ga0302122_10002469_pt1 | contig 11525 bp, 8 predicted proteins | sample CB21_SCM_MG_FD_203115 | JGI IMG/M metagenome (GOLD analysis project Ga0302122, IMG submission 203115) | Marine microbial communities from Western Arctic Ocean, Canada - CB21_SCM | ecosystem: Environmental > Aquatic > Marine > Oceanic | place: Canada: Western Arctic Ocean | collected 2017-09-28
GCACCTGCTGGCGCAACTGGCGGCGCGGAAGAAGAGCCCCTAGGGCGGCTAAGTTGTACCTGATCATAAACAATCCTCTCGTATTCTTCACGAGCCGGGCGGCTCAGCGCTCTAGCTCGGCGCGACGTCGTCGGGGCGTTGGGGAGCTGCGTTGGGGCGTCGGCGCGTCGGTGGTCGTCGACGCGCGAGCCCCATGGACGCCGCGGCGCCCACTAGCTCTTGCAAAGCCAACCAGGCCCTAGCGCGGCGCCGGGATGCCTCGTTGTCCTCGAATCGAGTAGGGGGTTGGCCGGGGAATAAAAGGGCGCTGAGAGCATGCCACAGCGTTGATTAATTGCACACGCCCACACACCACCAACCAGCACAGCACAAAATGGGAGCAGGCGCATCCATCCCCGCGACGGAGGAGGAGGCCAAAGCGGCCGGCTTCACCGACGAGCAGATTGCCGAGTACAAGGCCCGGAAGCGCACCATCATCATCCTCTTCGGGCCGCCCGGAAGTGGCAAGGGCACGCAGGCGCCTAGGATTGTCGAGGCCTTAGAGACGCCGCAGCTGTCGACGGGCGACATGCTACGGGCCGCCGTGGCCGCCAGCACCGAGGTCGGCAAGAAGGCCGACGAGGTCATGAAGGCAGGCGCGCTCGTGGACGACGACCTCGTCGCCGCGATCATCAAGGACCGCATTGCCGCCGACGACTGCAAAAGCGGGTTCCTGCTGGACGGCTATCCGAGGACCGTGGGCCAGGCCGAGAAGCTCGACGCTCTGCTGAAGGAGTCCGATGAGAGCGTCAGCATGGTGCTCCGCTTATGCGTCCCCGACGAGGATTTGGAACAACGCATCTGCGGCCGCTGGATTCACCAGGCCTCGGGCCGGTCCTACCACGCCTCCAACAAGAAGCCCAAGTCCCTGGGCGACGGCGCCGAGCCGTCTCCCGAAAACATGCTCGACGACGAGACCCAGGAGCCCCTCATGCAGCGCAAGGACGACACGAAGGAGGCCCTCGTGGAGCGACTCAAGGGCTACCACGAGATGACCACGCCCATCCTGGACCACTACAAGGCAGTGGTCAAGGAGGTCGACGCCGCCAAGGCGCCGGAGGAGATCGGCCCCCAGATCGACGAGCACGTCGCGGCGTTCAAGCCGGCCGCGGCGCCCGCGGAGGCGGCGCCCGCGGCGGAGTAGGTCCTTCTCTAAGTTTTTGAGCGTCCTTCTGGTCGCGTCGATGGCGCAGGGGAGCGTGTGATTCGCAACCCGATAGATGTCGTTGTGGTTCGCGGATAACGTTGTGGTTCGCACCGTCTACATTCGGGTTCGGGTTAATTACGGCGCGCGCCCCTAGGCGCTCCCACATTTTTGTTGCGGGTTTTTCATCTCAGTTTGCGGCACGCGTCGCCACGACTGCTGCGTTCGCATCGCTGCGGACGCAAGGTGTATTGACAGCGCGTAACGTGTCTCTGTCGCGCGGGAAGTGCTTTAACTCGCGGCATAGTGCGCACTCAGGCTGCAAAAAGCAAAAAGCAAAAAAATAGCAAGCATGGCCTCGCCGCGCAGCGTCATCGCGCAAGCGACCGATACGAAGCGCCCGGCCACCTGGCAGGAGACGATGCGCGCGGCCAAGAAGAAGCACCGGCCCAAGCTCGCCGACTGGAGCCGGGACGGCTTCGCGACGCGGCGCCGCACGGAGGTCCAGGAATTGGATCCAGTAACTACAAATGCGCAGCCCATGCCGCGCGTCGACGCGGGCATCGCGCCCGCCGCATTCTCGGAGCGCTTCGAGCGCCACAGCGAGCCGTGCTTGGTCACCGGCGTCCCGGCGCGCGAGGGCTGGGCGCTGCGCGAGTGGACGACCATCGAGGCGCCGCGCCGGGACCTGGATAGGCTGCGTTTGAAGGTCGGCGAGGACGACGACGGCAAGACGGTGCGCGTGGCCCTCCGGGACTTTGTCAGTTATGCGCGATTTAACCGCGACGACTCGCCCCTCTACGTCTTCGACCAGGGCTTCTGCGAGAAGCACGACAAGGACTTTTACCGCGTCCCGGCGTTCTGTGGACGGGACGACTTGTTCGAGCTGGTCGGGGAGAAACGAAGGCCGCCGCACCGGTGGTTCCTGCTCGGGCCCCAGCGGTCGGGCACGTGCGTCCACATCGACCCCCTGGGCACGGCGGCCTGGAACACGCTGTTGGCGGGACGAAAGCGCTGGGTCCTCTTCGAGCCCGGCACCTCGAAGAAGGTCGCCACCGGCAAAGAATTGGTGAAGCCGGGTGAGGACGACGAGGCGGTCAACTACTTCGTGGACATCCTCCCGCGCATCCGCGCGACGTACCCGCACGCCCGGCGCATCGAGTGCGTGCAGCGGCCGGGCGAGACGCTCTACGTGCCCGCGGGCTGGTGGCACGCCGTCCTGAACCTGGACGACACGGTGGCCGTCACGCAGAACTTCGTGTCGCGCCACGCCTTCGACAAGGCCTGGGACCGGACGCGGAGCGGCCGGAAGGGCATGGCGCGCGCCTGGCTCGCGAAGCTTTCGTCGCACGCGGACCCGGAGCTCCGGGCGCTGGCCGCGCGGGCGAAGTTGCAGCCGCCCGTACCGCGGGCAACCGCGTAAGTATATGTTTATGTAATGCGTCCCCTCGAGTCGTCGCGCCGACGAGGCTGTGTAATTCTAGCAAATAAGGGGTATTCCTTCCTTAATTTTGTATTTATTTATTTGCCTTTGCTTAGAGCTAGGCGACCTAGCCTATTTATTTAACTTTTTTTTGTGGTTAAGTGTGTCCTACGCTCTGGTAAGGCACGTCTGGTCACGCGGGACGCGCCCGCAGGAGCTGCAGCACCTCGTCAAACCTCGCGTCTAGACTCGCGTCCATCCGCTTGTTCATGCGGTCTTCGAGCTCCGCGACGGCGCGCCTCGTGTCTGCATGGACAGCGCGTTGCACCCGGCGCGTGATGTCCACAGTCCGACCCGGGTCGTCCCCGTCCTCGTTCTCCTCAAGAGCAGCCACGAGCCGCTTTTTGATCCAGGCTTCGTCGATCATCGGCAGCAACCGCTTCGGAAAACACTTTGCGACCCAAGCCGTCTCCGTCACGAGTTCGAGGTTCGCGCGGTAATAGAGCGCCTCGCTCTTCGCCATGGCCGCGTCGTAACTATCGGATACAATTGCGATCAAAATGTTCAATTGCACGATGACGATGACGACTAAAAATAGTACGAGGTAGCCGCGATCGGCTGGACGAGGGTAGTTATCGAGATCATAGTCGCCGACGAATGCGAGAAGGAGTAGCGAGAACATCGTCATCTTGGCCGATTCGAACGAGTTGGGTGCGCCGTCGTCGTGGAAACCAAAGGCCTCCGCCTCGTGCTGCCCAAGGTACAAATAGAACGCGCTCCCGAACATCAACATGATCATGAGGAAGAACAGCATGAAAACTCTCAGGTCACGCACGATCCGCTCGAACATGAGGATGAACGTGGCGAGGCTTTGATTTATGTTCTTCATGAAGCCGAAGAGCCGCAGCCAGAGGAGCATCGCCGTCGCCGCCGCGTGATGGGTACTTAGGTGGATTCCCGGCGTCCCTGCGCGCACAAACACGGCCCAGGCACAGCCGAGCGCCACCGCGTCTATCCAGTTCCAATAATCTCCGCGCCAGGCGCGCGGCAGGCCGAGGTAGGTGAGGGGGTCGTGGAGGATGGGTCGGCTCACATTTATGCCGAACCAGGTGTTCTCGAAACCGTACTTCCGCGTGGTCTTGAAATCACTAAAAATGAAGTTCCATTTCGAATCCTCGTCCAACAGAGAAAGTTTCACGAGTACCTTGCATACGAGAGCGAACAGAAGCAGCGGTACCAACATCACGAGAAGTAGACCGTACCGCGGGACCGCGAGCGCGTACCATGCGAGGCCTTTAGCTTTGCGAAGAGGCTTCTCAGGCTGGGCCAGCTCGATGTCGCGCGCGGTCTTCATTTGGCTCACCTCGCGCACGAAAAAGTACGCGAGTAGCGCGAAGGCCACCAAAAGCGCGGCGGTCTTCTCAACTGACTTTTTCACCAGAAGCCACGGATCCGACCAACCGAGCACCTCAAAGGCCGCGATGCGTGCGTAGCAGCACATTACTACTATGAAAGATAAGCACTCGACGAAGAGCAGGAACCGCGGGCCGGCGGCGTACTTGGCGTCCAAGACGACGCGAAATAAAGCCGTCGGCGCGAGCTTTTCGATCGCGGCGTCCGACACGCCGCGACGCTTCATGTCGGGGAGCAAGTTTTCGTCGCGGACGAGGCCGAGGAGCCCATCGACGAGCGCCGCGTTATTGTCGTCGGCGGTGATGACTTTGGCGATGGCGTCGAAGACGTTGGCTTGCGCGGTGATTCCTGCTGATGCAGATAGGCCACCAATTTTCTCGTCGAACTGTTGCACGACGGCAGCGAAGAGATCGCCTAGCCCGTTCCCTCTCGTAAACCCTCGAGCGGCCTCCTCGAAATCGAACGTTGAATCACACCCGGCAATTTTGCCAATAGCTTCGGGCACCACGGCGCGGACGCGGATTGTCTTGTCTTGTCTTGTCCAGCTTCGGGCCGACGACGCGAGCCGGCCGTCGGCGAGTGCGGTCAGGCAATTGACCGATTCCGTGTGCCCCTCGAGCTTGGCGAGCTGCGTGTTGTCCGCGAGGTTCCAGATACGGATGGATTTGTCGCTGCTGCCCGACGCGAGCTGGCCGTCGCCGAGCACGTCCAGGCTGTAGACCGAGTCTGTGTGCCCCTCGAGCTCGGCGAGCTGTCTGTCGTCCGCGACGCTCCAGATGATGATGGAATTGTCGTCGCTGTCAGACGCGAGCCGACCGTCGGGGAGCGCGGCCAGGCACCGGACCGTTTCCGAGTATCCCTCGAGCTTGGTGAGCTGTCTACCGTCCAGGTTTCAGATACGGATGGATCCGTCGTCGCTGCCAGACGCGAGCCGGCCGTCGGGGAGCGCGGCCAGGCAATTGACCGATTCCGTGTGCCCCTCGAGCTTGGCGAGCTGTTTACCGTCCGCGAGGTTCCAGATGATGATGGAGGTGTCCTGACTGCCCGACGCGAGCCTACCGTGGTCGAGCGCCGCCAGGCAGTAGACCTGACTCGTGTGCCCCTGCAGCACGAGCGACCGCCGCGACGGCGCGCTGGTTTTGTTACACGCATCATCCTCCTCCTCTTTATCGTCATCAGTGTGTGGATTTACCGTCGGGTCGGTGATGGGCTGCACTGTCGCCATCCCAGCATGTTGGGCTGCCTCTCCCGTCCCCCGCTTACACAGCGCACCGATCTCAGCAGCTGCAGCGCTCCCGAGGGTGCGGGGTCAGATCGGTGTTAGCCTGCGCAGCGTGATATCGCGACGCAGTGACCGATACTGCACGCGCATCGCAAATACACGAGCGCCAGGCGGGGCTCCTCGCCAGATCATTGCGCTGCGCGAGCCCAGCAGTCGGCTTTTGAGGCAGCCATTTACCGGGCAGCTGATGGAGGCAGCCATGCGCAGCGGCTACGGCGCGCTGGGGGAGGCCATTCGGGTGGAGCACCAGAGGGCCGAGACGAGCATGCGCCGGCCGCGCAAGCGGCTGCAGCGGGCCGCGCGGAGTTTCGCGGACCGGCTGCCGCAGCGGCTGCTGCCCCTGGTCTGCGCCGCCGGGCTCGTCTTAGTGCTGGGCGCCATGCGGTCGTCGCCGCACGACCGGGCGGTGGCACGCCTCGACGCGCTCGAAGCGGCCTTTGAACGGCACGTCGCCGAGGCCACCGGTTCACGTCGACCAAGCCGCGGGACGCCGACTCGGCACGACGCCGTCGACGCCGTCGACGCGCCGCGCCTGTTCGCGACCACGGATTCCCAAAGGCGGCAGTTGATCGAGGCCGCGGCGCGCCGCGCGACGAAGAACGACGGGCGCCTCCCCTACTTCCTCCACCTCCACAAGGCGGGCGGCACAACTATTTGTCACGTGGCGCGCATGTCGAACGAGTTGAACGCGGCGAAGCGCAACTGTAACGCGCCCGGGGACGGCCCACGCACGTTGATTAGTGCGCCGTTCGGCTACGCGAATACTCAGTTAGACGGCCACTGCAAGAGGCGACGGCAGGAGGCGCTTAAACACAAGATCGACTTTCTGGCCGTAGAACGGTGGCTGGATACGGGCACCTTCGCCCAATGCCACGCCTCGTTCTTCTTTATTACGGTGCTGCGGGAGCCGGTGCAGCGCATCGTGAGCCACTGCCGGTTCGAGCACGTGTCGCCAAAGGAGGCGCTGGCGTGGGCACGTTTATCGACGGCGGACGCGGCGCGCGCGGCGGACGGCCGGCCCGTCCAGCGGGGCGCGGCCGTCGTCGACAACTTCTACGTGCGGTCTCTCTTAGGCGGCGACGTTTATGAGAAAACAGCTCCTGGCGCCATAACGGCCCACCACGCGGCGCAAGCGATCGAGGTCCTGGCCCGCTTCGACGCGGTCCTGATCCTCGAGAATTTAGATAGGGGCTTCGACCAGCTCTTCCGGCGCCTCGGCTGGTGCCGGCCGGACGCGGGCGAGCTGCGGCAGTCCTTCGGGCCGGGGGACGAGACCATCGTCTTCTCCGCGAGCGATCGGTGGGAGCTGGCGGCCCTGAACGCGCCGGATCTCAGCGTGTACGGCTTCGCGCGGGACCTGGCGGCGGCGCTCGAGCGGGACCTGCCGCCCGCCGACGTCGGGCAGCCGTACCGCGCCTGCCGCGCGAAACGGTTGAGGTCCCGCGGGGGCTACGCGCGGCACCAGCCCTACCAGCACGAGTACTCCGCGACGTAGTTCCAATTGCCGCCCTAATTCCAATTTAGTTGTCACGGTGCGAAGTTCCCCCGACTCGCCACCGAGCAGGCACAAGGGTGGCGTACTACTTACGCGCGGCCTAGGCGCTCTTGCTCATGGCGTCGACCAGGTCCAGGTAGCCCTCCCCGACGATCGCGCGCGCGGCGTCGCAGAAGGCCTGGTCGTCCGCGAAGTCGGCCCCATCGATCGGCGCGTGGACGTGCACCGTCACCTTGCCCGGGCGCATGGACATGACGCCCACGGGCCAGACCTCGTCGCTCCCGCACATGGACACGCACACGACGAGCACCTTGTTCTTCTTGCACAGGTCGAAGAAGGGGGGCTTGAAGACCATGAGCTTCGAGGCGTGCTTGCCCGCTTCCACGGACTTCTCGACGGAGACCCCAATTCTATTGCCCTCGGGGAAGATGGCCACGGAGTTGCCCGCCCGGAAGTGGGCCTCGGCCTGCGCGAGCAATTGGCCCGTGGAGCCCTTGACGGTGCCCCAGCCGCCCGCGCGGTTGGGGTCGAAGCGCACGGCCAGGTCGCCGGCGCGCTGCATCGCCCAGCCGCCGAACGGCACCTTGAAGAGGTCGCTCTTGGCCACGTACTTCGTTTCCAAGGGGAGTAACGCCGCCGCGAGCGCGAAGGGGTCAAGGTAGCTCCGGTGGTTGCACACGACCATGACCGCCGACTCGCCCCGGATCTGCGCCGGCGTGAACACGTACGAGTCCTTCGTCTTCTCGATCTGGACGCCCGGCGTGAGGAGCGCGACGGGCGCGGCGGCCAATTTCCGGAAGAGGTACCCGCACCAGTACTCCTTGCGCTTCGGGGCCATGAAGAGCCCGAACGTGTAGGAGAACGCGATCTGCGCGCACCAGGTGGTCACCCAGCCGGCGATCGCCACGACGAAGAGGCAGCCCGTCGTGATTTTGGAGGGCGGGTTGTAGTCCTCGAGCTTCGGCGGGAAGGCCAGGGCATTCTTGGGGGCACCCATGCTGGATATGGGTGTGCGTGCTGCACGCCGCTTCTAGATGTCGCAGCGGTGTCTGGCTTCGATGCCGTGGCTGCTCGAGGTCTCGACGAGTCGCAAATCTCAATGCGTTGCTGAGCGTATTGCAGTGTTAGGCCGTGCGCGACGCATGCGTGAGAGTCCGTGCGGGTCGCGGTGGGCGCCTGAGGAATAACATCACCGGCAGACGACCACGAGCCGTTACTCCATAGTTCGTAGACGATTGAATTGAAGCTCTAGAGAGGAGGGGAGTCTTTTGGAGAGCTGGATCTGATGTAGGCGTTCTGCCATCATAGGGCTTCGTCGCGCGCATATAGATCGTGCTCCATCGATTCAGACGTCACGATCGCGGCAGCCGAAGGCGTCACGTACGTTCCAAGCCTGAGGAGTGGCTAAAGGGCAGCAGGCTAACAGGGTCTGCTGAATTGGCATCAGCAGCCAGCCCGGATGAGCAGCAAACACATGAGGCCACGCCGGGTGTCGCGAGGGAAAAATTAGTCTCCAATCTCAGTGGTGCCACCGCCCGCACCGGATGCCGTCTCTGAATCGACGACGCCGGGCGGCAGCACAGCAGGGAGTACGTTCGCGGAACAGATTGCGTTGTCCGCCGCCGCGCTGCAGTCGCCTTCTTCTCCCACATTTGAGGAGCAAATTAACAAGTGCCGGCGTCAGCTGAAGCCCACGCCGCCACCGTCGCCGCCCGAATCTCCACCCGAGGCCGACTGGCGCGCTCTTAGACACCTCGCGACGACGAGAGTCAGCGTCGACGAGGACGCCGCGTCCGAGCCCCCGACGTGGTGCTTCGGGGGTTTAGATGACGACGGCTCCGACGAGGAGTGGACGCCGACCTGCACGGACGTGGTCTCCGTGAGTTGTTTTTAGCCCCCCTAAATGTATTTTATAGCCCGTGTATTAGCGGACTTAGCCAGGGGGTAGTGGACGTGGAACCTGGCGAGTCGCCGAGGTGATAATTTCGCGAACTTGAATCATGGCCACGCGTGCACGGGTAGCCCGCATGCACGGAGCTGGCGCAAAGACGTCGAAGCCCTGCTTCATCGAGTGCGTGAGGTGGACCCATCGGAGCGACGGGGCGTAGAAGTGGAGCTCGATGGAGAGCTCGTCGACGAGCGCGAGCGGCTCTGGGGTGCGCAACAGATCCGCGAGAAAGCCCCACTCCATGGTCGGACCGACGGAGAAATCGTTGTCGACGTCGAACTTTAACGCCACGAAGTCTTCCTCGCCGACGTTGTCCTGGAGCCACTGGAGGATGTCGTTGTCATTCCGAGAGCCGACGTCCACGGCGATTTTATGGACGTGGATTGCCGTGGTGTTGTTGTACATCTGTGGAGCGTCCAAATCGTTCGGTTCGAAGATGTGCGCTTCGTCAAAAGGTGCACCGGCGACTATGTATTGGTCTAGTAAAGCTTTCGGCGAGCCCAGCCACTCGTTGCCGCCCACATCAATCAAGATGTGGCGCCGCGCCGGCGTGGCTTTGATCTGCGGCAGCACACGGTAGGGGTGGAAGCTTATGCCCAGGCCGAGTTCGCGGAAGTCCAAGTTCCTGCCGGACGGCAGGAGCGGCTCCATCGCTGCAATCGTCGAAGCGTCAACTTTGCGCGGCGGACACGCCTGCAGCTTGTACTCGATCGGCAACGCGTGCGCCTTTGCAAGTTCTGGGTCCGGCAGGGCGATCGCCTGGACGTGGTAGCCGTCCAGGTCACTTATGGCCGTGCGTAGTTCGAACGGCGCGGCCGTTGCTATCTTCTCATTGACGGCGTGGAGGAGTAAGCGCGCCGTCGACGCGAGGGCTGCGGCGCGCCACGGGCTGCGGGCGGATCGCGCGCGCCGAATCAGTCGCGACGCGTCGTGCAGGCGGCGCGCCGCGCCGGCGTGGTCCGTGATTAATTTCCGGTTGAGCGGCTCCTTGTAGACGGCGCGATCACCGCGCGGCGCGAGCCGCCGCCGTCGGCCCGCGATGGCGTCGATCGCGCTCAGGCACTCGACGCACGCGGCCTGAGGACCGCTCGCAAGCATCACGCCGCCCATAGCCTCCCGCTCGCTCAGCGGGCGTAAAGCCGGGTCACCGTGCGCGAGGTTCAGACTCTCAGCCTCGCAGGCTCGTATCGCATATGCGCTCGCGGGCACGGCGCAGTAGTCAACGAGCGAGGCCGGCGCGTCCGCGTCCAGCGCGAGAGCAACGCGTGCCAGAACGGCTATAAGGAGTCGCAGTTTCATGGCGGATTAGGCTTACAGTATCAATTTGAGCTCACTCCCGACGCCGCGAATAATTACGTATTGTCAAATTGTCCATGTATGTTCAATTTATCGGTCCTCTGTGCCGCCGTCTTGCAAGCTAAGCAGATTACAGCTTTTTTCTGCGTCGGACGAGATTAATAAAACCCGCAAGTACAACCCGCGAGCAATGTGTATTTGAGCCGGGCAAGCCAGCCAGTTCATACGCAGCCCATGCACGTGAAGCATTGATAGCACCAATCGTAGCGATGGAACCGGCACCTATCGCAGAGGTTTTGGCAGCCCAGCACCCGGCAATACAAACACTATGGACAACAATAGCCACCTACATCCGCGTCGTCGACGCCCTCGCAGCGGCGCAGGCGTCGAAGACATGGCAAGAGACCGTCAATAAAGCGAGCCTCTGGTCCGACGCAGAAGTTGCGCGCGCTAGACACGCCGTCGACGCGTGCGAGGCCGCGGCCGCGGCCTCGCGTGCCCAAGCCAACGCCCAGTCCCCGCGGTACCGGCGCTCGCGCATCATGGAACTTGAGTATAGACCGGCGTACCGCAACTTCGTGTCCGGCGAGGTCGGCGCGCTGTCGCTGGCGCGGGTGCTCGGGGCGTGCCGGCTCCCGCCAAACGCTACCTTTGCCGACCTGGGCAGCGGCACGGGCCGGCCGCTCGTCTACGCGGCGAGCCTGGGCTCATTTACGGACGTCGTCGGCCTCGAGCTCCTGGACGGCTACGTCCGGTCGTCGCGTGAGACGCTCGCGCACCTCGAGAAGGAGGCGTGCCACTGGCGCGTCGTCCACGGCGACTTCGTGGCGCCGGCCGGCGCGGCGGCCTGGGCCGGCGCGGACTTCGTGCTCGCCGCGTCGACGTGCTTCGACGCGGCGCAGATGGGTCGCCTCGCCGCGCGCGCGGCCGCGCTCCGGCCCGGCGCCTGGGTCGCGACGCTCGACAGGGCGCTGCCCTCTTCAGTTTTTACGGTCGAGTGCGTCGTGGCGTGCCCCGACTGCAGCTGGGGCACGGCGCGGGCCTTCGTGCAGCGGAGGATGTGATCATAAGGAAATGTGGGTCTTGGCGATGGCGTTCGGGAGGGGTTGGAGTTCCCTCGACGACAGGCGTACGTACAGGCGTCCACTCCCGAGATCGGGCTACAACCGCGAACCATTCCCATCGAGCCGAGATAATCTTGTAAAACTTTTAGACGACACCCGAAAAAAAGACCGTCACCGCACGTAGTTCGACGGGAACTCGCCGCCCGCGGACGGGTCCCCGCCCTGGACGTGGCCGACCCACCAGCCGTTGGCCTTCTTGTGCGTGATGACGATGGCGTCGCCCGCCGCGAAGCTCAGGTCCGACGCGCGCTGGCCCTGGTAGGCGTACGCCGCCGTCACGACGGACACGGGCCGCGCCGGCAGCACGGGCGGCGCCGGGGGCGGCGCCAGGGGCGGCGCCGGCGCGGCGGGGAACGCGGCC